>Ga0335398_10005449_pt1 | contig 16795 bp, 17 predicted proteins | sample BON03_FD_205742 | JGI IMG/M metagenome (GOLD analysis project Ga0335398, IMG submission 205742) | Freshwater microbial communities from Lake Bonney liftoff mats and glacier meltwater in Antarctica - BON-03 (spades assembly) (version 2) | ecosystem: Environmental > Aquatic > Freshwater > Ice >... | reverse complement strand
AAACTGCGGCTCGTGCCAAACACCACAGCGGCGCCCGAGCAACTGACCCCCTTGCCAACATGGGCCGCAACAGCCCGGCGAAAATCAAGCGAATACGAAACTGCCATCGACAAATCCTCCTGCCGAAAAGGAGAATCAGAGTTCGAAGCAAAAGGGAATCCCTCACGATTCCTTTTGTCGCGGATGTGCTTTAGTGCACCGCCTGACCTCAAGGATAACCAGATCGTGCCCGGTCAGCGAGTCAGCAATGTCGAGCTGGGCATGTCATTGTCCAGTCTGCTGTCGCTGCAGGGAAAGCCGAGTCGAACCATCCCGATCGCGCATACAAATGCCACGTCCTACACGTTTGACGGGCTGTCCGTGGCCGCAGACGACACAGTCTACTGGATCATCGCGCACGATCCGCGCTTCTTCACGGATCTCGGCGTGTCGATGGGCTCGGAGCAGATCTTTGCGCGCGGGGCCTATGGCAAACCGAAATGCGTGGTGACCCGCGATACGGTCACCGTCTACGATTATGGCAACATCTATTTCGAGGTGGACAACGCAACCGGCAAGGTAGGCCAGATCGGCGTCCAGCGCGGTACACAGACCTGCGACGGGCCATCGTAGCGAGGCGGTGAAAATGAAAGACGGCACCGGCTGTGGGCCGATGCCGTCTTCAGTGAACTCAAACCGGCAAGAGTCGTCTTACAGGCTAGAAGCGGCGGACAATCGAGAAGACGCCATAGCCGGTGAAGTCGTCGTCATTGTTGTCATTGTCGAGATCACCCGGGTTGACCACAGCGGTCGCATCGAGTTTGACGCCCCATTTTTCGGAGAAGAAATATTCGACGCCGACGCCGGCATGGCCCAGCGCACGGGTTTCGGTTTCACACGGGAAAAGATTGCCGCCGCAGAAGAAATCCGATGTGAAGCTCATGTAGCCTGCGCCAGCCCGCGCATAGACGGCGGAATTGTTCTCACCAAACGGACGACGCGCCACGGCAAATGCCGAGACGAAATAGTCGACGTCACCCAAGATGAATGTCCCGGCGGCGGCTTCGGCCTCGAGCCGGAAATTCTTGTTGAAATTGTAGCCATACCGGCCATTGAGCAGGTATCCGGTTCCGCCAACGCTGACACCCGCGCCGACTTCGTGGTTCTGCGCGGTCGCTGTCAGTGCAGGCAGGCTCATGGCGGCAAGAATTGCTGCGGCGCCGACGATAAATTTTTTCATTTTTTCCCTCGAGAAACACCTTGTTTCTTTCGGGGGCAGGACATGACCCGCCTGATTATGCAAATCAGGCTTCGCGCTGGGGAATTTCACAAAAATCGCATCGGGTCGTTCTCCAGCTGTCAGCCCTCTCCAGGCTGTTGATCCGGCGCAACTTTTTCTTCGCCCCTGCGGGGGACGAGCTGGCAGACGCCGGAGCGGGCGGCCAGTGTTCGACTATTCGGCCTGGCTGCCTGTCGTACGGGCCCAGTCACGGGCCCAAGTGTCGAGATCGCCGAGGCGTTCGCCGAGTTCGTAGCCTTTCACCGTAAGGCTGTAGCCGTCGTCGTCGAGACCAACGAGGTTGAGGTCGCGCAGGGTCTTGAGACGCGAGTTGAGTACAGTGGGCGAAAGCTCGTCGCACCGGGTGCGCAGGACACGGAAAGTGGCCGGGCCGCCGCGCAGTTCCCACAGGATACGCAAGGTCCAGCGCTGGCCCAGCACGTCGAGCAGGACCATGATCGGGCGTTTGTTGGCAGACCCGCGGACGGGCGTACCGGGGCGTTTGGTCATGGCATGCATTCCTTCTTTATGCTACACTTTGTGTAGCGTATTGGTTCGCTACCTATTCCGTAGCAGAAGAACCGCACCATGGCCAATTCCCTGACACCGCTCAACGCGCCCTATCCCCCCGACGTCGCCGAGATTCTGGCAACGTATCCGAACACCGATGGTTACAGCCTCACCCTGTTCCGGACCTTCGCGAATAGCGTCCGCTTCCTGAAGAAGGGCGTGCCGAACCCGCTGGACCGTGAGAGCCCCTGCGCGTCCGCGAGATCGTGATCCTGCGCACAACGGCGAACCGGAACTGCGAATACCAATGGGGCGTGCATGTTGCGATCTTTGCGAAGGCGGCGAAGCTGACCCCGGAACAGGTCGCAGCCACCCGCGCTACGGGCGTCGACGCGGCGCTGTGGACCGCTGAGGCAGCCAGCCTGATCTGGGCGATCGACAACCTATGCAGCACAGGCGGCATGTCTGACACGGTCCTCGCGCGGTTCGAGACGGACTGGTCGCCTGAGCAGCAGTTGGAAATCCTCGCACTGTGCGGCACGTACCATACGGTGAGCTTTGTCGCGAACACGGCGCGGCTGCCGGGCGAAGCCTTCGGCGCGACGTTTCCCGACTGAGCTGCCAGCACACGTGCCCGGCACGGGGCGCGACCTGGTCGCAGGCGGCAGGGGCGCGAGGCGGGAGCGGGGCGCTGAGGGGGTGGCGCGGGTGTGCCACGTGGCAAGGGTGGTGCCGTCACCTGCGCGGCGCGCGACCGAACCTCCGGCGGCGGACGCTCCAGCACCATCAGCACGAGCAGGCGGCGGGGCAGCGCTTCGAAACGGGCGAGGTCTGCCGCGAGGCGGGCCCGGACGGGGCGCAACAGGAAAGGCTTGCAGGCGAGTCGGCCAAGGCCGAGCGCGCGCGATGTCGTGCACCATATAATCGGCGCGCCGCCATGCAACGATGACCAGCGACTGGAGCGGGGTGGACGGCATCAGGTTCATGCCGGCTATCATGCCACAGGTTTCGCGGTGTGGGAGAGGCAGTTCTCTTTCCAACAAACCAGCGGGTCGGGGCCTCAGATGCTGCGATGCGGTTCCGAATGGTCCCATTCTGCGAGCAGGGTGCGCAGGGCCGAGACGAAGGCGAGCGGCTGGTCGAGCATGACGTGGTGGCGCGCATGCGGGATCGAGATGAACGGCACCTGGTGGCCGAGCAGCTTACGCATGTAGTCGCCGACATCGTTCGGCATCAGGTCGCTTTCCTCGCCACGGATGATCGCGATCCGGCATTTCGCGGCCTTCAGCATGTCGCCCGGCGCGTCATTCGGTTCGAAATGGGTCCAGATCGAGGGATCGAATTTCCAGGTCCAGCCATCGTCCTGCTTCTTGAGGCTCCAGCGGGCGATATAGTCCATGGCGTAGTAGTTTTCGCAGAGCTGAGGCGGCGCAAGGCGGAACCGGCCAAGGGCGCTGGCGAGGTCGTCATAGACACGGTTGGGACGGCCTGACCGGGGCGGGCCGCGATGGGGCCGCTCGGGCGGATTTACCGGACTGTCGACAATGACCATGCCTGTGAAGCGGTCGCCATGCTCGGCGCCTGTGACGAGCGTGACGAAGCCACCAAAGGAATGGGCGACAATGATCGGCTTGACCTCGGCGTCGAACAGGCCGGCGTCTTCGGCGACGGCCATCTGTTCGGCGCTGAATGTCGCCATGTCATAGGTCTCGCGCCAGTCGCTTTCGCCCATGCCGGAAAAGGTGAGTGCGGCGACGTTGTAATGCTCGGCGAAATAAGGGGCGATGAAATCCCACCAATGGGCATGCGCGCCATTGCCATGGACGAGGAGGAGGCCGGGCTTGCCGCGCTGGCCCCAGCGCTGGTAGCGGACCTGCGCGCCGTTGACGGCGACGGAATCGGATTCGTACGGGGTTGCGACCGCGTCCTGGAACCAGGCGGGCGCAGGCGGCACGGCGCCTCGATATTCCAGCAGCGGGCCACCCTCGGATGGCATTTCCGTTGGCTGGTCGCGCACAATCCCTTCGGGGCCTGAACTCATGGCTGATCCTCTTTACCTGACGCCCCTGTCATAAATGCGGGACCGGTTAAGACAAGCCTGACGCTGGGGATGCCGGGGGGGGGCGCCGCGCCTGCCTGCGCTGGGGATATGGGGGATTGGGTGGCGAGAACAGGACGCCTGCGCCCGTCCTTCGACTTCGCGCAGGATGAGCGCGTCGGTGATTTGGGAATGGACCCCCACCCAGCCTCCCCCTTACGTATGCATTTATCTTCCCCGTAGAGCGATCTGTTCTCCCCCCCTGCAAGGCGGGAGAGCTAGAGGGAGGGGCTACCGGCTCTACTCGTACTTCACCGAGCAGCCATAGGGCTTGGCACTGGGGACGGCGACGGCTTCGCCTGCGGCGACGCTGTCGAGGGCGGCGCGGACATAATTGGTGGCCTCAGCAATGTCCTCGACACGGGCAGACGGATTGGAATCGATGGCACCTTCATAGGCGAGCGTGCCGTCAGGGCTGATGACATACATGTGCGGCGTGGTCTTGGCGCCGTAGAGGTGGCCGATCTCGCCTGTTTGATCGAGCAGGACATGGGTGCGCATGGCATCCCGGACAGTTGTCAGGGCATTGGCTTCGTCGCCGGTGACGTGGCCCTGTTTTCCGGGGGCGGAGGAAATCACCGAGAGCCAGGTGACATCATCGGCGCCCGCATAGGATTGCAGGGTCTGCATGTTGGCGGGCGGCGTGGCGTAATGTTTCTGGACGAAGGGACAGCCATCATTGGTCCATTCGAGGACCACTGTCCTGCCGGGGAAATCGGCGAGGGAGTCGGTGTCGCCATTCGAATTGGTTCCAGTGAATCCCGGGACGGGCTGGCCGGGCGTGACGAGGGGGCTGGCATCGGCGGTCGACGCGATGAGCGCGCCCGCTGTCAGGGCGACAGCGGCGGCCATGCCGGCGGCGAGTGAAATATTGCGGCGGCTGAACATGAGCAGTCTCCTATCGGGGCTCCCCCTGCCCCGTATTGAACTCAAGACGCGTCCAGAAGTCCAATCACAAGGTCTTTAGACAGGATTTCGGGCAGGATGTCCGGCTCTGTCGCCCCTGCCGGGTACCAGAGATACATCGGCACCCCGGCGCGTTCGCGCAGCTTCAGTTCGGCGGCGATGACCGGATCCTTGCGGGTAAAATCCGCGACGAGGAAGGCGACATTGGCGTCGGCGAAGGCCTCCTGCACAGCAGCGGTCTTGAGCGTGCTGAGCTTGTTGAGCTGGCAGGTGGCGCACCATGTGGCGGTGAAGTCGACAAAGACCGGGCGGCCTTCGGCGGTGAGTTCGGCGACGCGCTCCGGGCTCCAGGCCTCCGTCTCGTATTTCGCGGCATAGGCCGTGGGCGTGCCTTCGGTGCCGCCCGGCACCGCGGCGCGCAAGGCAGGCCCAGCAAAAGCGGCAACGAGAACGAGCATGGCGGCGACGCGGGCCGGGGTGCCGCGTTTACGGGCGAGCCAGATGGCGAAAGCGATGCCGGTGGCACCGGCAACTGTCCAGGCGACGGCGCCATGACCGGCCAGCGCGCCGAGCACCGAGAGCAGCCATGCGGCGGTGAGGAACATCGGGAAGGCGAAGAATTGCTTGAGCGTTTCCATCCACTTGCCGGGCTTGGGCAGGAGCCGCTGCAGGCCGGGCACGAAGCTGAGCAGGAGGAAGGGCAAAGCAAGGCCAAAACCCATGGCGAGGAAGACGACGAAGACAGCAGGCGCTGGCTGGGTCATGACCGCGCCCAGCGCGACACCGAGGAAGGGGCCGACGCAGGGCGCGCCGACGACAGCCGCGAGAATGCCCGTGAAGAAGGCCCCGGCGGCGCCATTGCGGCTGGCAAGGTTGCTGCCAGTGTTCTGGATCGAACTCCCAAGTTCGAACAGGCCCATCAGCCAGAGGCCGGTGACGAACATGATGAGGGCGAGGATGGCGACAGTCGGCGCGTTCTGGAGCTGGAAGCCGAGCGTGGCTGTGCCGGTGGCCGCGCGTATGGCAATGATGACGGCAGCGAGCGCCGCAAAGGAGACGAGAACGCCGCCCGTGTACCAGAGGCCGTGGCTGCGCAGCTCTTTCGCGTGGCCGCTGGCGGCAGCCGAGACCATGCCCATGGCCTTGATCGAGAGGACAGGCAGGACGCAGGGCATCAAGTTGAGGACGAGACCGCCGATGAAGGCAAAGAATGCGAGCGTGAGAAGGCCTGTCGTGTTGCCCCCTGCCCCGGACGTTCCGGAGCGAATAGCAGCGAGGCCTGCCGTATTGTCGAAGACGGTGCCTTGTTCGGCGGACAGTTCGTAGCCTGTCCGTGTGCCGTCCGGCTGTTCCACGACGAGGACGCCGCCCAGCGGGCCGTCTGGCGCAGCCGGGCTGGCGGGCGTGAGGGTGAGCGTGGCACCGTCAGCGCCGAAACTGGCGGGTTGGCCTGCCGGATGACTGATCTCGTGGGCGAAAGGGAAGAAGCGGAGGGCCGCGTCACGGGTGAGGCCGGGCGCGCCGCGCAGGCTGAGCTTCCACGGTGTGGCGGACGTGTCGAGACGGGCCTCGCCGGCAAAGATGGTGGGAGCCCTGGCGATCCAGTCGGCAATCATTGTGCCATGGGCCGGATCGGGAATAGCCTCGCCGACATCCAGCACGAGCGAGACGTCAGCATATTCCGGCACGCAGATGTCTTGGCAGATGAGATAATCAGCGACGACGTCGAGCCGGATCGTGCCGCTGGCGGCCGCCGGGATCATCAGCGAGAAAGGCAGGATGACCTGGTCGCTATAGCCGTAATCCATGATTTCGCCGTCGACGACGGGCAGGAGTTGCGGAATGGGCCAGATAAAATCGCCAATGGCGCCGGCGGGAATGTTGCTCGTATCGCGGTGGACGAGCTTTGGCGGCAGGCCCGCATCGCCGGCATTGCGCCAGTAGACGTGCCAGTCGGGGTCGAGATCCATCTCCAGCGCAGCCTGGATGGTTTCACCGGGCAGGACACTGGTGCGTTCGGCGATCAGTTCGACGCGGGCATGGCCGCCATCAACGGGGGCGGCGAGCGCGGGCGCCGCGGCGCCAAGGACAATCGCCGCGAGCAGGCTGCAGAGGATACGGATCATGTTGAGGCTTTCATCGGGTCAATTGTCCATATGCCTGCGATTGGCCTCAGAATGAAGGCCCTCGCTCATTCGTGAACGGCGCGCGAGCGGGTGTGCGGCCAAACGAAAAAAAGGCGGCCCCGGAAGGAGCCGCCTTTGGTATCGCGTATCCGGATGGATCAGACGGCTGCCTGTGCTTCCGCCGCCTGCGTACGCACGGCACGCTGGATGATTTTCGGCCAGTTGAGCAGCGAGACGAGGTGGGCATAGCAGGCGCCCACGGCGCCATTGTTGCGCAGCTCAAGGTATTTCGCGTCCGGCAATGCGTTCAGGCGATCTTCGGAAATGGCGTAATAGTCAGCGATCTTCTGCTGTTCGCCGACGGGACTGCCTTGCGCGTCACGTGGCTGGAAGGCGACCGTTTTCTGCTCCATCAGGTCGAGATCGGTCAGCATTGTCACGAATTCTGCCGTGGCACGGCGCTGACGTTCGAATTCCTTGCAGAATTCGACCGCGTCAGTGGTGAATTTCGTCGGCTGGCCATTCTCGAAGAAAGGCACTTCCGGCTGGTTCGACACCATGGGAGCCGCACGGTCGACGCAGAGGACGAGGCGATCAGACGCATCGTCAGCGGCGAATACGAAGGGATAGCGGCGCACGAAGGCCGGCACATAATTGTCATCGGAGACACGGCCCTGCGCGTCGACGAACAGGTTCTGGCCCTGACGGACGCCCATGACGGCGACCGGAGTGCGGTCGTTGCCGACGAAAATGATCGGATAGGACGAGGCCGCGAGGCCGAATTCGGTGACCGTGACCGGCACGGCATGTGCCTGACGCAGGAAGCCGAACGGCTCGTCAATCTTTTTGACACCGAGGCCGCCGTGATCTTCCGGCGACAAGGGCTGGGGCTGCTGGTAGAAGAGGACCTGGCCTGTGAGCGGCGGCTGTCCACCGTTTTGCGGGGTGGTGTTCACGTGTGTGCTCCTGAATTGTTGGCGGGAGCGTTAGCGGAAATAGGGACTGGCCACAACACCCGAACCGGCTTGAACTACACTAAAAACAAGGTGAAAAAAACGTCATGTTCATCCAGAGGCTGATCCGCTCCCCTCGAAGCCCGCTGATGCGGCTTGCGGCGATGGCGATGACCGTATGCGTTGCAAGCTGTTCGCCGCCCGTCGATGATGCCGGAACACCGCGCCGCATTGCCCGTCAGGTCGACCAATTGATGACCACGCTGGCGCAGACCGAACTGGCGCGCGACCCGGAACTGGCGACGCAGCTGGGCCTGACGGAAAAGACCGTGGGGTATGAGTTCAATCGCTACCTGACGGACCGGTCGCAAGCGACCTATGAGCGAGTGCGCGTATCGCGGCTGGAAATGCTGCAGGCGCTAGCCGAGACGCCGAAGCCGGCCGCTGGCAGTGCGCAGGCGCGACACCTGGAAACACTCATCAAGGCCTATGAGACAGCCGAGAGCCTGTTCGTGGCCGGACATGGGCAGACCGGGCTTGGCGTTGCCTATCCCTATGTCGCCGACCAGATGCGCGGCGCCTATCTGGACCTGCCGGACCTGATGACGCGGTCGCACCCGCTGCGGACGGCGCAGGACGCGCGCAATTATGTCGCCCGGCTGGCGGCCTTTCCGGACGCGATCGACGATGAGCGCCGCCGCCTGAATGCGGATGCGGCGGCGGGCGTGATTGCACCGGACTTCATCCTGCGCCGCATGGCCGTTCTGGCAACCGAAATGGGCACAGGCCCGGCAGAGGAACACGTGCTCGTGGGAACGCTGGACAGCTTGCTCGGCGGCCCCGAGGATCTGAGCGCGGAGGAACGCGACGCACTGGCGGTGCGTGCCCGGGAGCTGGTCGAGACAGGCATCCTGCCTGCCTATGAGCGCTTTGCCGACGACCTGATCAAGCTAGCCGCACGTGCCCCGTCAGAGCCCGGTGTTTGGCAATTGCCGGAGGGCAACGCCCATTATGATGCGGCGCTGGCGGCCTATACCTATGACGGCGTCAGTGCGGTCGAGCTGCACGCGCTGGGTCAGCGCGAAGTGATTGCGTTGACCGACCAGCTGGACGCGGCGCTGACAGAGGCGGGATTTGTCGAGGGCAGTGTGGCCGAAAGGTTGCAGGCACTGGCCGCTCTGCCCGACCAGACTTATGCGGACGATGAGGTGGGCCGCGAAGCCTTGCTGGAACGGATGCGCCAGCTGGAGCAGAAGGCCGAGGCCGCAATTGGAAATGAGATTCCCAGCCTGCCGAAGACGCGAGTGGCGATCCGGGCCGTCCCGGATTTCCTTGAAGCTTCGTCGCCGTCAGCCTTCTACAGCGCCGCGCCGGCCAATGGATCTGCGCCCGGCCTGTTTGCGATCAACCTGTCGGACATGAGCGAATGGCCGGACTTTGCGCTGGCAACGCTGGTCTATCATGAGACCCTGCCCGGCCATCACCTGGAGAGCGCGGTGGCCGCCGAACGGGCGAACCTGCCGCTGGCCCGGCAGATAATCTGGAACGTGGCCTATGGTGAAGGCTGGGGCGCCTATGCCGAGACGCTGGCCGACGATATGGGCCTTTACACGGACGATCCGCTGGGGCGGATCGGCTACCTACAATCCATGCTGTTCCGCGCGGCACGGGTCGTGACCGATACCGGCATCCACCGGATGAAGTGGAGCCGCCAGCAGGCCGTGGACTATCTCACCGGCGTGACCGGCCAGCCGGAAGCCGCAATGGCGGCAGAAGTGGACCGCTATGCGGTCTGGCCTGGGCAGGCTGCCGCCTATTGGGTTGGGCGCCAGCGCATCCTCGACCTGCGCGAGCGGGCCGAGCGGGTTCTGGGGCCGAAATTCAACCGCGCAACCTTCCATGAAGTGGTGCTGACGGGCGGTCCGCGCCCGCTCGGTATTCTCGAGAATGACGTCGAGCAATGGTATGGCGCGCAGGTCGACCGGGACGAATAAGGCCGGGAAACCCCAAAACAATCCGAAGTCTGCCCTATTACCGCCATGTCGCCTGCGGCATTCTGCTGGCAAGGACGCTTATCGGAGGGACGACCATGAGACTTCGCGGATTGATACTGGCCAGTGTGGCCGCAACAGCCCTGTTGGCAGGCTGCACAACGGAAGTTGGCGAGACGGACGGCACTGTCGTTGACGCCAAGCCGTCAACGCCTCCTCCCCCGCCGCCCATGGCCGAATCTGAACGGGCGCTCCAGGGCGTCGTCGCGACGGGAAGCGCCAAGGACAGCCGCCAGGAGATGGGGCGCATTGTGCCGGCGCCGGTCATCATGGCCCCACCTGAGCCGGAGTTCCGAGACCAGTATGAGGATATCGAGGCCAATCCAGTCAGGCTGACCAGCGAAGAGCCGGTCTCGACTTTCTCGATCGACGTCGACACGGCATCGTATGCGAATGTCCGCCGCTTCCTGAAGAGCGGCAGCCTGCCGCCCAAGGACGCCGTGCGGATCGAGGAATTGATCAATTATTTCGACTATGCCTATCCGCAGCCGAAACCGGGCAGCGACCCGTTTGCCACACAAATGACAATGATGCCTTCGCCCTTCAATGCCGGGCGCGACCTGATCCAGATCGGTATCCAGGGTCGCGACATTGACCGCGACGCCCGCCCACCGATCAATTTGACGCTGTTGGTGGACGTGTCGGGTTCGATGCATTCGGAAGACAAGCTGCCGCTGGCGCGCCAGGCGATGAAACTGATGCTGGAAGAGATGGCGCCGACCGATACGGTGGCGATCGTCGTCTATGCCGGCGCGGCCGGCGAAGTGCTGGCGCCGACGCCGGTGAGCGACAAGCGCAAGATCGTCGCGGCGCTTGAAAACCTGCGGGCCGGTGGCTCGACAGCTGGCGGCGAAGGCCTGCGACTGGCCTATTCCCTTGCCGAGCAGGGCCTGAAGAAAGGTGCGGTCAATCGCGTGATGCTGCTGACCGATGGCGATTTCAATGTCGGCATCTCCGACCCGGAACAGCTGGAAGACTTTGTCTCGCGCAAACGGGAGACCGGCATCTATCTCTCTGTGCTCGGCTTCGGGCGCGGCAATTACAATGATGCGATGATGCAGAAGATTTCCCAGACCGGGAATGGCACGGCCGCCTATATCGATACGCTGAGCGAAGCGCGCAAAGTGCTGGCCGACGACCTGTCGGGCAACATCTTCCCGATTGCGGACGATGTGAAAATCCAGGTCGAGTTCAATCCGGCGCGGATCAGCGAGTATCGCCTGATCGGCTATGAGACGCGGATGCTGGAACGGGCCGATTTCAACAATGACAAGGTGGATGCCGGCGACATTGGCGCCGGCATCAGCGTGACGGCGATCTATGAAGTGACGCCGACAGGGTCTGATGCGGCGCAGATTGACCCGCTGCGCTATGGCGAGGCCGCCAAGGCCGGAAGCACGCAGGGCGAATATGCCTTTGTGAAGCTGCGTTACAAGGCGCCGGGCGCGGAAACGTCAAAACTGCTGACCTATGCCGTAACCGACACGAACCGCGTCGCGAGCGTCGACAAGGCACCGGAATGGGCGCGGTTTGCGACCGCCGTGGCGGGCTTCGGCGAAATGCTGAAGGGTGGAGAGGCCCTTGGCACAGGCTTCGGCTGGGAGGCCATCCGAAAACTGGGGTCTGGTGCCAAGGGCAAGGATAAATTCGGCTATCGCGCCGAATTTATCGAACTGACCCGCCTGGCCGAGACGGCCGATGCGCAGGCAGCGCTCAACCGGCCCGGCCAGGGAGAATAGGCCCTAAGCGGCGATCTTGCGGGAGTGATCAGTGAAACAGACGGTCGAGAAGCCTTCCTCGATGTCGTTCACCATCAGTTTGCGCGCCGCAGCGTCGAATTCGTGGGCGAGGAAGACGGCATTGGCGCCGTAACGCTCGGCCTCTGCCAGGGCCCAGATGGGTTGGAGGTCGTGAGGACGACCGGAAAGTTCGACGACCCGGATGAGGCGCCATCCATAGGCGTCCGGCGCGGCGAAGATGGCCACGCCCGGGCAGCGTGCCCACGGGCCGTCCGGTGCCACGCGATTGAATTCCCAAGCCTTGCCAGACCGTCCCCGAAAACTAACTGTGATACCCATGTTCCTGCTCCGTTCTCTTGCTCTGTTCCTAATATGTTCCAAACGAACGCGCAAGAATTTTTTAGTTAACAGCAGGTTAACCATTCGAATCGAATTGGGAGGATCTATTTAATGACCGTGAAACGGCGCGTATCGAAGACGCGGAGGACCTGTTTCAATTCGCGGCCCCGGCGCAGGATCTGGCCAGCGGAGCCATAGACGGCATATTGGCCTTGCCGATTGGCGAGCGCCGGTTCCTTCTCGATCCGCCAGGTCGGGTTCTCCGCATGCCGACGGAAGATCGCGAAAATGGCGACATCCTTTTCCATGCCGATGGCATAGTCGCGGGCCTCTCCGGAGATGACGAGCCGACCATAGACATCAAGAATGGGCTGCATCTCGGCCTTCTGGAAAGCAACCCGTGGTTCAGGCGCCAGTTTGCGCGAAAACGTGTCCGTCATGTTGTCCTTTCAGATTCGCGCATGGGGCGAACCTGCAAATCTGCAGTCGCCTAAACGCATTGTAATTCAAATGGGGCGAAATCACCGCAATTTGGCCTTGCGTGCGCCACCGGCGCTCGCCATCTTCTAAGTGTCGGGCGGAGGTGTATACCAAGCACCCCGGACCCATCAGCCCCCCCAGCCCCCTGGGGCGCTTGATCAACTTTCGTCCGACACCTTTCCTCTTCAAATCAGCGCTCCTGTCCGCGTCCGGACGGATTTGCATCCGGCCTCAGCGCCTTGATGAAGTCGAGCACAGGCGCCACGACCCGACCGGCATTCCTGCCCAGGCCAGAGGCCTGTTGCAACCGCCGGGAGATATAGGCGTCGAGATCGGCCGCGTCCGGGGCGTCCAACCAGTACATGACGATACCGGGAATCACCGCCGCCAGCAGGCCGCGCTTGGAATAGCGATTGTAATCCGTCGCTGTGTCACCCGCAGCCGTCCAGACCATGTCGGCGACCGACCAGGTCCGCTGGACTGCCGGGCCGGCGCTCCAGGGCAGGAAACCGCGTGCGGCGGCACGGCGTACGGCCTCGCGGTTCGGGGCAAGCGCATCGAGCCAAGCGAGGACACCGCGCTTCACCTTGTCGGGCACGCGCAGGGCGGAAAGGTCTTCAGCGGCGAGAACGGCCCGCGAGTCGGCCTCTGCCGCGCTGAAAAAGGCCTCGATCAGGTCGATCACGCCATTCGGGGACGCGAGCGCCTGTTCACCTTCGCTGAGCCCGGCCTCATTGGCGGCAAGGCAAGCAGCGGCATCTGTCCAGCCGTCAAAGGCGACATGGGGCAAAAGGGCTTCCAGCCATCTGGAACGCAAGACATCGGATGGCGTATGTGTCATAATACTTCTTTGCATCATTTAAGGGGCTTGGCCAAATCGCTTCTTGCGTGATATAGGCCCCCTTCACGGCTTAACAGGCCTTAAAGAATTCGTCGGGGCGACGCCCCTAGCCCAATGGAGAAGACCCATCGTACAGATCGTCGTCCGCGATAACAATGTCGAGCAAGCCCTGCGCGCGTTGAAGAAAAAAATGCAGCGTGAAGGTCTCTTCCGCGAAATGAAGGCCCGACAGGCTTTCGAAAAGCCATCCGAGAAAAAAGCACGCCAGCACGCCGAAGCCATTCGCCGCGCCCGCAAGCTGGCTCGCAAGCGCGCCCAGCGCGAAGGTATCGTCTAGGCTTTGCGGTCTTACGAACTGAAAAAAGCCCCGTCAGAGCGATCTGGCGGGGCTTTTTCTTAGGGACTGACTTGGATTCGCCGCCTCTGCCTTGGCAGGGGACACGGGTGATTTCGCCGTGCCGGGCTTGACCCCCTCCTAGCCTCCCCCTTGCAGGGGAAGGAACAGTCCGTTCAGTTTGGAAAGTTCAATGCGCCCCTGAGAGGGGCTCCTCCCCCTGCAAGGGGGAGGTGGGGTGGGGGTCGACTTCGGGTCGTACGGGCCCCGTCCTTCCACTTCGCTCAGGATGAGCCCCTTTCGAGCCTCAGCCCGCCTTGCCCTTGAACATGCGTTTGAAAACGCCGCCAAGGTCACCGATGCCCGCGCCGTGGACTGCGCCAGCCCGGTAGACCTTGGTAGCGAGCCAGAGGATGGCCAGGGCTGTGAGCGCCATGATCAACATCTGAGCCACAATTTCCCACAGCGGCGGATCGTGCGGCATGCGCAAGATCAAAAGGAAGGGTGTAAACACCGGAATCCATGACGCAATGTCGATAATCGGCGAGCCAGGATCCTGGAAGGCGATGAAAATCGCGAACATTGGCAGCATGAGCAGGATCATCATCGGGCTGAGCAGGGTCTGGGCTTCCTGGATCGTGTCGCAGAGCGAGCCCAGCGCCATGAAGATCATGCCGTACATGACATAGCCGAGCAGAAAGCTGATCAGGCCCGGAATGATGATGGACGGATTGGCAAAGGCCGCGAGGAAGGGCGATAGGAGGCTGGCGCCGCCGGGAATCTGGCTGGTCGCGAATAGTGACGCCCCGAATGCGAACAGGCCCCAGGACACCATCATCGTGGAGGTGACCGCGAATACGGCAAGCAGCTTGCCGGCGAGCAGTTCAGTCAGCTTCACCGAAGTGAGCAGCGTGTCGAAAATCTTATTCGAGCGCTCTTCAATCGTGCCCATCAGCAGGTACTGGATGATCGAGAAGATCATCAGCCAGAGGAAATAGGCGAGGCCGCCCGCGACGAAGACAGGTGCGCGGTCGGCCATGGTGACCTCCGAGCCTGCCGTTGTCTGGTCAGCCACGGTACGGATGCGGTGAGCGGACACTTGCAGGGCGTTGGAATCGACCCTGTCGAGGAAATCCGGGCCGAGCCCGGCCTCGGAGAGGGCCTGCTGGCGCGCGAGGCGGCGCATGGCATTGGCCGCGGTCGCACGCAGCGCACCGACATTGACGTCATCGCTCCAGTACTCAAGGTCTTTGCCGTCAGCCGACGGAATGAAGACGGCGAAGAGCGGCTTGTCGCCGAGCGGGCCGGAAACGAGGCGCTGTCCCATCAGGTAGGGGCGCAGGTCGTCGATGGAATCGGCCGGGGCCGGCACGCGGATGAACTTGCGCGGCGGCGCGGCATTGCCGGACTGGAGCGCCGCGTGCTGCTGCGGCGACAGGTCCATATTGGCGGCAAGGTCACGTGCCTGCTGGCTGGCATCCTCGTCATTCAACGCGAACTCGCTCTCGATGGCGTCGGCATACACGGCGGCAGGCTCGACGACCGCGTAGTAACGCACGGGCGAGGACTTGGCGGCGAACATGGCAAAGGTGCCGCCGATGATCATGAACAGCGGCACGGCGGCGAGGCTGAGCCAGAAGCCCCAGGCCCGGACATAGCCGAGATAGTCACGGCGGAAGATCAGGTAGACATTGCGCATCAGGCCGCCTCCCCCGCTTCGGATTCGACGAGGGCGGCGGCATCAGCCTCACCGACCAGCGACACGAAGACATCGCGCAGGCGCGCCTCCTCCGGCGCGAACCCGACAATCGGTGCGCCGGCCTCGATGGCCGCCCGCAGCGCATCCTGGGCGCCGGCGCCGCGCGGCAGGATGATGCGCCAAGCATCGCCCTGGCCCGCATCCGGCGCACGGTGCGCCTCGAAGCCCTTGGGTGCGAGCGCGGCGGCAAGGTCAAAGCCCTCCGTCACGCCGATACGGGCACCGCGGCCGAGCGAGCCGAACGCATCGTCCAGCGTGCCGTCGAAAACCTTCCGCCCGCGCGCCATCATGACAATGCGGTCGCACAGGCGTTCGGCATGTTCCATGACATGGGTGGAGAAGAGGATGGTGGCGCCGCGCGCATGTTCGGCGCGGATCAGGTCTTCGAGGACCTGCTGGTTGACCGGGTCGAGGCCGGAGAAGGGCTCGTCGAGGATCAGGAAGTCCGGCTGGTGAGCGAGCGTGGAGAGGATCTGCACCTTCTGCGCCATGCCCTTGGACAGTTTGGAAATGCGCGTCGCCTTGAAGTCGCCGAGCCCGGCCGTGTCGAGCAGTTCGTTGGCCCGCGCCCGCGCATCCTGCGCGGAGAGGCCCTTGAGGCGGGCAAAATGTTCTATCGAGCTGCGCGGGGTCATTTTTTTGTAGAGGCCGCGCTCTTCGGGAAGGAAGCCGACGCGCTTGAGCGTGGCGATCTCCGGTGCCTTGCCGAACAGGCTGACAGTGCCGGAATCCGGCCGCATCACACCGAGCGCCATGCGCAGGCTGGTCGACTTGCCGGCGCCGTTCGGCCCGAGGAATCCAATGATCGCGCCTTCGGGCACTTCGAGCGACAGTTCGCTGACGGCCGTGAAGGCGCCGAAGCGCTTGGTCACCTGCGTCATCACAAGGGGCGGCGTACCCATGGAAGCCTCCTCGGCGTCAGGGAGCGCTTCGGTCGTAGCGATTCCCGATAAGAAGCGGTCTGTTTGGCCCAGAACGCCTTGCCAAGCCCTTAAAGCGGACGCAGCATAATATAATGAAAACGGATACTGCCCCTGCTGTGCGCGGCTGCCTCCACCTGACCCGGAAGGATATTGTGAGCGAACGGCGGCGTGTGCTGCTCGAACGCAACCGCCTGCTGGCACGTATCGAGGCCGCGCTCGCGCGGATGGAGGAAGGTCGTTTCGGCTTTTGCACGCAATGCCGCGGCCCGATCCCGATAGCGCGCCTTGAAGCCGACCCCGCGATGGCGCGGTGTCCGGAATGTCGTGAAGCCTGCTAGGCTGGCAGGCGCGCTAGAGCATCCCTCTCCAAATGTGAATCGCGGAGGATTCCCAATTGGACTGGTTTGTGATTCCCTCGTCTTGGAGGTGGATCATGGGCAAGAGTTATTCTCAGGATATTCGCAGTCGGGTGATCAAG
>Ga0335398_10005445_pt1 | contig 16805 bp, 14 predicted proteins | sample BON03_FD_205742 | JGI IMG/M metagenome (GOLD analysis project Ga0335398, IMG submission 205742) | Freshwater microbial communities from Lake Bonney liftoff mats and glacier meltwater in Antarctica - BON-03 (spades assembly) (version 2) | ecosystem: Environmental > Aquatic > Freshwater > Ice >... | reverse complement strand
GGCAGATGCCTACTGTATTTAAAACGGAATAAACGCTATCTATGTGTCTATCTATGTCGACGTTGCCCCATCTATGTGTCGCCTATCGACTGGCATACACACAGCGGCTCTCAACACATCTCAACACAGCTCAACACAGGCCCATAGACACAGGCAAAGGCCTCTCGACACACAGGCCTATGGAGAGACACAGCTCATGACAGCTCGACACAGCTCAACACAGGCAGATTAAGTGTCGCCCATCTACAAGGCCTCTCGACACACAGCTCAAAACATGCGGATGGAGTGTGTCCATATGTCGACGTTGTGTCACCTATCGACTGGCAATAAGCAGATAGTGTGTTGCCTATCTACAAGACCTCTCGACACACAGCTCAACGCAGGCAGATGGAGTGTCGCCGTATGTCGACGTTGTGTCGCCTATCGACTGGCAATAGGCAGATGGAGTGTCGCCTATCTACAAGGCCTCTCGACACACAGCTCAACACAGGCAGATGGAGTGTCGCCGTATGTCGCCGTATGTCGCCGTATGTCGACGTTGTGTCGCCTATCGACTGGAGATAGGCAGATAGAATGTCGCCTATCTACAAGGCCTCTCAACACGTCTCAACACAGCTCAAAACATCTCAACACATCTCAACACATCTCAAAAAGGCAGATGCCTACTGTATTTAAAACGGAATAAACGCTATCTATGTGTCTATCTATGTCGACGTTGCCCCATCTATGTGTCGCCTATCGACTGGCATACACACAGCGGCTCTCAACACATCTCAACACCTCTCAACACCTCTCAACACCTCTCAACACATCTCAACACATCTCAACACACAGGCCTATAGACTGGAGATAGGCAGATAGAGTGTCGCCGTATGTCGACGTTATGTCGCCGTTGCTCTATCTATGTGTCTATCTATGTCGACGTTGCTCTATCTGTGTGTCGCCTATCGACTGGCATACACACAGTGGCTCTCAACACACTCTCAACACATCTCAACACAGCTCAACACATCTCAACACATCTCAACACAGCTCAACACAACTCATCACAGCTCAACACAGGCAGATAGAGTGTCGCCTATCTACAAGGCCTGTTTAGGGCTTGTTTTTGTAAAATTCGACAGACCCTCGGCACAGACCCCTTCCGGGATCTGGTATACATACAGCTCAACACATCTCAAAAAGGCAGATGCATACTGTATTTAAAACGGAATAAACGCTATCTATGTGTCTATCCATGTCGCCGTTGTGTCGACATTGCTCGATTTATACGCAGCTCAAGCAGCCAGCCCGCCGTTGTTACTCCAGCTCGCGGACTCGCAAGCTGGAAAATTGACTTAAAATCGAACAAAATCGACCACACGCCTATCCACAAGCAGCCAGCTCGAGCGCGTACCGCTCCGCGCCGCCCGCCCGCCACGCCCGCACCAGCTGCGGCCGGTTTAGGGTCTGCACGACCACTGCGTTCTCCGTGCACAGAACCCTCGTCGGATCCGCTGGCATGATCAACACGTCATCGAGGCTCCCGTCGCGCCCGTCGCGCCCGTCGCGCCCGCGCAGCAGCGCGTCGATGTCGCCCTGCACGATCCCCACGCGCGTCTGCTTGAAGACGGTCCGGGCGTCCGTCCAGCAGCGCTTCCAGAGCAGCCACAGCCTGCTTCGGTGCGGGTCCTGCATGCACAGCTGCTTCGACAGCTTCGTCACGCGCTCCCAGACGTGCTTGCGACAGATGTACCGGCGCCGGCCGCTCGGGAACGACGCGAGCGGTAGCGTCGTGCTGCAGTGGCGGCACCAGCGGCGGCCGTCGAGGTCGGGGACGGGCGCGAGCGTAGTGGCGGGCATTTCAGCGCTGCCGGTAGCCATCGTGTATACGGAGCGAGCAGGCAACGCGCACTCTGAGACACTCGTTGAGTAGTGTTGAGTAGCGTTGAGTAGCGTTGAGTAGCGTTGAGTAGCGTTGAGTAGCGTTGAGTAGCGTTGAGTAGCGATGAGTAGCGTTGAGTAGCGTTGAGTAGCGTTGAGTAGCGTTGAGTAGCGTTGAGTAGCGTTGATTATCATTGAGTAGCGTTGAGTAGCATTGAGTAACGTTGAGTAGCGTTGAGTAGCGTTGAGTAGCGTTGAGTAGCGTTGAGTAACGTTGAGTAAAAGAACACTCCTCCGCATACACAATCAACACACTCAAACCAGTTTGTATATCAGGTTTATTCAAACGTGCAAACAATAAAAAGTGGCTTTTCACAGCACCCTAGTCCACCCACACGTGCGCCTGCATGTTCGCCACCGCCTCCTCGATGCTCTCGAACCCGTGCTTGCTCACGCACATCTTGTTCTTCATCTTCTGCCAGCAGAAGCGCCCGTTGCGCCCGAAGATGTTCATCGGCATCTCGGAGTGCTCTAATCTGCGCAGTTACGTGCGCGGCTTCTTCGGGCTGCGCGCCATGCCGGCCTCGAGCGTTGAGAGGCGCGCTAGAGCTCGTTGTCCTTCTCCTCCAGCTCGTTGTCCTTGGCGCGGCGTTCAACAGCCTCTTCTTTAACACACGAACCAACATATTCCATTATAAAAGGTGTGATCGTGTTTGATATTAGGCTTGCAAGATCACCTGCAATTTCTGCCGCGTGTGAATTGACATGGACACTTTGCGCCAACTGCTGCACATGCACGCCCTGCCCGTTCGGCAGCTCGACCATGCGCTCCACCACTCGCTCCACGTGAACCTCACAATGCTCCCCCACCGTCCTCGACTCCTGCGTGCGGCTCTTGCCCGCAGCCACACCACCGTTGTCGCGCTGCAGCATCGCCTGCCCAGCGGTCGGCTCCGTCGCCGCAGCCGCCGCACGCACGAACACTTCCGCACTGCATGTCTCGCGCGGCAAGAAGGCGGTGAAACCCTCGGCACTCAGTGCTTTCATTTTGGGGTGCGCCATCAGATACCCAACTCTGCCGTAAGAGTGTTTATTAAAGATTAACCTCAGCAAGAGGAGCAAGAAACATTAAAGGGAGAACCATTTCAAACGGGTGACTCCACTGATATCGCATGAACAAAAGAAACCCACTAGCACGGGTACTGGAACATAAGTTTGAAAGTCTTCAATAAAAAAAATAGGATTGATTCGAAACACAGCAGGCTCGTGTATGCGTTTGCCGTTCTTTCTATGGTCCATTGAGTGCCTTCGAGCCAGGCGCTTCCAGGCTTCCTTATTACTGCATCTCCACCTGAGCTCGATCTGGCTGTACTTGGCGTGCTAGCTGTGTGGATTCAAAACCAAACAAAAAAAGGCTCAACCTGAAGAAATTGGAAAAAATGTGTTTTTTGAAAATTTGTATGGGCTCTGGCTGATTGCGAGTGGCGCGCGGCGAACGTGGGGCTAAAGCCCCTCCGCTTTCCACGCGCCCTGCCACTCCCCTGATGATCCCAACTAAAGATTTGGGTCTGTCCATTTGTCTCTCTATATTCGAGTTACGTGAGAAGTCCCCCGGAACGGGCGAGGGCGGAGACTGGTGGAGCTGACAGGTGGGTCTTAAAGCTAAGGGAATTCCCAGGAGTTGCCATCGTCAATAAAATAACGCCCGCATCCCTGGGATGCCCACTATCAGCTTTCAATAAAAACTCTCAGACTGAGGGGTGTAGGGGATTCCAAAGAGTTCAATGGGGAGTCGTAAATCCCGCATCCTTGGGATACCCACATCGTTTTTCAAGAAAAACTCTACAAAGAAAAAACGTCGTTCTCTCTCCTCGGAGTGGCCTGCCACTTGAAAAGTGTCTACCGCCCCTTTGACCAAGTCCATATCCCGGTCAGAATGCGGGGTCAAGACCAAGTTTCAAGACCAAGTTTTTCTCCCGCGACGGAGACTTTTGACGACGAGTCAGTAATGCGGCTCGCCACGAAAAGCCTTGGGCCCTCGACTTCTCTAGCGAGAGTCTCTCCCTCGGGGTTGATTGGAGTTTTCCTGTAATGGGGGATTTCAAGTTTTTCCGCTTGGTGGGTTCCACCCCTCCCCTGGAAAATTCTTGTGGTATGCTCGGTAAGTGTGGCGGGAGAAATTCAACTGATTGCAACCGAAAGAAATCTGCAACACTCTTCCCCCAAACGACACTCACATCTGAAAATTACACGAGTAGCTATATGTCGCTTAATATGAAACGACATATGTATGTTTCTTATACGACATATAATTCATTAAAAAAAATTAAATGACACGTAATTTTTCTTGTACGACATATAATTTTTTTGAGATTAAACAACATATCATTGTCTTATACAACATATAGTTTTTTTTTTACAACATATTAATACCATTGACGTTTTATTATATGTTGTTTAATTTTTAAACAACATATGTATGTTGGAATTACATGTTTATGTGTTATTCTATTTTCAAGTAACATGTGTATGTTGGTAATATGTTTATTTCATGTTACACAACAAACATATATATGTTATTGTAGTCCCTCACATATGTTGTTTAAAAAATCTCACAACATGCGCATGTTTTTTTCTTTGGTCTGCTGTACGTTTGGACCCATATCATCTTGAACAGTGTCATCACAGAGAGACTATGAGTCACAATCAACCCTGAATCCGAGGTTGTATGACAACCTGGTAAACAGGTGTGGGTGACGGTCCTCCCAATCATCATGTATGTTCCCTTACAGGTAAATAGATTTCAGAAAAATATTTTACTTATCGTCCAGTACAAATATTTAAAATCATGTTCCGGAGATTTTATTCTCCAGAATCTGATCCTCCACACAAGATCATGTGGTACTGATTTTATTACTCAATCTAGTTGGGTTTGTCATTTCCACCATACCACGCTTGGCTGGTGAAAATGTTTTGTACCGCAGTTGTACCAGTTTCGAAGGGGCATCTCGGGGGGGCCAGCCCTTAAATATTTTTACATGATTCATAGAGGCGGGTGGTCCACCCAAAAATGGCGTAATCACACTGTGGCCGAACACGCGTGTAGTAAAATGGGGCGCGCGGCAGCGAGGCGCAACACGCCAAAGCACCCGCGCGCCATCAGGGTAGGTCCACATCTGGGGAGAATTTTTTTCGGAACCCCAATACCGGGGGTGTATCTAATTTTTTTTGATACCGGGGGTTTATCTAGGCATGGTGGGAAAAATAAGATAAAATGTTATTTATGCATTTTTTCCCCCCTCAATACCGGGGGTTTATCTGAGATAATCTGAATACAGGGGGTTTATCTGAATCTAACCTCACTCCCACTCTCTTGCAAATATTTTTGCTATTGGAAACCTTGTTGACTATTCTATGTGATACTTAGAACCCTTCCAATTTTGCTCAAAGGAGGTTTGCCCGATCTAAAGGACAAACCTCCTGCAGCGTGTGATAAACCTCCTGCCTGGTACGCAGGATCTTTTTTCTTTTCAGGCTAAACTCCCTCGCCGCTCTCTACCAGGCAATACTAAAAATCGGGGGAATAGCCGATTTTTCACCCGTGGACGGCCAGAGTGCGGTTAGTCATTCTTGGGCGGTTGTGGAATGATTCACTTTACCAAACTTCAAAATGGTCAAAATCATGATAGACTCGTACAATCTTTTCGAACGTGCCTTTACTGCCGAGCATTAAGAACAAATCGGATGTCACAGGCAGCGAGGGTACCGGGACTCCCCATTAGAGACTGCGCAACAGGCTGTAACAATTGCGTCCACACGCGTCCCCAAATGAGCGCAAGAGATGTGACAAAAAAGATACTATTGAGCGTTTGTATTTGGTTCCAGGAATGGGCACATTTCACCCACAACTCCGACTGTTCATTCTACAATTATTTCTCGATTTCCGTGCAATTTTTTTCCCCGAATGGCCCCTCATTTTTTTGTTCATCACGATTCACCAAGTAATCTGGCCGAGTCTCGGTACCCTGCAGGCAGCATGATAAACCATGTGAGAGGGTGTGAATTGTAATCTTCGTACAACTAAGTTCAAGTGTGCCAGCCTTCTTTATGTGTCTTTCTTTCTTTGTGTGAAGCACTTGATTGATCAATTTGTTCCCTCCTCCCAATCTGTTGAGATACCCAAAAACATGCGAATCCAACAGGCAGCTATTTCTCGTCTCAGGAGGTTAAGGATGTAAATAGTCCTCTGTAATTCAGAATTACAGAGGTTCGTCAAATGAGCTTCCGCACTAATCAAAAAAGAAATAGAGGAAACTGAAAAGTCAATTTCACTGGGTGTCTTTCGATTTTAATGTTTTCTACTCCTCTTGCTATTGATCCGTTCAAATCGATTTTTTTCATCCGTGAAAAAATCGCAATGCATCTAATCGATTTTTTGCGATTTTTTGCGATTTATTGCGATTTAATGCGATTTAATGCGACTTTTTTCTCGGAGATCAAATTAGACACCGGGAAAAGACTGAAGAGGACTGCAAAGATCTACTCCCTTCATGGTTTCCTTTTTAGGTACAGTAGAAAGTTCAAAATAGACAAAGTGGAAAGTTATAGAATGACTCATCATTAACACTTGTACCGTGAATCAAGAGGAGCAGTATTTTTTTTCCACTAACGTGGTAGAGGCGGTGAGGGATTTATTTGTATGTTGTATGTAAGTATGTACATCTTCACACACAACTAGACTCGGAGGACTAGTCCTCTTTGCGGGGAGACTTTGGGGGAGAGTCAATGACAACCACCGAGGAATCAACCTTGTGTCGTTTGGCGCCAGAAGTTGCAGCAGAACCACGATTCTGTACTGAAAAAATTGGCCATGAGAAGACAGTGGTGATACTAGATTCTTTCTCCGAAAACGTCTCATCAATCTCTACAATGTTCTCCTCAGGTTCCTCATTAGGCGTGCACGTGATGGGATCTACCATTTCCTCAAATTCATGACTGTTGGAGTCACGCATGGTATCAGTAAAGAAATTGCCCATTTCATTTGTCAATTTGTTCATGAGACGCAAATTGACATAGAGATAAAGCAACATCTGTACTGTGACATTCGGGAGTCTAGAGTGCATTTTGAGTGTGAATGACTCCCTCAGCCTTGCAAACTCGCTCGACAGACGCACTTTGCGGACCGGCGCAGATCTTTCAAATCGCTTTGCTTATGGGATTCTTTAACTTGCGTGATCTACTCTCTGTCTTACACATTCTCTGTTGTCTCTGGTGTACAGTGTCACTAGATTTCGCAATTGGCGTCTAGCACATGTTGCATCATGTCAGCCACATATAGGTGCATGACATCGTCTGTACACATCTGCCTTACTGTGGTCACAGGATTCCTGATCGTCATTTTTTATAGGAACCAGTTACAAAGATCATCAAATAAAGAGACGTTGTGTGCGAGAGAAGTTCACAGAATGGTCCTTGGAGGTTTCAATGTTCAAATTTTACATCAAATTTTTTTATGTACGTCGTACATGTTCTAGTGAAACGAAGCAAAACTTTTAAAAATCCTTTTTCCCTATTTTCAGTTTATACAAATTTCGACTCACTATGGTCGGTTTCGAACCAAAGACCTCACGATCCACTTTTGTCGACGTTAACGAATAGGCTATAACGACACTTTCCATATTTACGGGAAATTTGGAAACTATGTAAAAAAAATATTTTTCCCGAAACTTCAAAAATCCGAAGAAATTCTGGAAATCCGAAAAAAACTGAAATTCGCGTTTTCAGAATTTCGAAAAAATTGATTTGATAATTTTACCAAATCGATGTAATCAATCTAATCGCAAAAAATCGCTAAATCGATTAGATCGATTTATTGGTCAACGGATCAATACCTCTTGCTGAGGTTACTCCTTAATAAACACTCTAAAATCAACCAATTTGGTACCGACGGACGTCTTTTATCAACATGGCCATGGACTCTCCAAGCAAGCTTGTGTTACGCTGATGTCCTCCACAGCCGCGCAGAGCGAGAATCGTGAGACTACAGCACTGTATCACGACTACAGCCCAAAAGACAATGTACAGAGGTGGGTCACCGCAAATTTGAATGAAGATATTCCAAGGGAGAGACCAATGCACGTGGCCTCTTGCACCAGTTTCTTTGTCAGGGCGCTCTTAACCCTCAGGTTTCCGCGCAGAAGATCATTGACAGATTCGCTGCCAGTGACATCAGTTAGGAATCTCGGCTCGTTCAGGACATGTGCTGGCGACGGTGCAGTCGTGCAGTGCACATACTATAAGGACCAGGAGCTCTGAGGACTTCTGACCTTCACTGCACTTCACATTAATAGGTCGTACAGTGCATACAATAAGGACCAAGAGCTCTGAGGCTGACCTTAACTTCATTGAAATTAAAAAGTACTTAGAATTTCCGTTGCTACTGTGCGTGTTTCGTCTCACGTTTACATTCAAAAATGAATGCTGTTTCAAAGAATGAAGAACAGACTAAAGTGACTCCAGATTGTGTAAAATCAAACATTCAAGCTACTCAGTCTCCGAGCGGCAGTAACTCCTTTTCCAACTACACTATTGTCTAATTTCCAACTCTGAGAGTGAAAGCCGTTCCGATCGGGATTAAACAGAAAACAGAAACAGAGCTCACTTTCTAGTGTGTTTTCCCGGATTTTATTCATTCTGAACCATTTCAATCGAAACAGAAAGAGAAACAGATCTGTACCAGTCGCGTTTGAATCTGTTACCATTTGTGACATTGTAACCATTGTGACGTGACCAAAATGTGACCAAATCCAAAAAAATAGAAAAAACCAGAGCGTGTGACCGAGGTCACAAATTCAAAAATTGAGATATTTTGTGTTTGTCGCAAATGTCACACATTGTGTGTGACTGTTTCTGTTTGGAATCCGGATCGGAACGGCTCTGATAATAAAAACAATCATCATCATCAGATGTACCGCAACGTAGAAGAGAAAAAGGTGAGGATATGTATCTGGTATGCATGTAATACGTCACAGATGATTGTGATTACTTTTGTTAATATAAATAGTGGCTTAGTACCCTTGATTGAGGGTCTATGCGCTCAAATCTTATATTTTAATATTTGAGTTTATCTTTGGTTTGCGTTTACATCTTTTGCTTTTCTTGTTCGGAAGGAAAAATATGTCCAAAAAAAAAGCAGTTAGTCCAAGATCTCATCCCGCCTCCTAGCATATATATACACATATACCAATATATGTATAACGGAGTGAGGCAAGGGCAGTGATGCTGTGCGGGTCATGAGGATACAGAAGGTACACGGGGATACATGACAACATGGCTGTACAAAACTACCGTTTAATACTCGTCATAAATCTTTAGAAGGGGTTCTTTACCCGAGTCTCCTCCGAGGGTCCTCCGTGACCCCCCCTTCATACAAAGTCTCGTGACACTGTCTCACATTTACATTCGCACGTGGTGCCTCGCACCATTTCTCGCATAATTGTCACGCTCAGTCTAAAGCAGCATTCTCCACGGATCAAAAATCACTACGTGTTACAAATCAAGACACACACAAAACAAAATCAACACACACCCCCATCGCGTACGGAATAAAACGGGAACTCCCCCCTAATAAATTCATATCAGGATACAAATGAAAATACACACAAATTCACAATTTAGAGCATTGTGTACACATATGTTGAGGAATTTTTGCCCTCCAACTCCTTCGTGCAACTGCGCAATCTAAAGATTACTGTTGGTAACTGTACCTGTTATGTCAAGACGACTGTGAGCTAAATGCTCATCTTTAGTACTTGCCAGACAGGTGATGTTAGCCCCAAGACCAGTTCAGGACGACTACAAGCTAGTGTGTGTCTTTAGTACCTTCCTGACATCTGATTTGCTGCAGCTACAGCTCCCTGAAACTCGGCAGAGTTTCAGGGAATTCTGAACTGCTCGTCGGCCCGCTCCTCTCGTCCTTGACGCGCCAATCCTGGAATGATCATCAGACCCCAACCGATCGTTCTGGCATTCACAAGCCGACCACCATGACATCAGTCAGCCCAACTGCTGCGACTCAAGCTCCATGTCGTGGTGGTGCGCTTACTCGCCATTGTTGTCGTCCTCGTGACTCCAGCCGCTCTGAATGTCCAATCTCTGGCTGTAGGCGCTGTTCTTCAAAAGCGGCCTCTTCGTTCGGTGAAATTGCCATGCACTGCTGTTGTCACCATCTTGACTCCGGCCGCTCTGACTGTCCACTCTCTGGCTTTATGCGCTGCTCTTGAACGCCCTCCTGGACCAGCCTTCAGTGCGGCTGGCAGGCAGCCACCGCGTCGACCGTGTGTGTCACCCTCTTTCTGTTGTACTATGCGTGCAGGCTGTTGGTGAAGGGTCTCGGCCACTCCGGCCGTTCGCCCGCTTTCTCCAATGTGCAGGCTTGTGTGACTCTGATGGCTGCTGAGGACTGTCCAGGCTAGGTCGAGACGACTACGCGCTAATGCTCGACTTCAGTACTCCACCCGACACCTTTTGTTCACTCGCAACTCGTTCACGTCGACCACGCAGCTCGCTTGCTTGTTTTCTGTACTCTCCCAAATTACGAACGCTGCCACTGCGCTTTACCACCATGAGGCCAATCTACCAAATCTGAAGGAAACAGGTAAGGGCAGTGGTGCTGTGCGGGTATCGGCATCCAGAAGGTACACGGAGATAAACGACAACATGGCTGTACAAAACTACCGTTTAATACTCGTCATAAATCTTTAGAAGGGGTTCTCTTACCCGAGTCTCCTCCAAGGCACCCCCCTTCATACAGTGTCTCGTGACAATATGTATGCCGAGATTTAGTTCATCTAGATTCTTCGGGCCCTCCAGGCGTCTCATCCCGACTCCTGGGCTCACATCTGAGTGCCCCATTTGTGCAGTGTGTGTATATGTGTGCGTATACACACATATACACCCACATACACTCCCACCCGCGTTAAAAATAGAGAAGATACAGACAACACCCCTATCTTTCCCTCTGTCAAAAATAAACCACCCTGCCAAGCAACAAGTGCTTTCATAGACTAGCTGAAGCCCCCCATCCTGGTTCTTCCAACACTAAATGACCAAACTGCACATACATGAGCGCATATGCACATCATGTAGCGAGCGTGTAAGCAAATGTGTGCGCTGATGTTCACAACACCTGTCTAACGTACACAACTGCACATGCATGGTGCTCACAACACCTCTTGAAATGCACACCACACTCTCCACAAAAAATGCATATGCACTCGTGCATGCGCGCATATTTAACGGTGCAGAAGTTTCTTTGTCATGGAAGCTATTGCGAACTTATCTTGAGTCTTGCGCGAGCACCGTGCCTGCTGTCGTTTGCCGCCCGCTCTTGCTGCCCCTTCTGATGTAAAGACCAAACACATCGCCCGACGCTGTTCGCTCAAGACATCCGTCCATATCCACGCTAGCTCATGATGCGGTCGCCTCTGCGGTGTCGCACAAGCATCATTCGATCATCTGCGTTGGTGCAGGCCTCATCCAGTTTGTCTATGGGTTGCACTCGCACTTGGCCACGGAGCTCATCCATCATAGAAATCTATTTTCGAGTTTTTCTGTGCATATACATCAAATACAAATGATATTGCCACAGCAAATGCGTCACATCACGTAGGAATGGGTCACGGAGCATACGCACTGAGTATGAATGAGTCACGGAGCATATTACAACATATCCCAACTCCAGTGACAATTTCCAAAGCTCTTTCCAAAGCTCGAAGCTCAGGCTCGTGTCTCTTTTCACTCAAACGTGGCAAAAGAGACCTACAAGCTTGAGCTTTGAGCTATGGAAAAGAGTCTTGGAAAGTATTACCACTGGCAGTAAGGCACTCTACCAGTGGTTACAGGGTCTTTCTTTCTAGTCGAAAGAAAAAAAATTGAGGACTGTGGAATACACTCGAATTCCGAAACTTCCAGAAATTTTTGTAGATGTAACCCTGGCTATTCGTCTAATCCTCCCGGATCTGGTGCCACTATTCCTGTGTGTGTGGAATGTGCTGCGAACACATACAAAGTTGGCAGCAATCAGAATCCATGTCTTGCATGTGGCACCTTCATGCAGTCACAGTCAGCATCTGCTCTACAGAGCCAGTGTCTGTGCAATCAGGGCTACCATTTCACGAGCTCCTTCGCCTCCTGCGTCGCATGCGGGGCGGGCACCTACAAGGACAGCGTGCAGAACAACGGGCCGAGCGACTGCACCTCCTGTCCTGATGACTCTTTTTCTCCAAGTATCAGCACGCACCTGAGCAACTGCACGTGCAACGCCGGCTTCACACGAAGCCAGGGCACCGCAGCGTGCGACGCCTGCGGGAAAGGGACCTTCAAGGCAGACCAGGGAGACAGTCCCTGTCAGGACTGCGGGGTGGGCACGTACGATCCAAACCTCAACGCGACCAAGTGCTTCGACTGCTATGACAACTCGGCCTCGCCGGCGGGCAGCGACGCGTAGGAGGACTGTGTGTGTGATCCGGGCCACGTGTTATTTGACGACAACTGCCGGGGATGTGTGGTGGGCAAGTTCAACAACAGCGCGACGGAGCAGTGCTCCAACTGTGTGGGGTGCACGTACACGGACCAGCCCGCGCTCAGCGTGTGTGCTGGCTGTGGGTCGCACTCGGCCTCGCACAACACGCCGCACGTGGCCTGCCAGTGCAACAGGGGCTTCTTCCTCGAAGAGGGGGAGTGTGCTGGTTGCGCCAATAACTTCTACAAGGACGCCACTGGCAACCAGGCCTGCACCCCGTGCCAGTCAGACTCGCAGTCTGCCAGCGCGGTCACATCGCAGAGTGACTGTGTGTGTCACCAGGAGGGCGAGAGCACTGCGCCACGGGCAAATTCGCAGACACCCTGGACGCGGCTGCGTGTCAGAGGTGTGATTCCGGCAAATTTATCAACACGGTGGCGCAGTCTGAGTGTTCATCATGCTTGGACAACTTGGGGCACGACAAGACGTACACGGGCTGCTGGTGCAACAGTGGCTACACTCCAGGGGACTGCGATTCGTGCGGGCCGTGCAGTAGCAACACAATCAAGGACGAGCAGAGCAATGCTCTCTGCAGCATCTGCCGGGCAAATTCTGAATCCATGCCCTGAGCGGTGAATGCCAACGTCTGCGAGAGCGTCGCTGGCCGCTTCTTGGAGGGGGGCGTGTGCGAGCCGTGTGCTGCCAGCTCCTTCAAGGAAGACGTCAGCAACACGAGGTGCACGCAGTGCGAGACCTCCTTCACCACGAGGGACCCCGGCAGCACGGCAGAGGCCCTGTGCGTGTGCCCCCCGGGACGCTACAAAGACGTGCTGTTTGAGGCCTGCCCCGAAAATCACGTGAAGCCCTCGTTCTCCAACGAGGCATGTACCCCGTGCCACAGAAACAGCAAGCTGCCTGCGGGCGCTGCGGCTGACGCGCAAGCCCAGTGCGAGTGCGACCCGGGGTTCTACGAATCCACAACCCCTGGTGGCGAACTGGCCTGCGTCATCTGCCTTGCCAGGACGTTCTCGGCGGCCCCCGGCAGCGCCGAGTGCTCGCCGTGCGAGCCCAACACGTTTTCTGGCGCAGGCAGCCCCGGGTGCCAGGAGTGTGGCGCGTTCTCGTCAACGCACTGGGAGTCAGGCAGGGATCTCTGTCAGTGTGTGGTCGGGTAGGCGCGCGTGAACGGCCCCGAGTGCGAAGTGTGTGCGACTGGAAAGTTCAAGGATGACTACACCAATGTGCATTGCTTGCCGGGCCAGGCGTGCGGCAGCGGCGAGCAGGTGATGCACGCCTGCTGGTCGGGGCATGATATCGTGTGGAGCCCGTGCATGGCCTTTAGCTCCACGCTCGGGCTCGAGCGGACAGAGGAGGGCCTCTGCAACTGCAACGTCTGGTTCGAGCTGGTTGGGGGGGCGTGTGCGCAGTGTGCCAATGGCACGTTCAAGGGCAACACCAACAACTTGCTGCCGTGCGAGCCCTGCGCGTCCTTCACGTTTGCCCCGTCACAGGGGGCCTCGGCGTGTGGCCCCTGCCAACCTGATTGTGCAGGCGAAGCTGTGCTGAGCTACGTCAGCGGCGAGTGTCCCGTCACCGCAGACATTGCGTGCCTGGGGTGCTCAGTGTGCGGGCTGGGCAGCTTCAACAACTCGATCTGTGGCCTGGGACACGCCAACAACCGCCAGGACTCAGTGTGCACGTCGTGCGATCCCGGGACCTACTGCCTGAGCAACGGGGAGCGCGTGCCGTGCACCAGCAACTCGAGCAGTCTCGAGGGGAGCGTGGGGGTGATGGCCTGTGTGTGCCTCCTGGGCTTCTTCAAGGTCGATGGCGCATGCGTGCTCTGCCCCCTGAACGACTACTGCTACGACAACATGCAGCATGACTGTCCCCTGCACTCACACACGCTGCAGAAGGGGTCCGTCTCCGTTGCCGACTGCATCTGCCACGACGGATACTACCGAAATAACCGCAAGAATTGAGGGGCTAAATACTCAATGCGGACGGGCTCGGGATAGCCGTGACAGGGTTGGGGCTACTGACCGTTTTTTTACCCCGAGCATCAATAACGGCTGGATACATACACATTGTAAATAGGTATCAAATTTGTCCTTTGGACTGTCGCACAGTGTGGACAATTGGGTTTTTGTTTTTGTTGATTACAACAACCACAACGCTAACACTCCAAGTACTGCAGGAAAGCATACAAACTGTGATTGGTAATAAGGTAGCACGGAAACGCCCGACAGATATGAACAGTCTCCCCTACTCAATTGCCCATCATCAGGTGTGATAGCCCCACTTTCTTTTCCTCTTTCTACACTGACATATTTGTGACTAGAAAAAATGGGCTGAAAGGCAGCGGGCTTCGTGGTTGAGAAGGGGTCCGAGTACATGTTGGAACACACTGGGCCGAGGGAGTTGGACGGGAGTACCCACGGGCTTACTTCGCCTCCCGTCCTGGGCTCGAAGTAAACCCCCTGGGAGTATATCCTTTTGTTCGTTTGTTTGTTTGTTGGTATGAAGCCCGAAAATCTTTACTTCACCTCCCGCCCTGGGCTCGAAGTAAACCCCCTGGGAGTCTGTCCACTCGGGTAGTGTAGCTCTTCCTGTGGTCCTACCAAAGGTACACCACCACCTAGAATCACTCTACGTACCATCTCGGGTTGGCTCGCATCCCTGGACTTACGCAAGCCCAATACAGACGTATTCTTAGGCTCCAATTCGCTCCCAAAATCCACCACGTCTGCAGCTGATCCCCCTATACACAACACTCAAGGCAGTCTCGTGCCTTAAATACCAACACCCAAGGGAGTCAGGGTGAGAGAAAGGGGGATTAATCCCCCTTTTTTTGTTACAACACAGCTAGCGCGCCAATTACAGCTGGAATTTCCGGTTCCTCAGATTTCGGCTAGGAACGACACTGAGAAGAGGGAAAATGGAATTGGCAACATGACTTGATGAATCGTGTGCTGGCCAAAAAAGATGGGCCATTTGGGAAGAAAATCGCACGGACATCGAGAAATATCTGTTGCGTGCGCGATGGGGGTGTGGGAGCATAAAGACAGTTGACTTGAGACTCAAACGGGCTCAGTCAAATACAAATGCTCAAAGAATGCTTTCGCTGTCACATCTATTGCGCTCAGCTTGGTACCCCTTGGTACCAAATCGTTGGAGCTTCCCGCACAGTCTCCAATAGGGAGTCAGGTACTCTCCCTGAGAACGAACTCGGTCTGCACTGACTCTGCAGGATGAAATTGGCGGCAAACACTTTTGGAATGCAGTGAATTTTAGGACGTTCTCGAAAGTGATGGATGGTTTGGCGCACCTGCTTCTTGGTGTGGCTGTTGGCTTTTTGTTCATCCTCAATTTCGTGCTCTTCTTGCTGAGGTTAATCCTTAATAAACATTCTTACACACGCTCTTCGTCTTGTTCGCAGCACAGGTGGGGCATCTTAATGACGCGCCCACCGGTGTCGAATCATCACGCCGTTCGTCTGCCAAGCCACAAAAAGTGACATCTGCCACCGCTGGCGATGAGCACGGCAGTGGGACGGGTGGGATTGTCTCTGGAGGTAATTCAGTTGCAGGATCGTCTGCGGAAGCAAGGTGCGCTCCTAAAGACGCTCGAGCTCCAGACGATCATGTTGTCAACAGGTGCAGGGGGAGGGGTGGGGGAAGGAGTGCTGCAGTCGGCAGCGGGGGGAATGGCTTCATATGGAGGGGAATTGGGCGGTGGCACAAAGGAAAAGATGGGCCAAAAACGGCACAAGAAGAGAAAAAGCAAGCCGGGGGAGTTTGCTTCCGAGGTCACTGATTCTCAGCTGCCTTTGCATGCAACTGTTGAAGCCGGAGGGAGGATGTTAGGGGCGGTCAATGAGCAGGAGCAAGGAGCCTTTCAGTCGGGCAGTGACAAACAAGATAGTACCAGGGCTACCACTGGTACTGGCGGCCGTGATAGAGTCGGATATAAATCAGCCAAGTCAATGCTGATGGACCAACAACAGCGTTTATGGGCAGCGGCAAAACATATTATTGTAGATGACAGCGTGCCAGGGCTTGGGGGCGAGGTAGTGGAAAGAGCAGCATCAGCAGGGGCGACAGCAGACGAACCTCTGAGAGTGCAGACAAGGGCACGTGCTGCGGGGGGAGGGGAAGGAAGAGGAAGAAAGAGGGGAGAGGAAGAAGAAGATGACAAGGCAACAGCGACAATACTCGCTCACTCTTCCATTGATACTCTTCCTGACGCTATAGATGCAGTTGCAGTTTTGGGGGGGAAGCAAAAGGGAAGGTGGTTTGCACAGGATTTGGCCTCTGCACCTGGTGTAGGGAATCTGGGCAACAGTAGTACTTGGAGTGTGCGTGGGGAGGATGCTGCAATCCAAAAGATAAAACCAGGGAGTGTGGGTGGCAACGATGGG
>Ga0335398_10005436_pt1 | contig 16821 bp, 21 predicted proteins | sample BON03_FD_205742 | JGI IMG/M metagenome (GOLD analysis project Ga0335398, IMG submission 205742) | Freshwater microbial communities from Lake Bonney liftoff mats and glacier meltwater in Antarctica - BON-03 (spades assembly) (version 2) | ecosystem: Environmental > Aquatic > Freshwater > Ice >... | reverse complement strand
AACTTGCGCTAAGATCCGCCAGCGCCGCCAACACCAAGGCCAGGCGCATGAAGCTCCAGGACAACGTGCGCGCGGTCGTCGTCAAGGAGGTCCAGCTGCGCGACCCGGTCCTTACGAGTGCGTTGCATTGCTGCTCCCGCGCCAGCCCCAGCACCAGTAGCCCTACCTTCAACTGCCCACTGCCCCGCCTCAGGAGACCACCCGCCGACCTCAACGCGGCCACCACCGACAACGACTGCGATCCGGGCGGCAGCCGCTCGTCGGCCAACGGACTATGGGGCCAGGGCCCGCCGACCTCAACGCGGCCACCACCGACAAGGACTGCGATCCGAGCGGCGCGCCGCTCGTCGGCCAATGGATTATGGGGCCAGGGCCAGGGCTGGTGGCACATGTCTTGTGGCGGTATTGCATCCGGCTAGCGTCATCGGGTTTTGGGGGCTGTGCGGCGGGTGCGGCTAGCCTTCGGACAGCACCCGATGCACCCACCCCCCCCACACCTGATGATGCTAGATGCTAGCCGCATCCAGAACATCATCCACAAGACATTGGCACAGCTACCAACATCCAATAACGCTAGCATACAATAACAATAACGCTAGCCGCACCCGCCGCACGCCCCCAACACCCGATGATGCTAGCCGCATGCAATACCGCCACAAGACATGTGCCACCAGCCCTGGCCCTGGCCCCACATAGTTTCGAAAAATTGAAAAACTCTCCGCTAAAACTGGTGAGTTTTCGTGTTTTGATGAAATGGGGGGGTCTATTTTCTGTATTCGACTGCTAGATTCCCTGTGAAACAAGGCGCAAAAAGGAGGCGATAATTTTTTGGGGGGAGACGGCTGTTGGGAGCTGTTGAGAACGCGATAACTCGTGACCACGTGCTCCTTTTGGGTGCCCGTCAGCTGACAAAATGGTCAGACGGACAAGGCCGTCACTCTGAGCTATCCGGCGACCTCGTGAGGTGTCGGGAACCCTAGAAACCATCCATTCGGCCGCTCTTCCAGTGGTAGCTGCTGTGGCCGCGACCTCGATGATGATGATGTACACCCCCGAGAGACACCTCCCCACATCAGGACAGCACGGGCCAGCCCCCAGCGGCACACCGCCGCTGGCACAGCCGCCCCTACCACCGCAGACACGGGAAACACAGTCCCACAGCGCGCCAACCCAACTCAAACGGCCTATGCTCACCCCCGAAGGAGGGCCCAGGCCCAGGGTCAAGCGCTTAGGCACATAGACGCTGGTCTATCCACAAAAGGAGCCGATGCGCGTATAGTACCCAATGGTACCACCGCGAGATCGGCACCTCTACAATCACCGTCCCAGATGTTGCCCAGCCACCCTGGCTTCTTTCCGCTCAGAAGGGAGTAGGTTTATCTTCCTCTTAATCCCCGGCGCTGAGGGCTCAGAAGGAGGGTTGTCTCCCGAGGGACATCTCCCGCTTAGTGCAATCCCAGTGCTGGAGGCTCGGCACAGTCTCGAAGTTGAGTCGAGGCGCAGCCGAGCCTTTGCCTTGCCCCCCTGCATGTCTTGTCCACAAGTGGACGACAGGCAGAAGGACAGGCGCCGCTTCAGAACAGGTGTGTGCACAGCGTCAGCGAGCGAGGCGCTTAGCTGCCGTGGCTCTTGAGCACACGTCGCCACGTGCAGCTCCCGGTCCACCGCAGCCGGCGGAGTGCTGTTGGGGCACGAAGCACCAAAACAGCTCTCTCGCAGTCTCTGCATGGCAGGACGGCATAGGATGCGGGTGAGGCTGAGGCCGCGCGCCTCCTCTCTGCGCTTCCTCGCCTGGAAGACAAGAAGGCGGTTGGCGCTCCGACGATGTCTCGAGTTCGGCGACGTCGAAGGAGCTTCAGCCTCAGGCTCCTCAGGGCGGGCAGTGCGCGCGGGTCGCGCAGACTGCGGAGCCCGAGGAGGGACCGCTGCCGGCGAGCACCGAGTTGGCGCAGCTTGCGCAGAGCGCTTCCCAGCATCGCGGGCGAACACGATGGTCATGCCGCCCACGCGCACCTCAAGCGCGCCCGCGCGTTTCGCGAGGCGCAATACGAGGCGCAGATCGTGCTCCGTCACCTTGCCGCCGCGCCGCTCGCCCGACCGCGCCCGCCTGGCAGCGCCAGCGACGTCGGCAGCCTGCAAAAATGTAACGGCCTCGGCTGGGTTGACGCTGGGGCCTAAAAAAAAAGTGCGATCTAAATAAACTTTGAAGAAACGCCGGCTCTACCTGCCGACCTGAAGCTCGCCAGCACCGCGCGGTGACGCCGCCTGGGCAGCTTGCTGCTGCTCACTCGCTCACTCCACGCGCCAGCCACTCCTCCGTGCCACGTCGAGCGCTGCCAGCAACTGTGACGCTGGCTGCTCGTCATCTTTGGTCCAGGTGGTCGATGTCGTCCGCGCCGCATGTTACTGACGTCGTGCTGGCTGCTCAACACGGTGCAACCTCGTGCTCACGCGAGGCAGCGTGAGAGATGGGTGATTCATTGGCCGGCACGATGGCCGCGCGGCGACACGGACACGGCGCCACCATGCCGGCCTCCAGTGGCGACTTTCCGATCGAAATGCCCCTGGAAATGCAGAACAGTGCGTGTGGAGATTACTGATAGTACTCGAGTACTGAGTATGATTAGTACCGATTTTGTACTACTCACCTCATGATCATGAGTAGTACCGATGTTGTACTACTCACCTCATGAGTAGTACCTGTTATGTGAGTACTCATATACTCTTAATAACTCGATTAGTTGTCGTTGGCTGATTCCTTAGCATACTCACACCCAGTACTCACCAGTACTCACGATTTCACGAAAAATTATATAGAATATTAAACAATATTGATATTGACAATATTTTACAATATACTCCAAAAAAAACGTCTACCGACCCCCTAAAAGTTTTGCGTCCTCTGGAAGGGGGGAGAGGCGGTCTGCCCACACGCACACGCACATGAACATAAAGCAAAATTGAACAGCCGCTCGGCGGCTTGCAACACAAGCCCAGAAAACTCCAGCCAGGGGAAAGAGACACACATCACATATGCGGCAGGCGAGGCGGGCAGCCAGCATCACAGCAGCGATGCAGCGGCTCTTCTCTTTGCTTTACCCTCCACTTCCACTTCTACACTTATACTGTTCGGCTATAAACCCAAGCACCAGGAATCCCGACTTGACGTCCGACGTGGCTGTGGCTGAGGGGGTTCTTAAGGTCGGGCGGCATCAGGATGGAGGTGATGGGGCGGTTCGGACCCCCGGCATTCTTCTTTTGCCGCGGCATCAGCAGACGGTCGCGCAGCGCGCAGCGGCCTGCCCGCGCTGAGCTTGGGCTCAAAAAAGATGTTACAGTTACAGTTAGCGATATCAAGGGGGGGGGAATTATTCACAGTACATAAAGTACTCGAGTAAATACTCATAAAGTGATTAGTGCTAAAAATGTACTACTCAGTCAATGAGCAGTACGAGGGGCGGGTACTCATACTCATGAGTAGGGCTCAAAACATAATACTCACTCTTCTACTCAAAGTAATCTCCGCACGCGCTGATGCCGCAGAATCACCATGCAATCTAAAGAATCACCGAGCAATCTGAAGAATCGGGCTCCAAATATCTCAGATTTCCGTAGAAGCGCTGCAGAAGCCCATTTCCTCAGTGCACTCACCTTTCTGTAACTGATCTTAGAATCACTCGTAAGTAAGCATAAGCGTAAGTGTGTGCGTGTGCGATTGATACCAATATACGCTGGTGTGCATGTGTGCATTCGTATTGGCTGGATGAAGGTAGAGAGGGGAGAGAGAGAGAGAGAGAGAGAGAGAGAGAGAGAGAGAGAGAGAGAGAGAGAGTAGTAGAGAGACAAGGAAGGTTGGTGACCCGAGAGATCGCCAGTCGACAGGAGACAGGAGCATAGTCACGGAAAGTAGCTACTAGCGAGCTTGCGCGCGCCGCAGGCAGGACAAACAAAATCCACAGCACTGTGCACTGTGGCCCTTATTATGACCCTTATCCTTATTGCTTATTGAGGCCTTTAATAATCCTTAGATTAAGGCACACCTTAAGGCCTTATCTCAATAATAATGCTTAATTAAGACCAAATGGCCTTCCAGATATGTGTTCAGTCATGACGCGCGGCAGGTACGGCCCTTACAGCTCACAGCAGAGAGTGTCTTCCACTAAGGCTAAGAAGGGCCTTATGCCATACGCGTATGTGTATAGCGTATAGTGTATAGTATATGTACATGACGTGATTGTAACGGCCTTATATATAACAACTGAGGTTGAGGTTGAGGTTCGCTACCCTTGGTAGCAACAATACGGTCACGGTAGAATACTAATACTGTTGAATGTTGTAGTTAGCTTATCTTGTTATACCGTATAACGTAGCAAGTAGCAAATACACCTCTAGTAGCAGACCCCGGTTGCTTTCACACCTCTCCCATCCCATTCCCCTCCCCCCTCCCTCCCTCCGCGAGGCTGCTCGGTGCTGGGACAGGATCTTCCACGACCATCCCGCCCTCGAGCCGCTGCTCAAGGACAAAGTCAAGGGCGGCGCTCGCGTACTAGAGCGCTTTTGCGGCAACGAAGCCAACCCTACCTCATGCTTCCCCCAACCCACTCACCTCCTCCCGCCTCGCCACTGCACCTGCACACCATCGCAGGCGCAGGCGCCGGCTCCCAGCGCTCCCTCACCACCATCCTCACACAATGCGCCGCCGCCAAAATACACCTTCCCTCAGTCAACCTCGCCACCCGCTGCAGCATCACTCACTCAGATGTCCGGGAAAGCTGCCGGCATCTGGATCACTACCCTCTCCACTGACCCACAGCTCCGCATCACCAACCGAGGCTTCGCGCATTCTCGAGGGCAGCAGGTGCAGGTGCACCAAGACCTGCCAAAAATATTTCCCCGGCCGCCCGGTAGATATTAGTTTCCGAAGCGGCACTCACTGCCTTTCCTGGCCTCGTCTTGTGGCACCCTCAGGCGACAACTGGCCGATGTAACAGTGATGGGTACGCTCCTACACTCCACTTGCAAAGAGAGCTTTTTGGGCGTGCCGCAGGCAAAATTTTTTGGGCGTTTTTTAATAGCCCAACGGCCGTGCGGGAATGGCCTTAAAAATAAAACAATAACCCCCTCTCCCTCTCTACTCACCACCACCACATCAAAGAGAGAGGAGAGCACGCTCTTTGAGCCCACCTAGCATCTAGCTCAACACCATCTCAGATCACACACTCGCCGCGCTAAGCAGGCGCTGCACTAGGTCGGCCTTGTGGCTGCCTGAACTATCTAGGCCGCGGGCCTCTAGCACAGCCTTGAGAGTCACAACGGTGGCCTTCATCAGGCCCTCCTGCGTGAAAGGAGGGTTAACCCAAGCCTGTGCCACGCTCAGACTGCTCGGCGCCCTCCCAGTGCCCGGGATGACGCGGCGGCCGCGATGGTTGTGCCGCCGCGCCTCCCAAGGGATGCGGCTCCGACGCCGATGATGACGCCGATAACATGACGTGCAGGTTGAGTGCAGGTGCAGGTCACCGCGCAAACCGGTAGGCACGCTGCCTGCGCGCAGTGCGCGCGAAGCTTTCGCAGGCTGCTTCACGCGCCCGACGGATTTGATTGAGGAAATAGGCGACCGTTATGCTAGTTAAGCCTTAGAACCAAGGCTCGCTACGTGACCAAGTGCTACTAAACCTTTTCCTTCGAAGGCGCTGCACACTCTCAGACGCTGAGCGTTGGAGGGTGGCCAGGACAGGTCGAGAGAAAGCCATAGCCGCTGGTATAAGCTGAGATTCGGTGCATTACATGAACTCGGGCAGAAATTCTAAACCAGAACCGCCTTTCCAAGGCGCATATTTATTATTCACAGAGCAAAAGTATTTATGGAGAGGTGCTGATCTCAACTTATACATCCGGCTGTAGCCTCTCCTAACCATATGCAATCGATTGAGCATAGGAACCACATGCTCAAATTGAGCCTGTTGTTAGAAGGAAAAGGTTATTTGCACTTCAGCGACCCATCACTGTTACATCGGCCAACTCGTTCGGCTACGGACCGATCTAGAACCAGAAGTTTATCACCTCGAAGCTCAACTACAACATTTTTACTGAGCGCACAACGCCCCATCAACCATCAACTCGACCTCGCAACAGGCCATCCATCGACGCCTACATCCTATACATCACCAACTTGTACGAGTAAGAGAGCCAACGTGGCATTGCTCTCTCGACTTCACCTTCACCTTTCACCTGCTCAACGGCGCCCACCTACATCCTACATCACACATCACGCCCGCTGCCGCCAAGGACCCCTCTCCCTTCTACCTCACAGGGTGGAGAAGGACATAATTGTTGCCAAGCACTTTCCCGCCTGCACCCTCCTCGATATTGACTTCTCCCCCATCGCCATCACCACAGGAGGCGCCTGGGGCTCCGCGCTCCGCCTTCCTCTCAATCAAGTGCTTCGGCAGGCCATACTTCCGCGCCAAGGAGAAAGACGCGCGGGACGAGGACAAGTCGGAGCGGCCCATCCCAGGGCAGGTGACACAAACTTATTAAATGTGGGGCACAAACTTATTATTATTAATTCATTTGGTATTATTCATAGGTATTCATGGGTATTCCATGAGTATTCGGAATAAATTTGTGGGTGTTCGCACCTGTAGTCCAGGAATAGATTTAGTGGAGTGCCAATCAACATCTGTGATGAATCTTATCGGCAGTCCAGTCACCCATATTCAGGTAATGGGTCTTTTGCGTCTGACGTCGCCGACAAGTTGCTGCCACAGCCACAGCAGGTTGGTCAAACGGCGCGGAATCGCTTGAGCGCACCTGTGGACAGTGCGTCATGGCAGGTCATGGTACACAGCCTGCGAACTGGAGATGTGAATAGAAACATCAATATATCAATTTTTTCCGATATTTAGTGGTATTTTGGCTGATCTTAGTGATCTATACGCTGTCGATATTTAGTGATATTTTTTTGGATATGATATATCGAGTCAATATATCGTCGATATTTACTATACAAGTCTCAGTTTATCAATATCCATGCAGTGAGTAATCCAGAAATCCAGCAATCCATCTATCCACTATCCATGGATTTTGGATTCATTTTCACTCAGCGCTGGGACTGAATATCGGCAGAGATAACGACGCCTGCGGCGCCGCTAAATGCTAAATGTTGATTGATGTTGATCGTGCACACCACTCAATATCGTCAACATATCGATATATTTTTTGCGCCTTCGGCGCCACCAAATATTGAATAAATATGTTCGTTATCTGTGAGCATCCTTAACTGCCGATCAGACGACCAACGCATCCTTCCAGCAACGCATACCGTCCACTTTGTCACCACTCTTGTTACGATGCGGCCAGCGGATGCCGAGCACTTGGCCAGCTGAGTTCCAGGTTCAGTTTCAGTGGCCAGAATGTTTTGTCGGCCATTTTTTGAGCGAATGGCGCGAAACTGGAACTAGCGTTTTTCAGTGCGATTGCTGAGGCTGAGAACGATTTTCTCACTCAGTTCGAGCCCCGGCGAAATTCTGTGAGGATCTTACTAGAGTAAATCGGCCACTGCGAAGCCGCTGGTTGCCCGCTTCTTGCGCGTTTTGGTCGTCTTCCGGGTAAAATTGGCGATTTTGGGTGTTTTTTTGACAATACTGGTAATACTGGTGGGGTCACGTGACCACCACGAAATGGTATCGTGGGAAGCGGGCACCAGTGCACTAATAGACATTATTCTAAGACGATCCGCCGTCTCAGTTTTGCCGCAAAGCCGCACACTGAGTGAGAATTTGCCGCATGCTGGAGCAAGGAAATTCTTTAGCGGCCCAGCTTATAATGTTGGGCCTTGGCCTTGGGCTCTTCTTCGAACGTTCCATTGACATCTTGCGCAGACCATCTGCGCACGCAGCAGACGCCAGCCCAGCCTGGTCGTCAAGGTTTCTTTCTCTTTTTTTCCGGGCCCAAAGCCCCCGACGAGCTCATCACGTCAGCCACCATGTCTGATGAATGCTCCGACCTCCGACCGCCGTGCACCAACACAGAGCACAGAGAAAGGAAGGGACAGCCATGTAGCAGACAACGAACCTAGACACATAATGGAGGCGATGCACCGTAAGGAGGGAACGAATCTAAATCTAAAGCTTATACTAATAATAACAAACGACCGCGATGCACAGACATAAAAGAAAACAACCAACCAACGTAGCCAACGCAACCTACAGAGGGGGGGCAGAACAACGCAGAGACAGAGAGAAGTATCATGCAAAACGAGAAAGAGACTGAGAACAGACAGCGTGAGCAACCACTATGGAGACAAGGGGCAAGTGGGAGACATGTATCGGAAACGGTAAGGCACTATAACAATATGACACAGGCAGAGCCGCGAATGATGCGCTACAGGCACTAACCGCGCAAATTCCGGACAGAGGATGGAGGCTAGCGGCAAGGAAAAAAAGTGGAGCAGATGGAGAGATAGGGAAAAAATAGTGTCACACCGAACACAATGACAGGGGGTGAACATATCAGAGCGGTAGTAACAAAACGGCGAGCCGCCGTGCAGCTACATCAAGGCACACACTACGTACACTAGGGAACCTGCAAGACATGCTGAACGCAGGAATGCGACATATTAGAAGCGACATAGGCGGAGCAAATATAATGGATGAAGTAGATGTAGTAGCAGACAGACCATTTTTTTCCTCCCGCCTCCCCTACCTCCCCTCCCCCTCCCCTGTAGCAAGTGAACTTTAGGCACAGACCTAGCCGCCAATCAAACCCAAACCCCAAACCAACTAGACCTAACCTACAAACCCAACCTGGCGGCTGGCTCTAGTCCTAAAAAAAATCTTGCTGCTCCCCTTCCCCCCCCCTTCCCCTTCCCCTTGGTCGACGTACCACACAGACTAGGGCTACCTATGGTGGTCTGTGTGGAATGCCTGCCTGCGGACAAGCCGTGGGGTGTGGTGTCTGTGACACGACACGCTGGAGCTCTGGCGCGGCGCCGCGGGCCTGTGTGCGCGTGTATGCGCGTGTGCTGGTGCCGCCGAATCTGTACATACATACATACATACGGCTTGATTTCATGGCCGCCGTCCTGCCGAATAGCGAAACATTCAGCAACCAGCCCAATCAAGTGCTCAAGCTCGGCCGCCGCCTTGCCGACGCAGCAATGCGCAACAGCCCCGCGCTAGACACATTCCTCACCTCCGGGGGCACAATCCTCGAGGGCAAGGGGATCATGTACATGTACGCACGCGACGCCGAGTCCGCCATTCAGCATTCAGTACGACCAGCGCTGCCGTGAACAACCGGCAGTGCACGCGGCGCCGCCGCCGCCCGCACCTACAACCCGACCAATGCCGTTGCAGCGATCGAGGCCCCGGCCACAGCCACACCAGCCGCGACCACAGCGGCGCAGCGCTGGGCGGCTCCATAGCCACTTTGCCGTTCAGGACTACAGGAAAGAGCTCCCGGCGCGAATGGCCTATGACCGGATGATGCACAAGGCAAATGGAGGTTGCCCTAGCGAAATCATCGAGCCGCCGTCGCCCTGCGGCTCTGAGGGCGACCCGTGCGAGTTCGCAGAAATCCCTGCTGGTTTCAGCCGTTGGGTGAACCGAAAGGAGGCTGACAACACAGGCTGGGAAGGCGAGCTGCCCCCGCTGCACCCCTGGCGCCCTGGTCTCAGCTGTTGCCCGGCTCATCTTGCGCTGTGCGACAGTGATGGCGACAGCGGCGCAGAGGATGATGGAGGTGGAGAAGGCGGTAGCAGGGACAGCGGTAGAGAGGAGGATGGTGCCGGAGGAGGCAGCAATGATGGAGCGGATGGCTGCAATAACGCGGTGGATACAAACCCAAATCCAGCCTTTACGTGGGACGATGTCCACTGGAACAATCTTGTGCGGCCAACTCAGCTCAACCTGCCGCAGGCTCGGGTTCGCTTCAGGACTCTCAGGGTTCGCCGCGATGGGACGGTGAGGACCAACCTCTGGACCTAGCCCCTCGAGGGTGAGGAGTACGCGCAGGTGCGCCTGCGCCTATTCGTCCGGGAGAACGGCCAGGTCCTCTCCAGCACCAAGGCGCACGGCTGGACGCGCATGCCGGATGAGTCGGGCAGGGTGAGCGCGACCTACATCCACCTGAGGCTGTGCACGCGTCGGTCAACGCTGGAGTCGACAGCTTATGTGCTTCTGTGTTCGTCACCTTGCTGGCGGATTCAGGGGTCTACCCAGACTGGGCGAAGGTCGGGGCTAGCAACTGTGAGCAGCGAAATGGACAATGCCGATCTTGAGATCGGCGACGACGACTTCGACTATTAAGCGTCGTTGTGCCATTTTTTGCTCTCGCTCTGTGTTCGTGTGAGAGGTTTGCCGGTGTCGGGGGTGTTTTCTCTGTCGGTGTGTCCTGTGTGCGTGTGACCTGTTGATTGTTTTACAGCGGCAGTCGCAGCTGAAGCCGCCGCAGCCGCATGGGCGCGTCTTTCTCGGTGCTCCAGTCCCCTTCCCGCCTCATCCGCCCGCTGTCGCCATGGCCATGGGCAACCACAGCGCCACCTGCAGCAGCCACGCCTACTGCCTCAACACCCGGGAATGACTGGCCCGCAGGCACGCCCAAAGCCATTACGACGTACTACAAAATCAGCCCTCAGGCCATCACACTGCCCCGGCGCGAGTTCGGCGTCACCCTGCACAAGTGCGCAAGGCATTCAGCCCATCGGCATACGAAGGATGGAGCGAGAAGGTCTCTCCCCCAGGCAATGGTTTCAAGATCCTCCTCCTAGCTCAGCTGAGCGTGAGCCGGAACCAGAACATGTCTGGTCAGCAAGCTAGCCTCGTCTTCTCGGATTCCGCACGCGCCCTCAGCACCCCAATTTTCAATCCGCCATCGGGCAACGCGGCCTATTTTGTCAGGTTGCGCTACCTCGAATTTTCCGAACTGGGCGCCTATGTTCCCGTGCTCATGACACCAATGTCGGCCTACACACATCTCCTCGAGTGGGTCCGTAGCCTCCGCGAGCCCTGATATCGCGGCGCCATCCAGTGTGGCATCGAGGTCTGTCTCCAGAGCCACCCGTGCCATCATCGCCCCCTTCGCGGACGAGCCCACCCCGGAGAAGGAGCTCCAATACGTCTACGCGGCAGTCGTCTCAGCTCTCACAGCAATGGACAGCGCAGCCAACCGCGAGGCAGCGACAACAGAGCTCCGCCGTCGCAACTCTTTACACGTTCTGCTGGCGGCTGAGAGCTGAGAGCATGCCCACGGCGGCCCTCGCGGGGGTGCCGTCGGACGCTGCGCTCTCATGAGTGCGCTGCGCGTCAAGCTCACTCTGCTCGAGGTGGAGGTGACCTACTCACCTGTGCTAGCCGCGGCTACGGCCCCTACTGTCACTCCCGGCGCCACCTACTTACCTGTGCTAGTGGTAGCCACGGCTACGGCCCCTACAATTTCAATCGCTCCCGGCGCCACCACCCCTCGCGGTCGCGGCCCGCGCGGCGGCGGCGGCGGACGCGGTCGTGGACGCGGTGGTGGCACAGGCCAGCCCTACAGCGTGAGCCTGGCGCGTGCCGGTACTGCAACAAGGGCCGGCGGCGCGTGGGATGACAAATCGGGCAACGGCCCTGGCATGCACTATGCACTACCACAACAACTGCAAGTACAAGCCCGCGGGTTAACCCTTCGCCCACTCGGGGCGGGCGCCGGCGCCGCCGACCCTCCCAAGCTCAAGGCAGCGGCAGCGAGGGCCGCAGCAGTCACTGTGCCCGCCACCCCTACCGCCATCACGCCGGCACTGGCGCCAACGCTCTCGGTCACGCCTGGGCCCGGGCCGGACGCCGCAGAGATGCAGCGTGTGACTGACCTTTACCATAATGCCATGGCGGCCTACCACCACAACCACAGATCCTCCTACCACGCCATGGTCGTCACCTCTCAGCCGACCCCCACCACCGCCATGGACGGACGCCGCCAACAGCCCATCCCCGACCATCGAGGCTGGGGAGCTGATCCGCCGCATCACGGCCGCGGCCGCATACGAGGCTGCCCTCCAACACAGCCGTGGAGGCGCACCGGGCGCGCAGGCCCTTCTCCAAGAGGCCACCAAGCGCTACATAGAGGCGCGCAATAACTACCGCGCATACCGTCCCGTACTCGAAGCGCATCTGGCTCCCGCGGCCGCCCCCGCGCTCGGCACGCCCTCAACCGTGTCAGCGACGCTCCAGGCTACCGCCACAGTGCCCTCGGCTTCCGCCTCTCTCGCGCCGCCAGCGCTCTCCGTTGCGCCCACGGCCTCATCGCGCCCGAAGCGCTCCCGGCTCCAGCCCTTGCGCCCACGGCGCCTCTCGTCGCGCCCACCACGGACCACGGCGCCTCTCATCGCGCCTGAAGCGCTTTCGGATCCAGCCACCACGGCACCTCTCGTCGCGCCCACCACGGCGCCTCTCATTGCGCCCGAAGCGCTCCCGGCTCCAGCCCTCGTCGCGCCCACGGCGCCTCTCATCGCGCCCGCCAAGGCGCCCCTCATTGCGCCCACAGTGCCCTCGGCTTCCGCCCTCGCTCCCACGACACCTCTCATCGCGCTCGCAACGCACTTGGCTCCCGCCCTCGCGCCCACGGTGTTGGCGGGTGGGTTTCCCCGTGTGCTTTTCCCCCCCTTGTGGTGTTTCCCCCCGCGGTGTGCGGGGCCTGTTCATGGTAGCCCCACGGGTTAACCCCGCGGCCGCGCGCGCAGGACAAGGACAACGCGCAGTACCTCGAGCAGGAGAACGACGGGCTGCGCATCCAGGCGGGGACCAAGCCCGACTACACCGTGGCTGAGCGGCCGGGGGAGTTTCCGGAGCCGGGCCAGCCCACCGCCGTCGTCGTCGCCGCCGCGGAGCCCGAGACGGGGGTGTTTTGCGAGCGCGAGATGGACACGACCGCCGCCGCGGAGATCTTTGCCGTGGCGCTCCAGGACCACTACATCCCGAAGTCGACCGCGGCTGACGCGCCGACGGGCAGTACGCTCAACGAGCCGGAGTCGCGCGCGTTCACGACCGGCCCGCGCCCGCACGCCTTTGGCACCAAGAACGTCAATCTCACCGTCTACTCCCGCGCCAAGGTCAAGGTTGGCCCACTCGCTCGCATCCGGATTGACGACGAGGTCTACACTTAGAATATTGCTCGCGGCGGCCTTCGGCCCTTCTTTTTTATACGCAGGGCAGACTGAAGGGGTAACCCTCTGATCGCCTCTTGCTGGCATAGAGTATTTCGGATACCCTGTGGCTACACGAGCCAGCAGTGGCAATGGGGGGGGCCCTTAGTTTCACGCGGAAGTCCGAGGATCTTCCTTGCTGGCATAGAGTATTTCGGCTACCCTGTGGCTACATGAGCCAGCAGTGGGGGGTGCCCGTAGTTTCACGCAGAAGTCCGAGGATCTTCAACCACCTCTGCCAATCTTGCACCGCGGCCCTCTTCTTGTAGAGGACTCGCGGTGGGGAGTGTGTTGGCGGGTGGGGTTCCCCTGTGGGCTGTTGCCCCCCTTCTTGTGGTGTTTCCCCCCGCAGTGTTTGGGGGCTGTGCCCCCTCCGGTTCTTTGTCGCGCGTAGCAGCTAGCTTTCATGGACTCACGGACTGCGCCTTCTGGCGGCAGTGCATCAGACGACTGGACCATACAGGGTCGCACGCGCGGCAAGGCGCGCGGCAGCACTAGGGCAGGCGCTCTGGCAGACTCTGCCCCACGAAAGCGCCGCTGGTCGCTGGTCCTCTACCTCTACCTCTACACCACTCGGCACCCCAACAGTATCCCCGCAAGCGCGCTTAGGTAGACAGACATACTCTCCGTTTTGATGTCATTATCGTTGTCTTGTACTTTTGCTAGGCGACCGTGGACCGTCGGCTGAACCCGAACTCCAAGCCACCCTCTGAATTTTTTTTCTGTTTTCTTATGTTTCTTACATATTTTTTTTGCAGTGATTATTGTCAATAATTGTGATGATGATGGATGTTTATTCGGACGATAGATTTTTGATGATAGAATATGCGTAGGCTCAGAGACGTTCTGACAACTTCTGACGATGTACGCTCTGACAATCTTCTCGGCTTCTTGGGCCTTTCTGGGAGAAGAACCTCTCAATACCGGCGGCGGCCGGGTGTTATCCCTGACCCGCCTCTTTTGGTCTTCTGGTTCTGGCTTCTGGCTACTGCTAGCGCCTCGGCCTCGGCGCTGGCGGCGCAGTTTCTCGGCTCTACGCTCAGCTTTTGTGGTGTGAGTGTGAGTTCTCGATCGCGAGCAGTACTGTATGTCAATCGATCGATGCTCTCTCGATACTATCTCGATACCCGATCCGCCAGAAACAGAAAGGTGGGAGGTTGGGAGGTGTGCTTGTGGAGACCCGGCGGCGCAGCCGCGCCTCCCGACGTGGGCCAATGCCCAGGCCCAGGAGGTCCTCGTCTGCTACGAGTGAGTACGACGTACGACTCGTACTCATATACACGGAAAGCAGGCAGCAGGCAGCAGGAGTGAAACAGGTACAGGAGACAGAGAGGAGATGTAATACGTACGACGAGGAGCACTTGTACCCCATAAAATGAGAAGTTGTTGTTCCCACCCCACGCCTCATTCGGCCCGCGGTGCACGAGAGAGAGAATGAGAAGGAAAAAGAAATAAGGTGGCTAAGCCTAAGGTGTGAGATGGCAATTGTATCGTGCGGAGCACGGAGTGTTGGGCGTTGAGCGCGCTTCCACCGCCTCCACGTGTCGCCTACCAAAACCCGCATACATATGACCCTTCATGGCCCCCAATAAGCAAGAAACCCTCATCGCCCGAACCCGACGCTCGCCCCGGACCTGGCGAGCGCGCGCTTGAGGGCGAGCCGGAAGCGCAGCGCGAGCTCCTCCTTGGGCGGCGGCGCCGCGGCGAGCAGCGCCTCATCCTCCTCGACGCTCGTCTTGAGCAGCATGGGCTTGGCCTCGGGGTGCGCGCGGAGTAGCGCCTCGTCAGCGGGCGCCGCCGCCAGATCGACGAAGCCGTAGCAGCCCAGGAAGTCCTCGTTGGACGTCTCCGACGTGCCGTAGACAATCTCGATCTGCTCGCCGGCCACGATGGGCTGGCCCGCCACGACGCGCAGCATGCCGTCGGTCCGGCCGGTGAGGTAGTGCGGGGAGCTCGCGCGGTGGTTGAACATGTCGATGAAGGGGATGAGCAGCTTGTGGCCTGTGGAGGGGGGCGGAGCGAGGCAGTGAGAGGGCACCGGAGCCGCCACGACCAGCGGACGAGCAGACGAGACCCGCTCCTTACCTTGGCTATCGGGACCGAGCACCGTGAGCACGCGCGACTGGATGAGCCAGACGGCCCAGCGGACCTCGCGCATGCGGCCGCCAGCGATGGCGAGCTCGGTGATGGGCGTCTCACCCGACGGCGCCGTCCCGCCCAACGCCTTGCGCACGGCCGCCCCGCGCTTCCGCGTCGCAACGATGAGCGGCGGCCACTGCAGCATTTGCATCTCCTTCTCCGAGAAGAAGTCGGGCGTGCAGAGGTCAAGCGAGTCGGGCGGCGGCAGCGTGCTGTAGTAGACCTCGCGCCTGCTGCCCTCGTCCATCTCCCGCTGGGCGAGCATGCGCAGCGCGGCAGGGAGCGGGTCGGCGCCCTGCACGCCGAGGTCGACGGCGCACGTGGCTGGGATGGCGACAATCTCCTCGCCGGGCGCAATCGAGCGGGTCGCCATGACGCCGCGCAGACCGTCAAAGTCGGCAATGGCCACACTCGCGAGGTTAGCGCCCTCGGCCGTCAGCCACGCGGTGAGCTCTTCATAGGCCGGGTTAATCAACGCGGCGCCGGGCGGGCCCAGCGCAGTGGGCGTGCTGGCCCACGTCGCCGCTGCCGCTCCACCGGCCGGCTTGACCCGGGAGACGCCGGCGCGGCCGCCGCTGCCCGACTTGCTCGCCTTGCGCTTGGTAGACAGGAGTGACGGCGAGGCGCAGCGCAACCCGGCCGCCGTCGCCGCGCCGCACGGCGGCTGCCATGCGCTGGCCGCGCCCACGAGCAATAGAGCGAAAATGGGCATTTCGGGTTGGAGCGTGAATGGACTTTGTCAATTCACGGTTTATAATACAAAGGGGATACGAGCACACACGTACATGGAAATGATCCGGGTTAACTTAGGCGCCGGCCCGCCGCCCCTGATATAAGTAAGCGATACGGGGACGTATAAAAGTAGGAGAATTAAAATCTCGGGTAAACCGAGGAGTGTATCTGAAGTTTGGCCTTTACAAGATCAAGATATTTTTTCTCCTACGAGGCTGTTGTCTGTTGTGCACGAATCAACCATCTGTTTATTCCCCCGCCCGCCTGCATTGCCCACCCTGGTGCAATACCATTGCACGATTATTGGGCAGTATAGGACTCCCCCCTCCGAACTCTCATGTGTATGCTATGCACCATATATTATATTGGTAATAACAATAACAATATCGTGTATCTGAAGGGACAAACAAGAGCTCGACACTCTGGTTTACTCGTACTATTCAAAATTGCTTCTACATTTAGAGCTCACCCCCTTATCCCCCCTGCCAGTAGTGGGCTAGGCTGCACAAGATAACGTGTTTTACGTTACTTTGCGGAAAATTAGACGAGAATTGCGTCTGTATTTTTTTTTAAATGGTTAATAGAAGAAGCGACACCGACTTAGGCAACACGCAAAGCGCGCCGCGCGGTGGAGAGAGAGCGACTGTGTGCTAGACCGTCACGGCCGTAGGGGTTGGAGTCCGGGAGGCAGGATGCCCGGGCGCGATGCGCATGGGCAGGGCAGGAGAACTCCTGGTGGACGGCACGGCTGAGGAGCATCTGCGCATTGGAGC
>Ga0335398_10005426_pt1 | contig 16855 bp, 13 predicted proteins | sample BON03_FD_205742 | JGI IMG/M metagenome (GOLD analysis project Ga0335398, IMG submission 205742) | Freshwater microbial communities from Lake Bonney liftoff mats and glacier meltwater in Antarctica - BON-03 (spades assembly) (version 2) | ecosystem: Environmental > Aquatic > Freshwater > Ice >... | reverse complement strand
AGGAGAAATATAATGCGAATTCAGTGATTCCACATAATGTTCTTGCTTCTGATTACCTCACGGATTGCCATCAGGCTCTTTTCTTTCAACAAGATACTCTTGTTTATTAAGAAATTAGCATTTGATGACTTTTATCCAATACTAGTAGTTTTAAAAAATCGATTTTTGTTGTTGTTTAAAAAATTGAAGAAAAAACGGATATATTTTTACTGTTAGTGTTGCAGGTGCTGGTATCAATAGGGGCCGCTTGTTTGACATTTATGTTAATCCATATAAATTAGTATAAAATCTATAAAACTTTTGAAACCAAATCAGAATCTTCATTTTGAAAAAAAAAATTAAAAACAGAATACCAAATATATATCGGTCGCCAGTTTTTAAAAAATATATAAATAAAATATTTCAGACCCCTAATCAAAATGAGTTCTGTGTTGAAAAATTTGAGAGAAGAAAAACAAATTAACACTAGTGAAAAATACACAACACCCCACAAAGTAGAACATCATGACGTGATTTTTCAAAACGGAAAGGTAAATTTCGAGTTTACCAACAAGATAATCAACCAACTGCTAAAATTAGATTTTTGTGAAGTATACAATATGAACGACATTTATACCTTGTTGACATCCAATGCATTTAGACTTCGCAATAGATCTAAACGAGATATAGAGGAAGAATCTAATGATCGTTTGAAACATGATATGATCAAAACAGACACATTCGGACATTTACGTGAATCGTTAGTTAACATAGGCAATGATGGTGTTCAACGTTATAAACTTGAACGTTCAAAGCATGTACCCAATTACGGTAGACTCTATGATCGGAAGTATAGGCTGATGTGTTATATGAATGAAGGTGTCAGGTCAATTGGACTAATGGGGAACGTCGAAATCGATCAAAAATCATGTCATCCGACAACGTTCGCCAGGTTATATACAGAGACGTTTGGTAAAGCTCCAATAACGGCCTCAAGGTTAGTTGACCATAAAGAGTCATTTATTCGTGAGATGATGGGGTATTACAATTTAGAAGACACCAGTTTCAACAGGTGGTCCGTTAAATCAATATTATTGTCCATCACTTACGGTGGTGGGATTGGTAGCATTTTTGAAGTAAAAGGATCTTCAAAGGTCAGACGCAAGATAAAGAAAAAATTCAAGGACATCAAACACAAGTTTAAGGATGCAAGAGGTGAATACAAGTACTCACCTAGTTTGCAGGGATACAAAAACGAAGTAAAGCAGATGCTAAACGTAATCACAGACATATATCCTGGTGTTTTCAAGTCTGTGAAGAATGAAGATAACAACAATCATCAAAACAAGACCAGGACTTTGTCATATGTACTTCAAGAAGTGGAAACATGTGTGTCCGCTATTGCTGTACTTTATCTTATAGACAACAAGACACTACTACCCCGTGAAGACAATACGTACCAGATGTCATTTTTACACGATGGTTTTTACGTCAAGCAAAACGATAAGATAAATGAACAGCTACTCAAAAATATATCAGATCATATATTGCAAGTAGCAGGAGTGGTGACAAAGTTTGGGTTTAAAGCAGTCAACTCAAATCTCAGTGATGATGAAATCAATGCACTCGATGAAGGAAGAAAAACGCACATGATGAGTGTAAAGGAAATTATTGACAAGATGTGGACTATGGCATGTAAAGTGTTTACCAAGTTTCCACAAGGTACAACACCGCATGAAACACTAAATGTGAACAACATATTGACAACAAACAACGGGTTCGATATTGCAATCACCCAAGAGTCAATAGGATGTGCACGTGTTGATATTAGAACTGGTGGTAAAACGTTTATTTCGGATTTTGTGTACGAAGTAGATACAATTGAAAACGACCGAGAAAATCGTGAAAAGATGTGTGAAGAGGTGGCAATTGAGGTTTTTGGTGAAGCTGCAGTCATTAACAATATGGTAGATATACAGATCAGTCACAATATGAGTGACTATGTGAAAGTGCGTGAATGGAATGATATGACCAAACAGTGGGCAGATATGGACTTTACAAGACTTAGAAATGGGCGCCAAAAAGTTACTATGTTGATAAAGGCATGTATGGGATCTGGTAAAACACATATTGTAACCAATGAGATAACAAGCCTGATCTTAGCGAACGGCGGCAGCACGTTATATGTGTCTCCAAACAAATCTTTGGTCAATTCAATGACAGTAGACTGCCATAGATCTGGTGTTGAGATGACGCCATATTCAGGCAAGAAAAGAAAGCTTGTCGAGGTCAACCAACAACCTAAAGGTATCCTAAAATATGCAGTGAAACGACCAAAGGGAAACGTAACACAACAAACATATACGCGATCTGGAGATGAACGTGTACAACTACCACCAATGTATCGTGATGATAGGCGATTGATAACAACGTTCGATTCCGTCATGAAAGTACCAGAAGACATAAAATACGATCTGGTTTACATCGATGAAACATCACAAACATTGGCCCAACATACTTCAAGTACAATGGACCACGGTTCAAATCGAAGGATGGAAAATATGAACAGATTTAACGACTCAGTTGAAAATGCCAAGTCGGTCATTTTTACAGACGCAGATCTTACGAGACATGAAGTCCAATACTTTGAAAATAAAAGGGAACACACATTAACAATACGTACATACTATGCAAGTAGCAAACACAGGCTAGACTACCGGCGAGTACCATCAATAAAACAGATCAATGGAAACATACTGCAATCAGTTTTTGTTAATATGCATAACATCGTCGTGGCATGTTCAACTAAAAAAGGTCCGTCAAATGTTGGCAAGTTAATTGAGGACTACGTATTTGGAAAAATGGATCTGTTTTTCAATACAATAGACAGGACATGTCAAGATGTTATTGATGAACTTGTGACTATTCATAGGTTTAGCTGTGAAAATGCTGTTGATTTCATATTGACTGTTCTGAATGGACGCAATTATATAAGTGGAGACGAAACACCTGAAATGCGAAAGAACAAGGATCTACTACTGCAACAGTCATTGGCAACTGAACACTATATTCACGAAGAGTGGCTATACATCGAAGGAAAAGGGTTTCTTACGTCAAAATTAAACATCCCGACTCTAGAAAAAACTGTTGTATTAGCGTTTTCACCGTCAATAACTGTGGGAGTCTCGTTTCAAACCAAACATTTTCAAACATCATTTGGAATGTTTGATAACGTCACTGCACCAGTCGAATCAATACTTCAAATGTTAAGGAGATTTCGAGTATTATTTGTTACTAGGGCATATGAAGGGATTGCATCATTTAATGAAGGTTCATTTAAAAAACGGATGGAGAACGCACTGCATACTACTAAGGAATACTCAACTGGTGTAGACATAGAACTGATGCAAGACAACCTCAAGAAGTTGTATGAACACCGTTATCAAAAGATGAATGGCCAGGCAAAGAATTTACCAATAGCTATGGAAAATGTCATTTACAAGTCAAATCCGTTTAACGTGATACGAAGAGAACCATATATTAATACAGGAGGTGGTAGATCTGACATTCAACTTCATGATATGTCAAACGCTTCAATCGAAGCCATTATCAACGCCAAGGTGCTGACCTGTATACAAGAACTAAGTAACGGACTTCCAGAAGAGAAGAGTAAATTCAATATGGTCACTAGATTGTTTCCAACCGAAAACGAAGATGTTTTTGATCCTCCACAGTACCTCCGTGGTGGTAGCGAAGAAGGTAAAGATGCTATGCGTTTTTATCTCGAGAATTATTCACAATTCAAGTTCATGAGGGCACTGTACAAAGGTGAAATATCAGTTTCAAACAAGGTCATTGATAACTTTACTGACCAAGTTAAAGTTGATATCAAGGAGTGTTTACTTCTGTTGAAATCATTAGGGTTCAACAGTTTTCAACACTACGTCCATTGGTGTTCTTATTCAAAGAAAGGTATGCCTTCAAGTACCGACAAGCAACTACTAACGTTGAACGAATACATGCCAGACTTGGTAGATCGAGTTGTCAAAAGACGTGGTATTGAAATTAAAGATCAAAAAGACGTAATTCAAACATTGCGTTGTTTGAACATAATATTAGATTCGAGGTGTGGTTCTTTGAAGAAAAAGAATACTGATACAAGAGAAAGAACTATTCATGGGTGTCGTACAGAAAGAGTTATACAGCCGGATCAGACGTTTGTTGAGTTCTTAAATAAATTCACGAAAGGGGATAAACCAGTAGTACCAAAACAAGAATCCAAAATAAATAAACACAAGAATGATAAGGTAACAGCGAAGAAGCTTGAAGATGTTGTCTTCAAATCAGAGTTTGGTTCGATATTAAAATATAATAATTTTCAGTAATAAAACTACATCAAATTTTAAATCCCGGTTTACTCTAAAAAAATATACTATAAATTTCACCCAAAAACCGGGAATTAAAAATAAGTTATTATCAATTACAGACCGCCGGTGTTTGTTACCTAACATCACAAAGTTCATTTTAAATCCCGGATTTACTCTAAAAAATATACTATAAATTTCACCCAAAAACCGGGAATTAAAAATAAGTTATGATTATACCACCCGCCGGTGTTTGTTACCTATCTATTAATAAAATGAACATTGTATAATACTATTATTAATCAAACTAGAACTACCATTATTAACACATTTAGAATCCATGTACCCGGTTACAATACTGATCTTACAATCATCAGATCGATAGTGTCTGTCCTGAAATGATCCACAAAAATCTATAGACTGTGAATATTGTGACTCTTGTGCAGTAGCAATCAAAGTAAACTTCCCAGTGTCTTCGATGAACACAAACTTTATTTGTATGTAAGCATCGCCCCATGCCGTATAAGTTGTATGTAGTCTTTTGAATACCGTTGTCTGACGACAATTAGGGCATTCTATACCAAATCCTCGAGCGACATATAGAGTACATAGTTTTGATTCTAAGTTCTTATGTGAAAATCTGTCAAATTCAAATGCTAGACAATCAACGAGACATGATGTGTGAAACATGTGATTACATGCCAATTTAACAGTATTTGCGTTATCGTCTCCACATTCGTCAAGGCATATAGTGCATGTGTGGTTGCACATTTTCTTAGAAAGTAGATATACGAATTTATATATATACCTGTTGTAACTTGTTTTAGTTAATCAATACTTGTTCTTAGTTTTAGAATTACTTTGATAAATACACATTCAGAAAGACATCCTCTTCAAATCCCGGACGTGTGCCTAGTATTTAAGAAGTGTGCCCAGTATTTAATTTCCAGGTAAAGGGGGTGTGCACTCAGGAAGAACTAAAGACTCTCTTTTTTATTTCAACGGATTTATTCTCCGATTCAAATATTCTTGAAAATAAAAACCACAGGATCACCACATACCTAGTGCGTATCATATTACTACACCATGTTTAAGCCCGTGAACAGAATTTCTTTCAAATGCCCAACAAGCTCTGTACACTTTTATTGTGCAATTTGTAGTTGCTACCGCCACAAGACTTTGTTCTATAAATCATACCTTCAACGCAAATACAGGACATGCTCCCGCTGCCACAAGAAATCCTCCAAGTTGCGTGGCCCATCACGTGCAGATACCATTACTATCCTAAGACGCAGGCTGTACAAACATTTGCATGCAAAGGGCTATCCAGAGTTTGCACGTGCCGTGACGGAGAAAACTGTTTTGCAAATTCTCAAGTTCAACCACGTTCGGGATCCAGGTGTGATAAAACGAATTATATCACCAAATGAGAAGTATATGTTGTTGCGGCTGGAAAGTTATGATGTTGAAGAGAAATAAAAAGACCACAGCAGAATTGGCTTTTTGAAGAAAACGTTTTCATTTTTTCTTCCCAACCAAAAACTGAACGGAACAAAACTGAACGGTGGAAAGAAAAATTACTTTCATTACGGTTTATATATTCCGCGACTGGTGGACAACTGGGAGAACAGAGTGCAAGCAAATACAGGACATGCATTTGTTATCTCGCGACCCTCCACATGCAACTGTCGTGCCTTGTACATGATGTTGGATCTGCGATGTCAGAAGTGGTATACCCTTTAATTTTCACGTTTTCGCTTTTATAATGGTAGCAGATTAATAACATCTGATGAGAAGAAAGACATTGTACTATAACCGATCAACCACCGGTGGTCTGTATTGATAATAAGTTATTTTTAAATCCCGGTTTTGGGTGAAATTTATAGTATATTTTTTAGAGAAAAAACCGGGATTTAAAATGAACTTTGTGATGCTAGGTCTTACTGAGAATATGTGATGTTAGGTCACCTATCACCGGTGGTCTGTATGAATAATATGTTATTTTTAAATCCCGGTTTTGGGTGGAATTTATAGTATATTTTTTTAGAGAAAACCGGGATTTTAAAATGTGATGTTTGGTCACCGAACACCAACGGTCTGTATTGATTTTAAATTCGAAGAAGTATATAACTAGACTTTGAAAAGTGTCAACAACCAATTAGATAACAACATAATGGAAGAATATAATACTTACAATTCTTACAGGGCATCTGGATTTCACGAACTTGATGAAAAAATAAAGAAACTTGACAAATTTCAAGTAAAAACAGCAAAGTCTCTCGTGTGCGATTACATTCAACTTGAAAAAGTATTTAAGATACGAAATCCTTTCAGACACGTACGACACTATGTACAGGGTATCATGGTCAATGATAGTGGAGTAAGCCGTGTCGATCCAGTGATCCTACGTTTGGTATCAAACTTGTATAACAATCTCAGTGGTGATAACGAGTGTTGAGTAGCACTATAAGATAATAGTAACCCCACAATAACAAGACCCTAACAATAAACAATATTCTATCATTTATTCTTTCTTCTGTCTGTGTCCTTGAAGTCTACGTCAGCGACGCGTTCGTGTGGAACTCACGCGCACCATCGTTCCCATTTCCTTGGGTACTCTCGTCCAATGGTCGAGAGCAAAGACATCCCATCGACCGCGCAGTGCTACACAACTGTTGGCTTACTTAACCATGCTACACCGCCTCTTTGTCGGAAAACCACACACGATGCAGTAGCTGGTACGCGTTGCTGCTGACTCACCTTCGCGAATTCGGATTATTTATTTGCGAAAATATTTCACAAACTACCTCCATACTATTGAAGATTTTGATTATTTGAGGGAGTAGTATGAGCTTTTAGAATCGGGTAAATTAAAAAACCCGACAGTCAGGTGTGCACATGAGTGTCCAGCGCCAAACACTATCACGAGTCGACGGGGTCGCGCAGCAGGGAAGGGAGTTGGCGTGGCTTAGCAAAGTACAAGAAGAGGCAAGGAAGGGAGTTGAAAGAAAAGGAGAATCAGGAGGATAGGACGCAAGGACAAGTACTACGAGAAGGGTTTGAAGAATGGAGGTAGAAGGGCAACAGGTTGGGGTTGGGGCACATCATCATCCCCATACCGAGTTTTCTCGCAGGTGGCAAGTGGCAATTGCTTTGATCGGTTTGGCTGCGGCTATCATGCCGTTCTTTGTTGCCTTCCTCGGCGGCGATGTTAACGACCTATCGGTCGATGTGGCAGTTCTTCGGAATGATGTGAGCAACCTACTTGCGAAACTCGACGCCGCACAGAGTACAATAGACGCCACCTCTACCGAAGCCGATAACCTGCGTGATACGGTGGCCTCTCTGAGCACGTTGGTATCTGACCAGCAGGCACTCATCACGTCGTTGGACTTGGCGACGCTGAACGTTACTTTTCAAGGCCTGAACGTCGATGCTGGTGACCTCACTCTAAAGCTAAATGAACTCGACAGCCAAGTTGCCGCCGTTGGGAACATTACGGCGAGGTTGGCAGCTGTGGAAGCTGCGGCTGGCTCCGCTGGTTATGGGTTGATAGTTGACAGTCGGGCCCCAGATGAAAATGGTGGTGTTGGAGTCACCGGGGCTTGGACAGCCAGACCCCTCAACGCGCTCCCAGCAGGGCAGGAATTCATTTCACTGTCGAATAACCAGGTGACTCTTTCAGCAGGAAACTACTCTGTTCGCGCCCTCTCAACAATACATCGCGCCGGGTTTGCTCAGACACGATTGTATTCTGTCACCAAAGCTATCGATATCATTACGGGCACCCCAAGTTATAGTGGGACCGGTCAATTTTCGACACGCATTAGTCACGTTGTCGGTACCCTTTCAGTCCCTGAAGCCACCACCGAAACGTTTGAATTTCAGTACATCATCCATGAGTCACAGGGCGACTACTCACTCGGTATCGCGTATAGTGAAGCCCCTCTTCCAGTGCCTACGTATGCCATCGTTGAAATTTTTCGCCTCTGAAGTATGGCATCCCAAGGGACCTAAGCACCAGAGTAAGAGGAAAAAGGATTTTCTTAGTATCTCAACTTTTAGTAAGGCAGTTCATACATATATTGAAAATAGGTCAGTCACCATGAAGGCAATCAATGTCAATATACACAAGTGCTGTACAGCCCCAAAAGAACGACCTATGGGAAACTCCAATAAGAAGTCTTGACATGATGTTGGAGCACCTTGATCCATCGCTGCACTACATCTGGGAACCGTTCAAAGGGTCAGGCCACTCGACTCGCCACATGAAAAGTCAAGGGTTTCAAGTGACTAACGGCAACAACTCCGATTTCTTCAAACAGAGCGTGCCTATAGCACCACCAGGGATGAAAACAGTGTTGGTTAGCAACCCGCCGTTTTCAATCAAGCGAGAGATACTGAAGCACCTGGAGGCACTGGGTGTGCACGATGTTGCATTGTTATTACCAGCTCCAGTATTATTTACCAAGTACTTTCGAGAGTATTGCAAAGTCCATCAAGTCCAGGTGGTTATCCACAGCAAAAGGTGTGCATTCATCGACACAACTACAGGTAAGGCCGGAGGTTCTGCAAGTTTTGATGTGGCATGGATATGTGTTGGACTAGACTTACCGTGTGACATTAACTTTCCAACAATATGATGACAGTGTCTGCCATGAATAAGGTGTTTCGTCATGTGATAGCGCAGCACAAAACGTACATTTTGTTCATGAAATTTCATTGATTCCATGAAAACTTATCATCCAAAAGTTCATAAAAACTTCTGTGAAAAAGTGTGATTAATGATACCAAATTAGCAGCATTTTGTTCACAGGTGTGTTCATGAAATATGATCGTGAAAATGTAGTCATTTATATGGCGAAAGCTGTGCCAATTGGACGTTTATTTCAAATATGCGGGTTTCCGTTGGGGGGGGACTTTTTTCGAAACTCCAAAAAAATAGGCTTTTATCCACTACTAGTAGTGCTTTAAAAAAAGATTTTTGTTGTTTTTAAAAAAAAATTGATTTTTTGAAGTCCTCTAATGACTTTGTACTTATTTTTCGAACAACATCATTGGTATTCCTCACGCCACGTACAAAAACGATCCACGATTGCTTTACGATTCGACCACAATTGTCGAATGCGTCCCTTTTCAACTCAATTGACCCTGCTATCAGCAGAATAGCTGCAAGAGTCTTACCGTCTTTCGATTGCAGTGGAATCCCAAAACTTTTTCCAGTTTCATTTGATATCTTGTCAACATGAAAAAGTATCTCTTCTAATTGAAGCCTACAAGTTTCGGGAAAAGTGCTTTCCTTGCTCTTCTTAACAAGTCCATCCAAGATGTATACTAGTACCGATCCGTGGTCCACTGTTGGTGTTTCCGGAGCTCTGTGTACCATTTTATGCATCTTTGTCAACCGTTCGACCTGCATTTCCAACTCGCGGATGCGCTTTCGCTGCTTCTTTTCTTTTGGTGTTTCAATTGAATTGATAGCTTCGCCTCTAATGATTTTTGCTCTGAAAGCGTCAATCTTTGTTTTGATTGATTCATCAACTGGAAAGCCTGTCATATTCACCCCTGCAGAGACAGCCAATGTTGCTATTCGTAGATACCAGATTTGACTCTTGTCAATATCATCAAAGAAATGCCACGCAGCAGCTGCATAGTCATCCTTGCCCTTGCGTCCAGCTAGTAGATACGGGGTGACCGAGTTTAAAGCAAAGCTTTTCGGATCTGCATAATAGTTCAGCATTGTACCTGTTGTCCAGCCAATAAACAGGTTTATTTCATCAGCACCGCATGACGAGTTGGACAACTTTCGAGTACAAACGGATCGAAATATGTGCAGTTTTTTTTTACCCAAACCTTTTCTGTTTCGGATAACGACCAGTGTTTCAACGACAGAAGTGAAGCGTCGCATGATCATTGTGAGTCGGCTACGACTATCCCCAGTTAACTTGTTCGGAAACCCAAGTCCAAACACATAATTGGTGCATGTCGGTTCGTTTTCAATCAGTACCATATAACGGGAAAGATGGACTAAAGAACATTTTGAAATGTCTTTGTCAGGAACGACAGTGGTGTAGATGTCCTTAGTCATTCCGCGCTTACTGCCTGTTTTGCCCGTGAATCGGTGTACCAATAGTCGCGGGGGATCGTCATACCAACTGAAATCGTCACGCTTGAGTCTGCTGATTTCAGTTGATCTTGCGCCGGTTGATTTCAGTAGACACATGAAAGCCAAAGTGCATTGCAAAATGAGTTGCAACTCACTGGTAGTCTTTCGAGAGAGTGTGTGAATTTCCTTTCTTGATGCTTCACTTAGCAATGAAAACGCATCTTTTGGGGAATCATCGATTCGTTTAAGATGTTCTTTGAAGTCGTCTCCAGTTAAACAATATTCAACCACACTTGGTATCAGTTGAATCATCTCTTCAACTTGTTGAACTTTCATTGAAGATAGTTGTTGATGAACTCGCGCCTTCCCAGTTTTCCAAATTAAATCTCGTTTGTGTTTGATTTCTCGTTTGACTTCATCAGTCAATTCGACCCGCCAATTGTCGAAGGCAATTTCATAGCGCCTAACTGTTTGATCAATGCTTTTCAAATCTGCTTTATTATCCATCATGGTAGACATGAACGCAGATGCCAAAGAGGTCGAACGTGATATGTCGTCTTTGCAGAACTTGTAAAAGTCCTCCCATACAAGTGTGGCTTGCCCACCGTGGTTTTCGACAAAGGCGAAAAACGATCTGATGCAACTGTAGAGCATCTTCTCGTACAGGGTTACCGGGTTGTAGAGCTGTTGTTCAATTGAGTTTTGCATGGTGGAGTTTTGGATTTGCTGGATGAAATCAGAATTCCTTTCCACAAATTCGAAAATATTCATGAAAGTTTTCATGCATGAATGAACAAATAGGCTTACAGTTTCGCCTATCAAAGGCTCATGAATGCATTGGTTTAGGATGTGTTACACTAGGTTGCTTTATCATATAAAAGCAATGTGCCTGCAACTTTATCATGCGAACTTGACAAAGTTTTCTACGGCAAGGATGGACCCATCTTCAGACCAAAGTGACATAGTCCGTGGCCTCGTGGTTCACATGCACCCAAATGGTGACCTAGACCGTTATGTAACAAGTATATCAACCCCGCAAATGTTTCGTCGAGTCTGCTTACTACTCTAAAGATCAACCGACGCGGCAGTGTAACCGACAATAGTGTGGACAGATTATCCAATATTTCAGTAGGACTGATAATGGAGCAGTGCTGACACAGTCAAATTCTCTTTGGTAGCTGGAAGCAAATGGGTATGGGAAGAAAGTCGCTTTGAGCACCGAATTTGAAAAGTCGGTACAAGAACCCAAGTAATTCACAGTGACCTGCGGTGTTGGGGATTATTTTAATCTAAAAGATAGTTAGGTTTACCCATATTTGCCAAACCTGAATGGAATTCCTCTTGATTATTACGCGATACCGTTTGTAAACTTTCTACGGATCCTCACCCCACGAATAATCGCGAAAAGACCAGCGACACCCATCAGTATGTGCAAAGCTAACCACGCCAGCAGAAGCACAATAACGTAGGAATCATTAGACAAGGTGTTGCGATCCCCCCAATAAGCAACACCTGTTGCTAGAGAGCCTGCGAAGAATATATATAGGAATGATGCAAAAACATACTTGTCTAGCAACGTCAAGTATCCTACCGCAGGAACATAAGAAGATACTGAATAAAGAAACGCAACTGCAGCGATAAGTAATCCCCCTATAAAGCCTAACCTCTCCGAGAAAATATCCATAACGAATATAAAGGAAGCTGACAAAGTTAAATAATGAAAAAATAGATCTTGTTCGCTTCCGATTCAAATGGCGAGACCTAGGGGCTACAAGAGTCGCATAGTCCTATGCGGTGGAGCAGCGTTCGTGAATCTACCAACTGGGGCGGCTTGTATGTTTACCTTTGGCGCTGTGAGTGTGTTGACAAATGGGTCACGGCGAGCGGATACACGAAGATTGTGCTGCAGCAATCAACCATCAGAATCATTAATACTCATTCGTTCAATCTCGCAGTTAAAACTGCGACGGTGCCCCGTGCAGGCAGTGCGCAGCAGTCCCCCTTGCCTATACAAACGCATGCTGCGCGCCACAACCTTTGTAGCCACCCAGAACACACGCAGGGGCGAGGCTCCGGTTGCTGACACTTACACCACAGCTACAAAAAAAAGAAATCCGTTTTCATACGGTAGAGCCCCCCTCAGATACACACAACAAAGAAATGATGTCATGGTTGCGACCCCCGAAGAAGATGCCGCGAGCCGACGGCAGGCAACGTGTGTTGTGGAGCGGGGAACTGGAGGAAACCGAGGAGCAAGCGAGGGAGTATCTGAGCGCAGCACCAGGGAACGCTCAGGTGTTCCGGTGCCCCGACTGCGAGGTCCGCGTAGCACAGGAGATTGACACCTGCCTGCCCGCGTCCTATGAACGCCGGTTGTTCGCAGCCACGTTCTTCCGTACGTTTAACATGGTGCAGGTTGAGGGTTCGGTGTGCTGTGCTCGCTGCGGTGTACATCTATTCCCATTCGACCCTCGGGATCCTGGGTTGTTGACGCTCCCGCTCTACTGGTTCGGGGAGCGCTTGTTCAAAAAGACGCACCTGCGATGCACTGTGGTGCTGGACTGTATGTTGGCGACACCTGCGGTGGTAGGAAGAGATGATTCCCCACTCGGAAAATATGAAGTTGCTGCAGACAGAGCTATCCCATGTGCCAAGGGTGTTATTTCAATGATGGAGAACATAGGGGGCGCAGTGGACACGCTGTATTTATTGAGACACGAGAGTCGTTTCGATTTGCGTGGTCGTAGGCTGTCGGAAGAAGAGCTAACTCAAAAACTCAACGCCCGCGAGCAGTACTACAGAGATGAAACAAACAAGCCATGGCAATTCCTAGAGCGCCATCAATCTGCCCAAATCATCGGTGATTTGCCAACCCATGACCTATGTATATTAATCAGAACACAAGGTTCCAATGGTGGCCCTCTTGCGTGGACCGATTTCAATGGCGAGGATTGGGAGGACGTGATGCTTGCTTTGTGGATGGCCTCCGGCGGTAATTTCTTATTTGGAGACTGGTTTGCATCACGCGGCAACAAAGAACACGGTGAAGATCAGGACTTTGAATCACTGGCGAACCGTGTGGTGTCACACGACTATAAAGGCAACAACCAACCGACATTCTCAGAACTCATTCGTAACGGGCACTTTCTCGGATGGTGGCCTGTTGGCGACGACGATATTCCAACAATCGTATGCGACAAAGTAAAGAAAGCCATCGACTACAAGCTGCTGTACCCGAAATGGTTGTTTCTTCATGATTTCCCGCGCAGTCTGTTTGAAGACCAAGACAGAAGAAATCACGATCACGAGGAGAATTATCTGACGTTTGCTTTGAAATTCAGTGACAAGATTACCCCGAACTTCGGCCCAATTGCGATGCTCTTTCAGATTCCAGAGTACACTGAAAGATTAACTCCGCTGCAAGCCTTCGGCCAAAAAATAGTAAATTTATTTTAGAGCGTTGTTAATTTATTGGATGCAACAGCTTTCATTTTCCCGAGTTTCTTTTTCGTGATGCGCCGTCTTCGCAACAGCTCGTTTGAGAACAGCGAGTAATTCGTCATTCTGTGCTTTCCAGTCGGTGCAGCGTTCCGAGAACTCTGCCAGCTTCTCTGGTTCGTAAAGTTCGCGCTCCAGATCTCTATCATGCTTCATCTCTTCAGGGTCGAAAATGTAATTCCTGATGAAAACTACATCAGCAATCAGGTCACCAAACAACTCACGTGTCCTCTGGTTCAATTCATCCTGTTCGCATTTCACAATTGGGTCGTCCAAATGAGTGAATACAACGATGACTGGGTGGACAATGCCGTGGCCCCGCATGATCTCAACGAAGCGGATGTAAGGTTCAAGCTCACGGTTGACTCGTGTCTGAACCTGAACGCCGTTGAAAACAAGAAACGAGAACGATGGGACGAGCGTGGCAGTGAACCCGTAGAACGTGCCGTCCTGCGCTTCAGTCCATCGTTTCACGTACGTCTCAACACTGCCATTGTCGAGTGTTTCTGCTGACACTCTAAGCCCTGTAGTGTCATGCAGGAACACGTTGCCCCTGTATCTGCTACCAGAGACTCGGTACGGATCCGACTCGGTGATCTTGTATCTCAACACGGAGTCAACATGCGTGCCATCCGATATCTCCTGGCTACTCCTTATCACCATCTGCTTGGGCAGCCGGTCGTTGATGTTGTTGTTCAGGCACCCCAGCTTGCCGTGCACCGCGCGGTACATGGAGTAGATTAGACTGCTCTTGCCAGTCCCATAGTTGCCCCAAACAAGCCCGTTGATGTCATGAGGATTACCAACAGTTGGACGATAATCTCCCATGGCACACAAGCGGTTCTGCAGCAGGACACTCGCAGACGCTTTAATGCTTGGCACGAGCGGGCTCACGAACACCTTCTCCACATCTGGCAGCTGCCGGTCCACGCGGTCCTCTGGCGCCCAGAATTCAACCTCGATCATGGTCTTGGAGTTGGAAGAAACATGGTTTTCCGAAGAAATTTCGCCGCTGACACCAAACACCTTGGCTTTTATCGATGCATTCAACTGGCTGCTCGTCGCGTCGTCGCTGGACAGGTCCAAATCCCACGAGAACTTTGTTTTGGTCGGTCTGTTCTGCCCTTTCTTGATGTTCAGAAACTTGGCCAGTTTGTGAATACGTGTACCCTTAACTGATTCAAGTGCATGTTGGTCGCAAGCCCAGTCCTCATGCGGGCATGCGAAGTCGGAATTGACAGACACGACTGCTTTGTTGTGGTGCTCGGCATTCATAGAAGTGTCGCCGCCCAGCTCCACATCCTCGACAACAACGTTGGCCGCAAACTTGCCACCGTCAACTAGATCTCGAGACACGGTGATGTGAGACCGCACAAGTTTCGCCCACGCTGGCTCCACTATATTGCAAATCCGATCGTGATCCTCGAGTGATGAGTCGAGGTTCCACCTATCCGCCAAGTAGTAGATGACGCCACTCCTCCGCTCCTCACGCCGGTAAAGCACCCCCTCTACCCAACCATTATCAGTGGTAAACGGAAAGTCTACGCTATTGGCCTCGCCAACCTTGAACAACGCTAGGTTTCCTGTTCCATGTTGGGATCTGACAGCGGGATCCTGCTGGATAATATTCCACTGATCGAGGGTGTGCTGGTCCGAGTTGGAGAGCGGAAGTAGGAACTCGGGGTTGTTGCCGTCCCCGCGTAGCACGCCGATGACCCCAATCTTCACCCCGGTGTCCTTCTTCCTACTGAGGGAGAAGCGAGACATCATGGTACACACCCCACACACCCAAAAACAAAAAGCTGATGGGGGGGCTCCCCGAATAATTGTCAGTTCGTTCATGTGCTGTGAGTGTAGTATCTTGATTCATCGTTCGCTTTAATTAATAACAAATATGATTTTGTTATATATTTAATGAAACAAGTTTTTGATGTTTTCAGTCGTTTGTCACCAGCCTTTTTAGATTGTAAAAAACTGGTATGACTCCCCAATTTTCATGAATCGGGTCAAAAACTGGTTTGATCGTTTTCACCAACGCAATGTCCTCATCATTAATACGGAATTCTTGTAATATCTTTTCAACAGTCTCTACTGTTATTGATCTAGCATAGTTGTCTTTCTTTTGGTATATCAAGTTCTGCGACAATTTTAATTTGAGTCGCTGAAGATGCCCTATTTGTTGCATCCTTTCCCACCTCTTCTTTTGAAGACACGACCGACAGCGTCGTTCCTTCCTTTTGATAGCGCCAGGCGAGAAATTGGGTGTGTAGCTTTGACAAATGTTGCAATAGAATGCGTCATTACTGCCAACAAATTCCATTTTTTCTACTGGCTTGATATCGATAATCATTACTTCAAATAAACATGTTTCATTGATATATATATATATTTTGTTTAAATCTTTCGGTCCATTATTTCTTAAATCAGCATCATCAGAAATTGCATCATCAACGAGTTGAACGGTTACTGATTCTGTTAGATTGTCAATTCAAATCCATTGTATTTTCAATATTTACACAAAGTTTTAAACAATTCTAAGTAACGAAGTCATCATATGGGCATCGCAAACAGCATTATGCGAGATTGCATCACATTCACACGCCAAATTGCCGTGGAGGAACATATCTAAAAAAATGTTCTTGCTTCTGATTACCTCACGGATTGCCATCAGGCTCTTTTCTTTCAACAAGATACTCTTGTATATTAAGAAATTAGCATTTGATGGCTTTTATCCACTACTAGTAGTTTTAAAAAAATCGATTTTTGTTGTTGTTTAAAAAATAGGTTCTGGTCATATTTTGATTCCTTTCATTATTGGCATTGGTGCTGGATGGGGTACGAATACGAGGATACTATTGCAGACATATTTGGTAGGTATGCGAGATCATTTTGGTGATACAGAGAGAGG
>Ga0335398_10005415_pt1 | contig 16890 bp, 14 predicted proteins | sample BON03_FD_205742 | JGI IMG/M metagenome (GOLD analysis project Ga0335398, IMG submission 205742) | Freshwater microbial communities from Lake Bonney liftoff mats and glacier meltwater in Antarctica - BON-03 (spades assembly) (version 2) | ecosystem: Environmental > Aquatic > Freshwater > Ice >... | reverse complement strand
GATCAACTGCGACCCCGACGCGCGCGATGCGCCAGACGACGCTCGACGCCGCGGCCAGGCGCCGTTCACACCCCAGCCCACCCGAGCCGACGCCGACCGGGCACAGATGGACGCTGCCGACGCCTGGGGCGCCTGCCAAATGTTCCTCGTCCCCATCGACGGCGATGGCGCCAGTGGAATGGACCCCAACGAATGGCCGCCGCACCCGACGGCCCTGGCCGCCACCCCCGCCTGGCCGCGGCAAATGCCACTGGCCGCCACCCCCGCCTGGCCGCGGCAAACGCCGCTGGCCGCCACCCCCGCCTGGCCGCGGCAAACGCCGCTGGCCGCCACCCCCGCCTGGCCGCGGCGAACGCCGCTGGCCGCCACCCCCGCCTGGCCGCGGCAAACGCCACTGGCCGCCACCCCCGCCTGGTCGCGGCAGACGATATTCACACCGGAGGCCCAGGCGGGCGCCATCTCCGCCGCCGCCATGGAGGCGCTCGCCGCCAGGGTCGCCGCCAGGGTCGCCGCCAGGGGCGTGCGCCGGGCGAAGCACATGGACGGGGCCGGCCACGGGGCCGGACCCAGCGCCCTGATTGCCACCCTCGCCGTTGCAAGAGCACCATGCGCGCCGGGTCGACCCAACATATGCGCCCGCCTCGCAAACAGGGACACCGCCGACCGCCCCACCTTCGAGTGGGCCGCCGCAATGGCGGCGCAGCGTAACCGCCTGGCCCCCCCCGCCCTCCCCGGGGTGAAGGCAATTGGGGTGGCGGCGGCAGCGGCGGTAGCGCTGCGAGTGAGCGAGTGAACCTCTTGTATGCGTGGACAGGGCCCGAGGGGACGAGTGGGTGGACATCACCCGAGGAAGGGGGGGGGGCGAGCGGGTGCAACCGCCGCGGTGCAGCTCACTCGAGCGCAAGCGGTGGCGTAGATTGTCATGACCGAGGTGTGGCCGATGTGAAGTGTCCCGTGTGTTTGGTGACCGAGGTGTGGCCGATGTGAAGTGTCCCGTGTGTTTGGTGACCGAGGTGTGGCCGATGTGTCTTGGCCGAAGTGTCCCGTGTGTTTGGTGACCGAGGTGTGGCCGATGTCAATTATCCCGTGTGCTTGGAGACCGAGGTGTGGCCCATGTCAAATGTCCTGTGTGGTTGGTGACCGAGGTGTGGCCGATGTCAAGTGTCCCGTGTGGTTGGTGACCGAGGTGTGGCCGATGTGAAGTTTCCCGTGTGTTTGGTGACCGAGGTGTGGCCGACGTGTCTTGTCCAAAGTGTCCCGTGTGGTTGGTGACCGAGGTGTGGCCGATGCCAAGTGTCCCGTGTGTTTGGTGACCGAGGTGTGGCCGATGTCAATTATCCCGTGTGTTTGGTGACCGAGGTGTGGCCCATGTCAAGTGTCCCGTGTGGTTGGCGACCGAGGTGTGGCCGATGTCAAGTGTCCCGTGTGTTTGGTGACCGAGGTGTGGCCGATGTGAAGTTTCCCGTGTGTTTGGTGACCGATGTGTGGCCGATGTGTCTTGGCCGAAGTGTCCCGTGTGGTTGGTGACCGAGGTGTGGCCGATGTGTCTTGGCCGAAGTGCCCCGTGTGGTTGGTGGCCGATGTCAAGTGTCTTGTGTTCCCCTTCAGGAGGTGTGGTCGAGGTGTGTCGGTGGCCGAGGTGTCCGAGGTGTGTCGGTGGCCGAGGTGTCCGAGGTGTGTCGGTGGCCGAGGTGTCCGAGGTGTGTCGGTGTCCGAGGTGTCCGAGGTGTGTCGGTGGCCGAGGTGTCCGAGGTGTCCGAGGTGTGTCGGTGGCCTAGGTGTCCGAGGTGTGTCGGTGGCCGAGGTGTCTTGGCCGAATTGTCCCGTGTGTTTGGTGACCGCTCCAGGTCAGAGACAACTCGCATCGCCCATCACATACCGATCAGCGCGCGCCCGCCACGCCCGTAATTGAGAAAGAGCTCATCGCCCGGCCTCACGGTGGCCTGAGCGCGCACACGCAAGTACAGTCGACCCAGTCGGCGACTCGACTCGTACAATTCGACATTGTACCGCGCCCCCATTTTGCGAGGTGCATTGAAGCAGTCGTTTGCAAATGAGCCACCGCCACGCCCGCCCTCGGCTGCAGCGGCGGCGTCCGATATCCCCAGTACAATTGTACCAGTGCGCGCGGCGATGTGGGTGCGCACCGTGTCTGGCGCGCGCGCCTCGCCGCGGCTCAGGGCGCGGCCGGAGTATTCGGTGACAATGTCACGCGAGGCGAACCCGTCCACTGCAAACAGCCCGAGGCCAGCGCCCGGGAGCGTCGAGGGGCGGACGACGACGCCACCGCCAACCACCGCCGCGTCCGCCTCGCGCCGCCACGACCGCTTCCGCATGTTCCGTGGCGCTTCCACTGCGCACCGGCAGTCTGACGCAGACCGACCGGAGTGACGCCACGCCGTGCGCCCGCGACATGGCACGTCTTGGTCGTGGCACATATGGCACACCCCGCGAAGGGGTCGTTGCACATGGCACACCGCCTGAAGGGGTCGTGGCACGCCTCTCCTGAAGGGGCCGGGGCACACCTCGGACCATGGCACACCTCGGACCATGGCACACCTTGGACCATGGCACACCTCGGACCATTGGAAGAGGGAGGGGGGTCAGATTCCAATTGGGGCGGTTCCCCAATACTCGATGCGCTGACGGCCACAGGGTCACCTTGATGGCCCGCATGGGGTCGACCACAGTAGCCGATGCGGAGCGTGCACGCGCCTGGCGCGACTGGTGCGCGGTCTCGACCGCGCGGGCCTGTGGTGTGCTGGGTGCCGAGAGTTTCCAGGGGCACATGACGCTCAGTACACTCGATTTGCGGGGGTGCACCTCACTACGGGCAGTGGGCGAGCGCGCGTTCCAGGGCTGCCACGCCCTTTCCACCGTGGACCTCTCGGGGTGCAGCGCATTATCCACGATCGGCGCGCGCGCATTCGCCGGGTGCCTCGCGCTGCACATCGTCGAAATGGGCCAGTGCACCCACCTCGAGCACATCGGCGCGCATGCGTTTGCGGGCTGCGCCGAGTCGGAGGTTGTCGGGTTGAGCGGCTGCGCCGCCATGACGGCGGTCGAAGCGTACGCGTTTCAAGCCTGCGCGACGCTGACGTGGGTGGACCTGAGCGTGTGCTCCTCGTTGACCCACCTGGGCAGTCTCGCGTTTTTCCGGGTGCGCCACGCTGCGATGGATCGGCACCCGCAGCGTGGCCGGGTTGGGGTTGGCAGTGCCGGGGTACCCGTTGGTGTCGGTCGGCTCCGGTGCGTTTGCGGGGTGTGAGGCGCTCTCGGCGATCAACCTCTCTGGTTGCACGTCGCTCCTGCGGCTCGAGTGCTGTGCATTCCACGGGTGCACCGGACTCACCCGCATCGACCTGTCGCGGTGCCGCGCGATGGCTGGGATCGGCGAGGGTGCATTTTCACAATGCTCCGCGCTGTGCGCCGTGGATCTGTCGGGCTGTGCTGCACTGGAGGCGCTCGGCGCACGTGCCTTTGCACAGTGCACCTCACTCGGCGCGCTGTCCCTCACAGACTGTGTGTCGCTGTCCTGCGTGTGCGTGGGTTGTTGCGCCGACTGCACATCACTCGCCGCCATCGACCTCTCGAGTTGCCCCGTGCTCTCGCGCATCGAGGCGGGGGCATTCGAGGGGTGCAGCGCACTCGCGTCGGCGCACCTCTCGGGCTGCGCGCTCGACCACCTCGGGCCGCGCGCCTTCCGCAACTGCGTGGAGCTGGCCGCGGTCGACCTGGCCGGGGCGCCGCTCACGGTGATCGGCACGTGTGCATTTCGATGCTGCCACGCGATGACCCGGGCCAACCTGTCACACTGTCGGTCCTTGACGCACATTGAGGACGACGCGTTTTTCCACTGCCAGGCGCTCGAGTCGGTAGATCTCTCGGGCTGCACGGTGCTGCAATGCCTTGGCCACGGGGTATTCTACGACTGTATGGCCCTGGTGTCTGTCAGCTTTGGCGGCTGCGCCGCACTCGAGTGCATCGGCCAAGAGGCATTCTCAGCGTGCTCTGCACTCTCGGCGATGGACCTGGCAGGCTGCACTGCACTCGGCCGCATTGGGCCATCGGCCTTTGACAACTGCCGCGAGCTTGCCCACGTGACACTGCCACTTGGGCTGCGCAGCCTTGGCGAATGTGCGTTTTGCGACTGCGACACGCTCTCGTCGGTCAACTTTGCCCCGCGACACGGCCACCCGGACGACCGTCGACTGGTGGCTGAGTCGCGACGCGCTTGGTGGAATGCCACGGCAGATGATATGGTGCACACGCCCGACGCCCCGACGTGGAACGTCGCCCCCGGCGCCCCGGGGTGGTGCGCCGGGCGTACCCCCCTAGGCCTTGTCGTCGGCCCCCGCGCGTTTGAACGCTGCGCCTCTCTCGTCTCGGTGAGCGTGCCTGGGTATGGGTGGACAAGGCTGCGCGCCCACGTGCTGGCACGCCAGGTGTCCTTGTACTGGTGCGAGCAGGCGGCGATCAAAGGCTGTGCCCCTGGCGGTGCATGGGCCGAACGCGACCGCCGAGCATTTCAGCTCGACTTTGGGCAACGCTGACACCGGCATCCGGCGCATCGCCACGCCACCAAGCGCGTGGGTCACGGGTGGGCTCGCTCGCGTCGCCACCGCAGGCCCTCGCGGGTTGGGGATGGGGGGGGGGGTCCTCAGACGCTACTCGCGTCGACCACCACGGCGGTGCGCTCGCTTGACATCGGCGCGCTTGGTACCGAGCAGCGCATACGCCAAATGGAGTACCCAACCGGGGCGAGGAAGGTCGAAGTATAGAGAACCAACGCCCTGCGAGCCGGCCAAATCAAGAGTTCGTCCGCCACCGAACGGACATGGTCACAGTCCGTGTCACCATACATGTCACCAGCCCGATTGCACATGGCGAGGGCCGCCGACGCCATCGCACTGGCGTCGACCAATGCGACAACAGCATTCGCCGTGGCCACCACAGACAGGGCGCCCCATGTGCCCATGATGACATCGAGCAGCAGGTACTTGCGCGTCGCCGGCATTGGAAGGGGTGCTCCAACCAACGCGTATAAAAAGAGGGGCCATTCGAGTCCACGTGGGCGCGTTTGCCTGCCCTGTCATGAGAATGGCGAGTGGAACCGGGCGAATGGCGAGTGGGACCGGACGAATGGCGAGCCGGTGGAGAGACCTCCGGGGTGTGTTGTGTTCGTGGTGTGTTGTGTTCGGGGTGTATCGAGACCGATGTAGGGCCGAGATACCCGAGGTGTGCCAGGACCACTTCAGGAGAGTTGGCCGGTGTCCGAGGTGTGCCGTGCCTGAGATGTCCGAGGTCGAGGTGTGGCCCCTTCAGGAGGGGACAACTTCGGTCCACAGCTCGGTCACGACACAGCCTCGGTCACAACACACACCCCAAAAGGGAAACATTGGCCACACCTCGCCCCGTCGATCGGGTCGACCCGGGCGAGGTGGCGAGGGGCGCCACAGTGTGCACATGCAGCCGAGGACCCCGGGGTGTCCGAGGTGTGTCGGGACCGAGGCGTGGCCGAGGTGTGTTGTGACCGAGGTGTCAATGTGTCCGATGTGTGTTGGGGTCGAGGCGTCCGAGGTGTGTAGTGACCGCTCCAGGAGAGGCGTCCGAGGTGGGTCATGTCCGAGGTAAGTCGTGCCCGAGGTGTGCCCGAGGGGGTCCGAGGTGGTGTCTCGGGGGGGGGGGCACACCTCGGTCACGGCGCACCCCGGACCCCCTCGGGCCCACCTCGGGCCCACGACGCACCTCGGGCACCTCGGGCACACGTCGGGCACACCTCGTGAAGCGGTCACGGCACCCCTCGGACACCTCGGGTACACCTCGGGCATGCCTCCTGGAGCAGGCACGACACACACTCGCACACATGGCGAATTTACCGGTTCCCAGTGTTGTTACAAAACACCCCTCCAACTCACACACCTGGCGAATCGACCGGCTCCCATTGATATTACCCGTGTTCGAGTTTACGGACACACGGTAGCTCGGTGCACGTTGCGACGTGGGCCGGTGACACCGAGGCCGCCGTTGGCGCCATGTCCGATCGGCGGGGGACGATGCACCACAGGATGAGCAACACCAGCAGCAGCATCACCAGCGCGTTTTCAGCCGGGGCACACTCGGCGCTGGCCCTGGCGTCGTGTGCGCGGCCCCAACGGAGCGCCGGCATGGGCATGGTGGCCAGGCACCGCGGCGAGAGCTCGTCGCGCCGCGCGGCGAGGCAACGCACGAGCCCCATGCCGGACTGTGGGCACAGGGCTTCGAGCTCGTCGCCACACAGGAGGTCCTGGCGGCTCTGGTGGTCCACGCCGGGCCCGGCCTCTGCCCCCGCCCACGCGCCCACCCATGTCACGACTGCAGCGGCCATGGCGATTGCACGGTCCGCGTCCCGTTGCACCTGTTCACCGCCGAGCGCACCCCGTGCGCTGAACACTCCCCCGGCATCGAGCGGTCCACTGGCGTGCGGCGTATCCGCCGTCGGGGTGGCGCCGAGTGAACCCATGCCGTGCTCACCTGCGCCCTGCCGATCGGCAGCGGTGGGGTCGACGTGCAGAAGCCAGTCGCCCTCGGCGTCAAGTTCGTCATCCGAGGGCAATCGGTCGCCGTCCGGGTACAACTCGTACTCGACGGGGAGCGCGGTCGGGCTCGACAAGGCGCCACTTTCCCAGTCGCCCTCGGCGTCGACGTCCTCGGCGCGCTGTGCGATCGCGCTCCACGCGACGCCAATGCCCCAGTCGTCCCAGAACTTGCCCAACCCAGCCAGTGGGCCAGATGACCCCGTCGCCGGGTCGGCCCCCCCGCCGGTCCACACCACCGCAAAGATGGCGCATGCCAACATGAGTGCGCTCGGTGAACGCGGTGTTACTGTGCGTAACCTTTTTTTTTGTCGCAGACTCAGAAATCTGCATCCACGCGAGGCCACTCTGGTCAATGTGTCACTCTGGTCAATGTGTCACCACGCTGATCTGTTTATGGCGCCGTGCTGTAACAATGCTGCCAGGCGTCGACGACCCAGCATACCGCGGACCACGCGGTTTCCGCGTTGACCGATGTCAGCGGCGCACACGGCGCACCGCCGACGAGCCCAGTTACCCCTTGCCAAGTCTCCCACCGCACATTGCCGTGGCCACGCGGGTTGAACGGCGGCACAGTGTCGTGGCCAACCCGAGCCCGGACCAACCAGCGGCGGAGATGGAGCCAACTGGGCGACTCGCAACCCTCGCGCCCCAGGGGTACACAGCTCGCCAACGCGCTCAAGTGCTGCGCGACGCATCAGACGCGGCGCGACTGACTGCGATCAACAGTGAGCCCAGAGTCGGCGGCACACCCACCCCGCCCCGTACACGGGTTCGTCTCGACGGCACAGGCGGGCGAGAACCGGCTCACCGAGGCCGCTGGCAGCCCGCCGCCCCGGCCGCCCCGGCCTCGGCCGCACCGCGCCCCGGCACGCAGCAGCTGCGCTACCCGGCCGCTGGACCCAGTCGTGCGAGTCGGGCTCTGCGCACGAGCATTCACACGGGCATGGACATGGCCGTCGCCATTGTCTGGGCGCAATCACACGGACGCGCCCAGGTGCGTCACAGACGGACCTTGGGGTCCGACGCCCCAAGCTAGCAGAGCGCGCGCTCAATGTCGGCCGACCGGTCGCCTCGCAAAACTTCCTCGGCAGCCTAGGGAGAGCAACTCGAGCACCAAGATGAGCAGACTGTAACGGTCTGTCCGTAAACACACCTCGGTCACAGCACACCTCGCACCACTCGGGCACACCTTGCACCACTCGGGCACACCTCTGGGGCACAACGCCCCTCGGACACCTCGGGCACACCTTGGGCACACCCCTTGACTCGGTCCGACACACCTCGGACACCCCCTGAAGGGGGCACAGCCGGGCACACCTCGTGAAGCCGTCACTGCACACCTCGGACACCAAACACATGGGACACAGCCAAGGCACACCAGGCACACCTCGGTCACCAAGCACACACGGCCAAGGCACATCGGCCTCCCCTCGTTCACCAAACACACGGGACACTTCGGCCAAGGCACATCGGCCGCACCCGTGTCACCGGTGTACTTCAACGCCTTGTTGATTGAGCGTGGGATCAGGGCGAGTGTCTCGTTCGGTGACCCACGTGTCCCACCGTGACCGAGATGTGGCCGGGCTGACCGACGTGTGGCCGACGTGCCTTGGCCGGGACCGAGGCGACTGCACCCGCGACTTGGGCGCCGTTGCCCACGCCGCGGACCTTCGCCTCGCAAAGGGTCAAATTTCCAGGGTGCGTCGGCCATTCCCACTGTGCGGTGCAGAGCATGCTTGCTACCCAGACGGACCGGCCGATCGAGGAGCCAGCGTCCTGTGCCGCAGCGGGGCCTTACCTGGCCAGTTTGCCCGACAACCTCATGGGCCTGGTGCTGGCTGCGATCGACCAGCCGCAGGCCGCAGGCCGCATTTTGGCCACCTGCCGGCGCGTGCGCACGCTGGTCTCGGTGCCGCGGGAGCTGGGGCCCAGCGCGCCGGTGGTGGTCCAAGTGGTGGCCGTGTCGGCCGCCCGCGCACTCGCCCCGTTTGCCGAGGCGACCGCCAGCAGCGGCGGCCTCGAACTGGCCGCCACACATGGGTGGGTGCAGCTGCTCCCGGGGCTGGTCGGGTGCGGGGGGCACTGGACCCACGAGGCGACCAGACAGGCCGCTCTGAACAACCGGGTTAAGGTCCTCGAGTGGGGTCGCGTGCACTTGCCCATGTGCTGGGGGTCGACGCGGGTGGCCACGGGAGCGGCCGAAGGAGGCCGTCTCGAGCTGCTGCAATGGGCGCGCGCCCAGAGCCCGCCCGCGCCATGGGACCAACGGACCTGCAGCACCGCTGCTCTCGGCGGCCACCTCGGCCTGCTGCAGTGGGCGCGCGCCCAGAGCCCGCCCGCGCCATGGGACGCGAGGACGTGCGAGGGCGCTGCCCGCGGCGGCCACCTCGCGCTGCTGCAATGGTCGCGCGCCCACGGCACCCCCTGGGACGAAGCGACGTGCAGCTCGGCCGCGCTCAGTGGCCACCTAGGGGTGCTGCAGTGGGCACGCGCCCATGGCGCCCCCTGGGACGGAACCACGTGCAGCTCGGCAGCGCTCGGTGGCCACCTAGGGGTGTTGCAATGGGCACGCGCCCACGCCGCGCCGTGGTGCCCGTGGACGTGCTTCGAGGCTGCCCGGGGGTGTCACCTCGAGCTGCTGCAGTGGGCGCGCAGCGAGCGCCCACCCGCCCCCTGGGACGCAGGCGCGTGCAGCGCGGCGGCCTTTGGGGAACACCTCGAGTTGTTGCAATGGTCGCGCGCCCAGGGCGCCCCTTGGGGCGAGGACACGTGCAAGTACGCGGCCGAGGCCGGCCACTTGGAAGTGCTGCAATGGGCGCGCGCCCAGGGCGCCCCTTGGAGCAAGTGGACCATGGCCGCGGCCGTCCGCGGCGGGCACCCGGAGCTCCTGCAGTGGGCGCGCGCTCAGAACCCCCCCCCGTGTGGGGTCGAGTGACACCACACCGTGCGCGTGCGACAGCCCCCACGGGAGCGCCGGTGCCCGCGGGAGTTGCCAACTTGCACGACGATGCCTGACAGGTTCGAGGACCCGTCGATGGGTACACACGCAGACGCGCTGGTCGTTGGTCGGTGCGATGCCCATACATGGGCGGCAGGTGCGGTGGCGGCACCCCCTGGGCGGGCGCACCCACCGAGCCCCGCCGCCCGGGCCCAGGCCCAGCCCCCAGCCCAGGCGGGGCGCAATGTGGTCGAGCGCACCCTTTTCGTGGCTGGACAAGAGTCGGAAGCCCCTGTCGCGCTGCGACCAGAAGATCAGCGCGTACGCGGACTGGACATCAGTTGGCGCGAGTGCCGCGCGTGGCACCCGCTCCCCCCCCCCCCCAGGGGCCCCCCGGCCCGAGTGCAGCTGTGCGCAACCCTGTGCAACGTGCCATGGGAATGCCAGACGCAACGCTGTTGCAGGTGCACTGGCCAAGTGGGCCAAGGGGCTCAGACCCCCCTCTACTCGCACACCCATGAACAACACACCGCACGAGTATGGGGCGACGAGGCAAGCGCCCTGGCCAAGAGGCTCCGATGCTCAGAACCCCGCGCCGCTGCTATCAACCCAAGGGGTTGACCTCCCTCGGACTCGCTCACCGGTCGGGGCGCTCCCCATCGGAACTTCCTTGGCACCAGCGGAGACGAGAGTTGGGGCGAGGTGGGCGACGGCTGGTGCACGAGTTCCGGATAGTTGTCGGTGGCATCAGCACCGCCACGGGCTGGCCCATCCGCTCGTTGTTGTCGTGGTACCCGGACACCTCCAAGGCCACATCGTTGACTGCGAGTGCGCGCGCGACTGTGGGTGCGCGCGCGGCCAGGGGTGCGGGTGGCGTGCGTGCACGGCCGGGCGCACGGGTGCGTGGGCGGCCAGTGGCACCCCCCCCCCCCCCCGCCCCCCCCACCCACCTCCCACTCCGCCGACCAATTTTTTAAACCTGCGAAGTGCTAGGCCCCCCTCCGCTGTCAGTCGCACCATGACCCCTTCGACGTGTTCGGCATGCGATGACTGGATGCAGCGGATGGGCCCACAGTGCCGGGAAAATCTCGAGCTGGGCATCGCCGCCGTTTGCGGTGCACTCCCCCCGGGGCACGAGTACCTATTGAACGGGTTCTGCACGGCGGCGCTCGCTGCACTCGACCCGGACGGCACCGACCCCAATGGGGCCCTGGTCACCGACCCACTTGGAGCCATCGCCGGTGGTACCCTCCCCGCCCAGGGCATGCCACCCCCTGCGTCCGACGAGCTCCTTCGGGTGGAAAGGTGACCGAGGATGACCTCCAGCGGTACAGGGAGGCTCGCGCCACCTGTGCCGCCGCCAGGGCCGCCACCGGAGCCGCCGCCAAGGCCGCCGCAGGGGTGGGGCCCGGAGCCGCCGCCGAGGCCGCCTCCGAGGCCGACTGGGCCGCCATGGGAGTCACAAGCGGGGCCACTGGGAGCGTTTGCCAAGTTGCCGTACTGGGCCACAGCAAGTGCCAGTACTCGGTGAAGCAATCCGAGGAACTCGAGTTGCTCCGTGGCGGCGGTGCCGAGAACGTGCCGACAATCGTCATGTGCGACCAGGTCGACGACCCCCGGTGCGCGTTCGCCACCGCATTCCCCACCTTTCTGATGTGCGACGCGGCGCAGAGCAGCGTGCCCGGGTACCGCCAGGGAGACGAGCTCCTCGCCGCGCTCGCCGCGTGAGCAAACGCCCCGGCCGGCGCCGGCCGGGGGGCGTCCACGGGGCGATGCAGACGGTGGTCTCCGCCGGCTCACCGTTCGCCCCGGGTTCCCCGCGCCACGGCGGGCCCCCACCCCCCCCCCCAAAAAAACAGGGCCCACCGACGCCCCCACGCGGGCCCGTGGGGGTGGCCCAGGCTCGGCGAGGGCGCGTCGCCGCAGCCGGTTCTTTTTTCGAGCTCAACTGCACAGTGCAGCCAGCCCCATGAACCCGGGCGGCGCGAGCGCAGAATGGGCGGACGAGGCGGGGGGCCAGAGCACAGACGGCAGCGAACTCGGGCAGAGCGCGCCGAGCGAGTCGGGGAGCGAATGGGCGAGTGAGCAGTCCGAGGGCCAGTCCGAGTCTGAGGCCATGAGCGAGTCCGAGTCCGAGGCGAGCGATGTCGATGCCGAGGTCGCGGCCGAGGCGGTGCGTGTGTCGGCGCACGCCGCCGAGGCCGAGCACCGGCGCGGCTGGGAGGGGCGTGGCGCGCCGGCCACCGAGGCCCAGCTGCGCGCCGCGCATTTCGGCGCGCCCCCGGCTCCCCCCGGCGGGGCGGACCCGGCAGAGGAGGCCCTGCGCCGCGGTCACATGCGGACGCAGCTGGGGCCCGGGCCGGGGGGCGCCGGCTCTGGCCCCGGGCGCGGGGTGGGGCCGGGCGCCATCCTGCCGATGCGCGCGGCGACGCGCGTCGAGGCGGCGGACGTGTCGTTGCTCGGCCCGCTGGTGGACCCCGAGGAGCGGACGGAGCACGTGGGCTACCTGCGCGACCGGCGCGGCGCCCCGGTGGCCGAGGTGTGGGAGGAGCGCCCGCCGCCGGCCGACGGCGACTACCGCCGCGGCCCGGCGACGTCCGACCGCCACATGGCGCGGTTGATGGGGTAGAACGCGCGCGCGGCGGCGGAGGTGCACCGGGCCGAGGTGCCCGGCGTGACCAACCCGGCCGAGCCGCGGCTCGGCGCGGGCACGGACGCGTCGCTGGCCGCCGCGCGCACGGAGCAGGTGGTGCAGCGGGTGGCGCGCGCAGTGCACTTCAACCAGCAGCACGCCCAGTCGTTTGCGGCGCGAGACGCGGGGCGCGAGCTGTACGACGGCTACAACGACCGGCGGCACGCGCACGATAAGGTGCCGGCGGCCCCGCCCACGATGCGCGAGCTGACGGCGCGCGAGCGCGCGGCGGCCAATGGCCACGGCGCCGACGGCGGCGTCGGCGTGCGTGTCGCGGCCGCGACGCGCGCGGCGCGGGCCGAGGGGGCGGCGTGGACGCGGCCCGCGGCGCCCGACGGGCCGGACCCGGGCGGCGGCGGCGGCGGCGGCGGCGGCGGCGGCGGCATCCGTGTGCTGCCGCTCGTGCGGCCGGTGGACGCGGCGGCGCGCGCGGCGTCGGCGGCGGCGGCGCGGGCGTCGGCGGCGCGCGGCGCCGATGGGGCTGGGGTCGCGGCCGGCGCGGGCGCCGCCGCGCGGGTGGGCGCGGCCAACCTGGGCCGCGCGGCACGCAACCAGGGCGCGGTGACCATGGAGGCGTCGGCGGCCGCCTCGGCGCCGGGGCTGGACACGGCCGTGCGCCCGGGCGCCGGCGCCGGCGCCGGCGCCGCCGCCGCCGCGTGGCGGGGCCGCACCGGCGCCGCGCCGGCCGAGCCGGCCGTGCGCGGCACCTGCGTACAGCCCGAGGCAGGGGCGCTGCCGCAGTGGTCGGACCAGCCGGTCGGCATGCGGGCCGACGCGGCGGTCGTGCGGCCGGCGGTGGTGGACGCCGCGGCGTGGGCGTCCCTTGTGCGCACGCTCGACGCGGAGCGCGCGCCGGGCGACCGCGAGGCCGACGCCGAGGTGGCGGCGCACTTGGCCTGGGGCGGCGCGCAGCGCGCCCACGAGCCGGGCCCGGCGCCGCGCGGGGGGGCCGAGTCGCCGCTGGCGATGGATGCGCAGCGCAGCGGCGCCAGGGGCGCCGGCGCCGCCCAGGGGCCCGAGGCGCCGCCCCCCTCGGGGGGCGCCGCGCGCGCGCTATTGGCCGCGCTCGGTCGCGGCGCCCGCCCTGGCCGCCCGCGCGGGCGCCGGCGGCCGCGCCGAGGCGGGCGCGGCCGAGGTGGGCGGGGCCGGGCGGCCGCTGCCGGCCGAGCGCGCGGTGGCGCGGGCGGACGGCGCCGGCGCCGCCGGCGCCGGCGGCCGCGCCGAGGCGGGTGTGGCCGAGGTGAGCGGGGCCGGGCGGCCGCTGCCGGCCGAGCGCGCGGTGGCGCGGGTGGGCGGCGCCGGCGCCGCCGGCGCCGGCGGCCGCGCCGAGGCGGGCGTGCCCGAGGTGGGCGGGGCCGGGCGGCCGCTGCCGGCCGAGCGCGCGGTGGCGCGGGCGGGCGGCGCCGGCGCCGCCGGCGCCGGCGGCCGCGCCGAGGCGGGCGTGGCCGAGGTGGGCGGGGTCGGGCGGCCGCTGCCGGCCGAGCGCGCGGTGGCGCGGGCGGACGGCGCCGGCGCCGCCGGCGCCGGCGGCCGCGCCGAGGCGGGCGTGGCCGAGGTGGGCGGGGCCGCCCCGGCGCGGCCGCTGCCGGCCGAGCGGGCGGTGGCGCGGGCGGACGGCGCCGGCGCCGCCGGCGCCGGTGGCCGCGCCGAGGAGGCGGGCGTGGCCGAGGTGAGCGGGGCCGCCTCGGCGCGCCCCCTGCCGGCCGAGCGCGCGGTGGCGCGGGGGGACGGCGCAGGCGCCGCCGGCGCCGGTGGCCGTGCCGAGGCGGGCGTGGCCGAGGTGGGCGGCGCGCTCGACCGCGTTGCGCCGGCCGAGCTGCCCTTGCCGGCGGCTGGCCGGGCGCCGGGCGTTGGCGGCGGCGCCGTCGCGGCGGCCCGGGTCGACCCGGGCGCCGACCGCGCGGCGCCGGTCGAGCTGACCGCGCAGCCGGGCGCCACCCTCGCCCGGGCGGGCGCCGGCGGCCGCACCGAGGTGGCGCCGGCCGCGCTGGCGCCCGGTGCCAATCGCCACGCGCCCGACGCGGCGCTCGCGCCCTGGGCCACGGGGGGCGCGGCGGGCGCAGCGGGGGCTGGGCGGCGCGCGTCCGCCGCGCGCGCCACCCTAGGCGACCGCAGCGCGGCCGCGCTCGCCGCCGCCGCGCCCTCGGCGGCCACCGCCGCGCGGCCCGTCGCGGCGGCGGCGCGCGCCATGGCGCGGGCCGATGCCGCGGCGGTGGGCGCCGGTTCGGCGGGTGCGGCGGGCGCGGCGCGGCCGCAGGCCGCGGGCGGCCTTCCCCTCGCCGCGCCCTTGGTGGACCGCGCCGCCGCGCGGCTGGCGCTGCCGGCCGAGCGGCGCACCGCGACGCGCACCGCGCCTGACGCCGCGCCGACCGGCACCGGGACGGGTCCGCTGGCGCTGCCGCGCGCGCCGCACCCCGCCGACGCCGCGGCGGCCGCCGGGCTCACGCAGGCCCGCGGCGGCGCGCACGACGCCGCGCGCGCGGCGCCCGCCGCGCCACAGGCCGCCCGGCGCGCCGACGCGGCGCCGCTGGGCGCGCCGCGCGCGGCGGCGGGCGCCAGCGGCGGCATCGTGCGCCTCGGCGCCGCCGAGCGGCTGCCTGTGGCGCGCGGCCCGGCCTATGCGCACGACCCGCACGCGGCGCACGCGGCCGCGCCCCCGTCCGCCGCGCCGAGGCCGGGCGCGCCGGCGCGCGCCGCGCCCTGGCGCGCAGAGCCGCCACGCGCCGAGGCGGGGCGCGCCTCGGCGCCGGCCGACACGACCGGCGCCGCGCACCGCGCCGCGCCGCCGGCCTCGGCCGCGCTCGCCGGCGAGCGGTTCGGGCCCGACCGGATGACGTCGCGTCCGGCCATGCCGGTCGGGCACCCGGACGGCGCGCGGCCCGCGCCCTCCTCGCGCGCGCCGTCGCGCGGCGCGCCGGTGGGGCCGACCCAGGGGGAGGCGCCGGCGCGGTGGGAGGCGCCGCGCCGAATCGCGCCGTGCGCCGGTGTCGCGCCGTCCGCCTCGTCGCGCGACGCCGCGCGCGCCACCGGCGATCGGCCTGCGACGTCCTCGCTCTAGCGTGACCTCGACGGCGCCTGCGCGCAACCGCGCTTCGCGGCCGGGGTCTGAATCGTTGTGGGTAGGGGCTTGGACGCCCGGGGTCGGTGTCCCTGTGGGTCGCCCCGGCGACCCCGTGTGCGCCACGCACACTTTTTTTTTAAGCTATCGCCAAGGCACGAGGGCACCGTTCCGGTGACCAAGCGGCCCCCGCCACGGCGCCGAGTGCCCCGCCGCCACGCCGCGCCCCCGACCGGGTCGGTGACTTGAGCGACCCAGGGCGCTGGAGGCGGACCACTGACAACCGGGTCCAATTCCGCAACCAACACGAACAGTGGGAGAGCCGATTCCGCATTGCGCCGAGTCGCATTGGCCTCGAGGGTGCTGGGCTGGGGCTGTATGCTGCGCTCTCGTTCAAAGCGGGCGAAAACGTCTCAACGTACATGGGCCATACCGTGGGCCCCGTCGCGGCCGAAGGGCGGCTGATGCGGGTCGATACGGTAGATGGTCAGGGGGAGCACACGCTCCGGATGGGCGGGGTTCTGGTGGACGGGCTGCACGGGCGCAGTTGCGCCCAGTACATGAACTCGGCGCATGGAACTGCAGTGGGCAAAAACAATGTCACTTTCAATGAAAACGGGACGGTTGTTGCCACCAGGGCGATCGTGGCGGGGGATGAGTTGTTGGTGGCATACGGAGCGCGTTTCTGGAAGGGGGTCCAGGCGGCGCGGGCCTGGGCATCGGCCAACCCCGTCGCGGCCGAGGAGCTGCGCGAGCAGGCACGTGTGCTCGATTTCATGCGAGTTCCTGAGCGCGTGAGGGTGGCTGCAGACGTGGCCCTGGCCCGGTAGCGACGGGGGCCACCCCCCCGACGCGGGTGCAATGCGCGCGCTCCACGACGGCCGCCCCCGCGGCGGCGGTGGCGCCATCGGCAGCGGTGGCCTCGGCCGCCCCGTGGCGGCAACGGTGGCGTCAGCGGTGGCCTCGGGCCGGGTGTTGGCACCGCACGACTCGCTGCGCTCGCACTCCCCCCAGGGCTCGCTGCGCTTGCACGACTCTGCGCTCGCGCGACTCGGCGCTCGCCCGACTCTGTGCTCGCACACCTTTCAATCGCTGCGCTCGCACAACTCTGCGCTCGCAAAACTCTGCGCTCGCACACCGTTCCAAGGAGCACGGCGGTCGCACGGCTCGCTGCGCTCGCACTGCTTTCAGGGCGCATCGCGCTCACACGGCTCGCTGCGCTCGCACCCGACTCCCTGCGCTCGCACTCTTCTCTGGACTCGCTGCGCTCGCACGGCTTGGCCACTCGAGGAGTCGGCGCACGCGCACGGTGTGGCGCCGCTCTAGTCCACGGTCACCCCCCCCGGGGAGGAGTTGGCGCACATGCACGATGTGGCGCCGCTCTACACCAGGCGGCGGCGGTGCGCACACTCGAGGTGTTCCGTGTGACGCAGCCGAGGTGTGCCACGTGACATGGTCTAGCTGTGCCACATGAAATGGTCGAGGCGTGCCACGTGACACAGCCAAAGTGTGCCACGTGGACGTGGTCGAGGTGTGCCACGTGGACATTGTCGAGGTGTGCGACGTGGGGACATGGCCGAGGTGTGCCACGGGTTAACCCCGTGCGCGCGCCACGCCCCCCCCC
>Ga0335398_10005414_pt1 | contig 16890 bp, 11 predicted proteins | sample BON03_FD_205742 | JGI IMG/M metagenome (GOLD analysis project Ga0335398, IMG submission 205742) | Freshwater microbial communities from Lake Bonney liftoff mats and glacier meltwater in Antarctica - BON-03 (spades assembly) (version 2) | ecosystem: Environmental > Aquatic > Freshwater > Ice >... | reverse complement strand
GAAAAGCAAACGCGGACCCAAACGCCAGCAACCCCAACGCAAGTACTCCGGCAACGGACAACACGTCGCCACGGCAAAGCTACTCGCCAGAAGAAACACCTAAAAACTCACCTTCAAAGGGCTGGGTTTAAAGGGGCAGTTCCATGCGACGGCTATTCGCCACGTCGTCCTTCCGCCCGGGAAACGATTGTTCCGCCGTTACGTTAAACCCAAGCCGTTCGTACAGGGCTTGTCCGCGTGGGTTCTCGACGGATACATCCAATGCCATCGTGTGCCGACCAAGTTCCAACGCAACTTGCTTTTGGTGATTCAACATTGCTGTGCCGATGCCGAGGCCCTGAAAATCGGGATTGACTCCCAGGTTGGCGATGTAATGAGTCGACCGAGCAGGCCGTGGCATTAGCGCGCTGAGTTGCAGCGATCTGCGAATGACGTGCAGCGCAGAAATCGGTAAATAATTTCGGATGATCTGCAACGTTGTCTCGAGCGACAACCGGTTGTATTCGCGTCCACTGTAAAACGCTCCCACGCCGACAACCTTGTCGTTGAGAATGGCAACCGTGTGATTGCGCCATCCGAAAAACCCTTTCCCATGAGCAAATGCAAAGTTCAGAAACTGGCGAGCGTCGCGATTTCCCTGAGTAAAACCGTATTCAAATGGCCCAGGTCCGGCGCTGTAAATCAATGCCGCTGCAACGTCATCTGGCTTGGCGGAACGAAACAGCGGCTGCATTTGCGAGTGACTTATTGGAAGATATGAAGTTCGAGTGCGATTATCGTAGCAGCCTTGCCGAATGGATGCTCGCGATACTCAGCGGCTGCATTTAACCACGTTCTTGACTTGATCGAACTTCTTCCCATTCTTCCGGTGTATACATGACTTCTCGTGCATTCGCACCATTGTGTTCACCGACGATTCCGTCTTCGGCCATCCAGTCAATCATTCGGGATGCCCGACCATAGCCGATGCCCAGACAACGCTGCAGCAAAGAACAGCTACCACGGCCTTCTCGCACAACAACGTCAATTGCGTCTTCGTATAGATCGTCAGCCTGTCGCGGCCCTGCATCCTCGCCTTTTTCGCCGCTGGCTGCGGCCGCTGTTCGAGCCACAATGCGTTGCAGTTCGTCGCTGTATTCCGGTTCGACGTCGGCGAAGAAGGCAATAACTTCGTTGATTTCTTCGTCACTGACGTATGTCCCCTGAGCTCGAGTCAGAGTACTTGTGCCCGGAGCCAGATACAACATGTCGCCACAACCCAGCAGACGTTCGGCTCCGCCTTCGTCCAGCACGACTCGGCTATCCATCTTGCTGGCTACCTGAAACGAAACTCGAGCCGGAAGGTTAGACTTGATCAATCCGGTGATCACGTCCACCGTTGGCTTTTGAGTTGCCAGAACAAGGTGAATTCCAACAGCGCGCGACTTTTGAGCCAGCCGAATGATGTGAGCTTCCACATCCTTGCCGCTGGTCATCATCAGGTCCGCCATTTCGTCGGCGATGATGACAATATACGGCATTTTGTGTGGCAGGTTTTTCGCTTCTTCATCCAGTTCGCTGAGCCCCAGTTTAGCCATCACAGCGGGACGTCCAAGCTTGTTGTAGCTTTCCAGATGACGTACGCCAACACGTGACAGCAGGGCGTAGCGTTCTTCCATTTTGTCGACCGCCCACGCCAGCACTGCTTCCGCTTTTTTCATATCTGTAATTACGGGATGCATTAGATGAGGCAGGTTTTTGTAAGGACTGAGCTCAACCATTTTCGGGTCGATCATCAACATTTTGACGTCTTCTGGAGTTCGCGTCATCAGGATTGAAAGAATCAGCGTATTAAGGCACACACTTTTTCCAGTGCCTGTCCGACCGGCGATCAACAGATGAGGCATCTTGGCCAGGTCAACTGCCAGAGCTCGACCGCTGACGTCCTTGCCGAAGAACAGCGGGATTTTCAGATCATCCATCTTTGACCCCGTTGCCAGAATCAGTTCCTTCAGTCGAACAGTCACCTGCTTTTCGTTCGGTACTTCTACGCCCACCGTGTTTTTACCGGGAATCGGCGCGACAACACGCACCGACGGAACTCGCAAAGCAATCGCCAGATCGTCTTCCAGTGCTGTTACTTTATTCAGACGCAATCCGGGTTCTAAATCCAGCTCAAACTGAGTCACGGCTGGCCCTGTGTCGACTTCCGATACGCGGATGTTAAGGCCGAACTGACTGAATGTTTTTTCTAACGTCGCCGCGGCAATGCGAGCCTTCTTGGCCAGCATTTCGTAAGGAAATTCTTCCGGTTCTTCCAGTACGTTCAGATCCGGAAGATTGTATTCGCGACGCACGTATTCTTCATTGCCTTCGTCGCCGCGGTGAACCGTAAGTTCGACCGGAGGATTGATTCGCAGTTTGTGAGCCGCATCGTTGCCGACTTCTTCGTCCTGTTCTTCTTCATCGTCCCAGACGTCGTCGTCATTGGCTTCATCTTCTTCGATGTCGGCGGTAATTGGTCTTGAAGATTTCAGAGGTGTATTGATGGAAATTGTGCTGGGCAGATCGTCGTTAGTCGCAACGGGCTTGGTGCGAGTTCGCGGCTTCAGCTTCAAGAGTGAGCCCATGGAAAGAATGCTTGAACCGACTGCCAATGGTAAAGAAGCAATTTTTACGCCCGGAGTCGTCACCAGCCATAGGGGCGACAGCATCCATCCCGATACGAAGCCGCAGGCTAATAGTATGACGACGCCAACCGGAGAAAATGCTTCACGTAATCCGATGCCCGTCCATGCGCCCAGAATGCCACCGCTGCCGTAAGTTGATCCGGAATTGAGTTCAGGAAAGACAATCTGTAGAGCCGTGCAACTGGAAAGCACCAACAACACGGTGCCGGCAACCGCCAGCCAGTTGCGTTTCGGGATTTCACGTGAAAACAGACTGACGTCCCACGCGATCATCGCCGCCATCATCATCCAGACACCAGCGCCCATCATTTGCTTGCCGTAGAACGCGATGCTGGCCCCGGTAGAACCGCAGATGTTGATTGGCGTTCTTCGTGACGGGAATACCAGATCAGAAGGCGGGTCCGCAGGGTCGTAGCTTAGAAAACTCAAACCAACGAACACCACCAGGGCCAGCAGCCCCAGTGCGAGTACGTCGTTTCTGAATCGTTCGCGATCGAACATTCGTACGTTTTCTGGATAAAGACAAGTGAAAGGAAATACGTGAATCGACTGATAAAATCTGCGCGCAAGGCGATCTCAAACCAACCCACGGCGTTTTGGGTTAAAGGGTTAGTAGGTAGTATTAAAAGTGTGAGTGCTCCGGGTGGGATGACCGTGCTGCGAATCGCTGCCGGTCATTATGGAGCGGAATAGTGTTTCTCATTACGATGAAATCTATCACTCCGGCATGAGTCGGGAGAACGAATTTGAATGATCGTGGTTCAAAGCGTCGACACGAAAGCTAAAGATGACAGATATGCGAATCAGCTAAGAGGGCCGTTCATGTCAGCAAAGCGGATTATTAGGGCCGCTCGGTATCTGTTGGCCATGGTTACTGCATTCCTGACACGTTCAGGCTGTTCATCCTTGACAGAAACCTGGGCAGCAAGCCAAACGACTGCGGTCGCAGCACATGTCGCACCTTGTAATTCCGTTTTTCACGCAATTAGGCGTATTCCATCCAATCGTCACACCCTGTTGCTGCAAGAAGTCACGAAACGCCTGGACCTGATCACAGGTTTCGGTAGGCTATAGGCAAATGAGACTGACGAGATCTGCTATGAACTTCAAAACAAAACTACTTGTAATTTCTTTCACGTGCTGCCTGGCGATGCATGCCGCCAGCGCCGACGAAGTGTTGCCTGAAACGGTCGACTTCAACCGTGACATCCGTCCGATTCTGTCTAATCACTGCTTTCAGTGTCATGGCAAGGACGAGCATTCGCGAGCCGCAGATTTGCGGCTTGATGACCGCGGCGTTGCGGTGGAACTAAAAGCCATTGTTCCCGGAAGCCCGGATCACAGTGAAATGATCGTTCGGATTCTAGCGGACGACGAAGATCTGCGAATGCCGCCTGCAGAAGCGAACAAGCCGCTTTCTACCCGCCAGAAACAACTTCTGAAGCAGTGGATTACCGAAGGTGCCGAGTATCAGGATCACTGGGCATTTCAAAAAGTGCAGCTTCCTGTTCTTCCGGAAATGAAACCTGACGCGTGGGGCCGCACCGAAATCGACGCGTTCGTGTTTGGTAGATTAAACGCCGCGCAGCTGCAACCTTCACCACCCGCTGATCGAACAACGTTGATTCGCCGGCTGTATCAGGATTTGCTGGGACTGCTGCCGACCATCGCTGAAACAAATGCGTTTGTTAACGACGAATCATCCGGTGCTTACGAAAAGTTAGTCGATCGTCTGCTGGCGAGTCCGTATTATGGCGAACGCTGGGGACGGCACTGGCTGGATCACGCGCGCTATGCCGATTCACACGGATTCACGATCGATGGTGCTCGGATCATGTGGCCATATCGAGATTGGGTGATTGCCGCCATCAATAATGATATGTCGTTTGACTCGTTCACAATTAAGCAGCTTGCGGGCGACCTGTTACCCAATGCATCGCCCGCCGATCTGGTTGCCACCGCGTTCCATCGCAATACGATGATTAATCAGGAAGGTGGCGTCAAAGCTGATCAGTACCGTCACGAAGCGTTGATCGATCGCGTCAACACAACCGGAGCTGTCTGGTTGGGGCTAACCGTCGGGTGTGCTCAGTGTCATTCACACAAATTCGATCCACTAAGTCACAACGATTACTACAGCTTGTATGCTTTCTTTAACGGTGCCGCCGATGCTAATAACGAGGGCCCAACGGTCAATGTATATGAAGGTGAAATGTTTGGCTGGAGTGACAGGGACTACGCGGACGTCAAAGAACTGCAAAAGCAAATTGCAGTGGTGAAGGACCTGGAAGCCAAAACAAACCAACAGTCCCGTTTAGGAAAAATAAACTGGAACTGGACGCAGGCCGAAGTGGTTTCAGCGAAAACCAACAACGGACAGCTCACACGACTTGATGACGGTTCGTTGCTTGCCAGCGGCAACCGGCATCCGAACGATACTTATAGAATAGAATTGGTTCTGCCGGCTTCGAAAGGCAATAGTGACGGTGCCGGCCAGTCAACCGAAGTTGCAGCCGTGCGGCTTCGTGTGCTTACAGATTCCGGCCTGCCAAAGAATGGTCCGGGGCTGGCTGCTAACGGTAATTTTGTGTTGACAGAAGTTGAATTGCTTAGCGATGGCAAGCCGGTCCGTCTGATCGAAGCCTGGGCTGATCATAGTCAACCCGACTACCCCGTTTCGGCAGCTATTGATGGCCAGTCAAAGACCGGCTGGGCTATCAATGTTGGCAATGGATCTGCCCCGAAAGCTCGCATGAACGCAGCTCATGAAGCCGTCTTCTTAATGGAGGTGCCTCTTGCCGCTGATCAACGTTCGCTAATGTTCACTATGGAGCATGGACTAAATTCAGGATATCAGGTGGGAAGGTTTGCGATTGACTTGGCACCGATGCCCAACGATTCGCCAGACCACGACGGTTCTCTGCACAACAAGCTGGCGGCCGCTCGAAAACGTGTTGATCAATTGCAGACCCGACTTCCCGGAGCAACCTCACCGGTTAGGCTGATGGTCATGAAGGATATGGCAAAGGCACCGGAAACGTTTCGTCTGGATCGAGGCGACTTTCTGACGCCCGATACGGACGCCGGCCCGCTTACTGCGTCCGTTCCCGGTTTTCTAAATGCAAACGGCAAAACACTCATCCTTAATAATCGACTGGATCTGGCTAACTGGCTGGTGTCCAAAGATAATCCGTTGACTGCACGTGTCGCCGTAAATCGAATCTGGGCGAAGTACTTTGGAAGAGGATTGGTGGAAACCGAAAACGACTTCGGATTTCAGGGTACGCTGCCAAGTCATCCGGATTTGCTGGACTGGCTGGCCCGGCGTTTTATGGATAGCGGCTGGTCAATGAAGGCGGTGCACAAACTGATTGTTTCGTCCGCCACGTACCGGCAAAGCAGCGATTGTTCGGCTGAATCACTGGCTCGTGATCCCGGCAATTATCTGTTAAGTCGCCAGTCGAGATTTCGGGTCGAAGCTGAAATTGTTCGAGATCAGGCTTTGGCAGCCAGTGGACTGCTGAATGAAAACCTGGGTGGCCCCAGCGTGCATCCGCCGCAACCTGAAGGAATTTACGCGTTTACACAAAATGCAAAATCATGGCCGACGGAAACCGGACCAAACCGGTATCGTCGTACGATGTACACGATGTTTTATCGCAGTGCTCCGTATCCGTTGTTGACAACCTTTGATGCTCCAGACTTCTGCACCACCTGTACAACTCGAGTTCGTTCCAATACTCCGCTGCAGTCTCTGACAACCGCCAATGACGGGCTGTTTCTTGAGATTGCTCAGGGGCTGGCCGAAAGTGTTCTGGCAATCGATAATCCTGCATCCAAAGAAGAACGCTGTCGCGTGATATTCCAACGGCTGCTGACGCGCCATCCCAACGCTCAGGAAATTAGTGTGCTGCTTGCCTTTCTGGATCGCGAACTACTGCGTTTCGAAGCTTCTCCACATGAAGCCAAAGAGTACACATCCAACCGTCCGATCCGCGACGGCATTTCCACGTCGGATCTGGCCGCGTTCACCAGCGTGGTTCGAGTACTGATGAACACTGATGAATTCGTTAATCGCAATTAGAAACTGTGTGAAAACCGGTCCCGTAAACTCTTCAATACAAGCACGACGCACGAGCGAGTAAATTTCACAATGGCTGAATTTATCTGTTCCCGCCGCGTGCCTGTAACTTTCAGTTTTAGAACCGCCTGCGGTTAATTGAATCATAAACAGACACGATTTGACGCTCTTCGTCTCCAAAGAAGAATGAACTCGCTGAAAGTTAGTCATGAGTATTTTAGCCGATCATCAGTCCGACAATCGCCGAGCATTTCTGGCTCAATCCGGCATAGGACTCGGTTCTGTGGCTCTTAGCAGCCTGCTGGCAAATGAATGTCAGGCCAGCGATTCAGCGTTGCTGCAGCCGCATTCGTCTGCAAAAGCCAAAAATGTAATTTTTATGTTTATGGCGGGTGGCCCCAGTCAGCTTGAGCTCTTCGATCCCAAGCCATTGCTGAACAAATATCACAAGCAGACGCCGCCGGAAAGTTTTACCAAGGGCCGTCGTTTCGCCTTTCTGAAGGACGACGCAAAACTTCTGGGATCAAATCGACGCTTTAGCCGCTATGGGGAATGCGGCATGGATATCAGCAGCGTGATGCCTTATCACCGCAGCATTGTGGACAAAGTCTGCTGGGTGCGCAGTGTGGCGACAGACGTGTTCAACCACGGACCAGCCAAACTGTTTATGAATTGCGGCTTTCAGTCTCCGGGGCGTCCGAGTCTTGGGTCGTGGGTGAATTATGGACTCGGCAGTGAATCTTCCGACCTTCCCGGATTTGTTGTACTGCAGTCGGGCCCGCGTGGTCCTCGGGCTGGAAACACGCTGTGGTCCAGCGGCTTTTTGCCAACTCGATTACAGGGAGTACCTTTTCGAAGCAAAGGCAGTCCAATTCTGAATCTGACAAACCCGGATGGCATTACACGTGACGCTCAGGAAGACTTCATCGACACAGTTGGCGCATTGAATCGGCAGCGACTGAATGTCGTGAACGACCCGGAAATTTCGACTCGCATTAGTGCCTACGAAACCGCATTTCGAATGCAGTCTTCGGCTCCTGAATTAACCGATCTGTCAACTGAATCTCAGGCGACGCTGGATCTGTACGGTGTTGAGGCAGACAAACCTTCGTACTCCAAAAACTGTTTGCTGGCGCGACGAATGGTTGAACGTGGAGTTCGGTTTGTGCAGCTTTACCACACAGACTGGGATCACCACGGCGGCCACGGTGCAGACCTTGATGACGCGTTAGACAAGGTTTGCAAAGACGTCGATCAGGCCTCGGCCGCGTTGATTCTGGATTTGGAACAGCGAGGTCTTCTGGAGGACACTCTTGTAATCTGGGGCGGAGAATTCGGCCGCACTCCGATGGGAGAAGTTCGCGACACAATCGGTCGAGACCACCATATTGATGCCTTTACAATGTGGATGGCCGGAGGCGGAATCAAGGCTGGCCACATTCACGGCGCTACAGACGAACTGGGCTTTGGCCCCATTGAAGGCAAGGTGCACGTCCACGATCTGCATGCCACCATCCTGAATCAGCTTGGTCTTGACCACAAAAAGCTAACCTACCGCTTTCAGGGCCGAGACTTCCGCCTTACCGATGTGCATGGTGAACTTGTCGAAGGCATTCTCGCCTAAACACCTCAGCTGGCCATTGGCAGCGGGGCCAGCTGAGATGAGCCGATCTCGCCCAGTTGATGTGTGCAGGTCTCGCTGGTGGCGAGTAAAGTGACAGGCCGTCGTAAATTAGTGTTGGTGGCGTTGTTCGAATCTTCGACAACCATAATTGGTTGTCGTGTTATTTTCCTACAGGTTCCGGTACGGGTATCGCTTCCTCAGCGGCATCCGGTATCTGAATGTTGTCGACAAAACCTTCAATCGCCTGCATATAGCGAGCTGCAAAGTAGGTGCCGATGGCCTTGCCGATATCGGCGTGAAAAATTATCCCGCCGCTGCTGGAATCCAGGTGCATTCTAATATCGGTCCGGCCGCCAAAATCGATAACTCGTTGCATCAGATCGTCGCTGGCTGGTTGTGCCGTCGGTGCGAGATCAATCGTGTCTCCGGTATCATCCGAGCCCTGGACAGCATAACCAAATCCGCTCGCCAACCCATTCGCCAGCAACGTATCGGCCAGTTTGGGAATTCGAGTCAGGCCGGTTGGGTCATCCTGAGGATATGCCATCCATGTGTCAAAGTTCACTTCGCCGGAAAGAATTCGAGTGTTGGTTCGCAGTCCGCTGTTTTCGCAGCGACTAATTGAAGCCTTCAGGATCTCAACGCTGTTTTCAGTTCCAACACAAAACCATAGGCAGGAATTTGCATGAGCGATATACAGATGAGTCAGAAGAATCGGGAATTCTGCCGGCGATCCCAGATCTGGAATTTGAAATTCAATAACTTCCAAATCTCCTTTTCGGGTAATGATATACCGATCCAGAATATCGCGAGGCGTTGATTCGGGCGTCAGCAGCGTGAGCACGCTTTTCAAAAGTTCCGGATTTTCATCCACCTGCATGCCCCCGTAAATGACGCCACCGGTTGCTTTCGTCCAGCCAAGTTTGGCAAAGAATTCCAAGTTGTTTCGGTTCGCAATCGAGACCATTGTTTCTGCAATTTCGACGCTACCCAGAACCAGATCAACGTCGGTGCCAGCCTGTTGTATCAGCTGATCCGTCATCCATTCCGCACCGGCCTTGATCACTTCAACGCTTTCTTCGGGCAGTTTAATGGATGAATGCAGTGTCACTGCCGCACCGTCATTCAGCAGCGGAGCGAACCGGCTTTGTGCGGAAGAAACATCGGCCAGTCGTTTTGATAGCTCGCTGCCTCGTGCAGCACTGACGCTCAGTTCGCTGCGGATTGGGTTAGTATCGTCAGCCAGTTTGATAAAGCCCTGCACATGATCGGCGTCAAACATGCCTGCCTTGGCCATTGCCAGAGCCAGTTCGCCGCCGGAACTTCGGAACTTGTAGTCAATATCTAATTCTTCATCGCGTTGCTGCATCTGAGTGCTAAGCCCACCGTACAGCATATTCCAGCCAAGAGTTTTGAGGCCGAAGGGAATCCGGTCCAGGTAAACTTCCGCTCCCAGATCTACATCGCGAGAAGCATCTTCAAGCACGCCGTCGCGGGTGGGCAGACTCATTTCCCAAAGAGCTGCGTCCTGAGCCTGATACATCAGGTTGCCGTGATAGCGAAGGTATTGATCGAAGTTAAACGTGGTTTCGCCAAAGCTAATTCCATCTTCTTCAACAACCGTGCCAGCGTCGGGTCCTGTCTGCGAGACCTGTACTCCAGAGCCGGTTCCTACAGAAATTGTCACGCTATTTGCGGCCTGAGTTTCGGGTTCGCCATCCACGGGCCCTTCCGGGTCTACCAAGAGTACAGGCGGTTCAGTATTGTTAGGAACTGGGGCTTTGTTCGTCCACGAATTCGCGAGCTTATGTTTGCCGTCTTTTCCCGAAAGTCTGCTCGGATTGCCGCCGAATGCTCGTCCCATCTGACGCACCAGCTTTTCGTATTCGGCTTCGTCTTTCACTTCGCTGAAGGTAATAACGGTGGCCGAAGGAACAAGGCCTTTGGCAAGAAAGAACAGAGATTCACTGACGGGACGCTGCAACTCGCTCACCATTTTACCTGCTTCCGAGCTGTCATAGAACTCCAGCGCCTTCGCGCCAATCTTCAGCTGTTCCGACATGTTTCTCAAATAGCGTAACGCGTCTTGCTGAGTCACTCGGTTCACCTGCACGGCAAACGGCGTTTTGTGGTAGTTCGTCGCGGCTTGTTTTTCCTGTTTCAAAGCACCGTTTTGAGCATGAGCGTTTTCGGCAGATGCTGTTGACAGCAGCCAGCAAATTGTAAACACCAGTCGAGAACACAAATTTGCCATTTGAAAAGCCATTCACGGACTCCGAAAATTAAGACGTTTAGTCAGATAATTGATTGATTCGCCGGACACTCTCAATTGTCCACATTTTCTTTTAGAATTGCTGTCCACTGCAATGGCGATGCACTGATAAACAACGCAACAATCCCACTCAAAATCACCTTATCAGAATTTCTCTGATCCCTGTTCCCCGGATTTCTGCTGAAAATGGCCGTTCTTCTTCAAATTCTTGATGGCGTCAAAAGTTACGGCGACCAACTTCTTCTCGATAGCGCCAGCGCCACCATTCACGATGGCATGAAAGTTGGCTTCATTGGCCGCAACGGAGCCGGCAAGTCGACGCTGCTTAGGATTTTGCTGGGAGGTGAAGAACTGGACAGCGGCGAAGTTGTTCGCGGCTCGCACCTGCAGGTCGGATATCTGCGGCAGCACGATCCGTTTGAACCCGGCGAATCGGCTCTCGATTTTCTGATGCGGGACAGCAACCAGCCCGACTGGAAATGCGGCGAAGTCGCCGGCCAGTTTGAACTGAAAGGCGACTATCTGAATGGGCCCGTGAAGGACCTGTCCGGCGGATGGCAGACACGAGTGAAACTGGCGGCCTTGCTGCTGCACGAACCGAATCTGTTAATGCTGGACGAACCGACAAACTTTCTGGACCTGCGTACTCAGATTCTGCTGGAACACTTTCTGGTGAATTTTACCGCATCGTGTCTGATTGTGTCGCACGATCGAGCCTTCCTGACGGCGACCTGCGACCAGACTCTGGATCTGAACCGAGGCAAGCTGACGCTTTACCCCGGTAAGATCAGTCCGTACCTGGAAAAGATTGAAGAAGACAAGATTCGCGACCAACGCACGAACGCGTCTGTTGCTTCCAAGCAAAAGCAGTTGCAGAAGTTCATCGACAAGAACAAAGCACGAGCGACTTCGGCCAGTCAGGCGCGTTCTAAGCAGAAGCAGCTGGATCGGCTGCAGACAAAGGAAATTGAAGTTGACCTGCCAACCGCTTCAATCAAGGCTCCCGTTGTGGAACCTAGACAGGGTCCAGCCTTGCTTTGCATGGACCTTGCCATCGGTTACGAAGGTCACGCAGTTGCAGAAGGCATCGCAGTTGAAGTTGAACATCAGCAGCGCGCGGCCATCGTCGGTGACAACGGGCAGGGTAAGACGACGTTTTTACGTACAATCGTGGATTCGCTGAAACCGGTTTCAGGCAAGGTTAAGTGGGGCTACGGCTGCAAGATTGGTACGTATGCTCAACATGTGTATAGCACGCTGCCTCAGGAACAAACGGTTCTGGAATACCTTGAGTACACTTCTATGCCGGGCATTACGACTCAGGACTGCCTGAACGTAGCCGGATCGCTGTTGTTCAAGGGGGCTCATGTTAACAAGCCGATCAAGGTCCTTTCCGGCGGCGAACGAGCTCGGTTATGTATGGCCGGACTTCTACTGGGTGATTACAACATTCTGATTTTGGACGAACCGGGCAACCATCTGGACGTCGAAACGGTTGAATCGCTGGCGAGTGCGCTGCTGAAATACAAAGGCACCGTGATTTTCACAAGCCATGATCGTCACTTTGTACAGCGAGTTGCCACCAACGTAATTGAGGTTCGCGATGGCGGAGCTCGAAACTATGGCGGCAACTACGAAGCCTATCTGTATTCGGTAAACAAAGAGATTACCGATGGCGAACGAGAACGAGCGGGCAACAAGCTGGCTGCGGCTCCCCAAGATAAAGCGACGACTACAGCGAAAGCCGCGATGTCCGGCAAGGAACAGCATAGCGCTCGTAAACAGCTTCGCAATATGGAAAAAAACATCGCGAAGCTGGACGGCCAAAAAAAGGAACTTACGGCCGAAATGCTGAAGACCGCCGACGCGAAAAAGGCGATGGAACTTCACAATCAAATCAACAGCATTCAGGTAGAACTGTCAGACGCCGAAGAAAAATGGTGCGAACTGTCGCAGGAACTTGGTGACTGGTAAACACTTTCGCCGATCGGCAAATCTATAGTGAAGACGCAATGTCCATTCTGTAACGCTCGACAATCGTTTCTTGATGAAATGAAAGGACTGGGTGTCACCTGTTCTAAATGCGGACAAACGTTTCAACTGAACGACAAAGACCAGCGCACGTTCGAATCTGCACGGCTGGAACCGTTGGATCAGAATACTGCCACGGAAACGGATCCTGCTGATGGATCTGATTTCGATTGGAAGGCCGTCGGAGATCTGACGATGCTGTCGCGAGGATTCTGGTTACTGTCTCGAGGATGGCTCATGGTTTCCGTCAGCGTGGTGCTGCTATTGCTGGCGGCCGTCGCTGGACAACTGAAGCTTGTTAACGCGCCGCTGGTAGATATCTATGCCGTGCTAATGGGATTGTTCACCGCCAGCACGGTTTTTTCGTTTGCCGCGTACACCATCGGACAGTTTGTTTGCCTGATGGCTCATCCTAAGAACAGCATGCCTCGACAGTCTATCAGCAAGAGTCTCCGTATTTCTTTCATCGCGATTACGATCAGGCTGATCGGTGCTGCGGCTGGGCAACCCATGCTGAAAAGCGTCGGTTCAATTTTCGGCGCGTCAGCCTTCAATCACTTTCTTAGTTATCTGAGCGCAGTATCGACGCAGTTCGGGCAGTGGGATATACATTTAAAGGTTGATCAACTGGCCCGGATGTATCAGAAGTTTTTTGGGTTTCTGATCCTGATGGTGCTGCTGTTTGTTGCGGCACCGCTTCCGCCTCGCTTGTCGTTGATTCTTGTGACGGCTGCCATCGGCGGTTCAATATTGTTCTTTGTCTTTTTTGCCGCCAGATTCTGCTCGATCCTGTTTCAACTCAGCCGCGTCGCCAGCTCGTACAAGACAAATCGACAAGTCACCCCGGAATTCAGCTACAGCGAATTGCGGTGACTCGCGGAGACGAAGAACGCCTTTCGATGCGAATCACGACTTAGCAACGTTCACCAGAATAGGTTGAACATTTCAGTCTTAGGCCAGCGCCGATCGACGCACTTTGTCTTCGCGTGAAGCCAGTGACGCAGTTTCATAAACGGCCCACAGGCCCGGATAAATCGGAAGGCAAAGTCGACACACAGCTGGTTGTCGGAAGCGACTGTCTTTGTCGAAGATCCCATGACGGTGATGGTCGACGGTCAGGAGTAAAAAGCCAGCGTCCTGACGTTATGCAATTTCGGGCACGACAACGTGGAATCCGGGCCAGAATCGGAATGACTGGAGCAAGCTGCAGAACCATCGAGCGGTTTTACCGCAAGCGACAAAGGCATCGCAGGCTGGAACCAGCTGTTCGTGGCCACGACTCAGCGAAATTATCGAGAGTTGGCCATTGCTCGACGGTCTCTGCGGTAATCCGGTCGTCAGGTACATGAAACTGCGTTTTCATGGAAGCATTCGGTAGTTTGCGATGAATTACGGCCCCCAATCCCGTTGCGAAATACGAATTCGCCTGTACTATTCGTGCCGAAGAACGGGCTTTTTGCCGATAGTTAGGCAAACTTGGCTTTTAGCCCGACCCGGAGAGGTGGCAGAGTGGCCGATTGTGCAGCATTGGAAATGCTGTGTCCGGGTAACCGGACCGGGGGTTCGAATCCCCCTCTCTCCGCTTTTGACAATCATTGCCGTCTGATGACAGGCGATGAGAAACAACGCCTAAACCCCTGCTCTCGCAGGGGTTTAAGTGTTTTTGGTCTGGCCCATTCATGTCAGACGATGTCACGTCTGGACAGGCAGAGCCGCCCGGTTTACTGACTGAAACACTGACTGAAACACTGACTGGCGTTTCATCCTCAGCCTTTTGGCTGCGGCTCGGAGCAGGTAACGATTCCAGCGATCTTGCCTGCTCTGCCAATCCGACATGGGCATATCGCATCGTCATCTTCACATCCGAGTGTCGAGCCAGTTCCTTTGCCTGAACGAGCCCAACGCCGTTGAGCAGAAGGCCCGTGACATAGGAGTGTCGGCCCGCCGCATGAAAATCGGCCACGCCCTCTTCATTTTCGTACGGGATGCCGATCCGCTCCAAATCTCGGCGTACCATCCGCCAGCTTCGCCGCCGCTCAATCCGTGGGAATAAATGTTCATCCGCTTTCAACGTCGGCAGCCATTTCCTTAATAGCACCATCAACTCCGAGTGAATCGGCAGCGTGTCTTTCTTACGGTGTTTTGAACAGGCCGCCTCGACAACGATCACCGGCAGCTTCGCATCGAGATCAAAACTCTGAGGCGTCAGACTACCCAGCTCACGGCGTCGCAGCCCGGTCAGGAATGACGTGAAATAAAGGCGAGCCCTGAGCTCTCCATCGAAGCACTCAATGACCTTTCCGCTGCCCCGTGCCGATTCAAGCAGCCTCGCCATTTCCTGCGGAGACAATGCCCGCCGTTTGCGGCGGACGTCAACCTCGGTGTTCAAACGGTGAATCCCTGTCAGTGGATTGAACGCCATGCGTTTGGGCGTCATCCAACGACAAAACGAGTCCATGGCCTGCAGGTAATGGTTATAGGTGCGATGCCCAATCTCATCAGTCACCAACATTTCCTGCAACACTTCTTCGACACTCTCTGGCTCGATGTCACCGATGGATTCCATCCCCGCATCGTTGATTACTCGGCTAACCCGGTTAACCGTTTTCTTGACGTGGTTGGCTGTACTGCCCTTCTGGCCAAGGGACTTCTTGAATTCTGCCAGATGCTCAGCCAGTGATACTGTTTGCTGGGCGGCCAGCTGGTCCTGCTTCGGATCAATAAGCCCCTCACGTCGCAGCATGACCTCCCGTTCAATCTTTGCAGCCAACTGGCTAGTCAGACCTTTGTCTGAGAACCCCTTCTTGCGACGCGTCTTGCCACGGTGATCGACATACTCAATGTGGTAAACTGCTCCCTTTCGCCCCTTGTATTTGCCAAGCTTGAAGATCGACGCCATAGTTCGGTTTTCCTTTGAGATAGGTCAAAAAAAATCATACCAACGGGCTTCTAAACCCGCTATGCACCGACGTACACCGGCATCCTCTCAGTTCTGAGCCGGGCAGCCTGTGTCGATCCATCGTTCAACATCAGCGAGTCGCCAACGTACCGAACCGCCGACCCGCAAGGGCTCTATCAGTTTGCCGTGACTGAGCATTCGCCAAACCGTCCGTGTCGATATAGATAATAGCTGCGATAGTTCTTGAGCGTCGATCAGACGCAAGGCGTTGTATTCAGGAACTTGGCTCATGTTTCACTCTTTCCGTGGAAAAACGGACAGCCCGTAGCAGTCCCGGCAACGTCTGCGATGCAGCCTAAGCAACGGTACAGTTCCAAGTATGATCCCGGACTGACTTGTTTGATCAGTTCACGAACAGCGAACGGTGTCCGGCTATGTCGCGTTCTTCTACGGAGTAGCCAGCTTTGGCAGGTCTTGCCTGCAAACGGCAAGTTGCCGCGAACACCCAGTAGTAGAAATTCGTGCGACGCACGCGAGTGGTTACCCATGCCGAGTTGCGGCTTAAGCATGTCCGCCAGTAGTTTGAGCTGCCCCGGAGTGATCGGTGAATTCGCCATTGCTCAGCCCTCCATTTCTAATGAAGTGGAATGAGCACGCTGCACGCGTTGGGCGAAACAGGTCGGTCGGACAAATAGTAGGTGTAGTGCGATCTCTCTTCGAGATGGAGCCGGGGCGTATTGGCTCTCTGGTTTGGTCATCTTGAAAACCCTGGAACAAGTGGTGTCTCAACCCACTCGTTGGGCCTTCCTTGCGGAATTTGAATTCAACTCTGTCGGAAGTTGACTGATCGAGCTCCACACGGTACTGTTTGTCCACATGGACCGCAAGGTTCATGTGGATCGCCTCCCGTGTTTTTTTCGATCCTTTCTAAAACGAGGCCCGTGATGGCAAAAAAATCAGCCGCGAAATCTGACAACGAAAAGCAAGTGACCGTGAAACTCAAGCTCACTCCGGCAGAGCACAAGAATGTGCGTATGGCGGCGGCAGAGCGAGAAATGACGATCGCCGACTTCCTGCGAGAATCGGTGCTTTCGTGTGCTGGGGTCGCCGTCGAGAAGTATTACCAACGCGAGCTCGCCTCAAAAAGCAAACCCCGATCAGCGAGCTGAGCCGTCTCGGTGTTACGCCGCTCAGAGATCAAATGAGTAATTGGCTTGGCGGTGACCAGAACCGAGCGGTGATCGCAAGCGTTGCACTAGCCCACGGAATACCTCACAAAGGTGACAAGTTGCTCTACAAGCACTACTCAAATCG
>Ga0335398_10005411_pt1 | contig 16895 bp, 16 predicted proteins | sample BON03_FD_205742 | JGI IMG/M metagenome (GOLD analysis project Ga0335398, IMG submission 205742) | Freshwater microbial communities from Lake Bonney liftoff mats and glacier meltwater in Antarctica - BON-03 (spades assembly) (version 2) | ecosystem: Environmental > Aquatic > Freshwater > Ice >... | reverse complement strand
CCTAAACCTCCTGCTCCCACAATAGAAGGTACAAGAAAGGCTCATGTCGGTGGTCCCCCTCGACACCGATAATGAGGTTAGTAATTTCGCCTGCGTACCTCCTCGATTAATGTACGCCAAGCTCCTGCTGTTTGCGTCGCAGTGGGCAGGTACAGGGGACCGGGCCGACGCGGTGAAGACCGAAGAGCTCACCAAAGAAGAGTCCGGTAAGCTGTACAGCACGTTCACACACTCTGAACGTCAGGTGGTGGCCCAGGCCAAAAACCTCTATCACGGTTGGAATCCGCTGTTGCTCACCCTGATAGGCTTGCGAAACGACCAACCCGAAGTCACAAGGTACGCAGAAACGTTTCCCGAACGACACATTATTTGGCGTCACTACTTTGGCTTACCGTATTTAGACCCGACAAACGCCCGGGACCGTGTGCTGTTGAATCTGTGTTACTTGTGGGACGCTCGGCGGGACAATAGTTATGCCCGATCTGTGAAACACAAGTTGACCAGTCGTTGGAAGCTTATGAATCGGTCCTTGAGACTGCAAGGTGGCCCTGAGCCTGGAGACTTTCCCATTTTCTTTGAGGTGGATTTGTCGCGGTTAATCCAACCTCTATGTTCCCAAGCTTTCCAGACGTGGATCTCGATATATGTTACGAGAGACCGGTTTCAAGAGTTTCTGATGCGTCATTATCATATAAAACTGGAGCTGGACGATAACAAACAAATCACAGTCGATTTGGTATCGTTGACCGTACCGGAATGTGAACGTGTAGCCAAAGCCTTGAGGAGATCGGTCAGGTTTTGGTTTGACCTTTTCACACGACAAGAATCGTTGGCAGAATTTATGGACGCCGAGTAAAAAACCCGGAATAAGTAAGCCTAAAAAGTTGAATCACCCGTTAAAAGCCTAAAAAGTTAAAAATCCGATTGAAGACTAGAAAAGTTGAACTATCCGATTGAAGACTAGAAACTGACAGCCAAGTACGTCAAATCTATACGCGCATTCTTCAATCCGCATCAAAGTGTGATGGAGATGGATCCCGTGTCTTTTGTCCCTCAACAGTACACTCAACCCGCTCCTCAACCCGCTGTAAAACGAGGCTACAGTAAACCGGGAAGAAAACCTCGTCACTACGTCGATACGTCCCTGTCGTATGTGGAGTGTCCGCCTGCACCTACGTCGCACGAGATGGAGACGGGCACGTTTTTTGGGGATGTGAGAAACTTAATGTCTCTGGACTATCCATTGTCGCCCATGTCGCCGACGATGCCCGTATCCTCAAGTCCGTACCTGTTTGGCATACCCAATTCTCCAACCCGGGTTCAATCTGAATTTTTGCTGGACGACCCTATGGACTTCTCGGCGCCGATGGGACCCACGATTATTCCGCCAGAGGCACACGTGTTTTGGGATCAACTAACCGAAGTCATTATGGCATTGGCGTCTCTGCCACATAATGTGGACCGAAAGCTTAAGAAAAATGACCTCCGAGCTTTTTTGGAACAGGTCAACCGCCGAGACGAACCTACCGAGTTTGAATTGGATCTGTGGCTCGACGGCACACTCCAAGAAGGAGATCTTCGTATCACGCTAGGATTATACCAGTTGTCTTTCCCCGTCTTCCCGCGTCACGTGTTGACGGATGACTTTCTGGACGAACACCGGTTGTGGTCCTCAATGTCGCCACTGCATCGTTACTATTGTTTGGCGGCCACCATCAACGGCATTTCCGAGGAGAAAAGCTTCGACGATCCTACACTCGAATCATGGTCGTTTCAATTTCTCATGCTCTGTCGACTATACGGCACGCCTCGACTCCAGACCAAGGCTGGACAGATTTTGCAAGAATTACCGCTGCAGGTGTGGTGCTCTCGCTATTTATATTGCGGAGGTCTAGTTCGGACCGCCGTGACGGACGCTCTACAACAATTGACCAACACCTCAGACCCTCATTTCGAGTACGACCTTTACGAAGTGTGCCGGCTGATTGATGCCACGGTAGTGGAGAAACCCTATACCGGACAGAAGAAACCGTCCGACTGGGTAGCCTTCTTCGAGCAGTACGAAAACCTAGGGTCTTTTATGACCTCGCTCTACCAATATCTAGAAAGCCGCCAAGAAAAGAACTCGATGTATCTGCTGCTGCAAGCGTTTGCCAACACGTTGAACCGACTCACGCCAGAAGACTTTGTGACCTACCGTATGAAGGAGGGGATCTTTGAAAAGGTCACCAACGTGGTGGACGACACAGTGTTTGTCAAATACCGAGGCTGCCCTCGACCCATTCTCGTGCCGCGCGATCGGTTGCGCGATCCTCGTATAGTTACGGAGATTTCTAATTTTGTCCCCAATGTGACTTAATGAGTTTCTGTGGTTTCCAACTCCGACTCGAAATAATAAACGTGTCATTTTGTCAATTCTTCGTCTTGTATGACTGATTTCAGTCTCTTGGAAACGTTTTCTCGTCTCGACGTTACTCCGTCGCTGGACGCGGAGACTACGCAATGTGTGCAGTACCTGTGTAACGCGGCTTTTTCTGATGTGTTGGATCCGTGCAAAAACACCAAGTTCCCCGGGTCTTTGGTGGTATCATTGTCCCGTGCTGACCTGGCTAACCTTCGGGGACTGCCTTCGCAGCATGTACCGTACAAACTGACAGACATTATGCCGTGGATAGATCCGATAGAACGTCACATTCCACCGTTCCGTATGCCCGATCCGTCCCAACCCGTGTCCAAGGTGTCTGCCGTGCGGGCTACCGGGCAAACCATTGACAGCAACAAGCTAGATTTCGGTGGAGAGGACGGGCTCTTCAGAGTTTGGGGTCCGTACAACCTTTGCATGCTCCAAGTTGATTTTGGGGGTGCAGACGGACTTTTCCGGATTCCTTCGTAAATACAAAGAATAAAATCCGTATTTGTTTTCAAATATAATGCGATCTCTTTCAAGACAAATCGATCTTCGCCCAATAAAAAGAGGTCACACGTGACTCTCCATTTCTCCAAACCATGACAGATTTAGCAGATGGTATTGATCCGCTTACTTCTAAACGTAAACCTCGAAAACGTACTCGTATAGCTGTAGAGGATACCCCGGACAAAGGGAGACGGAAACGGCGACGTGGTAACGCCGAATGGAACGAACCTCCCGAAGCAGACGAAGAGGAAGTCGATTCTGACGCCGAGGCCCCGCTTAACGAGGGAGAAGACGATGACATAATAGGGGACTACTCGGGAGCAGACGAAGGTGGAGAAGGGGCCTCGGCAGAAGAAAGCTCTGATGACGACGATGAAGAAGCACCGGTATCAACAGATAAATACGATGTTATGGTGGTTGACAATGCGGACTCCAATCAAATCTTTCGTGCCATACACGGGGGTAACGAAGACGTGGAGGAGTTTGATGCACGGTTGGCCAACTATGGTAAGGATGAGTGGAAAACGTTAGCTGAGAGTCTCTTTCGTTCTAACTTGGATACCAATTGTTCCAACCGTGACTTGTTGCTGGCCTTTCGCATGTTTTATCAACTCTTCTGTTACCCGTACCAGAACGACTATGACGTGGTCGACCGGGTAAAGGCCATTTACCCACACATCACAAACATGAAGGACCAGTTCAAAAAAATCCAGAGCTTGTTTGGCCTCATCCATTTTCAGCTTATCAAGCGACGTCTAGTGGAAGAAAAGACCCGACATGGTAGAGAAATCCAACGTATGCTGACGATGATCTCCTTTGGTATGAAAATGTCATTCGAAGGTCTGGTCATGAACCGACTGCTGCAAAAGGGTACAGACAAATCCATGAGAGCCATGTTGGAGGAGATGTCGCCACTGGCCTTCTTTCAGGAGATCGATACGTCCAAATTGAAGAAGCACCAACAGTTGTTGCACTATTATTACCGAGAAGCGTTTAAGAACAATTACCGCAAGGATGGCGACTGTCTCTACAAGCCTCGATATAACAAGTACGACGAGTTTGTCTATGCTTATGAGTATGTCTGCGACATCTCTGATTTTGTATTCCAAGGTCTCTTTCCCTTGGAGCAAAACCACTACTGGTTCGAATGTTTGACGGAACGAAGCAACAACTCCAAGATGTGTATCAATATCTTAACCAATGTCAAGTCCGAGTGGCTCAGGGATCTTGAAAGAAACCCAAACATTCACGCTTTTCAGAACGGAGTGTTTGTCCTATCTCTCAACACCTTCTTTTACTTTAAGAAGATACCATGGAAACAGTGGGTGGGCAACCTGGCGGGCAACATTACAGCCGTCAAGTATCACGACATGATATTCGACGAGGAGGCTATGTGTAGAGAAATGGATGTGTTTCGCTGCAAAACGTACATGAGTATCGAGATGGACGCTATTCATCAGGTGTTTGCCACGCAAAAGTTTGACATGAACGAACGCAAGTGGATCTTTGCTTTACTGGGTCGGATGCTGCATCCATTGGGCGCTATGGATACGTGGTCCGTCTTTCCGTATTTCTTGGGGTTGGCCGGTACCGGTAAATCCACCTCTCTTCGCTTGGTAGCTTCTCTGTTAGAAGCCCGCGACGTGGGCTACCTGAATAACACGCTGCAAAAGACCTTTGCCTTGGAAGGTATTTTTGATAAGCTGATCTACTTGGCCTTGGACATTGACAAGGATTTCCAACTGGATCAGGCCACGTTTCAGTCCATGGTCTGTGGGGAAGAAGTAGCCGTGCTTCGTAAATACAAGAGGCCCTTGACCGTGCTGTGGAACATTCACGGGGGGTTTGCTGGAAATACGTTACCCCCGTGGACCGACAATGGAGGTTCGTTGAGTCGACGTTTGGTGGTTATTGAATTTTTGGAGCCCGTAACACGTTGTGATCCTAATTTATTTGAGAAATGTCTCCGCATGAAGGACCGCTTCCTCAAAGTTATCAATAGCGCGTATCACGATCTATCAAAGCAGTTCCGTGACCGAGGCATTAAAGAAGTGATCCCCAAGAAGTTTAAAAAATCGGAACAACAAGCCTTGCTGGAGTTAAATATCCTAATGTCGTTTATCAAGGATTGTTCCGACTTGGATCCGGAACGAAAAAACAAGTCGTATGTTCAGAACTTTAAAGAATTTGCCAAGGCTTTTAAGACCTATTGCAAAAACAACAGCATCAGGCCTAAGCCCATGAACTATAACTTTTACAATGGTGTGTTTGCCAAATACCAAATCAAGGTGGTCAAGCCGCAAACTGGACAAGCAGATCACTTTGGTCAAACCTCGACTTATATTCTAGGGTTAAAGCTGAAAGACACTGCTCTTGAGGATGCCGAGTCATAATACACTAATATCGTTCAATAGAGACTGTGATCATGTGTTTTCGACCATTTGGACAGAATGCTAAATGAAACAGACCTCCGCGAAATGGCACTGGGCCACTTCGCCCTTTCAAAAACTTCGGCAGCTGATGAAGAACTTAATTTATCAGCAGCATCAGAAACAGCGCAGAACATTCGACCAGATGTGTGGTGTGCCGCGAGAACAAGCGCTGCCCAAAATAGGCCATGTGCCGGCAACCCGTACAAGACACACTGCGCATTGTTTGGCAGAAAAGCCAAACAAATTTATTCATAAATTTTCTGGTAGAAAAAGGCAAAACGAATTCACTTTTTGCGAGTCTTGCGACCCTTGCGTGGTTTCTGGTAATGTCGAGACTCTTTTGTTTTTTGACGTTTGGCAGGAGGTTGATTGGGATCTGTGGGAGCATCACCTCTATCGTCAGAAACACGGGGATGCACAGGACGGTCTAACTTCTCAGGATCGGTTTCTTCGTGATAACCTGGATTGTATCGCACAGGTTCTTCAGGAAGGTCAGCCCCGGAAGAAAAAATAGCTGCCGCGTTCCTCATACTCTGTCTACCACCCGGTGTGCTATTCTCCGGGGCCATGGCGTACGCGCTCTTGTAATAAGACCCTTGTGGAAAATCTTCTACAGGTATCCCGTAAGCATCCAATATTCTACCGTGACCATCTCGCTTAACCTCTTCTGGTTCTACCTCGTCTTGATTGACCTCTCCGGAGGCCATTGTTGGAATTGAATAGCTGTCCAAAATACGGCTACCGTCCCCACACGGCACCGTGTTAGAACTCACCAAGGTGTAGACGATGTCATAACGCTGCAGCGCCGGCGGCAATATAGGAACCTTTGCCTCGTTTAACGCGGCTTTAACACTGCCGTCAGGGTTGACAAGGATCATTTGAACGTGGCAGGGTTCTTCGCGTGACAGGCGGTCAAATACATAACGAACTGCTTTGATCAGCTCGGGTCGAAACTCTGACTTGAAACGGGTAACGTCGTCCGGAAAGTCCTGAAAGTCCCACTCGCCGATTGGTTGCTCCGACCTATCACGACCTGGGACCTGTATTTCAACGTATAGTGTTATGTTATCAGTTAAATGTGCCTCCACCGACCAGTCAGCACGAGGTGTCATGAATTTCATCGTGACGTCCGAGAAAGACTGCTGACTAGAATCCAGATCGTCTACTAGCGCAAAGACTGCCTCTTCAAAAAATCGAAGTGACCAAGACCAAAAATGAACCGAACACATCAGGCGATTGTTGGCAGTCTTGAATTTACACTGGAGAGGGCACTGAGGAATGTCACAAGATTCATCAGCCGGTGGGAAGTCACCCCCCTCCGTAGACGTTATTTTTAGCCTGGTCAGGTCAGCTCCAGTTAAAAACTGGTGCATAACACGAGCCGAACCCGGATCAATCAAAAACGGTTTACGGGGTTTGGCCGCCATGTCGTTTATGCTTTGTTGAACAAAACAATAAATTTACAAGGTTTCCAGTTTGAAACCGTGCCCTCGAATAACGTATCCTCTTTCAGTCACAACACATTAGAGGCTGAAAGTTGTTTGTTGTCCACGCGAGTTACCAAATGAATACTGTCGAATTCATCCTCGCTGAAGGTGCCTGACATACCATGAGAGCCCGCGGGGCCTGCTTCCCCTTTGGCTCCCTGTACCGTTTTCTTCGTCTCAGAGCGGGAAAGTGCTACAGAAGACAGTATCAACGCCGGGAGCGCACAAGCCAGGTTTGCCATTTGTTCATGATCAGTACGTTTTTTTTTCTTGGTTTAAGTTTATTGGTCGGCAGTTTCGCCGCAAATTGGGATCGCGTTATCCGGAAGCCTGCCGGGGTTGAGGAATCCGGAAATAGACCATAGTCTTCAATGAGCTTCACAGTGGTCGCTCGTGAGGTTGGAGAAGCCGCATTATTCCAAATCTCCTAAGAAAAAAAAACCATGGCCACGGGTCTAATCACCCAGCAGCTCAAATGCAAGTTAGCCGACCTCTGCCAAAAACATTTGCTAATGGCGCACCCGCCTCGAACGGCCTTAAGGGATTGGATGCTGGGTCAATTCATTAATCCGGATCATCGATGGAAAGAACATCAGTTCTGCACCACCGTGTCCTCCGGAGAAATTATACGAGAACGGATCGAGTACATTTTGCCAGTGAAAATTCGACCCGACCTAGGTTACCTTCAAGACTATCCCCAGCCGGTAGGGCAGTATTGGCACACTTTTCGGTCAAGGTCAGAACGTTTATGGCAGCACTGCGGGGGCAGTACGAACGACATACAATGGAAAGCCGTGTTTAACCAACCCCCTCCTACTAATCTGACCACCCTCAAGACCGTAGTGGAGGCGGCGCGTCAGGTCCTCCGACAACAGGCTAGTGGACAAATTGACAAGGTGGTCAACGGGTTTCTGGACTTTGTCCGAAACCGGCACGAACTCGAGAAAAAATGTGAGGGCCCCTCTCATCATCCCATACCGGACCACGTGCGAGAGAAGCTCCATCGCATTTATCGGGGACCCGAAGCGGAAAGAGACTCGGCGATTATAGAGTGTTGGAAACGGTTTGATGCTCTCGATATTGGTAATCATGCTTTGGCGATCCCTATGGAGGTGTGGAAAACGCTGCAACGTGAATTGAAAGTCGACATGGAAGGTTTTTCCAATGCCGTCAACTGTCACGAGGGATTGTTTTGTTCACCGTTTCCTGACCAAGAAGCAGTGTTTGGAGCGGTGGATAACTTTTTCGGTCGCCAGTTCCAAAAGGGTGTGGTGGCTGCCAATCCGCCGTACGTCAACGAAGTCATGACTGCGGCTTCAAAACACATGTTGCATTGTCTCAACACGACCACGGAACCCCTGGCTTTTTTTTCGTGTTTTCCCTTGTGGGATGACGCTCCAGGGTTTCTCGCACTAACCCAGAGCCCCCTGTGTCGATCAGTCACACACATGACGAACATTCCGTTTCAGAATGTCTTTGGTAAGTATGTCACGGTCAATACGTATTGCTTGTGGCTGGCTAACGAGGCCTACGTTAAGGAACATCCCGACCATCTGAACCGGGTTCAAACTGTGACTCAGTTTTGGAATCGTCGAAAAAGTGCAGACGTGTCGAAAGCTCGATATGTCAACAAGCGTCGTTTGCCTGACAGAGCGCGTCCAGATTTCCAACGACGCCGCCGATACTAAATAAAAACCTTAGTTTCCCAATGATTGATCTAGATTTTATTCGGGAGGCCATGCCACACCCTCTAATCATCATTCGCTTTGAACAAGACCAAGACCTGGCACTGACCTTTTGTGCCAATACCGACGAAAAGTCGGGAGATCTTATCGGGTTGAGCCTGTTTGCCATACGGAAATCTCGAGGTCCTCATCCGTACCGCTTGCGCGAAGACTTGGTGCCGCGAATTTTCAAGCCAAAGTTGGCCAAGAAAAAGAAACCCAACCAGTGGAAGCTGGAAATCTCTCCGTTGGATGAACACATCACCCTTATGAAACGTTCCACTCACTTTGTGTGCCTCTACCCGTTTCGAGACCACGGCAAGTCAGGACACATCGTTGATGTTACGGTTCGAGCTCGTCGCTCGCCGTTGGCCATGTGGTTCACGGTCAACGGAACTTTCAAAGCCAATAAAACCGCGGCGACCGAGAACTTGACCAGCCGTATCGAATGTCCGGAAGACTTTACCAAAGTCCTGTACGAAATGTTTACGGGCGACGCATAAGGTCAGTAGGCCATGCGTTTTGTGACGCATTGTGTCTGCAATTTTTGATACTTCCAAGTAAACAAGCCCCAGACATGGCCTCGGTTGCTTTAATTGCTTTACTCGTTTCGGTAGCTCTCTTTTTGGTCATTATTGTATATTACTGGCTTCAGCTACGGTCGGGAGGCAAGAGTCTCAAATCGTTATGGAAAGGCAGGCGTGGTGAACCTCAGAGTGTAGCGGTTCGTCGTCAACACTCAGAAGGGTACGACTCGGCAGAAGAAGCTGCGTCGGACCGTCACGTGCTGCAGCCCATGTATGTGCCTAGGGATATCGGACATCGAACCGGTCACAAACGTGTGTTTATAACCAACAAAGGTCTTAAGGTCTACGACACCAACGAATTTGGCTGGCCGATGACAGACGCAAAAGAAACGGGAGCCCAGGTCAATGCTTAAAATCCCATCTACCGTGTTTGAATCTGAAACGCTGCCACAATAAAAAGAAAAGATCTTTCTAACAAAAAACCTTTGACTCATGACCGACCTCGCAGACCACCGCACCGTGGACCGCGAAGCTCTGATTGCCGAAGCCGTAAACCGCGGTTTCAAGGAGGAAGTTCTGCAACGCTCCCCCACCTACACCATCGTGGCCATGCTGCAAGGAAACAAAGGGATCAGCCGAGACGAATCGTCTCGTCGTTCTCGCAAACACAAGAGGGCCCACAAGCCCCCGCCGGGTGTGGCCAAGTATGTTCAAGGTGTGACTGAGAAACTGGAGGACACCAAACACCAACAGGAATTTGACGACACGGCCACGGTGGTGGACATGAATTATGTGACTTCGACCGAGAACCCGTCGGACCAAAAGTACAAACGGTTTTCGTTTCTGGTGTGCGCCAAGAACGAACTGATTGCAGCCATCAAGACGAACTCTTCGAACTTGCAAGCCAATCTCGACCACCTCGACGAAGACGACGTGGCCACGGTGAAGAAGGAGATCCAGGATTCTCAGTACCAGTTGAACTTGGTCAACACCGAGATTAAGGAGATCCACCAGTGGTTTCAGGAGGTTCACGCCCAGAAACAGGCTTTCTATGAACAATTTTTAAAACAGTCTTCGGATATTTCGGGTAAGCTTACCTCTCACTTTCAGCGCAAGATGGGAAACATACAAAAGTACATTGGTGCGATGCAAGAACAGGCGCAGCTCACGGTCAAAGACATTTGAAAGCAATGCGGTTCTGTAGTAAAAAGTTATTCCCAGGCCTAAATAAACACATGATTTCAGAAAATCCTCAAGCACAAAAAGACGAGGCCATTGAGGCCGACGACTGGACCCAATTGAACTATGAGACTCTGTTAGACTATGAGACTCCAAACACCACCCCTCCAGAGTCGCCGGGTGACCCCGGAGATAGTGACCTGGAAATGTTGCCCGACTTGGTGGAGCTTAATCACGACACTGGTGAAGAGGTGGTAGTATTTTCTACTGAAAAAATTATGGATAAATTTGTTCAGATTTCTACTGAAAAAGAACGCCGACCTAAGCCGCTAACGCTCGAGCTCGCCGATCAAACGAAGGACGACACCCAGATTCAGACGATGCCGGTAATTTTTTCCAATGTAGCAGACGAGCTGAAAAAATTTCAAGATGAGCTGAAAGGGGTTCAAGACGGAGTGAAAGTGTTTCAGGGTGCTACCGGCTCAATCAGCCCCGTATATTCTTCGCTGAACAAGACCGATGTACCACAAGGCGATGCTCGGGCACGTTCTGCTAGCGACGATTCGTGGGTGGTGGAAAACCCTTCCCGCAAGGTGATGGTTCGCGAACAAGCCGAGCCTTTCATGGTTCAAGCCTTTAAGACTATTATGGGTGATCGCCTGCTGCTTCCTTGTGCAGAAGATTCCAAGAAAAAGAAGAAGGATGTTGTGGTTCAGGCCATCAATCTGATGAATAACTATGCCATGGATCGCGAGGGAAGATTTCATGTACTGAAGGAGCTCATGTGCCTTTTTAAGAACACAGACCTGTGCGTAGATGTGAAGAAAGAGTTCGTGATCAGTATGATGGATGTTTTTGTAGACGTCTTGGTAAACGACCAGGACTGGCACAATGAACTTCATCAGTGGTTACGCGCTGACGCGAGCGCGCTGATGGACTTTTTGTATCACACTCAACCCGGAGCTTTTCACGCCAGCGGCTTGGTTCAAATTTGGTGGAGGTCAAGACGCAAGCCCAAGTCCCCTCCGCTGGGCGATCGTGAGACGACAACTTGATTGAAACCTAACTAGAATCGGTTGAAAACTATGCCCCCGGAATCAACAAAAAATGTACTCCAATAAACGGATTTGATGTCTGTCGCGGTGCCTTTTCCAGACCCCACTTTTCAACAAGTTTTGGGTTCGGACGTTGGTAACGCTTATCAAGCGCCGTCGAGGTCTTTAAATAGACTTGGGTCGATGGAAGACGTAGACGAGGAGTCTCGTCGACTTATTACCGAATTGACCTCGATACAAAATACGCTCAAACCCGGGTCTGCTGAGCGCGAGCAACGAGAAGACGCGATTTTCAAACGTTTGTACCAGCTGGCTGAAATTATCAAGCATGACCACAGCCACGACCCCCGTATGCGAGAGATGTTCTTTTTGATCACAGAACAAGTTATACCTGCCCCGGCTCCTGAAGTGGAGCAGCTACCAGTGTATGCCGACGAGTACAAACTCTTCACGCGAACGCAACCCCAGCCCAAAGTGCAAATTTTCTTGGAGCAGATGGCCCTGGACCTCAAAACCATGACACCGGACGAAGTGCGGGAGAACTTGTCGGACCCTTCTCGAGACGGACAGAAGGAAATTTTAAACTCCTTCATGGGACGGTGCAACCGAGAGAACTGGATGAAAGACGGGGCCGATCACACGTGCAAGAATTGCTGGGACGAGGTTATGCAGCGGGTGTTTCTCATGGCCGCCGAGATGCTGACCCTGGAGATGAAAAAGCGAGCCGAACAAATTATACAAATGACCAAACACGGTCACCTCACAACAGAAGACGCTCGAGAACTGGCCAAGTTTATATCCAAGGTGATGAAGAAGACAGAGCATCTTTTGGAAACGTCGGAAAAGCGAAAGAAAACCAAAAAAGAGTGGATCTTTCTGGTGGAGTCGATTTTCCGCCTCATGGTAAACCTGATCAACGAAGTCATGATGCGATATTTCAAAATGCTCAAGGTGAAAGCCGCGGTGAGAAACAGTCAGACCATTAACGATCTAATTGAATAAGCTTCAATCAGATCAGGTATTGAATAAGCTTCAATCAGATCAGGTATTGAATAAACTTCAATCAGATCAGGTATTGAATAGTTTTATTTTGGCACTCTCGGGCTTGCCTTGTTCGTCTCGTCCGTGATAAGTAAAATCTACGTTCTTACCCGGCTTTAAGTTCTCGTGATCCTTTTTTCCAGCTATATAAGCTGTAAACGTGGCACGCTCACCGCCACACTCCTTAAGGGTTACACGGACCCCCTTTTTTTTCGGGGTTACGTGTTCGATTACGCCGCGTCCGGTACGCTGCGGTTTCCATTTCAAAGTATCCCGAGATCGCTGTCCGGCTTTGTAAAAAGACAAAGGGTGTCGCAAAACCAAGCCCTCCTCCCTGGTGTCGGACAAGTCGTTCAGGACCTGTTGAAATTCTACCTCTGAAGTCACTCGGTGCTGACGTATCATGTCAAAGCCGCACTGCTGGTGCAAAGCTTCTAAGCGACGGTAGCGTGCCTCGAAAGGTTTCTGTACCGCCACCCAGTCGAACACTACGAACTTTACGCTGGGGGACCACTGATCCGAGAGTGCTTTTCTGACCTTTTGTCGCTGACCCACGCCCGCGTAGATTTCTCCGTCCAAGGTCACGCCTCGAGGTAACTGGCAAGTTATCCGGTCCGGCGCCTGTAATACCCTACCCGATTTGGTGTGGAGTTTACCATCTTGCCACCGGGCAAAGGCACCGTCCATTTTGATAGCATAAAACCACGCTGACAAATTTTCGTTCGATTTCGGGGACCACATGTGGAACAACATGGGTTTCTCTTCTGCTTGCCATTTACGATATCCCTTTGACTCTGGCGGGAAGCGAGTCAGGCCCGAAAACGATTCTAAAGCCCGGTTTTTTTCGTGCGTCTCGCCGAGGAGTTGAATCAGGTGTTTACAGGTTCTGGCAGTGATGGGAGAGTATTGTTTGCGCCAAGCGTGACAGGTGCACGAAAACACCTCGTCGTTCAGTTTAACCGTGTATTGGACGGAAGGGTTAGTATTGCTCGTCACTTTTTGGGACCAATTCATTTGTTTTGATGACAAAGAATTTGTGGTCCCCGGAAAAGATTATTTTCACCTCCAAGAAAAGCAGTCAACCATGGCACGCAAATCTCGAACATCTCGAAAATCTCGACACTCTCGCCACTCTCGCCAACGCAAAAGACATTCTCGTAAGGGTCGTACGGAGTACCAGAAGTATGTTTCCACGCACTTTGCCGCAGAAAAGGACAAGATTCTGAGGAAGAAGCATCTTACTCGCAGTCAAGCTACTGGGAAACAAATCCTGGAGGTCAACCGTGACACCATCCGCCAGATCGCCAAGATGTGGCGTGTAATTCACCCTCATGCCGCCTCGCGTAAACCGTACTCGCGCAAGGGTCGCGCTTCTCGCAAGTCTCGCGAATCCCGAGAGCGCAAGTCTCGCGGTAGCCGCAAGCCCCGCACGCGCAAGGCACGCAAGTCTCGCAAGTCTCGCGAGTCCCGGGAGCGCAAGGCACGCAAGTCTCGTGGTAGCCGTAAGTCTCGTGGTAGCCGCAAGCCCCGCACGCGCAAGGCACGCAAGTCTCGCAAGTCTCGCGAGTCCCGAGAGCGCAAGGCACGCAAGTCTCGTGGTAGCCGCAAGTCTCGCACGCGCAAGACCATGCCCGTCGAAGACACTTCGCTTTTTATGACCGGAGCCAACTACGCCAAGAAGGCTAGCCGCAAGCGCCACGGCAGAAAGTCATCCAAGGGCTACCGCGCACCCAAGGCCGGACGCGCCGGAAGCAAGAAAATGTCATTAGGTTACTTACTAAAATATTACTAGGTATAACCTAGTCGTATTTGGTATGTTGAGCTAACAATAAATCACTTTTCCCATAAACATTTGTATTTTTCAGTCTAGCTGTAATCAATCTCATTCAAGACCAATCCGCTGCGTTTCATTCTGACAGAGTGGTCGTCCACACATAACCAAATGAGTACTTTAAACAGAAACTGGCGGTCAACGATACCTAATGCTCAAGGAAATTTGACAACGGTTTTACAATGGTCCGGTATTGGTCCCGCGCCTCGCTCATGTCCCTTTGATCGATCGGCCGAGGCAAAATACCCCGATATTGCACGCTTTTGGGATCATCTTAATCTTTGCAAAGCCTCTGAAGTACTGCCTTCTTCCCAGTACATCGCCCTCTTTCATTGTCCGAATAACGCTGAACATTATTTTGAATATCCGGTGTACCGTTTCATGGACAACAAAAAGTGTCGAGTGTGTGCCGGATTCCAAAATAAGAATACAGGAACATCAGGAGGTATAACTTATTCACACAAGGATGACATCTTGGCCAAAACTGTTCGCAACGGAGATTGTGTAGAATGGTCTGGAAATAGGACTCATCAAGGGCACGGTCTTCTTCAAAAAGCTACCCAAACAATGTCGGCGCACCGTGTGATGTATGATTTATGTCACCCCGAATCGCCGGCCGGAAAGTTACATGTTCGGCATTTATGCAACAATCCCCCATGTGTTAATCCGGACCATTTGGCGTTGAATGACAACTTTCAAAACACCGGGGAGGACCGAGACAATGCTGGAACTAATCATTATGGTGAAAGCCATCCTCGGTGCAAACTTACAACTGAGCAAGTTTTGGAGATTAAGAATTCTCCACCAGATTTGTCTTCTCGTCAAGTGGCAACTGAATATCCTGTTACAGCATCCATGGTCCGAGATATTCGGACAGGGAGAAAACGTGCCCGAGAAACCGAAGGGGACGAGAAACAATTGGAAAATCGAGAACACGAAAGACTACAACGAACAAAAAGACTGAAATCCTTAGAAAAAGGAGGTTGGATTCAAGCTTTTACAGCCAAATGGGAAAACGACAAAATTGAAAACCTACCTTCTGAACCGACGAAAACTGGATGCCTTCTTTGGCAAGGGACCATTTATAAAACCGGGTCTGGAAAATTCACCTTTAAAGATAAATCAGTGACACCGCATGCAGCGGCCGCCATGGTGAAGTATCAAAGACTCAAGAGAAAGAACTTGGACGAAATGGCTATTCATTTGTGTCGTGAACGACATTGTGTCGCTTTGGAACATATCGCTTTTGGACCCACTTGGGTGCAAACGTCTGCAAAATCTAAAGGAAATAAGGCCGATATTCTTCCAGTATTGAAAATTATTGCACAACAACATGGATGTTTTCCAGATCCTTGGAAAAATAACCGTCAATGGGCAATATCTATGGGCATTAAGTATGACAAATTTTGGAACATTTTGCGCGGTAAAACATGGCGATACACGTCCATTGTCGAAGTAGGTTACGACACTCTATGGAACATCGATCAAGCCACCGCCCTCGAGTGTTGGGACGCTATGAACGTTGGGAAATTGGCCGAACAGGTCTATCAGGAAACACAAACACCACTTAAGTTTCTGAAAGACTTGTATTTTGGCATGTCAGGATGGCGGTTTGTTATTCTTCGAGAAAGAGGAGTTGATCCATACGAGTCGCATCTTGAGGAGCTAACTCCCGCTCTTTGGAATTGGTTTAAAAACAAAGATCTTTGTTAAATCACTTTTTTCCACAAACTTTTGTTTTGTTAAGTTAATATCTCAGTCGTGTGCTTCTTCAGTAAATGGTTTATTTTTTCAACATTTCGGTTTTCATTTTTATGTCACAGTCTCGACAATACGTACATCCAAACCCTTGACGAAGAGCGTATTGTCGTCTAGAAGTTTGCATTAATGCTGTACATTGATCACAGTTAGGGATAAGCATTTCCTTTCCGCATTTTTCACATTGAGGTGCGTCCGCGGAGAAACAACCATGACACTCCCATTCCTGCGAAGAATCATGATAGGAATAAGATGTGTGACGCGGCTCACAATCGTAGCACAGTTTTGAAGAACAATACGGACACCATGTTCCGTCTTTACAAAGTTCAAATTCCACATCACAATTGTCGCAAATAGAAAAGTCGCTCCAACACATGGTACATCGAACGAGAGACTCTGTTTCTAACACATCACACTCCGGATGAAAGAGACAACCTCGTTTGTCGCAGACTTTAGTTTTGCTGTCTGAGGGTAGGATAGGCAGGCGACAAGAAGTGCATACCACGTCGACACTCGTCATTTTAAGGGGCTGGGAGAGTGAAAGGCCATGCGTTTAAAGGATAGGACTCAATTTGAAGACTAGGACTCTGTCGACCTTAAAGACTAGGACCCATAAACTTTAATTTTCAACGTTACAGAATGGTGCAGCTCCAGCCAGAACGACCGGTCAGCGGTTCGTTTTCCGGTGACACTCGGGCCGTGTCGGATTGATAAAGGCCCATTCTCCGTTTCTTTTTCTTTTCGGGCTTCTTTTTCTTTTTCTGACCCAAGTCCATCGCCATTCCCCCTTCTTTCAGGCCTCTCTTGATGGGGCTGTCAAAGGTGGTTGCATACGAATCAGAGATGCGTAAGGTCTCGATATCTTCCACCAACCCCGCGTCGACCGCCTTCTTTAGTTCTTCCGGACTAAACGAAATGTCGACCACGGCTTCCATCGACATGGGAAT
>Ga0335398_10005403_pt1 | contig 16912 bp, 17 predicted proteins | sample BON03_FD_205742 | JGI IMG/M metagenome (GOLD analysis project Ga0335398, IMG submission 205742) | Freshwater microbial communities from Lake Bonney liftoff mats and glacier meltwater in Antarctica - BON-03 (spades assembly) (version 2) | ecosystem: Environmental > Aquatic > Freshwater > Ice >... | reverse complement strand
TTTCCATGTTCCGTGGCTCCTCTTGCTGGACGGCGTCAGAACCACCAGCATCAAGGAGCCACGGGCATTATCAGCCCAAGCAACACTCAGCCACAAAGACTAGATTTCCCCCTTAACTTCGAAGCAATGCGGCGCCCTTGGGACGCGCCGTGGTGGGGGAAGATTAGGCGAATCTACGTGCCAGAACCGCTATGCCGACTTCACTGATGGCGTTTCGTGCAAGGGGTAGAACGTTGTCGGTGGCAGTATGCCTTTATGGATGATCACCTGAGGAGGCAAATGCGAGTTAGGCGATCGTCCTTGGTGAAGGGTGCAGTCGGAATCGCGGCTTGTTTCGTTTTAGCGTCGTGTGGGTCGCCTCTTGCCGAGGTAGACGGCTCTCCTAATGCGGATCAGATTCTTCAAGAGACCGTAACGCGGCCGGTCGATATAGGGGGTGGAGCACTAGGCTCAACCGATACCAACCTTGATGTGAATAATCCGCTCATTGCAGTGGTGGCTGACAGGTACATGGATGCCTATCCGCTGCCCCCAGGCGTGTCCAAGAGCGATGCCTTCGCCCCAGTCATCGCAACATTCCCGATTCCTGAGGGCGGAGGACTGAACCACGCGACTGATGAACAACCACGGTGGGCTCAGTACTTCGATGGATTCGGATACCGTGCCCTAGATGTTCCTGAACCGGAACTGACGAATACGGCCCTGGCGATCTCTGAACTCGATCTCTCAGGCATGGTCGCGTTGAGCGCAGCTAACGCCTGGTACAGGTACTGGATGGACGCCAACGCCCAGCAACGCAAGAAGGCGCAGTCCTCACTCGACTCGATTGCGACGTGGCCAGACCTGGCATATCGGCTCGGCTGCCAAGACACCCTGTCGTGCCCCGGACAAATAATCGAGCTCGCAGCAATCGCACAGGCTGCCAAGGACGGAAACGCCCAGCCAATGCGCCGCTGGCTCGATCAGTTCTAGGCTTTCCACCTTGATGGGATCCAGACAGGCCCGCCTGCCGGTCACCTTGAAGGGATCGCATAGGCAGCGATACCAGGAAGCCCCCATCGAGATTGGCCCGTTCAGCGATCCCACACGGACGGACCATCGGAGGGGCCATTCGTCGACCCGCGTGCGGTGGAGCTAGAACTTTGGCTCGATCCGAACTTTGGTGGTCGGGTGTTGTTGCCGAGAGTTGCGGTGGACACTGCAGGCACGATAACCAATACTTCTGTTCGTGAGTGGAGCCAGCAAGTTGATGCAGAGCACACCTGCCCAGCGAGTCGTCTGTGCGGGGGTTGCGGGGGCGTTGGGCGCGGCCATATTGACCGGGGCGGTACAGATCCCGGCGCAGGCAGCGGTGACCGGCCCCGTCGATCTGCTGACGCAGGCGAATATCACCATCGATGGCGCCGCCGCGGACGAATGGAGTGGCTCGTCGGTGGCCGGTGCCGGGGATGTCAACGGTGACCGCAAAGCCGACGTCATCATCGGCGCCCCATCCGCGGACAACAACAGCCGCAACTACTCGGGGTCCTCCTATGTCGTGTACGGGTCCGCGACGCCCAGCAACGTTGACCTGAACTCCCTGGGTGCGGCCGGTTTCCGCATCGACGGCGCCGCCAAGAACGACCGCAGTGGCACGTCGGTTGCCGGTGCCGGGGATATCAACGGTGACACCTTCGACGATGTCATCATCGGCGCCCCGGGCGCGGACCCCAACGGCAGCACCTCGGGGTCTTCCTATGTCGTGTACGGGTCCGCGACGCCCAGCAACGTTGACCTAAACACCCTGGGTGCGGCAGGTTTCCGCATCGACGGCGCCGCCGCGAGCGACAACAGTGGCTATTCGGTTGCCGGTGCCGGGGATATCAACGGTGACGGCGGAGACGATGTCATCATCGGCGCCCCGGACGCGGACAACAACAGCCGCAACACCTCGGGGTCCTCCTATGTCGTGTACGGGTCCGCGACGCCCACCAACGTTGACCTAAACACCCTGGGCGCGGCAGGTTTCCGCATCGACGGCGCCGCCGCGGGCGACTACAGTGGCGGCTCGGTTGCCGGTGCTGGGGATGTCAACGGTGACGGCAAAGACGATGTCATCATCGGCGCCCCGTACGCGGACAACAACAGCCGCACCGACTCGGGGTCCTCCTATGTCGTGTACGGGTCCGCGACGCCCACCAACGTTGACCTAAACACCCTGGGCGCGGCAGGTTTCCGCATCGACGGCGCCGCCGCGGGCGACTACAGTGGCCGCTCGGTTGCCGGTGCCGGGGATATCAACGGTGACGGCAAAGACGATGTCATCATCGGCGCCCCGTACGCGGACAACAACAGCCGCACCGACTCGGGGTCTTCCTATGTCGTGTACGGGTCCGCGACGCCCGGCAACGTTGACCTGAGCGTCCTGGGTGCGGCAGGTTTCCGCATCGACGGCGCCGCCACGAACGACTACAGTGGCGGCTCGGTTGCCGGTGCTGGGGATGTCAACGGTGACGGCAAAGACGATGTCATCATCGGCGCCCCGTACGCGGACAACAACAGCCGCACCGACTCGGGGTCTTCCTATGTCGTGTACGGGTCCGCGACGCCCACCAACGTTGACCTGAGCGCACTGGGTGCGGCAGGTTTCCGCATCGACGGCGCCGCCGCGTACGACCGCAGTGGCCGGTCGGTTGCCGGTGCCGGGGATGTCAACGGTGACGGCGGAGACGATGTCATCATCGGCGCCCCGGGCGCGGACAACAACAGCCGCACCGACTCGGGGTCTTCCTATGTCGTGTACGGGTCCGCGACGCCCACCAACGTTGACCTAAACACCCTGGGTGCGGCAGGTTTCCGCATCGACGGCGCCGCCGCGTACGACTACAGTGGCCGCTCGGTTGCCGGTGCCGGGGATGTCAACGGTGACGGCGGAGACGATGTCATCATCGGCGCCCCGGACGCGGACAACAACAGCCGCAGCAACTCGGGATCTTCCTATGTCGTGTACGGGTCCGCGACAACAACCCCGGGTCCGTTGACGTTTACCTCCGGCGATTTCGGGTCCACACCGGTCGGTGTGGCCAGCCCGCTAGAGGTCACCGTCACGAACACCGGTGACGGGGACGCGACCCCGTCAGCGATCACTCCCACTGGTTACGGGGTCACCGTCACCGGTGGAACCTGCGCCGCAGCAACTCCAATCCCCGCCGCGGGAACATGCACCGTGGGCTTGTCATGGACACCAACCGGGGCCGGGTCCCTGACCTCAGCCGATCTGAGCGTGGCCTACCCCGGTGGAGCTGCCGCATCCAACACTGTGGCGTTGACAGGCACCGCGACAACAACCCCGGTCCCGCCAGTGAACAAACTGCCTCAGACCCAGAAGGCGATTGGCACGAAGATGCCGGTGTCGGGTAGGAAGGTTGTGAATAGGAAGAACGCTCGCACAGAGCAGGGCCAGGCGATGACGGCGACAGTGACCCGGGTGAAATCTAACGGGATCACCACTCGTGGCGATATCGCCTGCTACAAGGTCAGAAAGGGGCCGAAACGCAAACTGGTGATCAAAACAACCGGGCAGTGCGCCAAGGTCAAGATTTGGGTCACCTATACGGCCCCCGGGAACGCGACATACAAGAAGTACACAAACACGATCAAATTCAAAGCAAGGCGCTAACGACCAGTGCGGCCCACCTAAAGGATTAACGGAACGAGGGAAGGCCGCCTTTACTTGTTCCACAAGCCGCCGCACTCCCTCTTGGTGAGTCGGTGTGGCTGGGAAAGTGACGCCGATCCGTGGCTAGCCAGGCCGAACAGTGCGCCTAACGTTGCTGGGCGCCGCGAACAGCGCGGGCATATCGGGCGCCTGTTCTTCGCGCCGCGTTCCCGCGCAGGGCGCTGGACCTCGGAGGACAAGCCGGTGGAGTTTCCGAATGCCGACAAAATCACCGCGCACGTCTGAATCAGTTGGCTGACGACAGTTGCGACTCTCGTCTGCCCGGCCGTTTGTCGATCCCCTTACGGGCCGGGCGCTCGCCAATTCACTGGCAGGGAAGCGGCTACCCCCGCGAAGTCGTACGGCCCATCCACTTGTGTTCCTGTGCAATCAGTACCCGCAGTGTTCGTGTCCACCCTCTGTGTCAACGTCGGGTGAGACAAGTTGGAACGTCTATTCCGTTTCTCTTGGGGGCATGAATGAGGTTGTCTGATGTTGTTAAATTCGAATGTTGCGGCCGGGATCGGCCATGCTGGCGGGATGAGCGATGTGCCAGAACCAGAGGTGGCTCCACGGGCCAAGGCCCGCACGTTTGCGGCTGCCTATAAAAAGAAGATACTGGCCGATTTGGAGGGCCTGTCTCACAGTGAGCGGGGAGCGTTGCTGCGGCGGGAGGGTTTGTATTCCACTCTGATCCGCAAGTGGCAGCACCAGGCAGCACGCGATGCTGGCCGCGGATTGGTGGCGCCGCGACCGGGACCAAAAGCTGACCCTGTTGCCCGAGAACTAGCCAGGGCACAGCGCCACATTGGGGTTTGTGTAGTAATGGCGCAGGATCCAACGGATATGAGACCCGATTCCCTGACGAACGACGCAATTTCGGTTGCAAATCGGTTTGTAGGACCTTCAGCAGCCCGTTTCTGAGCTGGATCGTCGAGATCGAGGCATCTGAGTGCCAGAATTAGCGATCCGGGGCGTTGATTTGCGACGCTTGACTTGTACCCGGCGCCGCGAATGATGTGTGAAACGGTCATATCGTCCTAAATCCGGCGCAGCGCGTGGGCATATCCGTTGGATCCTGCGCCATTACTACCTGTACCCCTAGTTTCGCGCAAGAGATCGTGATGTTGTGGTTGATTCCGCGTTATGGGTCCTTCAAAGAACCCGTTATGGCCGCGCTGACAAAAAAGTCGCATGTGCCGTCGCTCGCGCTAGAGGCAGGCCCGTGACTAGCAGCGGGCTGAGCGCTGCGATCTGCAGTGTTGTGACCTTCCCCCACGGAAAGGCGACCGCGTGACCCGCATCCGCGTCAGGGGAGCCTCAAAGATCAGGGTCACGATCAGCCCGGCAGGGCAAGCATTCGATCCAGCGCAACTCGCGCCCAGCGGGCAGTCTCAAGGTCGACTTCGATCTGATTGACGACCCTGCCTCCAACGAGGCTCTCAAGCGCCCAGGTGAGATGTGGCAGATCGATACGGTTCATCGTGGAGCAGAAGCAGACGGTCTTATCTAGGAAGACAACTTCCTTGTCAGGGTGCGCGGCGGCGACGCGGCGGGCAAGGTTGAGCTCGGTTCCGATCGCCCACTTACTGCCAGGTTCCGCTGAATCCAAAACCTTGATGATTCCTTCGGTGGACGCAACGCAGTCGGCCATCTCGACGACCTCATTTTTACACTCAGGGTGCACGATCACGTTGACGCCGGGAATCCGGGCCCGTATATCGATGACATTCTGGGCAGAGAACCGGCCGTGAACTGAGCAGTGCCCGCGCCATAGAATCATCCGCGCGCTGCGCAGCGCTTCTGGCGTCAAGCCGCCCCCGGGCTTGCGGGGATCGAAGACGACGCAGTCGTCCAGGGACATCCCGAGATCGCGGACGGCCGTGTTGCGGCCCAAATGCTGGTCGGGCATGAACAAAACTCGCTCGCCCTGGTCGAAGGCCCACTCCAGGCTCCGGGCCGCATTGCCCGACGTGCAGATCGTGCCGTCGCGCCTGCCGGTGAAAGATTTGACCGCCGCGGTGGAGTTCATATAGGTCACCGGAATCGTGGAGTTCGCGATCCCGGCCGCCTCCAGCGTCCGCCACGCATCCTCGACCTGGCTGACAGCGGCCATATCGGCCATGGAGCACCCTGCCGCCAGATCCGGCAAGATCACCTTCTGGTCAGCGGAGGTCAAGATGTCAGCGGACTCAGCCATGAAGTGGACGCCGCAAAAGACGATGTACTCCGCCTCGGGACGAGCGGCCGCCTGACGGGCAAGCTTGAACGAATCACCAGTGACGTCGGCGAAGTCAAAGACTTCATCGCGCTGGTAGTGGTGACCGAGAATGAAAACGCGCTCACCAAGGGCCGCGCGCGCGGCCCTTGCCCGGGCGACGAGGCCGGGATCGGAGGCGGCGGGCAGTTCACCCGAGCACTCCACGCCGCGTTCGCTGGCGAGATCGCTGTTATTCCCCAACAGCAGCATCAGAGCAGATGGCGCCGGGTCCACCCAAGCGGTCGTATCAGTCATATGGTCCGTCCCTATCGACGTCACTAATGCCGTTGATCCTGCTGCGCTGCTAATCCAGTTGCGTTCTCAGCGCCCAATCAACATTATGGGCCTCCCGAAGAGGATGAGGGTCAGGAGGCTGCCCTTTCGCCGGGAAGTTCAACGTTTGCCGACCCGCAGGCGAGCATGATGAGTGCGAAGGCAGCTTTGCCGGACTGGAATCCACAGAGATCGTCGGAAACGGTGGGAGGCAAGGGCGAAGTCGCATCCCGAGACTTCCTGCGCACGAGTGATGGCATGTCCGGTGGCGACAGGCTCAGGGCGGACCAGAAACGGCTTGCCGCTAGTAGGCGCCCGCCGAGCGTCTGCAAGCGATCGGCCTCGTAGCATCAGCACATGCCTCAAATCTCGCGTGAAGCCATCGATGCCGCGCTGGCCACTGTTCAGGATCCCGAGATTCGGCGTCCCATTACCGAACTGGGTATGGTCAAGTCGGTGGAGACCGATACCAGCGGGCTCGTCACCGTCGAGGTTTGGCTGACTATCAGCGGCTGCCCACTGCGTGAGGAAATCACGTCCCGAGTCACCCAAGCTGTCGGTGGCGTTGTCGGCGTGACCGCAGTTGACGTGGTACTCGACGTCATGAGCGAGGGACAGCGCTCCGCTTTGCGCGAGCAACTACAGGGTCCAACGAAGGACAACCCGTTCAACCGGCCCGGCAACACGACGAAGATCATCGCTGTGGCCTCTGGTAAGGGCGGGGTTGGCAAGTCCTCGCTGACCGCGAATATTGCGGTTTCATTCGCCGAGCGTGGCCTCTCAGTTGGCCTCGTGGATGCCGACATCTACGGGCACTCGATCCCCCGGATGCTGGGCGTGACCGAGGCACCTACGGTTGTCGGCGGAATGCTACTGCCACCTGAGTCATACGGCGTTCGGGTAATTTCGATGCTGCCATTCAAGCCGGGCGGAATTACCCAGGCAGTTGCCTTTCGCGGACCAATGCTGCACAAGGCCCTCACCCAATTCGTGACCGACGTGTACTGGGGAGACCTCGATGTTCTGATTCTCGACCTGCCCCCAGGAACCGGTGATATCGCCATTTCGATCGGTCAACTCCTGCCGCGTGCGGAGCTGGTCGTGGTAACCACACCGCAGCCAGCGGCCGCCGAAGTATCGATTCGCGCTGGAATGCTCGCTCAGCAAACACACCAGCGGGTAATTGGCGTGATTGAAAACATGAGCGCGTTCCCCTGCCCCCATTGCGCCGATCCGATCGACCTCTTTGGCGCCGGCGGGGGAGCCCTGGTCTCCGAGACGCTCACTCGCGAACTAGGCGCTGAGGTTCCGCTGCTTGGGCGCGTCCCGTTTGACGTTCGACTGCGTGAGGGTGGTGACGCGGGCACTCCGCTGATCTCGTCAGATCCGAATTCGCACGCGTCGTTAGAAATAGCCAAGATTGCCGATCATTTGGCTGCTAAACCCAGGGGGTTAGCGGGAATGAGCCTTGGATTGGCCCCCGCAGGGCGGTCCTGATCCGGCGTCTACGGAACGTCCGCTAGCGGACACCGGTGTGCCGGGCCCGTGACTAACCCGAGTCCCAAAAACGACGATGAGGATCCACTAACCTAATTCTTGAGCGAAAAATGGTCCCTAGGGCGTCGTAGATCGAGCGAACAACGGGGTGTCTCTCGATGGCAGTTCCCCGAGGCGGACTAGGCGTTCAAGTCGCTTAGCGCCGTTTTCGGAACGCTGTCAGTCACGGGCCATACCCCTTGTAGTGCTTCGCTTGTAGTGCTTCGCGTGCGCCAGTGAGCTGCACGGATTGTTCGGCGAGCGTATCGACGTCGCCGATGGCTACCGCGCCCTGGCTGGCGGCGATAACGCCCAAGAGAATGTGCAGGCCGGTTGCGGCGTGAGCAGCGGCAACTGGGGTCGGCCCAGTCTCTGGGTGTTGGGCCATCAGCCGCAGCGGCGTGCCTGCCCGCAGTACCTGTCAGCGGACGAACTACACCCGCGCCACCGGGTGCTCGACCCCGGCCCCGGCGGCGACGAGTTGTTCTTCCCCGGCCGCATTTTTGGCCTCATCGTCTAATTCAACGGTGTCGGCCAGCAGTGCTCCAATCTGCACAACGCCCAGTAGGGCGTTGGCATATGCGGACTCGGTAGGCGTCTGACCCGTGACCGAGGCGTTGGGCCTCTTCGGCGTGCTCTTGGGCAGAGTTAGATCCGTGATACATGCCGATGGCGGCCATCGCCGCACGGACCTGCTCCACAGCCGCCGGGGTCTCATCGCGCAACTTCTCGTGCATCTCAGAAGGCTACCTACCTCCAAACAGCTCCACCGAAAAAACCGCCATATATCTCGCACTGTCACAGCATTGAGCGGTCACATCTTAAGCGCGCGACGTGCCCGAGTACTGGGCCTAGACGCTGCGCAGCGTCGGCCTGGCTGACTGCTTTTGGGACTCAGCGAGGGTTCTGCGCGTCAGTTCTTCGGCTGCCGGTAACAGGCTGGTGAAACGTGTATCGGGCCCACCACCGAATAGTTCGTACACGAATGGGTCATCCTCGACCAAAAATAGTTGACAGTCGCCCACTGCCGCGATCAAAAGCATTGGCGGGCCTAGGGGTGAAGTCATAGGGACAACTTAACTGGTCGTGGATGCAGAGGTCAGACTTTGGGCCAGGCGGCACCAGCGTTGGCGGGCTGTACCAAGCGACTTGAGTGAAAAGCGCGGTCGTTTCTTGAAGCTGGCCATCGTCGGCCAATCGTTGTTCTTGCGCTGGAAACTACCGGGAGGCCAAGGAGCGCGGGAGAAACTGTGGCCCACCAATGCGAGCGGCGCAGCAGAACAGTGAGTTTGACACCAGACACTGGATCATCGACCGGCCGAGGAGTTAGGTTTTGCGGCCACGCTGGCAGAGGACCGGAGTACCGATCTTGGCGCCCGGTTTTGGCAACTCGATCAGCGCCTTGTCACACCAGTCGGTCAGGCTTTGAACATCGATCGAATAGGGAGGGTCAGTGTTATACGGGGAGATATTGGTGCGGGCGCGCTTCATGACGGTAGCGGCACCAGCGGTATTGCCGCGCGCGGCGTGAGTGGCCGCTACCGCGAGCTGCGCCAGTCCTTGCCAGAGGTCACGCTCGGGCGCCGGAGCCGACTTCCAGGCAGACTCCAGCACCTCGTGAGCATGAAACGGACGACCCTCGTCGAGTAATCTCTGCGCCTGGGCAAGTGCCTCTCTAGGGGGCAGCTCAATGACCTCCGGCAGCGGTTGGACCCCGGCGGCGCCACGGGCTAACGGACGGCCAAGTTCATCCCTCGGGCGGGCGTTGCGCGGGCGCCCAGCAGAGTCGCGTTCCCGGCTGGGTTCGTCCGTCACATCTACTCCCGGCTGTTGAGGTCGCACAGAAGGTAGTTGCGGAATCTGGTGAATCCGAACGCTTCACGTTTGGGGCTACAGGGTAGCCGCTTTTGAGGTGGTGGCCTAGGTTGGAGTCACCGCAGAACTTATCGCTGAGGGCCTTTTGTCAAGTTGCTCCCAGCATCATTCGAGCAAAGGAACTCACCGTGGGATACAACGTCGCTCAGAAGCTCATCGCCACTCACCTGCTGAGTGGGGAGATGACACCGGGAACGGAAATTGGCCTGCGTATCGATCAGACTCTCATCCAGGATGCGACGGGAACTCTGGTCATGCTCGAGTTGGAGGCGCTGGGTCTTGATCGCGCGCGCACGGAAGTTTCTGTGCAGTATGTCGACCACAACCTGTTGCAGTCCGACAGTAAGAATGCCGAGGACCACGACTTCCTCCGCTCGGCGTGTCAACGGTTCGGCCTCTGGTTCTCCAAGGCTGGCAATGGTGTTTCGCATCCGACTCACATGCAACGGTTCGGCATCCCGGGCAAGACTATGGTCGGGTCGGACAGTCACACCCCGGCGGCGGGATCGCTTGGAATGCTGGCCATTGGCGTGGGTGGCATCGAGGTCGCACTCGCGATCGCAGGTGAACCCTTGTACATCAAAATGCCGGAAATCTGGGGCGTGAAGCTCACCGGCCAGTTGCCTGCGTGGACGAGCGCGAAGGACGTCATCCTCGAGATGCTGCGTCGACATGGCGTTAAGGGCGGCGTCAATCGGATTGTCGAATATTATGGGCCGGGATTGTCGACGCTCACCGCGATGGACCGCCATGTCATCGCCAACATGGGCGCCGAACTCGGTGCGACAACCACGGTGTTCCCGGCCGACGATCAGGTGCGCGCGTTCCTGCGTGCCGAACAGCGTGAGGACGACTTCACCGAACTTCTCGCCGATGCCGATGCTGGCTACGACGTCGACGAGGAGATCGACCTTTCAACCCTGGTGCCGCTCATCGCGTTGCCCAGTTCCCCGGGCAACGTCGTGGCGGTCAGTGAAGTCGCTGGTCGACCGGTCGCCCAAGTCGTGATCGGGTCTTCGGCCAATCCGGGGCTGCGCGACTTCGCGATCGTCGCCGCCATCGTGGCGGGACGCCAGTCACACGCGGGCGTGTCCTTCGACGTCAACCCGAGCTCCCGCCAGATCCTGCAGGATATGACCCGAATGGGTGCGACTTTCGACTTGATCTCCGCCGGTGCCAGGCTGCACCAATCGGGCTGTATGGGCTGCATCGGTATGGGCCAGGCCCCGGCAAACGGGAGCATCAGCCTGCGGACGATGCCGCGCAACTTCCCTGGCCGTTCGGGCACTGAGGAAGACTCGGTCTACCTGTGCTCGCCAGAGACCGCGGCGGCCGCGGCGCTGACTGGCACGATCACCGACCCGCGAGACCTGGCGGAGTTGTTCGACCTGGAATACCCTTCACTCGAATTGCCGGCGACGTCGAGTGTGAACCTCGCCATGCTCGAGGGCCCACTGCCTTCGCACGAGGCCGCCCACATTGAACTGGTCAAGGGCGAAAATATTTCCTCGTTGCCAGTATTCGCCCCTCTTGCCGAGCGCATCGAGGCACCAGTCGTCCTGAAGGTGGGTGACGACATTTCCACGGACGGGATTCTCCCCGCCGGGGCGAGGGTCCTGCCCTACCGCAGCAACATCCCCAAACTCGCAGAGTTCACGTTCGCCCAGATCGATGACACCTACCCCGCCCGCGCTGCCGAAACGCGCGACGCGGGCGGCCACATTATCGTTGCCGGTGCTAACTACGGCCAGGGTTCCTCGCGGGAGCACGCCGCGATCACCCCGCGCTTCCTCGGGTTGCGTGCGGTACTGGCCGTCTCATACGCACGTATTCACTGGCAGAACCTCGCCAATTTCGGTGTGCTCGCCATCGAGTTCGCAGAGGCGGGCGATCACAATCGGATCCAACAGGGTGATGTGCTGGTGCTTACCGGCATTCGTGAAGCCATCGTCGCCGGAACTGATATCACCGTGCACAATAAGACCCGCAGACAGGACTATGCGGCGCGTCATGGCCTCTCGAGGCGACAGGTCGACATGGTCCTCGCCGGCGGACTCATCCCCTGGCTGCGCGAGCGGCAAGCAAGTGGAAATAGGGATGGCGCCTGATCCTTACCTCGCCAGCTGGACCCAGAGCTCGGGAAGCCCCGACCAAGTGCAAGGTAGCCACCGAAAACGGCTCTGCAACCGCTCTGCCGCGTCATCCCGAGAGTGGGATCACCTCCAGCACTTGAGTGCAATCCACCGAAGCTGAGTCTGACTGCGGTCGCGGGCACCCAATCCCCACGAAGTAAGTCGTCTCATGGTGGAAGTACTTCGTCTTACCCGCCAGAGTCCGCCTGTGGAGTTCGGGGCCGCCCGTACCTTGCACTTAGTCGTTCGTTCCCGAGCTCTGGGCCTTACAGGCAAGTCGTGTCGAGAATTGATCCTCGGTACCACCCGTCGGTCTTCACCGGAGCGTTATCCGGAGCTGCGAGGCCCTGATCCAGCGCCGAGGTACGCGCGTAGCCGTCCTCCTATGAAGCCAGCCGCGAGGCGCCTCCAATTTGGAGGCGCCTCCTAATTAGTCTGCCACCCGTACCAGTGAGACGCACCTTTGTCAGTAGTCCCCGGCATCGGTCCAGCCGTTGACCCGCCCGTTGACGAAATACACGTAGTAGTCGTTGTCGTAGTCGCACCATTGGTAAGAGCGCTGTTCCACGGCCCCGATCACGCTTTCCTGCCAGCCGCGATGGCCGAACCGCTGGGCGACCTGCACTTTCGTCCAGTCGCGGCGCAGCGCCTTGGTGTCCGTATAGGTCATGCACCGCGGATTGTATTTGCGGATCTTCATCTTCTGTGTTCGCGTGATGGTCTGCGCTGGACCGGCGGGCATGTAAGAGTAGCCAAGGGGGTTGCAGTCAACGTCTGTGTCAACTTGTACCTCCAGCCCGCAACTTCACGGTCTCCCCTCGAGCGACGATCTTCTTGCCCTTCTTCGCGGTGATCGAGTACCGGTTGACCTCCCACGTCTGGCCATCGGCATCGAACCAAGCGCCTTCATAGAACTCGTCATTGGTGAACCAGGCTCTCTCCCCGTCCTTACTTCCCTGCTTCGGGAGCGGCGGCACGGACAGCGCACTGGCAGCTGGGGCGATCACGCCGCTCGACAATCCAACGGCCACCACAACAGATGCAACACGGACCATTCCTTTAGTGCCCATACCATGATCATAATACACGCTTCCGAATCGCCCTAGGGCAAAAAATCCGCTAGGTGCGCCATCCGAAACGTGGGATCTGCCCGCCGATCAGCGCCACCACAACCCGATCCACAATCTGGTTCGTGCGAACCGTGGTCGCCCCCGAGCACCGGGCCTAGAAGGAGCGTCGGCGCCCGCCGCCTCAATCTTCGGGCATGTCCATTCGAGTACATCCCAGATGAGCGTCAGGTTGTTCGAAACGTCATGCGTCAGACGAAGTCCCCGCGCGGCTTTCCTGACATAGTCACTCGCGGGTTATCGAGTCCAACGTGACAGGTACTGGTGGGCAGGGGAGACGTTGTGGCGGGCGCCCGCGTTGGCTACATCCGGGTGAGTTCGATCGCTCAAAATACGGAACGCCAACTCGACGGAATCGTTGTCGACCGTGTGTATGAGGACAAGGTTTCAGGTAAAGACGTTCGGCGCCCGCAACTGCTCGCGTTGTTGGACTTCGTTCGTGATGGTGACACCGTGGTGGTGCATTCGATGGACCGCCTCGCTCGCAACCTCGACGACCTACGCCGTCTCGTGCGTGATCTGACGCAGCGCGGGGTGCGGGTGGAGTTCGTGAAGGAGCAGTTGACGTTTACGGGGGAGGATTCCTCGATGGCGACGCTGTTGTTGTCGATGATGGGTGCGTTCGCCGAGTTCGAACGTGCATTGATTAAGGAACGGCAGCGGGAAGGGATCGCGCTGGCGAAAGAGCGTGGCGCGTATCGGGGGCGTAGGAAGGCGTTGACTGATGACCAGGTCATGGAACTACGCCATCGTGTTGGCGCGGGGGAGTCGAAGGTGGTGTTGGCGCGCAGTTTCGGGGTGAGTCGGGAAACCGTGTACCAGTACCTGCGCCAACCGAGCATTAGCATTGCCGATCCCGCCATCTAAGTCGAACAGTTACAAGCTTGCGAATGCCCCGCACAGGGTCGGCTTGTGGGACTAGCGGGCCAATGCAATCACTGCCTACCCCTGTCCGTTTAGGGCACCTGTGCGGGCCGCGAGGTGCGGACAGGGTATACGGACACCCCCGGGTATTCGTGGGGGAAAGCTGCGAGTATTGGCCTGCTGGGTGTCCGGTGGTCGACCCGCTTACGGCCGTGGGGTGGAGCCAGAATTCGATCGTTCCTGGTTGGGTGTCCGGTGTTTGTCGTGCCTGGTTGCGGTGGACTGCGCAGCCACGGCCATGGCAAACTTTCGTTCGTGAGTGGAGCCAGTAAGTTGATGATGAGTAAACCTGCCCAGCGAGTGGTGTGTGCTGGGGCTGCCGGGGCGTTGGGGGCGGTCATGTTGACCGGGGTGGTGCAAATCCCGGCGCAGGCAGCGTTGAGTAGTCCGGTCGACCTGCTGACACAGGCCAACATCACCCTCGACGGCGCCGCCGAGAACGACCGAAGTGGCTCCTCGGTGGCGGGTGCTGGGGATGTCAACGGTGACGGCAAAGCCGACGTCATCATCGGCGCCCCGCGCGCGGACCCCAACGGCAGCAACTCGGGGTCCTCGTATGTGGTGTACGGGTCGGGCACCCCAACCGACATTGACCTGAACTACCTGGGTGCGGCAGGTTTCCGCATCGACGGCGCCGCCGCGAACGACCGAAGTGGCTCGTCGGTGGCCGGTGCTGGGGATGTCAACGGTGACGGCAAAGCCGACGTCATCATCGGCGCCCCGAACGCGGACAACAACAGCCGCACCAACTCGGGGTCCTCGTATGTGGTGTACGGGTCGGCCACCCCCACGGACATTGACCTCTTGAACCCGCTCGGTGTGGCAGGTTTCCGCATCGACGGCGCCGCCGCGGACGACAACAGTGGCTCGTCGGTGGCCGGTGCCGGGGATGTCAACGGTGACGGCAAAGCCGACGTCATCATCGGCGCCTGGTCCGCGGGCAACAACGGCCGTGACGGCTCGGGGTCCTCGTATGTGGTGTACGGGTCGGCCGCCCCAACGAACATTGACCTCTTTAACTCCCTGGGTGTGGCAGGTTTCCGTATCGACGGCGCCGCCGCGGACGACCGGAGTGGCGCGTCGGTGGCCGGTGCTGGGGATGTCAACGGTGACGGTAAAGCCGACGTCATCATCGGCGCCCCGACCGCGGGCAACAACGGCCGCACCAACTCGGGGTCGTCGTATGTGGTGTACGGGTCGGCCAGCCCAACGACCGTTGACTTGAACTCCCTGGGTGCGGCGGGTTTCCGTATCGACGGCGCCGCCGAGTACAACTTCAGTGGCTCGTTGGTGGCCGGTGCTGGGGATGTCAACGGTGACGGCAAAGCCGACGTCATCATCGGCGCCCCGACCGCGGGCAACAACGGCCGCGACTTCTCGGGGTCCTCGTATGTGGTGTACGGGTCGGCCGCCCCAACGAACATTGACCTCTTTAACTCCCTGGGTGCGGCGGGTTTCCGTATCGACGGCGCCGCCGAGTACAACTTAAGTGGCTCGTCGGTGGCCGGTGCTGGGGATGTCAACGGTGACGGCAAAGCCGACGTCATCATCGGCGCCCCGGACGCGAGCAACAACGGCCGCGACAACTCGGGGTCCTCGTATGTGGTGTACGGGTCGGCCACCCCCACGGACATTGACCTCTTGAACCCGCTCGGTGCGGCAGGTTTCCGCATCGACGGCGCCGCCGCGAACGACCGGAGTGGCTCCTCGGTGGCCGGTGCCGGGGATGTCAACGGTGACGGCGGAGCCGACGTCATCATCGGCGCCCCGCTCGCGGACAACAACGGCCGCAACAACTCGGGGTCCTCGTATGTGGTGTACGGGGACCCGCCACCCGTACCGCCAGCCGGGAAGCTGCCTCAGTCCCAAAAAGGGATCAGCAAAACGCTGCCGACCAAGGGCAAGAAGGTTGTGAACAAAAAGAACGCCCGGACCAAGCAAGGCCAGAAGATGACCGCGAAAATATCCCGGGTGTCATCGAAGACCCTTGCCACCCGCGGCGATATTTCCTGCTACAAGGTCAAAAAGGGCCCGAAACGCAAACTCGTGATCAAAACCAACGGGCAATGCGCCAACATCAAGATCTGGGTCACCTACAAGGCTCCAGGCAACGCGACCTACGAGAAGTACCGGAACACGATCACGTTCAAAACTAAACGCTAGGAACCCCGACGACCCGTCTGACACCGACTGATTCTTCTGCCAGTCCGTGTTGTGGAGCCACCTGGTAGCGGTTGCTGTGCAGTCAGCCCAACTGTCCGTAGGACGGTGGCGCGCTCAACCGGTCGTTGCAACACCCGTCTATCAGTGAGGTGTTGCTCGTGTGGTCCAAGGATGAGTTGGTTGAGAAGCAGGAACGGTTTTGGGGGTCCTCGTTGCCGCGGGATCGACTTCGTCTGCGGCGTGTGATGCTGTCGGCGTGCATTCAAAAACTGGGCGCCGTTGGCGTAAAGCAACGGGAGACAGGATTCCGTCACCGAAGTCGCAGGAGTCGGGGCGTTACTGGGGTCCAGCCAACATACGGTGAAAACGCGCCGTTCACTGAGAACAGCCGCGTCGCAAGCCCGGTGGGAGCTCGGCTCAGCTTGCGGTTGAGAGTTCGACGGTGACTTTCAGGTCGAGGGCTGTGGTGGACTGCTGCGGTGATCTCGGACAGTGGCCCCTCCTAAAGTGAGGGACCTACTGAAATGAGATCAGCAGTGACTACATCACGTAGACGGTTTAGCCAGGAGTTCAAGGACGAGTTGTGTCAGGAGGTGATCTCAACCTCTAAATCGATCAAGGATGTCGCGCTCGCCTACGGTGTCGGCCCGGAGACGTTGCGGAACTGGCTAAACAAGTACCGCGAGGCCAACGGCGGCACGCAGGACGAGTTGACGCTCACCGAACGGGCCAGGCTCAAGATGCTGGAGCGGGAGAATTCTGAGCTTCGAGCTGAGGCGAGTTTCTTAAAAAAAGCAGCGGCTTATGCGGGTGATAGTTGTCAAGTCGGGAGCGTGCCGATTTTGTTGACGAGCGTGGTGTAGATGTCGAGGCGTTGACCGTCGTTGTGGTTTGCGGCGTCGTCTCGTTGGGCTGTGAGGGTGTC
>Ga0335398_10005398_pt1 | contig 16927 bp, 23 predicted proteins | sample BON03_FD_205742 | JGI IMG/M metagenome (GOLD analysis project Ga0335398, IMG submission 205742) | Freshwater microbial communities from Lake Bonney liftoff mats and glacier meltwater in Antarctica - BON-03 (spades assembly) (version 2) | ecosystem: Environmental > Aquatic > Freshwater > Ice >... | reverse complement strand
CAATAGCTGTAATTGTACCTGACAATCCATCCATTTCGACCATGCCATAAGAAGCCGGCACTACAAATCTAATCTTTTGTCCAACTTTATAACCATGTGTTACTGACATAGTTACAACAGCTGAATTAGCTAAAGAAATCTTTGTAATGAAACGACGACGTGGATAAAAGATAGGATCAAATCTAACCTTTCTCCATGAACCAGTCGTACCAGCGATGATTTGTGACATATAATCAAGAGTGAATGTAATAGCAGTCAAAGTGTTATGTCCAACTGTAAAGTCGAATCCACCCAACTGTTGAGCACCCGTTACATTGATAAATCTTACAACATCACCAGCAGATAAACCATTAGAACCACTATTGGAAGTAAGCGGAGTCGCAGCAGCTGATACAGCTGTAACAGTTGTCTTTAATACTCCTACTGGATTTACTGTACTATCAATTAATGAAAATCCATTTGTTGTAATTAACGTCTCTAAGTTTGCAGCGTTTGCAGCGTTAGATTTTAATGATGACCATTTAGATCCATCTGCAAAACCACGTTGCCAGTAGTATTTAACTCCTCGCGCTGTAGTTTGTGCCGCAGCAGCAGCAGTAGCGTTATAAACCATCATCCAGTCTACATCAGAACGCAATTCTAAGAACTTAGCCGTTCCATCAGACGTAAAACGTCCTTGTTGAATTATAGTATTATCCATGATATCTCCCTATGATAATGTGCAACGAAGATTCAGAACCCAAAGATCATTTAAGATTCTAGGAACTTCCGCAAACTTATAACCAACTGAAGCATTTAATGCTAAAGGTCCATCATAAATTGGCGGTCTATATATAAATTGAGCACTATATTCATCTTGCTCAATACAAGCATAAGCTTCCATGCCAACTATAAAGTTATTATAAACATCTTTACCAAGGTTTGATGCAGATGCTGTCTTAGAACCAACAGATGATATTAAGAAACGAACGCTACCAATTGCGCCCCACTCTGAACGCAATGCATTCATAGGTGCAGGATATTGGTTCTTCTGGATAAATCCATCAATAGAGTCCATATCTTTAGTAAGATCCGTGTGAGAAAGCGAAAAATAAGCTTCTCGAACTGGAGCTGTACCAAATTTATCGTCACCCTCAATATTGTCTAAAATTGTATAGGCATTACTTCCTAACAATGAGCGTACAACATCATCAACGTCTGAACGAGTCAATTCTGTTGGACTATCACCATTAACACCACCAACAGCGTTGATAAATGCAGCTGTTCCAGCAAGCATATCACGTGTCAATTGATCTTCAGTTTGACGAAGTGAAACAGCAAGACGAGCTGCAGCTTCATTCAAAACGGGATCTTGATTTTGAAGTGTAACTTGCTCGTTCAAAATTACATAAGTTCCATAAAATGAAATCTTTGCGTCTATGTCGACCGCAGTTAAATTTTGTGCACGAGGCGTGACACCAGTAGTTCCTAAAGGAACCATCGCAGTAGCAAGTGGATTATATCTACGCATACGTAAAGTAGTACCACCATTTCTAGGGATACTTTTTAGTACTGCAGGTATTTTAAAAATTAAATTTGGCACTGACACAGATAAAAGCTTTAAGGAAAAGCTTAACTGAACCGGTGCTGGTAAGGTAACACTTGTCGTTATTGACATATTTTTCCTTGAAATGAATTAACTAATTGCTAACCACCTTAAGTTGGACGAATTCTTAACAAGGCTTTTGCGTCCGGAATATAGAGTTGAGCGATGTCTCTATGTTTTATTTGCGCTCAGATATAGAGTTGAGCGATGTCTCTATGTTTTATTTGCGCTCAGAGATAGTTATAGACAAGTTTCAGGATAAATCAACCGCAAATAAGTAATCTATTCAGTCAAATTTCTTAAAAAAAATTTCCACAGAACACCGCTAAGCATCCTGTGGAATTATTTAATCAGTTTTAGAAGTAAATCTGACACGAATAGTATACTACATTGCGCGTCTTGCTGCACTCATTTCTCTTAATAATTGTGATTTTAACTCTTCTGTAAGACCATTTGCAAACGCATTGGCCTTAGATAGTGGTGTATCACCCTGCTGAGGATTAACCGAGGTTAAAGGTCTAGGCTTTTGAGTATTAGCCATAGCTTTAACTCTATTATCTCTATGAATGTCATCCCTATAGATACCAAACTTCTTCATAATTGCATAAGCTGCTGATGCTTTACTATACATATCTGATGTATCTCTTAAGGTTCGAGCTATTTGAGGGAACTGACTGTTAAGTATCGCTACATTTTCATCCGATACAACTTTTTCAAAATCAGGGAACTCTTGTCTAATTTTAGACTCTACAGAAGTTTGTTTAGATTGTGACTCATAGTTCTTCAGCTGCTTTTCAAGTGATTTAATTCTATTTGTAACTTTTTTTACATAACGACCTTCAACGAGATCGTCTTCATTAATATTAAAATCAATATCATCATCAACTGGTTGTTCTTCAGGCTCTTTTGGATTCCGTGAATTGTTTTGATGTTTTTGATAGTCCATCATTTGCTGAAATATAAGATCACGTTCACGTTCTGCTTTTTCTTTAGCATCTTTAATATATTTAAAGCTTTCTTTAGCAGATGGCTTCACACCTTGTGTGTTCACACCTTGTGTGTTCACACCTTTTTTGTTCGCACTTTGTGTGTTCGCACTTTGTGTGTCATCACTTTGTGTGTCATCACTTTCTGAATTTAAATATTCTGTATCATCATCTTGTGTGTCTTCTTGGCTTGTAGATGATGAATTAGAAGAGTATTCTTCTGTATTATTTGCTTCTTGATTTTCGTACGTTTCTTCTTGAATTGTATTTTTTTCTTCCATATGTTTATATACCTCTTTTGGGACTTGATCAGGGACATTGATTTCTTCAGGTAATGGCTGCGCAGCTATTTCTCTTCTTGTAACAAGTTGAGTTTGAGCATGATAACCGTTATTTATTTTTTTTGAAATAGACATACTATCTGCCCTCTAAAATTATACCATGATTCATGGTTTCACCATTAAATTTCTTAGCCATTCTAAAAAGAGTTCCATCATCAAAATCAAGAACAAACTTTAAGAGTCCTAGCTCGGATGGGACAATTAGATCCCTGTTTTCTTTAAATGTTTCACATGTTTCCTTATCAGGAACAACCCATAGAAATTCTACTGTTTCATTTATATGGTTGTATCTATATACGGTCTGATCATAGAAAGGAGTCGGGCAAGTTGAACGAGGTATAAAGTAATTACGTAACACATTCTCTAAAAGCTTTTCTTTTTTAACGAGTGCCTCTATGAAGAAACTGCCCTCGAAAGCAGCTGCATCCTTACAAACTTCATGACCCTTCACACTTGAACAATCTATTTGTTTTTTGGCATGATTAACACACCAAGACAACTCTTCAATATATTCCTTCTCTGAGGCTCTTTGAATCTCTCGCGGGTCAGCCTTTCCTGAACCTTTATCCCAAGCCTCTGAAGCTATCTTACCCATATTCTGATGCGCCATATAGTTCCTTCTTTACAAGTATTCATAACTTTCTACGAAGTATAGGAAAAATTACTTAAAACAAATAGGGAAACATCAACTGGTACATTTTTAATTCATAGAAGTTTACTAAGTAATGGAGGAGGTATATAATTATTTCATTATATACATACAATACGGAAGACGTAAAAGGAATCTAGTATGAAAGAAAGATTATTTAGATTTACAGTTGATCTGCCAATAGAGCTTCATCAAATGTTAAAGAAGTTTTCAGTTGATTTGCAGACATCTATGAGAAATGTAGTAATCGATGCAATAAATGAAAAAATAATTTATTCAAAAATTGATAAAAAAGTAGAGAATAAAGAAGCAAAAGTAAACAACTCTATAGTGTCCAAATCTATTTAAAGGTATCAAATGAAAAAATTACTAATGATCGCTCTATTATTAAGTATTGCAGGAATTAATTCTTGTTCAGAAAAAACTTATACTCCTTGTTCAACTGATGCACCTATAGAAGATGAAAAAGAGAATAAGTAAATAAAAAAGAACACACCTTGCATTTTCACGCAAGGTGCATTTACACAAGGTGCATTTACACAAGGAGTATTTACACAAGATGTATTTACATAGGGTGTATTTACATATCATAGTTAAGTTCTGGAAGCTTTGACTTGATCAATGCGTACAAACGAACGTTCTCAGGATTAGGTAAACCATTCTTAAGTAGTAACTGATTCTTGATCATGCATGCCTTAATATCTTGAGGTAATCTTGCATTGTCCATATCACGATATTGACATATATCAATAAATCTTTGAAGTGCCATAGCTGTAACACTGTCACGTTTTTTAAATCCATCATATAGCATACGATCTAAGCGTTGCTTTAATAAAAGCTCTTTATTAGAAAGTGTCTCTTCACCTACATCATTATCCCGCAACGCATATGTTGCTACTATAGGGGGGCTACTAGTTTCTGAGGAATACAAGGTAGATAAGGAAAGAAAAGCAATTACCCACTTAACTACTACTAATTTTTTAAACGTCATAATTATTTCTTCTTTTTGGTTGGTTTTTTTCTTAATATTTTAAAATGCTTGGACATTAAAAGGGGGACAACCGTCCCCCTAAATTCTATCTAGTTCTATATGCTCTTTGAGAAAGTAGTTGCTCATCAATTCGTCTTTGAAAAGCAGTCTTTTTATCTTTCATGTTCGTAGGCATACCTAATAAACGCCAAGCTATTTTAGTGGCTTTTTTGTTAGGTCGAATCGTAACTGGCATAATTACTCCTGAAATCTAAAAGTTAGTATTTAGACTTTGAACGATTACGATTTGCACCCTTAACATCAGCATCAATTTGTTCATCGATACCACTTAATTTATCATTTAATTCACGACTTTTAAAATAATCATTACGAGGCCACTCTTTCATGATAACTTTATCCGGCAAATTAGCAAATCCTAAATGTTCACCTGAAAACATTCCTTCTGAATGTGAAGTCATTTCTTTATCACCTGAATGATAACGTTTCTTTTTAGCCATAATAGACTCCTTAGTTAAAAATTGCAGTCATAAAAAGACATGCAAGGTTATAAAATAATACCTCTATTTAACATATCTCAAGATCTTTTAAGACCTGAAATATTAAATAACACTGACATCATAATCAATAAACAAATGTTTTCAACATGAATGTTCTCAACATGAATGTTCTCAACATGAATGTTCTCAACATGAATGTTTTCAACATGCATGTTTATTGTTGGTCACGTTCTATTTTATCTTCTCTTAATGACTTCATCATTAAAATAAGTTTTTCTAGGTGAGCTACATCGAGGTCATCAAGTTCTTTAAGAGTTTTTGCTTTATCAAGTTCAGCAGCTGCATGATCACGTTCAGCTTCAGCATGACGTTCAAGTGCAAGCGCTCTATTTTCAGGAATACGAGATAATCTTTCTTCTCCAAGACCTTTGTCTGCAAAGCTACGAGAGTTAGCAAGGTTGGTACGAGCTGCTTGTTCTTGCATCTGTGATTGCATTTGTTGTTCCTGCAATTCAGATTCTTGTTTCGCTTGAGCTTCAGCATTCTTAATAATCTTATCCTTGCCTTGAAGAGTAGAAGCTTCTAACAGATCTTTAGTTGATATAGGAACGCCAACCTCTTTGAGATGTAACATCTGAGCAAACTGCATTTGACGTTGAGTCGTAGTGTTTAATCCATCTTCAATTGCCGAATCATAACGTCCAAATGATTTGTTGTAAAACTGAGATGTAGGCTCATCTTCAATGATTCGTTTAATTTTTCCGGGCGTAAAATTATTCTGAATAATATTAATCATAATCTTACCTAGTTGCTTCTGTGATCTATCAAGTTGATCAAAAAGAACCTGTAAAGTAGTTAGACCTGCACCTTGACGCAGCATAGAAAGAATTCCAGCCTTATCATCAGTAGCCGACCCAAGTAACTCTTCATTTACACCACTGATCTCTTGTATCTCTTGTCCAAGAATTTTGGATAGCTCGATCATTGATGGTGGAATCTGTGGAGGTTGAATTTGTTGAACGTCAGTCATCTGAGCGTCTTCTTTAAGAGCCAAGCCACGACCTTGTCCACTCATGAACACATCTTTAGGATTAACTAATGAATTCTCTTTGTAAATCCAACCAGAGTTGATCTGACTTTCAAGTATATCTAATTCAATAATCTTTCTACGATTATAAAGATACTGTGCATCTCTTAGTCCACGAACTACACCTTGTATTCTGTAAGAGAAATGAGGCATCTGTGGATTGTAGTAGCCAAGTACAGGTACAAATGGATATACATCGATCCCTAAAGGGTTGGGGCCATCATAGACAACCTTACCTTCAACAACGATAGCTACTTTAACCGTTGGAATCTCTTGTTCAACTATAGTGAGTGCAGGATATGCATCTAAAAACAAAGCTAAAGATTCATCATCATTACCTGTCCATTCTTGTGTCTCACCAGTTTCTGAATCGATAAGCATCTTTTGAACTCTGTAATCTTTGTAGTAAAACTCATCATATGTCATGAGATTTTTATAGCCATAGTTATAAGACTCTGGCATAAATTGAAACTTACCATCACGGCCTGTCCCTGCAGCAGTAGGAGTAATATCCATAATCTCATCAGCTTGGCCAGGTAATAATGATAAAATCTCACGCTTAGATAAAAATGAACGTTTCCATAATCCATTACAGTCAGACAAGTCTGATTTTTTAAAAAATGGATCAATTAAAAATGAATTATAAGAACAGTTATCTACTTTAATGTTACCTGATACTGGATCAGATCTGTAATCTACCCAGACTTGCAGTAAATTTAAACCAGTAACAAGTGCACCTTGAAATGATTCTGAAATAGTCTCTAAAACACTCTCTTGATTGTTAGACCAAAGCATCACCTTGGTAAACTGATCGGCAGTCTTAGCATCTCCATTCTCTACTGGCACTACAATGGTAGATTTACGCGTACGTCTTTGATGACCAGAAATCATATTGATGACACGCCGGATGCGATTAAAGTTGAATTGTTGTCGACGATTAGCAGGAAGGGTACTGTATATATCATTCCAAAGAGTTTGATCACCAGCTTCAAACCTTGTGTCTGTATCAGCCTCGGACCAAAATGATTGATTGATAGTGATTGATTCAGCATAGAAATTTTCCATGCGTTTTAAAATTCCTTGGTGCTCTTCACTATGATATTGGTTCGGAAGCTGAGGGAACAACATAGAAAAAACTCCTAATTCATTATTTTATATTAGCAACATCTCAGTCGCTATTTACTCATACAAAACATACTATTTAGTTATTTTTTTTGTACAAGGAATTAACAATCATTTGTTATATCTAACTTTCATTCTTCGCTTCTTACTTTTCAAAATTGGTATACCTACTTGCTGATCATTATATTTTGAAATACCCATAGATACTATAGATAATACCATTTTCGTATCCTTATCAACTATCATAATTTTACTAGCTATCTCGTCAGGAACACGCTTAAAACAAACATTTTTCTTACACATCAAAGAATCTTGGCATGAGCTATCATGAGGATGTAATGCACGATTAGACATTGCAGCATATTGCTGATCAAACGAATCATTAAAAGGTTTTAAACGATTAATAGCAGCAAGATCTGGCTGGACCATTTTCGCCCATTTCGCCCATTTTTTCGACCTGTTTTCAACTATCATAATTTTACTAACTATCTTGTCAGGAACACGCTTAAAACAGACCTTTTGCTTGCAAATTAAAGGATCTTTGCATGGGCCATCATGAGGACGTAATGCACGATCAGACATTGCAGCATATTGCTGATCAAATGAATCATTAAAAGATTTTAAATCAGCAATATCAGCACTATCTTGCTGGACCATTTTCGTATTCTTATCAACTATCATAATTCTACTAACTATCTTGTCAGGAACACGCTCAAAGCAGACATTTTTATTACACATCATAGGATCTTTGCATGTGCTATCATGAGGACGTAATGCACGAGCAGACATTGCAGCATATTGCTGATTAAACGAAGCATTAAAAGATTTTAAACGATTAACAACACCACTATCTTGCTGGACCATAGGTGATTTACTACCATGTTTGATAGAAATTGGAGTCAAAGGGTCATCCAATGCAGAGCTTAAACCTTTCGTGCTAATAATAAACCTACTCTTAATCTTATAAAGGACTCTAAATAGTAAATTACATACCAGACTTAATATATTACTCATTTAACAAAATCCTCTTCTTTAAACTTTTTAACATTCTGCAAGTTAACCTGATAAGCTTCTTCATCTAAAGGCCTACTTGATCCATACTCTTTATCTCCTGCTTCATAAACATCTGCTAACGAAATCTTTTCCATTTGATGATGATTAGGATCTTCACCAAATGGAAGAGCGTACAATATCTCATAAACTTTTTCGAGGATACATTCTTTATCATTTACCAACAGCTTAATACGATTCTTTAATGCATAACTCAAAATTAACTGCAAATAACGACGCTTCAGCTTCTTTAATGACTTCTCATCTCTACGATAAAATGGAGGAGTTAAATGAAACTTTTCATTCTTAAATGTAAGATCATAATTCTTTGCAGGCTCAGACAATATGCCATACAGTACACTATAAACACCTTCTAGCCCACTATCCAACTGTTTTAAAGCAGCATCCAACTTTTTATATTCTTCTATTAACACAATTCTCCTTTGTATATTAATACCAGTATTAACACACTAGTATGGTGGTAAATCATTTCTAAATATATTTGGCATATTTGATTGGTGTCCATAACGAGCTTCGTTATATCTATCATCCAAATCCTTAGCAGATGATCCATCTCTGGTTTTAGAAATATTGGCACATAGATATCTCATACTGTCCGCATAATGAGAAGCCCAGTTATGCAACGGTCTTCCTTTATATACTCTTCTCTTAACATCAAACTCTTGTCTATAGTTTTCTAATGACTTAATAAGATCAGCACAATTTCTCTGATCAATCCAAATCTTATTAAATGAACTACGTACACACTCTATACCATCCATAATATTGTCAGCTCTTCCAACTACAAATTTAACACCAAGCTGTCGAGCTTTCTCCAGTCGAGTAATACCTGTCCCCAGTTCAGCAACCTTTATATCATGAGGAGCAAAATGCTTACCATAACTGTAAGGTTTACTCTCAAGAACTCTAACGTAATGCTCTAAGCCTTCTTTGTTATTGTCATAACAATCTATTATGCGAACAGTTTGCCCAATAACTTGAAAAAAGATGATACATGTAGAATCTGACATACCAAGATCCCATGCAGTCGACACCGGAAATCCATTTTCCCATGGAACCTGTCCGATCTGACCCTTTTGCCTCATAACATCAAGATATTTAGTATAGTATGACCCTTCGATACCCATATCAAAGCTACAGTAATACTCTTGCTGAATAAGATCTTCAGACATGAGTCCTTCACGACGCTCTCTGTCTATCTCTTCCATGGGGATATGATCTGTATCACTTAAAGAAAGCTTGTAAGCAAACCAGTCATCAGAATTAAGAGCAATTTGGTAAAGCTCCCACAAATGATTCTTGCCTCTTGGTGTAGATATAAACAAAGCCCAACCGTCGTTAGCAGCAAGAATAGGACGAATGAATTGATACGCTCGAGGATCCTGTAATGCATACTCACTAAATATAACTCCATATGGATTTGTACCGACTAAAGAATTTCCTGACCACATCTCTTTTCCATTACGGCGAACTTTAATAACACCTGACGGAACAGAAACACAGTAAACCTTACCTCTATAATTAACTTTATGAATATGAGATTTACTTGATGCGCTTTTTAATCTTTTAAATTTAGACTTACGGACACGTAGTTTATACAATATATGTTTAGCTTGTATCAATCTTTTTCTTATATAAGAATCTTTTTGTTTTCTAATTGAAATGTTTCCACTCAATCCCAGCTTAATAACAATCTCTTGAACATCATCAATCAGTTGTTTTGAAGTAGAATAATATGCCGTATATGCATTGTTACGTGTTCTATCTCCTAAAATAAGCCAATCAAATAATATCTGTAAGTATTTTTTACTTAGATTCTTTATATCTTTTGGTATAAACCTTGTTGGCTGATTACCAAACTTGGCAAAGTAACCATACATTTGATTACATTCTATTGTAAATCTATCTTTACCCTCTTGAAAATTAATACCTATATCTTGCAACAATGATCTTATTTTATTTCGACCATGCTCTTTTGTCTGGGCTATAGTTATACGATTAGTTTTACAATCTTGATACGTACTTCCTTGCCCAAGGAATATACCCAAGAATGCAACAAAGTGGTCCATCTTCATAGATCTTTCTTCTATTCTACCACGAGCATATGAAGACAGTTTTACCTTGGGAAATACGAAAACATCTTTATTTATAGTGGATGACCAATTAGATTGCGATGGGATCATATCATGACGAATTGTTGGATCACTTATTTCTTTGAACTTATAAAACCCCTTACCAGACTTTACAAACAATCTATGATTAGGAGTTACTCTAAAATCCATACTAGTATTGCTAATGGCATACAATTCACCATCATAATCATATTCCATATGTTCTGTTGGAGTATGATATTCTAAGTATCCATCAACTAATGTGGCTACTTTTTCTGATTGATCTAGATCCTTAAACAGTTTCCAACCATTTTCAGACAGTATTTCTGTTTGATCATCAAAGCAATCATAATTATCACTTCCAACCAATTGCAAAAGAGACCCATTTCTAAAACGAATCTTCATCTCTTGGCCATTCTTAGACGTTATCAACTCGTCAGGTATATAGTCCAAGATACGCTTGCCTTCATTGGTAACACTATCCCAAATTACCTTCTTAGCTTGTGCATATGTAGGAAAAATATAATACACTACGCAAACCCTTAAAAGACATTGCCTCATTGCCAATTGGAATGCAGTCATATCTTTTCCACTACGTCGAGGCATTATCGCTACAACACGCTTATAACCCTTGTTCTCTATAGCATCAAGAATCGGAAGCTGATAATCCCTAGGAACAAACTGATTGAGATGTATAGCAGACTGTACCGGTAAACCTTTAATAGGCTTGATCATCCAATTCCTTTTAAAGTATATGGTTAACTTATATCCCCTACAGGGGAGAAAGAATAGAGTTGAGAACGGTTAATTCAAAAATCCTGTAGGGGAAAGAAGAGACTTATAAAGAGTTATTAAGATCAGGCTCAACTGACTTGTCAGGAGCTGACTTGTCAGGAGCTGACTTGTCAGGAGCTGACTTGTCAGGAGCTGACTTGTCAGGAGATTTTGGTGTATTTTCTTCACAGTAGAGGCACGGGCATTCTTGAATTAGCCCGCCTGCTTTAAATCTTTTAAACATTGCATCTACATTATCAAGGTTTGCTTTACTATCTGGAAATAGATCATAACATAAAGGGTATGAACGATGAGTAATAGATAAACCAATAGCTATATCTTTATGAAGTTTATTAAATGTGTGTTTTTCAAGATCAGTAAAGTTTTTTAAATTAGAAAAATCCATTTCATTGACTTCTTTAACTGCTTGATCAAGGTAAGCAAAGGTTAAAGAAAGAACTTTTTCTAATACTGGTCTAACTTCTTCAACTGTTAATTGTTTTTTTTCCATCGTATTTTCCTTTAAATATTACTTAATTAATCTAGTGAAATTTTTACTCTTCATACTAGCTTGATATGCTACCTCTTCTGGAGTCTGCTTTTTAGGAGCAACCTCTTTCTTGCTTGGTTTTTCAGGTACTCTATCAGATGATGGAAATTTATTCATATATACATTCACATCGCTATTCTGATTCTTGGTCTCTATTTGCCTCAATGAAGAATGATATTCTCTTGCTTCTTTCCATTCAGGGTCATAAGCATGCATATTATACAAAACTGTCCCAGAATCAAGTTTACGTTCTAATGATCCGTATTCTCTTCTTGTACCTATAATAGATTTAGCTAAATTATATGCAGCTCCAAAGTTAGGATACTTCTTAGCCCAGCTTGTATAAGTTTGAAATCCAATATGTTTATTATCAAAAAATGGTGCAATCTTGTAAGCTCGCTCTTCAGTCTTAGCCCAAATTACCATTTCTTGTCCTATTCTTTCTAGGAAAGCTTGCGTTACTGGTTTATATTTACCTTGAAAGCAATCTAGATAGTCTTCAAGCCAAGGTGAGACTTCAAATTCTTCTCTTTTTCGTTTCTTTAAAGGAACGTTTTGTTTTTTTGTTATTTTATTTTCTTTAATGCTAGGGTTATTTATTTTTGTTGTTTTGTCAGTCTTCATTGCTAATCCTTTCTAGAGTGAATACGGTTCTTGGATTATTGTCGTATTTTTTTTGAGCCTTAATTTCTGCTATTATTGCATCATCTGAATAAAGCAGATTATTTGCGCAGTCACCAATCCACTTTATAAGGTTATCTAGATCAGGTTTGCTTATGTGTGGTATGCCTTCCATATCTAATTTTTTCTTATGTGAGTATGACTGAGGTATGGGCATATAAAATATAACTTCTAAGCGGAGAGCACCAGTAAGTGGTTTTACTCCTTCAAATTGATTTTCTAGAGTGATTGCAGTTACGAGTTTAAGTTCTTTTTGTGGATCCCACATCTTACGTTTTACATTATTGAAGAATGCTTTTGGGTTGATCCTTGCTCTTGCTAGAGGTATAGGATTACCTTTAATAACAAATTCATGTTTTGCATACTTCATACAGCTCTCCTTGTTATCTAACCTTACTTGTTAAATTTCTACAATTACATGTACCCGCGGGTGTTCGACTTTAAATCCTAGATTAGTTGTACCATATTAGTTTCGTTACTGTAACAATTTACAGAAATGGGTTTTGTATATTTCTGTATGAAGGATGTATGAACTTTCTGTCTACAGTACCTACGATTGGCTGGATGCTATGTTTTTCGAAATGACTATGCTGAGTTGCTATGTATTTTATTTGTTCGTCTATTGGCCTATCAATCTCTATTTTGTAAAAGTTTCTCTTCAACTGCCCAACTTTGTTAAAAGTTTTTTCTTTTTTATAAATGGGTTTAGAAGAAAGTTGATACTTATCGCACAATTCGTAGAATTCAGTCCATGGTACATGTAAGTTATTGTTTACACAAAACTCCTTACAAATGTTAAATAGCCAATTGAATGTATCTTTCTTGTTTATAAACTTAATTTGTTTTATAGCGTATTCAAATGATGCTTCTGGAAAGATGCTTAAACGAATGTGGGCCCATTTTGTAAGGCTAAGTGCTTCTGACAAGGCAGTCATTGTAGAACTTATAGGAAACTCTTGCATGTCTACATCCTTTTTTATTAAAACTCCAAAGATTTGTTCTATTTCTTCAGTTATATTTTGAAAAGAGAGAGGAGATTGAAGGTCAGTTGAATAAAACATAGCCTCATCGTAGAGATTATCATGCTGATATTGGTAACTCTTAATAATAATACTATTATGGTGTAACAATTTCTTAAAATTACTTTCTATAACTGTTTTTGCTGTAGGTAAAAAGCTATACAACTCTTTTAGATAGTGAAGTTTCTTTAAAGACGAAAAGATATCCTTCAACTGATGAGAGAAATCATAAAATATCTTAGACAATTTGTAGATACATGTATCTCGATGACGATACAACTTAGATATGACACCTGATGAAGCAAGATACCCCAATAAACGATTAACAGTTGGACGCTCACAACCTACAATGTCTGCTATAAGTTTCTGTGACACAAACACAGTTTCATACTTGCAACCAAATTTAATCAGCTGATCTAGTATAGCCACACTGTACTTTCCTTTTAACTCAGAAAAATACTTTACAACTGTAGTTTCATTTGTTATAGTTACCATATGAATTACTATTTATTTGGTTAAAATAAATTCTTTCTTATTTGAAATTAATTACTATTTATTTGAACTAGTTGAATCATAATTTATTTGGTTAAATTAAATTATTGTTTACTTAAACTACTTTCTTATTTGAAATTAATTACTATTTATTTTAACTACTTAAATCATAATTTATTTGGTTAAATTAAATTATTGTTTACTTGAACTACTTTCTTATTTGAAATTAATTATTGTTTATTTGAAATTAATTATTGTTTATTTGAACTACTTTACTGTTTATTTGAACTACTTTCTTATTTGAAATTAATTACTGTTTATTTTAACCAAATAAATTTTTGATTCTGTAAAACAATGCTTTCTTGCTATTGTTTTGCTACACCTTTTTTGGGGAAGACAGGTTGTAAAATTATGAGAATGGATTAAGTTCCATTCTCTTTTTTTGTCAATTTTTTATAATTATATCATCACACGAGGATAATTAAATAATTTTAAAATCACTATACGCCTATTTAAATGCTAGGTCTAATTATTTAAGTCTAGCATTTAAATAGGTCTAATTATTTAGGTCTAATTATTTAGATTCTTGCTCTAGGTTGCTAAATGCAACATCCAATCTGTTTAACGCTTTTTCTATTTGAACTTTTGAATAGTAGTGACGATTGGTTAACGGATCACGAACTGCTTTCAGTAATCCTCTTTTATTCCACGCGTACATTGTGCTCCTAGATACACCTAAAATCTCCATTGTTTGGTTTAAACTTAAATATGTATCTTTATGAACCATTTGGCCTCCCTATGTTATTAATATTGATATTTTAACACACCTGCAACATAAAGTAAATAGGCGCTAGTAATTATTGACATTATCACGTGCGTATGGGATAATGTCCATATGAAAAACAGTAAATATTAAGGGGAAAGATGACTCAAGAAGAAGTAAATTTTGAATTGATGATGGAAGCTAGAGAAGAAATATTGAAAGCTGAAAAAAAAGAAGCTGAAAAAACGTTAAACGTTCCTATAACAAACTAATAGCGGAGCAAAGTAATGAAATATAACCAAAGAAACTTAGCATTAAAGATAAGCAAAGAAAATTCAATAACATACTGCTGCGCATACAATATGATAAAAACCGTATTCAATACTATAGAAAATGTTCTTGCTGAAGATGGTGACTCAGGAGTAATTATAGCCAATGTCATATCACTCAAAACATATAAACGAGCAGAACGTAAAGGTATCAACCCCTCTGATGGATTACCAATGATTATCAAATCTCGAGGAGCCATTAAATGTGTGACGGCAGATAAACTAGCTACAAAAATCAGAAACAAATATGAACAATAAAACAGTCATTACTATAAAAAAAGGGAGCAATAATGGAAACTAAAGAATTGCTACACATTCAAGCTCTTATAGAGAATCTTTCTTTAAATATAGATAAACTCAACACCAGCAACCATAAAATATTTGCAAAAGAGCCAAATGAAAGCAATGAGTGTAACGAAATAGCAACTGCATTGTCTAAAGCTCAGTCTGAATTTAAAATTGCAGGACTTAACAAATCTAACCCGTACTTCAAATCATCTTATGCTGACTTGCAGTCAATCGTTGAAGCATCAAGACCTGCACTCTGTAAAAACAACCTGTCTATTACGCAGCAGATAGTACAGATAGAGGATGGACAATCTACTCTTATTACCAAACTAAGACACTCATCAGGTCAGTGGATCCAATCTAAATCAAGAATCGTTCCTCCTAAAAATGATATACAAACAATCTCTAGCTATATCACCTACCTTAAACGTATTAACTATTCAGCATTAATTAGTGTGATCACCGGTGACGAAGATGATGACGGAGAAGCAGCAGTAGCAACAACAAGAGAAACATTCGCTAAAGGAACTGCACTCAACACTAAATATAATCCTAAAGAGAATATGGTAGAGACAATTACTAATGATCAATTACAAGAACTTGAATATGAGCTTGCAGAATATCCAGATATTGCTGAAATGGTATTAGACGGATTAAGAATTCAATCACTTGCCGATATTCCTAAAGCTAAATTCTTATCCTCTACAAAAAGAATAAGAGAAATAAAAAATCTGAGAAACGGTAAATAACAAACAAGGTTTAGCACACCCTGTATATCTACTCAAGGAAACTTATGAGTAAAAAAACAGTGTTTATCAAACGATATGGATCGCCAGGCATTTTAGATACAGCACAGCATGGAACATTCTGCCTCGTACAGAACGAATTGGACCTTGATGTCTATGTACAAACAAACAAAGATACCGAAGCTCCTAAGTGGATCGTCATGGGTACCTATTCCAAAGACTGCAATATTAATAAAATAAAGAAAGAAGCTGAGAAATTTAAGCTTTTAAAGTTCTAACAAAGACTCTTTCCTTAAGAGCGGCTATCTAGTTAGTCGTAAAAAAACCGGCCGCACCTCTAACATGATAGTATGATATGCGGCCGGAAACATCTTGAAGACAGTCAGATTGTCCTACAAATCGATCTATTCGTCAACTTTATCATCTGGATCAAATCCATCTTGAGGACTCAGATCAATCAAGAATCCAGTACGATCAGCAATAAGACGCTCAGCATACTCTTCAATTTTATTATCTTTTTTTAGCTTAAATAAAACTGACGATGCTATACCACCAAGAGCCAAACATACTACAATGCCAACTTTCAAAAATAACTCATTCATTTTCATCTCCTTATGAAATATATTCAGTAATTATACAGATACCTGCTGTACCACTTCCGCTATAAACAGGTGGTGCACTAGGCAGCGGCCCCGGGAAACCACTACCGGCGCCACCACCACCATAGCCTCTGCCATTATTACCATTAGAGCGAGTTGCTGCCCCCCCTACAGCAGCACCACCAACTCCATAAAATGATGATCCACCCGCTCCACTATGAAAATAGGTACTCGAGGGGAGAGCTA
>Ga0335398_10005395_pt1 | contig 16934 bp, 18 predicted proteins | sample BON03_FD_205742 | JGI IMG/M metagenome (GOLD analysis project Ga0335398, IMG submission 205742) | Freshwater microbial communities from Lake Bonney liftoff mats and glacier meltwater in Antarctica - BON-03 (spades assembly) (version 2) | ecosystem: Environmental > Aquatic > Freshwater > Ice >... | reverse complement strand
CCCCCTAACCCAACCCTGTACACCACCCACCGGTATTTTGCACAGGTGATGGAAATTCTCCTTACACGCTAGGCGGCTGCGGGTTAACCCCTAACCCGGCGGGACGTGCTACATCTCCAAGCAAACACTTTCTCAGGGATGGAGCGTCAGCCCCGAAACCACTTTCTGCGGGACGTGCCACATCTCAGTGCAAACACTTTTTCAGGGATGGAGCATCAGCCCCAAAACAAATTTCTGCAGGACATGCCACGTCTCCGAGCAAACACTTTCTCAGGGATGGAGCGTCAGCCCCGAAACTACCTTCTGCGGGACGTGCCACATCTCCGAGCAAACACTTTCTCAGGGATGGAGCATCAGCCCCGAAACCACTTTCTGCAGGACGTGCCACATCTCCGAGCAAACACTTTCTCAGGGATGGAGCGTCAGCCTCAAAACTACTTTCTGCAGGATGTGCCACATCTCCGATCAATCACTTTCTCAGGGATGGAGCGTCAGCCCCGAAACAAATTTCTGCAGGACATGCCACGTCTCCGAGCAAATACTTTCTCAGGGATGGAGCGTCAGCCCCAAAACTACTTTACGCAGGACGTTCCACATCTCCGAGCAAACACTTTCTCAGGGATGGAGCGTCAGCCCCGAAACTACTTTCTGCAGGACGTTCCACATCTCCGAGAAAACACTTTCTCAGGGATGGAGCGTCAGCCCCGAAACTACTTTCTGCTGGACGTGCCACATCTCCAAGTAAACACTTTCTCAGGGATGGAGCGTCAGCCCCGAAGCTACTTTTCGCGGGACGTGCCACATCTCCGAGCAAACACTTTCTCAGGGATGGAGCGTCAGCCCCGAATCTACTTTCTGCTGGACGTGCCATATCTCCGAGCAAACACTTTCTCAGGGATGGAGCGTCAGCCTCGAAACTACTTTTCGCGGGACGTGCCCCATCTCCGAGCAAACACTTTCTCAGGGATTGAGCGTCAGCCCCGAAACTACTTTCTGCAGGACGTACCACATCTCCGAAAAAACACTTTCTCAGGGATGGAGCATCAGCCCCGAAACTAATTTGCGAGACGTGCCACATCTCCGAGCAAACACTTTCTCAGGGATGGAGCGTCATCCCCGAAAATACTTTTCGCGGGACGTGACACATCTCCGATCAAACATTTTCCCAGGGATGGAGCGTCACCCCCGAAACTATTTTCTGCAGGACGTGCCACATCTCCGGTCAAACACTTTCTCAGGGATGGAGCGTCCGCCCCGAAACTACTTTCTGCAGGACGTGCCACATCTCCGAGCAAACACTTTCTCAGGGATGGAGCGTCAGCCCTGGAACTACTTTTTGTGGGACGTGCCACATCTCCCAGCAAATACTTTCTCAGGGATGGAGCGTCAGCCCCGAAACTATTTTCTGCAGGACGTACCACATCTCCGAGAAAACACTTTCTCAGGGATGGAGCATCAGACCCGAAACTAATTTTCGCGAGACGTGCCACATCTCCGAGCAAACACTTTCTCAGGGATGGAGCGTCATCCCCGAAACTACTTTTCGCGGGACGTGCCACATCTCCGATCAAACACTTTCCCAGGGATGGAGCGTCAGCCCCGAAACTATTTTCTGCAGGACGTGCCACATCTCTGAGCAAACACTTTCTCAGGGATGGAGCGTCAGCCCCGAAACTACTTTCTGCAGGACGTACCACATCTCCGAGCAATCACTTTCTCAGGGATGGAGCATCAGCCCTGAAATTAATTTTCGCGAGACGTGCCACATCTCCGAGCAAACACTTTCTCAGAGATGGAGCGTCATCCCCGAAACAAATTTCGCGGGACGTGACACATCTCCGATCAAACACTTTCCCAGGGATGGAGCGTCACCCCCGAAACTATTTTCTGCAGGACGTGCCACATCTCCGATCAAACACTTTCTCAGGGATGGAGCGTCAGCCCCGAAACTACTTTCTGCAGGACGTGCCACAACTCCGAGCAAACACTTTCTCAGGGATAGAGCGTCAGCCCCGAAACTACTTTTTGCGGGACGTGCCACATCTCCGAGCAAATATTTTCTCAGGGATGAAGCGTCAGCCCCGAAACTACTTTCTGCAGGACGTGCCACATCTCCGAGCAATCACTTTCTCAGGGATGGAGCTTCATCCCCAAAACTACTTTTTGCGGGACGTGCCACATCTCCGAGCAAACACTTTCTCAGGGATGGAGCGTCATCCCCGAAACTACTTTTTGCGGGACGTGCCACATCTTCGAGCAAACACTTTTATAGAGATGGAGCGTCACCCCCGAAACTATTTTCTGCAGGACGTGCCACATCTCCGATCAAACACTTTCTCAGGGATGGACCGTCAGCCCCGGAACAACTTTCTGCTGGACGTGCCACCTCCCCGAGCAAATACTTTGTCGGAGACGGAGCGTCACCCCCAGAACTACTTTTTGTAGGACGGGGCCTGTTAACCCGTTAACCCGGTGGTGCGCCCGTGTGGAAGTGGTGGCCCGGAGGCGGTGCGCACCACGTGCAAGTGGTGCGCCCAGAGGTGGTGCGCCCGCTGTGGCAGTGGTGCGCCTGGCGGTGGTGCGCCCGGAGCTCGATCTCTCTCGCTCGCTCCGCTCCCGCTCGCTCTCGCTCGCGCCACTCCCGCTTGCTCTCGCTCGCTCCGCTCCCACTCGCTCCCGCTCGCTCCGCTCCCGCTCACTCCCGCTCACTCCCGCTCACTCCACTCCCGCTCGCTCCCGGTGGCGAAAACGAGCAGGCACTTGACGCGCTGAAAGGCCCGCCGCCAGACCATCCACGCGCATATCGCGCGCGCGGCGGCCTCGATGACCTCCTCCGCGCGGTCGTGCGGAGGCGTCAGCCAGGGGATGGCGGCCGGCATCTGGAAGCGCGGCAGCGCCTGCACCCGATCGACTGCTTCGCGGTACGTGATGCCGCCCGCGCCCTCGTATTCCGAGTCCGAGTCCGAGTCCGAGTCGCGGGAGGCGTCCTTCTCGTAGTCCACGGCGCGCATGTACTTCCCGTGGGTGTGGCGGTGCAGCCAGTGCATCCACACAGCGCAACGCAGTGTCTTGCCCAGTATCAGATGCATCGAATGGGCCGACGCCACACAGGAGCACTGCAGGGCCGAGTCGGCCCGCGGACGGAGCCCCATCTGCCGAATGCCATGGTGCAGGCACGCCGTGCGCCTCGCGCGTGCAACCTCCTCGCGCTGCTCCCGAGCCCGCCTCCGCGCTGTTTGTGGGACAATGTCCACCCTCGGCGAGCCTCTTCGATCGCGCGTGGGGCGTCCCGTTGCAGGTGGTCCCATGAATCGCAGTCCGGTGGCGCCGTCAGTCCGGCCCGCTCGCATGCGGTGAGCAAGGCCTCTTTGTCGCGCCACGAGCGGTCGATGTGTACACGCAGTTCCGGAGAGATGCCGTGGCGAGCGTACGCGGCCTGCAGATCGGCCTCCCATTGCCCTCTGTCGATCAGGCGCGAGGTGGACACCAGGAAGCGCCAATCCTCCCAGGAATCATCGAGTGACAGATCCCGGGGGACGTACGCGATGGACAGTGCGCCGCGGAGGTCCTCTGCACTCCAGGCAATGTGCAAGATGACGAGAGCGCCGGCGTGTAGCATGGAACGTGCCGATGTCAGGAATCCCGCCCGGCCTTGTACAGTCAGCAAGAGTTCCCGGGCGAGCCAGACGCTGCCCTGATGCGCGAACAACTCGCTGTTTGCCTCGTCGAATGACTGTTCGACGGTATCCCTCTCCCAGGGATGGTCCAAATCGCTATCGCTGCCGCTATCGCTGCCGCTCTCACTGTACTCGTACTGCAGCGTGCTGAGCGTGGCCACATCGATCGGGTGCACCTCGGCTGTGAGTCGGTTGAACATCGCCCTGGCCTCCGCCAGCATCTCCAATGCAGGCGCATTCGCGGCTGCCTGGGCATCGCGACACACGAGGCAAATCGTCTTGAAGCAGACCGGCGCCGCGCGAGCCATGCACGTCAGTATGTCGGGGTCTCCAAGGTTTCTGAGCCCAAGGGTGGCGTGCTCATCCCGGAGCGCGCTCATAGCGGACCGGGCGAAGCCCGCCTCCCCCCCCCCGCTCCCCCCAGTCTGACACTGAACAGGGGGTGCCACTCGTGGAACCAAGTGGGGGTTAACCACCGGGGTGACTTTCTACAGGACGTACCACCTCCCCCAGCAAATACTCTGTCGGGGACGGAGCGTCAGCCCTGGAACAACTTTCTACAGGACGTACCACCTCCCCCAGCAAATACTTTGACGGGGACGGAGCGTCAGCCCCGGAACAACTTTCTACAGGACGTACCACTTCCCCCAGCAAATACTTTGTCGGGGACGGAGCGTCAGCCCCGGAACAACTTTCTACAGGACGTACCACCTCCCCCAGCAAATACTTTGTCGGAGACGGAGCGTCAGCCCCGGAACAACTTTCTACAGGACGTACCACCTCCCCGAGCAAATACGTTGTCGGGGACGGAGCCGTCAGCCCTGAAACAACTTTCTGCAGGACGTACCACCTCCCCGAGCAAATTCGTTGTTGGGGACGGAGCGTCAGCCCCGGAACAACTTTCTACAGGACGTACCACCTCCCTGAGCGAATACGTTGTCGGGGACGGAGCCGTCAGCCCCGGAACAACTTTCTGCAGGACGTGCCACCTCCCCGAGCAAATTCACTGTCGGGGACGGAGCCGTCAGCCCCGGAACTACTTTCTGCAGGACGTACCACCTCCCCGAGCAAATTCGTTGTCGGGGACGGAGCCGTCAGCCCCGGAACAACTTTCTGCAGGACGTACCACCTCCCTGAGCAAATGCTTTGTCGGGGACGGAGCGTCAGCCCCGGAACAACTTTCTACAGGACGTACCACTTCTCCGAGCAAATACTTTTTCGGGGACGGAGCGTCAGCCCCGAAACAACTTTCGGCCGGACGTGCCACCTCTTACGAGCAAACATATTTTTAGGGATGGAGCGCCAGCCCCCGAAACTACTTTCTGCAGGACGTACCACCTCCCCGAGCAAATACTTTGTTGGAGACGGAGCGTCAGCCCCGGAACAACTTTCTACAGGACGTACCACCTCCCCGAGCAAATACGTTGTCGGGGACGTAGCCGTCAGCCCCGGAACTACTTTCTGCAGGATGTACCACCTCCCCGAGCAAATTCGTTGTCGGGGACGGAGCCGTCAGCCCGGGAACTACTTTCTGCAGGACGTACCACTTCCCCGAGCAAATACTTTGTCGGGACGGAGCGTCACCCCCGGAACAACTTTCTACAGGACGTACCACCTCCCCGAGCAAATACGCTGTCGGGGACGGAGCCGTCAGCCCCGGAACTACTTTCTGCAGGACGTACCACCTCCCCGAGCAAATACTTTGTGGGGGACGGAGCGTCACCCCCGGAACAACTTTCTACAGGACATACCACCTCCCCGAGCAAATACGCTGTCGGGGACGGAGCCGTCAGCCCCAGGACTACTTTCTGCAGGACGTATCACCTCCCCGAGCAAATACTTTGTCGGGGACGGAGCGTCAGCCCAGGAACAACTTTCTACATGACGTACAACCTCCCCGAGCAAATACGTTGTCGGGGACGGAGCGTCAGCCCCGGAACAACTTTCTACAGGACGTACCACCTCCCCGAGCAAATACTTTGTCAGGGACGGAGCTTTAGCCCTGAAACAACTTTCTACAGGACGTACCACCTCCCCAAGCAAATACGTTGTCGGGGACGGAGCGTCACCCCCAAAACAACTTTCGGCCGGACGTGCCACCTCTCCGAGCAAACACTTTCTCAGGGATGGAGCGTCACCCCTTGAAACCACTTTCTGCAGGACGTACCACCTCCCCGAGCAAACACTTCCGCAGGGGTGGAGCGTCAGCCCCGAAACAACTGTCTGCAGGACGTGCCCCCTCTCCGAGCAACCACTCTCCAGGGATAAAGCGTCACCCCCGAAACAACTGTCTGTAGGACGTGCCACGTCTCCGAGCAACCACTTGCTCAGCGATGGAGCGTCACCCCCGAAACTACTTTCGGCCGGACGTACCACGTCTCCGAGCAAATACTTCCTCAGGGATGGAGCGTCAGCCCCCGAAACTACTTTCTGCAGGACGTGCCACCTCTCCAAGCAAACACTTTCTCAGGGATGGAGCGTCACCCCCGAAACTACGTTGCCGCAAGATAGTCGCGCACCCCCCCTGGCCTCTGCGCGGAGTGCCGGGGTCGCGCGCAGCCCTCGTCGCGCATCCCCGGGGTGCCCTCCGCACGGCCGGAGTCGCGCGCAGCCCTCGTCGCGCACCCCCCCTGGCCTCTGTGCGGAGTCGCGTGCAGCCCCGGCCTCGCGCATCCCCCCTGGCCTCTGCGCGGAGTCGCGCGCAGCCCCAGCCCCGCGCATTCCTCCTGGCCTCTGCGCGGAGGGCCGGGGTCGCGCGCAGCCCTCGTCGCGCTCGCGCATCCCCCCTGGCCTCTGCGCGGAGTCGCGCGCAGCCCCAGCCCCGCGCATCCCTCCTGGCCTCTGCGCGGAGGGCCGGGGTCGCGCGCAGCCTCGGCCCCGCGCGCATCCCTCCTGGCCTGCCGCGCGCAGGGCCGGGGTCGCGCGCAGCCCCGGTCCCCCCCTCGCGCATCCCTCCTGGCCTCTGCGCGGAGGGCCGGGGTCGCGCGCAGCCTGGGCCCCGCGCGCATCCCTCCTGGCCTGCCGCGCGGAAGGCCGGGGTCACGCGCAGCCCCGGTCCCCCCCTCGCGCATCCCTCCTGGCCTCTGCGCAGAGGGCCGGGGTCGCGCGCAGCCTCGGCCCCGCGCGCATCCCACCTGGCCTCTGCGCGCCTCGGCCCTCGTCCCGCATCCCCCCTGGCCTCTGTGCGGAGGGCCGGGGTCACGCTCCGCCTCGGCCCTCGTCGCGCATCCCTCCTGGCCTCTGCGCAGAGGGCCGGGGTCGCGCGCAGCCTCGGCCCCGCGCGCATCGCCCCTGGCCTCTGCGCGGAGTGCCGGGGTCGCGCGCCGCCTCGGCCCTCGTCGCGCATCCCACCTGGCCTCTGCGCGGAGGGCCGGAGTTGCGCACAGCCTCGGCCCCACGCGCATCCCTCCTGGCCTCTGCGCGGAGGGCCGGGGTCGCGCGCAGCCTCGGCCCTCGCGCATCCCCTCTGCCCTCCGCGCGGAGTGCCGGGGTCGCGCGCCGCTTCGGCCCTCGTCGCGCATCCCACCTGGCCTCCGCGCGGAGGGCCGGGGTCGCGCGCAGCCTCGGCCCTCGCGCATCCCCCCTGGCCTCCGCGCGGAGTGCCGGGGTCGTGCGCCGCCTCGGCCCTCGTCGCGCATCCCACCTGGCCTCCGCGCGGAGGGCCGGGGTCGCTCGCAGCCCTCGTCGCGCATCCCCCCTGCCCTCCGCGCGGAGTGCCGGGGTCGCGCGCCGCCTCGGCCCTCGTCGCGCATCCCACCTGGCCTCCGCGCGGAGGGCCGGGGTCGCTCGCAGCCCTCGTCGCGCATCCCCCCTGCCCTCCGCGCGGAGTGCCGGGGTCGCACGCCGCCTCGGCCCTCGCGCATCCCTCCTGCCCTCTGCGCGGCCGGGATCGCTTGCAGCCCCGGCCCTCCCCGCGCATCCCCCGCCTCTGCGCGGAGGGCCGGGGTCGCGCGCCCGGCCCCGTCTTCGCGCATCCCTCCGCCCGGGCGGTGCCCTCCGCGCGGAGGGCCGGGGTCGCGCGCAGGGGTGGTCAGTCTGGTCACCCGCGCCGCCACTGGAGGGCAGCCGGCCCCTGGTCGCATGGACCAGTCCCCCCGCGTGGAGCCACCGAGCGCCCGGTCGCGCCAAGCCAAACGTCCCCGGCTCCAGTGGTCCACGGACGAGGACGCCGCACTGCGGCTCGCCATGGCTCAGCTCCGCCCGTGTGGGTGGAACACCATCGCGCACGAGCTGGCGCGGTTCGGGTGCAGCGCCGACCAGTGCCGCGCCCACTGGCACGCCCGGGTGCTATGTGCCATCGCCCGCGAGCACCCCTGGAGCGCGGAGGAGGACGACGCGCTCGTGATGCTTCGTGCCGAGTTTGCCTGCTCCTGGAAGTCCATCCAGGACACCATGCCCTGGCGGTCCAACGTGGCCCTCAAGCGTCGGTTCCACGTGCACTGCCAGCACAACTGGGTGGCGGCGACGGTCCCGTCGCACCGGCCGCGGCGCCGCGTGCCGACCTCGGACATTTGGGTCCGTCTGGTTGTGGTTGCGGCATGCCTTGCCATGTGCGCGCCGCTCGAGATGGAGCTCCTGTGACACCTGGCCGGGGATGGCCCCGCCGCGCCGTGGGCGCAACGGGCGCGCGACACGCCGGGGGGAGGGTCGCTCCGCGGGGTCAGCCCCGTCACGCGGGCTCCACGGGCAGCGCCCTCCGCACGGCCGGGCCGCGCGCAGCCACTACCCCTCCTCGCGCATCCCTCCGGGCAGTGCCTTTCCGCATGGCCGGTCGGGGGGCACGCGCGGCCATGGCCCCTCCTCGTGCATCCCTCTGCGCGGGCAGCGCCTTGTCCTGCGATCACAACGTTGGGTTGAAACGTCGGTTGAAAGTATGACTCTCGGACGTATATTGCATGGGCATCATGTGCATACCACTATGAGGTTTTCAGATACGGTAGACAACTACAACTTCATTATGCATGAATAGCTCTACCGAAAAAAAACGTTTGTGACGTGTCGATAGAAGTGACCCCGGTGCAACGCTCCGCATCTGAAAGGGTGGCTGCGAAAATTATCTCCCAATGCGCGACCCCTCGCGCATCCCTCCGGGTGCCCTCCGCGCGGAGGGGCCGGGGCTGCGCGCAGCCCCGGCCCCTCGCGCATTTCTCGGAGGTGCCCTCTGCGCCGAGTGCCGGGGTCGCGCGCAGCCCCGGCCCCTCGCACATTCCTCCGGGGTGCCCTCTGCGCGGAGTGCCGGGGTCGCGCGCAGCCCCGGCCCTCCTCGCGCATCCCCCGGGGTGCCCTCTGCGCGGAGTGCCGGGGTCGCGCGCAGCCCTCGTCGCGCATCCCCCCTGCCCTCTGCGCGGAGTGCCGGGGTCGCGCGCACGGCCCCTCCTCGCACATCCCCGGGGGTGCCCTCCGCGCGGAGAGCCGGGGTCGCGCGCAGCCTCGGCCCTCGTGCATCCCCCCTGCCCTCTGCGTGGAGTGCCGGGGTCGCGCGCAGCCCCGGCCCTCCTCGCGCATTCCTCCTGCCCTCCGCGTGGAGTGCCGGGGTCGCGCGCATGGCCCCTCCTCGCGCATCCCTCCTGCCCTCTGCGCGGAGGGCCGGGGCTGCGCGCATGGCCCCTCGTCGCGCACCCCCCCTGCCCTCTGCGCGGAGTCCCGGGGTCGCGCGCAGCCCCGGCCCTCCTCGCGCATCCCCCCCTGCCCTCCGCGCGGAGTGCCGGGGCTGCGCGCAGCCCTTGTCGCGCATTCCTCCCTCCGGGGGGGGCCTCTGCGCGGAGTGCCGAAGTCGCGCGCACGGCCCCTCCTCGCGCACCCCTCCGGGTGGCTGCGCAGAGTCGCGCGCACGGCTCCCCGCGGATCCCGCCGGTCCCCCCGGCAGCGCCCTCGCGGGCGGGGACGCGCGCCGGTCGGCCGCCCCGCCACCGCCACCCCCCGTCCCCCGCCCCCCCGCCCGCATCAGTTTGCACCGCGCCTCACCCAGTGGGCGTGCAGAGCTCCAGCCCCGACCCCCTCCAGCCCCGACCCCTCTCCAGCCATGGCCACCCTCCTCTCCACCGAGGTCGACCCCGCGTCGCTCACATTCGGCGATGTCCTGACCAACGCCAAGGGCGGCAAGAGCGTGTCGGTGTCCGCGGACGGCATGGGCGGCCGCCTGGTCGTGCAGTTTGGCTCGGGCGCCGAGGCCAAGCTGCGCGCGCCCTTCGGGCTCAGCGCCCCCATGCAGACCTAGATGGCCGATGACCCCACGCGCAAGCTGCAGGTCGAGGTCGACGGCGACATGTGCGCCAAGATCGAGGCCATCGAAGCCCGCGTCGTCGAGGTCGCCGTCGAGCGGTGCCAGGCGTGGTTCAAGAAGGACATGGACGCGGCGCAGGTCCGTGGCTTGTTCCACTCGTGCCTGCGCGCCCAGTCGGACCCCATCAAGTACCCGAAGCCCCTCTTCTCGGTCAAGGTGCGCATCGCGAGCGACCACCCCACGGGGCTCACCACCGCCGTCTGCGTCGAAGAAACGGAGGACGCGGAGGCCGTCCGCGGCAAGCGTAAGCTTGTCCACAGCCCGACCGTGCCCGCCAACGAAGTGGCGCTCACCTGCGGCTCCCATGTGATCGTGATCGCTCGATGCGTCGGAGTCTACTTCATCTCGAGGGCGTCATTTGGCCTATCCTGGGCCTGCGAGGAGGTGCTCTTGTTCCCGGAGGCCGACGTGCCCCGCGGCGCCAAGGCGTTCAAGCTCACCGACGTGGTGCTCGAGCCGCGCGTCACATCCCCCCGACCGGTCCTGGTCAAAGCGGAGTCGCCGGTGGAAGTGGACGACGAGTTCGACCCGTTCCGTGGCATGGCGTGAGGCTGGGAATGCCCGGGGTGGCGTCAGCACGGAAGACGCGTGGAGCGCGCAAGGGCGGGGGGTGTGCGCACGGCACCGGAAGCGCGCAATGGCGGGGGGGGGAGCGCGCAACGACGGGGGGAAGGGGGGGTAGCGCGCATGGGCGGATTGCATTGCGTCGCGCAAGGGCGGGTTTGCGCTGCGCCGTGCGAATGGCGCCTGGCTCGTACGCACTGACCCGGCACCGCGTGTGCGTATTATGTTCCACCGAGTCAACGGTTCCTGTGCGGTTCCCCGGTGTGCGGTTCCCCAGTGTGCGGTTCCCCGGTGTGCGGTTCCCCGGTGTGCGGTTCCCCGGCGGGCGCGCCCAGTTGCACGTCGGGCACCCCACGCCCCTGCGCGCGCGCGGCATGCCGCGGTCGGCGCGCGGAAGCCCCGCGTCAGACTCGGCGGGGCCGGGGTGGGGGTGAACCCCGTCGAGACTGGGCTGGTATGCTCATCCCAGTGCGTTGCTTCACGTGCAACGGCCTCGTCCCTTACCGCGACTACACGGCCCGCCGGGAGACGGGGGAGACCGAGGCGGCCACGTTCCGCGAGCTAGGGGTCCGGCGCTACTGCTGCCGGCGCATGCTGCTGTGCAACCCGCGCGGCCTCACGGACATCATGTCGTCTGTCACCATCGCAGACGTGATCTGCGAAGAGTCGCATACCAGCTTTCTACTGGAGATGCGCAACCCGCGCGTGTTGGATTGCAAATGAGCGCGGTGCGGAATGCCCTCCGCTCGCCCGCGCGCGTGCGCTTTCAAATTTGCGAGATTGGTTCAAAAAAAAATATTGAATAGCATCCATGGCCACCCGGTCGCCCGATTCGCTGGCCGTGGCCCCGCCCTCGTCGCACCGCGCGTGGCTGTCCACGCTCTGGTCCGAGTGGGACGCGGCGGTGTCTCGGGCTCGAGCCACTGAGCTCACGCGGGGCGCTTCCCCCGCGCCGTCCCGTCGCGAGTGGGAGCAACTCGCGCATCTCGAGTGGGCGCGTGGCCGGCGCCCGCCCTTGCCTCATCGGCAGGCCAGGGGCGCCTGAGCTCCGGGGCCGACTGCGAGCGCGCGAGGCCGACCGACGCCGCGACCGCGGCCGCCCGTACACTGGGGACCCTTGCCGCGGGCCAGGCGAGGGCAGTCGGCCTCTGTCCGCCGCGCACGTCGGATCGCGAGGGAGCCCGGCCGTGCCCACCCGAGCTCTCCGACATTGTCGCCCTGCGCGCGGCGCACCCCACCGGATCAATCTGACCGGACCCCCGTTCGAGGTGGCGTCCCCACCGGCACCCACTGACTCGGGTCAACCCCGCCATTTGATCAACGCTCGCTATATTTTTCGGTGGTACCAAGGAAGCGCGGATGTCGGCGGCGGCTCCCGTTGCGATCGCCGCGTTCCTCGTGGTTCTACTCGTCGCCCTCGCCGTTGCTGGCTACGTCCTCCATGCCAAGCGGGCGAAGAACCGCAGCCATACGAGTGCCAGCCCGGGCGGCTTGACAATTGGAGCCGCCAGACTCGGTTCAGGCACTCGGGAGGACACGGCGGACACTCCGGACGCGCCGGAGGACGCCAAGGAGGACGCCGCGGAGGACGCCAAGGAGGACAGGCGTCGAACCCCGGACCCGTTACTCTCACCTCTTGTTGATACCCATGCCGCGGACAACGACTGGTGGGAGTCGGCCGCGCTGGGGCTCGCCCTGCCAGTTGCAGTGGGGATCACCTTCAAGCAGGTCGTCGCGATGGGCGGAATGCTGCTAGAGGGCGTCGCCCCCGATGTCATTTGGGAATTACGCAAGACGATCTGGAACAAGACGATCGGGCGAATCTGGAAGAAGCTCGGGTATGGCGCGGTGATGGATGGCACGAAGCGCGTTTTGAAACGCACCCTGAGCAGAGGCATTCAGAGCATTGTGAAACTCGCGGTCAATTCCATTCACAAGAGAGTCGCGATCATGGTTGCTAAGTTTGCGGCGAAACTGAGTTTCAAAATCTCATGGGGCCCGGTGGGCTGGGCGGCGATGGCAATCGATGTGACCATCGGCCTCATTGACCTGTGGGACCCCGGCATGCATAACGAAAAAGAGGGGCTCACTGAGTTCCGCACCGCGCGCAGGCTCCCCGAGGCGCAGGAGCAGCTGGTGTACGAACTGAACGGGATGGTGTGGCCCGAAATCATTCCACTGTCGCTACTGTTCGGGGCCGAGGTGGAACGTGCACGGAGCGACACCATGTCGCAGATCACCAACGACTACGTCGAGAGCGCCCTGGAGCGCTTCCGGCGACAGAGCTCGGCCGACGCCGAGTCCAACAATGCATTGCTGATCTGCCTCGATACCGAGGTCAGCGCAGAGGGCGAAGGTCCCACTGAAGCGGAACGGGACGCGGCCTACGAGCGCTTCGACGCAGACGTCACGGCGTACGAGGCGCAACTCGGTGCGCGGCCCGACCACCTCTTCCACACCTTCCTCCTGCGGAACATTCGATCGGCCAATGACGAGGCAGCCGACCTGCGCGCCCGGGCTCCCTTTTGGTACTTTGCGATGTGCATGCCGGCCTCCTACACCCCGACCGCAAGCGGCGGGGACAAGATTGCCCCCGACGCCAAGGGGCCCGAGTACACGCACGCTACGGCGGGCGACATCCGGGTCGCTGCCGAGCGCTCGCAGCACGGAGAGACGTTTATTGAGATCGTGCGCGCCAAGGTGCCGCACCGCGAGGAGCGGGTACGGGCGTACCGACTGGCGAAGGGCGACATCCGCGACCTGGCGGACGCGCGGCTCCCGGTTCTGCCCGACATGCAGCTGGTAAGGGCGCGGAAGGCGGGGTACCAGCGGCTCCGCTTCAACCCCGTCCCACTCGCGGGCGCCATCAGCGAGGCGAAGAGCCGTCCGTTCAGGTGGCGCGACACGGGCAAGCCGGACACGGAGGCCCTCGACGTGCCAGAGGACTACCACTCGCTCTGGCTCACGAGCGTCCTCTTCCAGGCGTTCCTCGTCGAGCTGGCGCGGCACGCCGGCGTCATGGCCAGCGTGCCCGGGGGGAGCTGCCCCTCTGCGGCCGACGCGGCCAACGCGGGGGGTGACCCGAGCTGCAGCGAGACCAGGTGCGTCCGCTTGCGCAGCGTCTTTCTGTACCGCGGCGGCGTGTACATGGCGCCCATGCCCCGCCCGTGGCACGAAGAGCGGTTTGTACAGGCGCCGGTCCCACCCAGGAGCCCCACGAGCTCCGCGTGGACGCCTGGCACTCAGCTCAACGAGGACGCGGTGCACCATTGGAACGAGGTGCACCACAACCTGGTGGCGATTGGGTCGGTGCTCGCCGACCTCACGGATGGGTCTCCGATGGGACTGTACGTGGCGATGTGGTCGGTCACGTACCCCTCGTACAACACGAGCGAGCTCGCGACGGTCGACGCCACGCTGATCTCTGAGGCCGGACTCGTCGAGCGCGTCAGGTATGCCGACGGGCGCATCCATTTCGAAATGCGCACCTCGTCGAGGCGCGTGCAGGCCCTACCGAGAACGGAGGCCGCGGGGCTCGACCTCGTAGCGCTGCGCGAGGCCTTCAACTGCGACGTGCTGTCGACCAGCATACTGAGCCTGCCCGGAACGGGAACGGCCATGGACCCGCTGCAGCTGTACTGGATGAAGCTCGATGAGACCGAGGTAGCGTTTTGCAACGCCAACGTGCGCTCGCTCAATGCGTGGCTCGACAACGGGAAAGCGGTCATTGCAGACGGATCCAATGTCGAAGGCGCGAAGCGCGTGTACGTCGACGGTGACAAAGACGTGGACTTCGCGATCGACATTGCGTTCAAAGTGCCCGTGCTCGAGGTGCGCTTCGCGATGGAAGCCGGCCCCCCCGACGAGGGCGCGGAGCGATGTCTCGTGCCCGGCGTGGCTCAAAAGCTCGCGGTCGCGCGCTACTCGGTCATGGTGGAGGACGTGCCCATGCACTTTGCAAACTACGACGGCAGCGTACGCCCCACCTATAAGCCGGTCGAGACGGTCTGCTCGTCGAGCTTTCCCCAGGCGCGGCTATTTGCCAACTCCAAAATGCACCAGGCGTGCACCGGCGGAGTGATGAACGACGACTCCATCTTCCGAGTTGGCAGCTCGGATGGGGAACGGAATGCAGGGCGCGGGTTCCACCTGAACTACACGGGGCCGACGCCGATCGCCGAGCACCACTCCCCGCACCTCTCGCTGGGCGACTCCAAGCTGCACCCCAGCGTCGGCGCGTTCTGGTCCTGGGACATGGACTCGCGCAACTGCGTCGTCACGGACGCGGCGCGCATGCAGAAGTTCTGCCTGGCATACAAGAAGATGGACTACGACGCGGGCCACGGCGACTGCAAAGTCGGCTGGTTCCAAGGATTATTGGAGTTCTTCACCGGAACCACATTTATCCGCGGTATTCGCAGTAAAGGTGATAACCCCTTCGACTTCCTATTCGGGTTTACCCCACTGGGGTTTATCCTCCAAGGTGCCGGGGCAATGTGAAATGAACCCGTCTCCCCGACGGCGACGGGGACCACGGGGGATCGGGTTCCCCCCGACCCGCGACTTGGAACGCATGGACCAGCGCTTTGGTCCAAACTCGCCCACAAAAACTGTTGTCGTGGTCTGTCCGTCAACTGGTGGCATGCACCATGCGGCCCCTACCGGCCGAATGCTTTGTCGCCCATGTGTTACGCGGGGGCCGCGGGACGCCGCAACTGGGACCCCGAAGTGAGTGCGATGCTGGGTGTATTACCCCAGTCTAAGTGTGGTGCCACCGTGGAGGGTGGATTCATGGCCTGGGCACGGTCGCCATCCGGTCCTATCGCGGAGCATGCTGCCGAGCTCACATGTTATGGCTGTGGCGGTGTGCTCAGTTTTGTGAAGCAGCATACGCGTGTTGTCAATGGAGTCTCGCGGAACGTGGTGTCTCATTTCCGGCACGTCTCGCAGTCCGAGTGCCGCCAAAACGAAAGTGCGTTGCACAAAGCAGCAAAGCACGCCATCTGCCTCCATTGAAACACTTAGGCGTTTTCCCGGCCGTGCTGCAACTGTCAGCGCAGCATACCGATCCTATTTTCCGGTGACACCCGCGCGGTAGAGGAGTGCGCGTTCGAGGAGCTCAGACTTGACGTTGGGGGGCGACGAGCCGGGAGGGTGGAAGAGTGCGTCGAGGTGTTGGTGACTCATGCCGTCCCGGATGAGAAGATTCGACGCCTCAACAACGCCGGGCTCACGTGGTGCGAGGTGCACGCGTCGGACGTCCTCGCGAACCTGACGACTCGATGCGTACCTGCCCGACGATGTGCTGTCAACCTGTGCTGTGGGTGCGTGGAGCAGGTGGCCCGCCAGGTGGAAGCTGAAGCCCGGGAAGCATTGGGCCTGGATGAGCCTCTCCTGTTCAGGGACACTGTCAACCAACTGAGAACTCAACGCTTCGACGCACTCCGAAATGAGATGTCGCCATGGGCAAACTTCGCAGCGGACCTGCGTGCTGCGGCCGGCACGCTGGGTGCAAAGCACGGCATTGCATCTCTGAAGGCCCTCGATCACGCAGAGGAGTTCGTAGCAGGTGCAGAGGGGCTTCTGACGTTCGGCAAGCACAAGGGCCGGTACGTGTCGTCCTTGTTGGATGAGGACCGGCCGTACGTGCTGTGGTTGGCCGGTTACGACTTTGGGCTCAGTGATGGCAATCGACCGGCAAAGCGCCGTCTCGGCAACGGGACCCACTTGATCTCGGTGGAAATCGAAAGATGTGCCAACAGCTGGATCCAGGGTATGTGCTTCCATTGCGGGGAGGACACTGGCGAATCGTGGAAGACCTGGTGCAAGTCCTGCTTCCGCCAGATCGCCCGGGATGACCGCAGCGTCTAAACACGTCACGAAACACCGCACACACACACTCCGTGACGCTCTATGGGTTCCGCAGCTTGGTCCAAAAGACCAAGCAATACCGGTTGGGTAGAAGATGGAGGTGTTGGTAGAAGAGGAGAATGAGAGCAGGAGGCGGCGGTTGGCGTCACTGCAAAGTGGCGGAATCAGTTCTAGTTGGTGTGGAGTTCTGCATCGAGGTCCATCAACTCCAGGTCGTGTCCCGGTGGCGCCGATATGAGCGGGCGACCGTTGAGAAGCCGATCCAAGTTGCGGCCGATGTTGGTCGCACCCAGCCGGTCGCGGTTGCCCCTCCGGGGGGTGTTCGGGGGTGCTGCACGCTGCATTGACGCTGCGTTCCCGCCTCCGGGAGTCGTTCGGGGGTGCTGCATGCTGCATTGACGCTGTGTTCACCCCTCCGGGGTGGGTGACGGAGTGAGAGGGTGAGCAAGGCGGGTTGCGTGGCGGAGTGGGGCGACGGGCGAGGCGATGGGCATGGCGGGGGGGGGGGGGGGGGGGGCCCGGGGGGGGGCTGGGGGGGC
>Ga0335398_10005370_pt1 | contig 16990 bp, 12 predicted proteins | sample BON03_FD_205742 | JGI IMG/M metagenome (GOLD analysis project Ga0335398, IMG submission 205742) | Freshwater microbial communities from Lake Bonney liftoff mats and glacier meltwater in Antarctica - BON-03 (spades assembly) (version 2) | ecosystem: Environmental > Aquatic > Freshwater > Ice >... | reverse complement strand
GCTTCTAATTCTACCGCTTTTATTCACATGGTGTGATGTTACCTCTGATTGTGCAATCTAGGTGATTATCTGTTGCCATCGGCGGTGGCTACGACTGGTAATTGACGATCGTTCAAGCTGCTGATTCCCCCACTCGAGGCGATCTCCATGATTTAGTTATGCCAAATTGGTTCGACTCCAACTTCCTCCGCGAGGGGTCGCCCGTTATATCCGAAGGATTAGCGGGTGGGGAATCGCGGTCATCCCTTCAGCGTGTAGGGGATGATTGTTGTTCGACGTAAACCTTTAACTGTTCGACAGTTACACCACCACAACTAGCAACAAAATACGAGCCAGTCCAGAAAACAGGCTTGCGATAATAAGTAGCTAAGTAAGCTGTAAAATCTTTCCGAATCAAACGACTAGAAACAGTTTTGAGATTAGCGATGAATTTGCTTAATTCTACTTGTGGATGGTAACGAATCAGTAAGTGAACATGATCGACTTCACCATTAAATTCTAGTAACTCGCATTCCCACTTATTACAAGTTGCTGCAAATATTTCATTAAGCCTAGCTAGCAGAGTTTGGTTAATCAGCCTTTTTCGGTATTTAGTCACAAAAACTATGTGAGCGGTAAGAGAGTAAACAGAGCGGAAACCTTTATCGTATCCAGTAGACATAAATTAGCGATAAGTGATATGATGCTAATTATGATTCTAACCTACTGCTATCGAATTAGTCCTAGCCCCGAACAAGAAGTTCTAATGAACCATACATTAGAACTTCTGAGAAGGCATTGGAATTATTCATTAGGGCAGCGGTTAGATTATCTACGACGCACTCGCTCACAAGTCGATAGGTGTTCGATTGTCTCTGAGCCGATTGGAGATATTCCCGAACGAGTTAACTACTATACTCAACAATCAGACCTAAAACAAACAAAAGTCTTGTTTCCCGACTATCGACAAATTTGGGCAGAATCACAGCAAGTAAATTTGCAGCGGCTAAATAAGGCTTGGGAAAGATGGTTAGTTCCTGATACTACTGGTAAACGTGGTGGTCGTCCTCGGTTTAAAAAGCCTGGGGAACTGCGTTCATTTGTTTATCCTCGAATCAACAGTCTTAAAGCTGGCGCACATTTAATCGATGGGATGTTGAAACTCTCAAAAATCGGTCAAATGAAAGTAGTAGTGCATCGCCCATTACCAGATGGTTTTGTACTTAAAACTTGTACTATCGTTCGCAAAGCTGATGGCTGGTATTGCTGTATTTCAATGCAGGATACCTCAGTCCCATCACTAATCCCTCTAACAGAGATTAGATCGGCTGTAGGCGCGGATGTTGGTTATCTTATACAAGAATATTATACTAAACAACAACAACAACGACTCTCTTTTTTTACCTTATGCAAAGATAGGTAGATACAAAATTTAACTTCTACAATGTTGAAATAATGGTACGATGGAACCATGAATCTAACATTGCAAAAAGGAATAGACCCTCAGACCAATGAGATTGTCTGGGTCATGCTGGACGAACACTACCAAGTAGTCGAACCTATCCAGCGTTACCTCACTTATCTCAGCACTGGTAAATCTCCCAATACAGTTGAAGCATATGCTTACGATCTCAAATTCTGGTGGGATTTCCTCGAACTAAAAACCCTAGATTGGCGGAATATTAACCTGTTGTCTGATGTCGAAGACTTTGCATACTGGCTCAGAGTTGGCGACACTACCAAGGTCGTATCGATGCAACCAGTACAGGCTATCCGGTCGGAGAAGACGGTTAATCGAGCGATTACTGCCATAACTAGCTTCTACGAGTATCACATCGCTAACGGTCGAATAGACTTCAAGCAATTCGATAGATTCCATCTGCCTTATGGGTTGGGCAAGAAGGGATTGCTAACGGGTATCGCCAAGAGCAAGCCGACTCGACAAAAGTTGGTCAAGCTCAAAGAACCGAAAAGCTTCCCTGGATGCCTGACAGATGAACAAATAGCCACCCTAGTCAACGCCTGTCATCGCCTCAGAGATAAACTTATCATCCTGATGCTCAATGGTACGGGGGTGCGGAAGGGAGAGCTTCTAGGGCTGCGCCATGAGGACATCGGCGATGGCAGCGATAATTACATTCGAGTAGTCAGACGCAATAACCCCAATGGAGCCAGAGTCAAAGGACAAGAGCGAACCATTCCGGTAGTACCGGATCTACTGAAGATGTATAACGACTATCTCATCCATGAATATCCAGAACCAACATCGGATTATGTCTTTGTCAATATCTGGGAAGGAAAGGTGGGAATGCCGATGAATCCAGATGTGTTAAACACGATGTTTACTCGGCTTAGTAAAAAGACCGAAATTCACGTCTATCCACACCTGTTCAGACATACCTATGCAACACGGCTACTCAAGGCTAACTACTCACCAGAGCGGGTGAAACATCTCTTGGGACATACCTCGATTCAAACCACGTTAGATGTTTATTCTCATGTAATTGATGCGGCAAATTTGAGAGAAGTAATTGAAAGAGAGGAATCTGAAGAATGAGCCTATTACCTAATAGTTATCTACTACCATTAGAGGAGAGATTTATTAATTTCAATGAGACAGCAAATAAATTAGTTAGTAATCCGTTAATTGCGAAGGATGTGTGGCAGACGATTGATGACTTAGGATTAACGGTTAATCAGCACCAAAAAGCTCTAACTATTAGCTTTAAATTAATTAGGCAAGATTGGCTAAAGCTATTATCTAAGTTGTATATTTTAGTCAGAAGTGGGCGTAAGCTATCAGCCATATATTTGAGGAATGATATATCTTATATCAATCGCTTCTCTCAATTCATTGAACAGAAATCAATTTTTATCCCAAGTCAGATCGACAACGAACTATTTGATGAATATGACTATTACCTGCACACATTGACAATATCAGAGCGGTCAATATCGTTACATTACATGACCTTAATTAACTTCTTTAACCTCTGTCGAGAAGAAGGATGGCTAGAAGTTAACACTTACTGGTTTAAAGGTAAATATAAAACCTCTCCCATTAAAAGGGATGAGATTGAGTACATTCCTGAAGAAGTATGGCAACAGCTAGACGAAAATCTATATCTCTTACCAGATCCGTTACAACGGATGGTACTGATAATTAGAGGTACTGGGTTGAGAATTGGGGAACTCCTAAATCTACCATTAGATTGTCTGCGGTATAGGGGAAAGCAATGGAGGCTAAGATTTTTAACTGAGAAATATCGAATAGTAGATGAACTACCTATTTGTGAAGAATTAGTAGTTATCGTTAAGGAACAACAGGATTATATCAGACAGCATTTTGGTGATGCTTACGACAAATTATGTAACAGTAATGATGGTAGTAACCATTACATCCCAGCCCCAAGAGTAATGAAGCTAGATAGCTTTAATCGCTGGCTGAATAAATTAGCTAAAGAACAAAATATCTCCACTCATGAAGGTCAAGTCTGGCACTTTAGATCTCACCAGTTCAGGAAGACACTAGCTACTGTAATGACAAATGCTGGAGTTAGAGATTTAATTATTCAGAAGTACCTCAGACATCGTTCTCTAGAAATGCAGGAATATTATAAGCATTTACTAAAAGAGGTTTTAGGAGAAGAGTATCAGGCGTTAATGAAAGGCACTAGCTATGTCGATAGTACAGGGAAGTTGGTAGCACAGCATCAACCTCAAAACTTAATTACCGAATTAGTTAGACGGAAGATGTATCAAATTACAACTCAGTATGGAGAGTGCCATCGCCCAATTTTAAAGTCTCCCTGTCAAACTGTGAATGCCTGTTGGCAGTGCGAACATTGGCTGACATCTACTGAAGATTTATCCGCTCTTAAAGATGATTTGCATAGGGTTGAAACAGAACTAGACTTGGCTTCTACGTTAGGTATGGTAAGGCAGCAACAGGGGTTAACGATAGACGTACAGAATTTGGTTATTCGGATTGAAGGATTGGAGAACATTGATGCTAGAGATTAACTGGAAACAGGACTATAAAAATGAGTTTATATGTCCATTATGTGAACAATCACAACTTGGTTTAGGTGGATTTAATCAAGGAAAAAGACAGTTTCAGCGCCCTAGCTGCAAAAGTAAACTATTAGCATCTATAAAGTTGAGCAGTCGTTCCAGATACTTAGATTCACGACTAAAGGATGAACATATAGATTGGGAAAAAGACTATCACGGTGAGTTTGTATGCCCTGAATGTGGTAAGCCAGGAATGTGTGCTTGGGGTATAAAGCAGCCAAATAATAAAAGGCAATTTAGGTGCCTCTCCTGTAAGAAAACTCAGCAGGACTCATTCACAATCGATAAGATTGAGGTAGTACAAGATCCTTTTATTAAGGGACTCAAATGGTATACTAATCATAAGATTAAAGGATTCATTTGTCCTGAGTGTAATGATGAAAATATATATTTAGCTCAAATTGATAAATTTGATAAAAAAATATTCAAGTGTCGTACATGTAGGAAACATGTATATGACTCAATTATTCTTAGTAAGGGCAATCTTACCTACTATAGTGATAATTCACTACCAGTTAAATCATTCAACTGGAAAGATGAGCAATGGGATCTAAGAGCAATTAATCCTAAGTTTGACGAGCGAGATAACAGCTATTATATTGCCAACTTCACAGAATTTGAATTAAATTGGTTCAAAGATGAGGTCAAAAAATACATTCAACATTTATGCAAAGCTGAAAATTCTCTGGGTACAATTGCACTCAGTCTATCGAGTCTAAGATTTTTTTCACGATATTTAGTAAAAGAAAACATATCTGGGTTTGATGAAATCAACCGCAGTCTTAGCCTCGATTACTTTACACAGGAAAAAAAACTACCAAAAGCAAAATTAGGAGCATTACGAAATTTCTTTGCAGTTGGCACTATTAAAGGCTGGTTCAACATCGACCAAGATATCATCCGTGATGTTGATTATCCCAAGCAATATCGTGGGAATCCCGACCCGATATCGGACAGAATAAGAGAGCAGATAGAACAAAATTTATACTTATTACCAGATCCCATTGCTCGAATGTGGCTGATTGGCTACTTCTCTGCTATGCGTCCCTCAGAATTAGCATTGCTGAAAAGAGATTGTTTAGTTCGAGAAGGACAACATTGGAAATTAGTTTGGCAACGAAAAAAAGGTAAAGACGAACACGAAGTACCAATTAGTAGAACTATTGCTGAAGTTGTTCAACAGCAGCAAGAATATATTAAAAACCTTTGGACTGATGAATGGGATTACTTGTTCTGCCACTACCATAACTTATCTAGTACAGATCCATCGCAGCCTAAGTTAGAAGCAGTTAAGAAAATTCTCCCGACTCATAAGTCACACCCCTTATTAATGGGTATCAGAAGTCTAATTACAGCCCTCGATATCCGTGATGAGAATGGGCAATTAGCTAAGTTTCAATCTAAGCTGCTCAGACCTACTCGTTTAACCGAACTATTCGCCAAAGGACACGATTTATCAGTAGTTAGTGCCTGGGCTGGACACAAACACTTTGCCACGACTAGTGCCTATTATACCGAGGTTAGTTGCGAACTGATGGATAAGGAAGCCGGACACATTCAAAGAGCATTGGTGAATAGTAATGGTCATCGCGTCCCCTATGAATCCTTTCCCAAATCGTTCTGGGAACATCCCACCGCGCACAAACTAGAACTCAGTGGTACTCACATCAACACGCCCATCTATGGCTATTGTGGACTACCCCTCGACCAGGACTGTCATAAGTTCCGCGCTTGTTATACCTGTCAATCTTTCGCCGCTACCCTTGAAAAACTTCCCCAATATACCAAGACTCGTGACGAGCTTCGAGTCAAACAATCCAAAGCCACGTCCGCCGGACAAGAGGTATTAGTCGAACAGTTTGGCAAGCAAGCCGACCGACTAGACGAAATTATCATAGGTCTACAACAGGAGGCAGCATGAGTAAAGAAGATACTAAAGAGGCAAGAATCAATATCCTCAAGGAGACACAGGCAGCCCGAAAGGATGATTCAGCCGATCGAGTATACAAAGCGATCGATCGCCTCCAAAAAATCGATGCCAAGATTAACTTTACTACCATTGCCAAGGAAGCTAATGTCAGTGTTTCCTACCTGTATAAATACCCAGAGATCAAACTACGCATAGCCGAAGTCAGAAATAAGCAAAGGTCTTTCCCTACAGCCCCAGTCGCTCAACCTAACTCATCTTCAACTGCTAAAATCATTACTCGTCTAAAAGATAAAATTCATCAGCTAGACAAAGAAAACACAGAACTCAAACGTAAGCATGAAGCTCTTGCTGGTCAAGTCTATCGAGTACATTACCTCCAAGAGCAGGTCGAACGACAACAGCAAATTATTGAAGATCTCCAAAGTCGGATTAAGGAGCAGCAAGGAGCGAGTAAAGTTACGCCGATATCATCGAAGCGAAAGACTGCTGTTTCCGAGCAAATTCAAAGCCAATTAGACGATCTGTGTATTGACTTAAATCCTACTCTAACTAAGACAATTCAATTTGCTGATGAAGCTACCGTCCTAGCTGCAATCCAAGCGATGAGAGAGCAACTGAGTAAGAAAGACATCCCTAACCCTGGTGGTTGGCTCAATCAAGCGATTAAAGAAGGTTGGACTAAACCGGAGATAATCCCGCAAACATCATCGCCTAAACCCGCGCATCAATTAGTTACAGCCGATCGCCAACCAGCCAAAGAACTACTCAGTTTCGATAAACTTCAAGAACTCAGCAGTATATTTATTAAGAAACATGAATAGTGATATTCTCCCCAGTAATATCGAGGCAGAAGAAAGTATTTTAGGTGGGATTCTCCTAGACCCATCAGCGATCGGTAGAGTCATGGATCTACTAACTCCAGAGTCATTTTACATTGTCGCTCATGCTACTATTTACCGCGCTGCTGTGGAGCTTTACCAGCAAGACAAGCCTACAGACTTAATTAGTTTGACCAGCCACCTAACCGATCGCAAGCAACTCAAACAAGTTGGTGGTCAAGCCAAGTTAATTCAGCTACTAGAACGGACGGTATCAGCGATCAATATCGACAATCTTGCCTCTTTGGTAGTTAATAAGTACAAGCGACGGGAATTAATCGCAGCAGGTTACGATCTAGTGAAGTTAGGTTATGACACTACTCTCGAACTAGAATCGATTTTCGATCGATCTGAGGCGAAGATATTTAATCTGACAGCGAATAAGCAAGACCAGTTCAAGCCTAAACCGATCGGTGAATGTTTAGCTACTGTTGTTGATAACTTATCAAAAGGAAGCTCACCCGCCTACCCGACTGGTTTGGCAGATTTAGACACTTTAATTGGTGGTTTGGTCAAGCAAGATTTGATTGTCGTCGCGGCTAGAGCGAGTATGGGTAAGACTTGGCTGGCTTGTCATTTAGCAAATCATGTTGCTGCGACTCAAAATCAGCCTGTCGTTTTCTTCAGTGCGGAGATGTCCTACGAGGGTTTGACGAAACGGTTGTTGTCGATGCACTCTGGGATCGATTCCCATCGGTTGATTCACAATCAGGTGTATGAAGATGACTACGATGCGATCAAGCAAGGCTTGGAGAGCTTAGGTAAACTATCGATTATTATTGATGATACTCCTGCTTCTGCCCTGACTCCGACTAAGATCCGATCGGTATTGCGCCAAATCCGCCATGAGCGAGGTGAATTGGGGTTAGTCGTCCTTGACTATATCCAAAAGTTGGGAGACAGAGCAGCGGGAAATAGAGCGCAAGCTGTGGGTAAGTTCTCTGGCGCGTTCAAGGATATAGCGAAAGAGTTTGATGTGCCGTTTGTGGCTTTGGCGCAGATCAATCGTGGGGTGGAGAGTCAAGCGAATAAGCGTCCTGGGATGGCGGATATTAAAGACTCTGGTGATATCGAGCAAGATATGGACTTGGGATTATTGCTGTATCGGGATGAGTATTACAATTCCGATAGCTCAGATCTAGGGGTGATGGAGATCATCGTTAGTAAGAATCGGAATGGAAGCGTTGGTACCTGTAAGGTTGATTTTGACCCAAGTGTGGGAAAATTTAGTAGCCTTAACTAAGTTAGATTAGTGATCCAAAAATCTGCGTATTTTCGTAGATCATCAAGCAGAATTTGAAAAGTGAATTGGGTAAACAATGTTGATGACCGAGAAAAGAGCCAGCCGTAAATCCAAACCAACAGTACTCGATATTTTTTGTGGTGCGGGTGGTATGAGTTTGGGCTTTAAAAATGCTGGGTGTGATATTTTAGGCGGGATTGACCATAATCGATATGCAATCGAGACTCACCATCAAAACTTCCCTTCATCCAAGCTAAAGTTACCGCATCAAGATATCCGAAACATCCAGGATCTCAATAAATTAGGTTTGAATACTGGTGAAATAGATATTTTGGTGGGTGGCCCACCTTGCCAAGTATTCTCTCTTGTTGGCATTGGAAAAATGCGACAACTTGGTAGAGATATAGCATCCGATCACAGAAATTTTCTATATAAGGAATTTGTGAGATTTGTTGCTCACTATAAACCTTTATGCTTTGTAATGGAGAATGTTGATAATTTAGTAAAAAAAGAGGAAATTATTTTACAAATCCAGAAAGATTTCAGTAGTAGTGATTGTAAAAGCTATCCTGGTTATAAAGTTGAATATAAAGTTTTGAATGCCGCTGATTTTGGTGTGCCACAGAAAAGAAAGCGACTTTTCATTATTGGAATACGTTCTGATTTGGGAATTGAGCCGCCTTTTCCAGATCGGCATGAAATTTTACCGATATCAGTGGGTGAAGCGATTCACGACCTTCCAGAACTAGAGCCTGTTGTTAGGGCGTTAGGAACAAAGGCTCATGGATCTAAACAAAAAGATTTAGAGTGTGGATATAAATGTTCTCCTCAGTCAGGTTATCAAGAAAAGATGAGAAAGCAGAAGAAAGAAGGCGAAGGAGTTTGGAATCATCTTTGTCGTTCTCATAATGACAAGGATATTGCAATTTTTGAATTTTTAGAACAAGGTGGTAAATACAGAGATTTACCAAAAGAAATGATGCGCTATCGAGATGATATTTTCGATGATAAATATAGACGTTTAATTTGGAATCAGCCAGCCTGGACACTAACTGCTCATATGAGGAAAGATGGATTAGCATATATTCATCCTTTACAGAATCGCAGTATATCTGTTCGCGAAGCTGCCAGAATTCAAAGCTTTCCTGATGACTTTGTTTTCCATGCACCCATGACTAGAATGTTTGAATTAGTGGGGAACTCTGTGCCTCCGCTCCTTGCTGAGGCAATTGCGGAGCCTTTAGTCGAACTAGTTCAATCTTATCGTCAGAGTTAGAAATATGGCTGTTCTTGGTCTTTTTAAGGGCATCTTAGATTGATAGCCTCACTTTTACTAAATTCCTTGTCATGGGCTTAGATGCTAGCAATATTCCTGAATTGATGTATGACATAGCTGAACCTCGCGCTTCGGCTATGGTTGAATCTTTGCGTGCATTTGGCTACAACATGCAGACTGCGATCGCCGATCTGATCGATAACAGTATTTCGGCTGGTGCTAAAAATGTCTGGCTGAGTTTTTACTGGGATGGTGCTAATTCCCATGTGTCTATTCGGGATGATGGACGCGGTATGACAGAAGCGCAACTGATCGATGCTATGCGCCCAGGTAGTCAGAGTCTGATGATGGAAAGAGATCCTCTGGATCTGGGACGATTTGGTTTGGGACTCAAAACAGCATCTTTCTCGCAATGCCGACGATTAACGGTTGCTTCACGTTCGGAAAATCATCAAGTGGCTACTAGGCGATGGGATCTGGATTATGTAAATCAAGTTGATGAATGGAGGCTACTTCGCTCTCCAGTAGGAGGTTCGGCTGAAAAGTTAAATACATTGGAAAGTATGATTCATGGCACGATCGTACTGTGGGAATGTCTAGACCGGGTAGTGGGTGAAGCAAAAACAAACGACCAAAAAGCTCAAGACGATTTTTTTGAAACTATCGAGGTCATAGAAAATCATCTTGCAATGGTGTTTCATCGATTTTTAGAAAAGCGCGATTGCCTCAAAATTTGGATCGGTAAACATTCTATAAAACCTTGGAATCCTTTTTTACTAGATGCTCAAACAACTCAATTTTTGCCTGTAGAACTTCTCTTCTTCAAAGGTGAAGTAGTTACAGTTCGACCTTATGTTTTACCTCATCATTCTAAAATTACCCCAGATACTTATAACAAAGCGGCGGGGGTCAATGGTTGGAATGCTCAACAGGGTTTTTATGTATATCGGAACGAACGATTGCTGGTTGCTGGTGATTGGTTGAGCTTGGGATATCACCAAGATGAACACCATAAGCTAGCTCGGATTCAGGTAGATCTACCAAATTCTATGGATAGTGATTGGAATATTGATGTTAAAAAATCTAGGGCACGTCCACCTGCATCACTAAAAGCAGATCTGAAAAGGATTGCGAGACTAACTCGTCATAGGGCGGCTGAGATTTACCGTCACCGTGGCAAAGTTTTAGCACGGGAAAGTGCCGATAAGTATGTATTCCCTTGGGATAGAAAGCTCAGGCGTGGGAAGGTTTTTTATGCTGTTAATCAAGAACACCCTCTGGTGGAAGAGGTGCTTAACTTACCAGATATTTACCAGCCTGCTATTCGAGCATTACTTCGATTGCTTGAAGAAACGGTTCCAGTACAGCAAATTTGGATAGACAACTCAACTGAACCAGAAAAGCAAACCCAACCCTTTGACGGAACTCCCTCTGAGGAGGTTGTAGAGGTTATGATTCAGATTTACCATGCACTTAGAAAAAGTGGAATGATGGAGGATCAAGCCCGCGATCGGATCTTGACAATGGAACCCTTCCAAAACTTTGAAACTCTAGTTACATCTCTGTCAGATTCGCTTATTCAAGGAGACATAGTATGACTAATTACCAAACGGCAAGGAACTTGGTTCAAGACTTTATCGGAGAAGAACGAACTCCTTCAATAGAGTTGATACGAGAAAAAGTGCAGATAGCTTTGTCAATGCTTCGTAGCGGAGGTTTAGCCGAAGGTATAGAAGAAGAATCTCTGATAAGAGATCTTGAAACTGTTTATAGTGTTTGGCAATCTAAAGGAACATACTTGGAAAATAATCAGGGGCATATTGCCTGGTTGCCTGATTGTAAAGCTCAGGTGGACTGGGACTTTTGGGATCGCTATCGTCGCTATCTGGAAGCAAGGAAAGGATGGGCACCTGCCACAGTTAATCGCTTAGAACAGCTTACAGACTCTATTTTAGAACGCTTAGAGAATCCAGAACGTGCTGGGGAATGGAGTCGTCGCGGAATGGTAGTTGGACAGGTGCAGTCAGGGAAAACATCTAATTACACTGGGCTAATTTGTAAGGCAGTTGATGCTGGTTACAAGCTGATTATTGTTCTGGCGGGATCGCACAATAGTCTCCGTAGTCAGACCCAACTACGTCTTGATGAGGGATTTCTCGGTTGGGATTCTCAGAATAATAGAGCCTTTGATACCGGAAATCGTTTTATTGGCGTAGGTCTAATTCCTACTGGCAAACAACTTAGACCACTTCCTGTGACAAGTAGTGCGGAAACAGGAGATTTTAATAAAAAGATTGCCGATCAGTGCGGCGCGGCTCCGGGCGGTACCGATCCAATTTTGATGGTAGTCAAAAAGAATTCACGGGTGCTCACTCATTTAGTTAAGTGGGCATTAAATTGGGCAGATACAGATAAGCAGGGAAGGAAAATTATCAGAAATTCTCCTTTACTCATTATTGATGACGAAGCAGATAATGCCTCTGTTAACACAAAAGAAGTAAGGCTAGATGCAACGGGCATTCCCCGTGAAGAACAAGAAGCCACTGCAATTAACAAGCTGATTAGGCAACTGTTGCACAGTTTTGAAAAAACTGCCTATGTAGGCTATACAGCAACTCCTTTTGCTAATATTTTTATTCATCCCCAAGTCAAAACGGCTGAACACGGCGAAGATCTATTTCCTCGACACTTTATCATCAACCTTCCTGCTCCTTCCAACTATATTGGACCTGTTCAGGTTTTTGGTCTAGATTCTACCTCAGCAGTGGATTTGGAAAGTGTAACTGGATTGGATATTGTCCGAATTGTTGAAGATCAGGATGAGTGGATGCCAACATGTCACAAAAAAGATCATGTTCCACCTTATCTACCAACGTCATTGAAAGAAGCAATCCGAGTATTCATTCTTTCCTGTGCTGTCAGACTTTGGAGAGGACATACAACAGCCCATAATTCAATGCTGGTACATGTTACTCGTTTTATAGATGTACAAGAATTGGTAAACCAATTGGTTAAAGATGAACTTACAGCCTTACAGCGACGATTACGCTACAGCGAAGGGATTGCGCTAAATCAAGTTTTGAGTGAGTTTGAATATCTCTGGAATAAAGATTTTGTTCCAACCAGTGAATCGATTGTTGGTACCGAACTCCAACCATTCGTACAAATTCCCACATGGGAAAATATCAATCCTCTCCTACATCAGGTGGCTGCAAAAATTCAAGTCAAAAAAATTAATGGCACTGCGAAAGATATATTGGACTATTGGGGAAGTCCAAATGGTTTAAATGTAATTGCGATCGGCGGTAATAAGTTGTCTCGTGGATTGACGCTTGAAGGGCTAAGTGTGAGTTACTACCTAAGAGCATCTAAAATGTACGACACCTTAATGCAGATGGGACGATGGTTTGGATATCGTCCTGACTATCTTGATGTCTGTCGTCTATATACAACGGATGAATTAGTAGAGTGGTATCAGCACATTACCGTTGCGAGTGAGGAACTTCGCAACGAGTTTGACTATATGGCAAATATGAGTGCCACCCCAGAAGAGTTTGGATTTAAGGTAAGAACTCATCCATCTGGATTGATTATCACTGGAGCTAACAAAATGAGAAATTGTACCAAGATGCAACTCTCATTTGCAGGGACAATTAGTGAAACATACCTATTTCATAAGAATGAAAATATTATTCGCCAAAACCTGAAAGCCACGGAAGATTTAATTTCAGGTTTAGGATCTTATATTATTGCTAAAAACAACTTTATATGGAAACAAGTTTCCAGTAGTAAAATAATTGATTTTCTAACAAATTATCAATCCCATCCTAACGCAAGATTGGCAAACATCAGAATTATAGTTGATTATATCCAATTACAAAACAAGCAGAATGAGCTAGTATCTTGGGCGGTTGCTTTAATCTCAAAGACCAAAGCTGAAAATAGTTATACAATTGCCGCATTAGAAGTTGGCTTAACACAACGAGAGAATATTGCTGATAGCTCATTACCGGAATACCGCCTATCTAAATCTCGGTTATTGAACCCTCCAGATGAGATGTTAGATTTCCCCATACCTATGCAGGAGGAAATTATCACTATTACAAAAGAGCGTAGACGAGATGCTGGAAAACCAGAAAACAAGAGCAGAACACCTGATGGCAAAGTGATTCGAGAAAAGCGAAATCCTCGAAACGGACTACTTTTGCTTTATCCCCTAGATCCGAAAGCCATCAATGGTGAAGTACCTGTAATCGGCTTTGGTATTAGTTTTCCTAATAGTAACTCTGCTAGATCTGTGGAATACGAAGTGAATAATGTTTATTGGGAACAAGAGTTTCTAGATAGCTATGAAGATTGAAGATGTCTGGAAATTTTTAGAGCAAGATGGAAGTAATACTAGTTCTGGCTATTTGACTCGTCGGATTTTGCCTGAAGTAAATTATGATATCTATCTTGCGATCGAGAAACCATCAAACACTCGATTATTAATCCTCCGTTTCAAGAGTGCATTGCTCGATCGGAAAACGATCTACCCGTCTTCCCGCAGTTTTGTTGTGAATCGAATAGCCTTACAACAAGATAGTGAAGAGTATGCGACTCTCCAACTCGTTTTGACCAATCCTAGACATAAGGATATTTTCAGAACACTGATTCAAGATATTGTCGATTCTCTTGCTCTAGTATCCGAAGAACGAGCCGCTGTTTCAGAATTTATTACCCGTCTCAAACGATGGCAAACTTTTCTAGAAAAAAACAATCCAGAAGGTTTGAGTGAAATCGCCCAACAGGGTTTGTATGGAGAATTATGGTTTTTGAGACAAGTAGTATTTCCCAACTTAGAATCGGTTAAAGGACTCCGCTGCTGGACTGGGCCAAAAGCAACTCAGCAAGATTTTCAGTTTCCTGGATGTGCTGTTGAGGTCAAAACAACCAGTAGTAAGCAACATCAGACACTATCGATTGCTAGCGAACGGCAACTTGATGATACTGGGATAGGGAAGATCGTGCTGCTTCATTTGTCACTCGATCTGCGCCAGGATCGAGGAGAGACATTAACTGAAATGGTTGCTATTGTCCGATCTCTTGTTGCCCATGAGGCGATCGCAAAAGACGAACTAGAAAATCTTTTATTTGAAGTCGGATACCTGGATATTCATACTACTCGCTATGAAAATACTGGCTACAGCATTCGAGAACATAATTACTTCAAGGTTGGTGAAGGCTTTCCCAGGATTATTGAATCTGACCTTCGGAATGGGATCGGAGATGTTCGTTATACCATCAGTGTTGCTGAGTGCAAACGCTTTTCAGTTGGCGAGTTAGAAGTCATATCTTTGATTGGAGGTCAGCTATGAATAACGATGATTTAGAACTGACTCGATTTATCGAAAACCTCCATCAGGAAGTAATTACAAATTCGGAAGGTAGCAACGCAGAAGGAGATAAAGGTTCTTTCAAAGAGGAAGAATTTACCCGTCTCATGATCGACTACCTAATCGAAGCAGGTGAAATTGAAGATGGACAAGTCTGCTATCACAGTGCCCGTGGTATCAAAATCAATGGCTATAACATCCAAGAAGACGAGGGACGGCTCGATCTATTCATCTCCATCTATACCCAGAACGTCTCTCTTACAACCATTCGTAAGGATGCTGTCGAAGCTGCTTTTAATCAATTGCTCAAATTTCTGAATAAAGTTTATGGTGGCTATCATAAATCTATTGAAGAAGCATCTCCTGTATTCGACATGGCACAATTGATTCATAGTCAACATAGCCAATTCAACCATGTCCGTTTGTTTCTCTTCACTGATGGATTGACTACCTCACAAGCTATCACCAAATTAAAAACTCAGCAAAATCAGCAAGAAGAGGGCGTTAACTACTCCTTCAACATTTGGGATCTCCGCCGAACTCAACGTTGTGTCACATCAGGGCAAAAACGAGAAGCAATTGAAATTGATTTTCAAGCCGAGTATGACTCTGTGATTCCCTGTCTTGCCATGCCAGCATCACAAGCAGATTACAGTGCTTATGTTGCCATCGTTCCTGGCGAAATTCTCTACAAAATCTATGCTGAACATGGATCGAGACTATTAGAACGTAACGTTCGCTCCTTCCTGCAAGCAAAAGGAAATGTGAACAAAGGTATCCGCAAAACAATCTTAAAAGAACCTCATCGTTTTCTTGCTTATAACAACGGCATTTCTGCAACTGCCGCATCTGTGAAACTTATCGATTTACCCAACGGCGGACAAGCAATTGCTGGAATTTGTGATTTCCAGATTGTCAACGGTGGACAGACCACGGCATCGCTTTATCAGGCAGTTAGAAAAGACAAAGCGGACATTTCTGGAATCTACGTCCAGACTAAGCTGACTGTGGTAGATCGCGATCGAATTGATGAAATTGTGCCGCTCATATCCCGATACGCCAACAACCAAAATAAAGTCAGTGAAGCCGACTTCTCTGCTAATGACCCATTTCACATTCGTATCGAAGAACTGTCCCGCACTATTTGGGCACCTGCTTTCGATGGTAGTCAACGCCAAACTCGCTGGTTCTATGAACGGGCAAGAGGACAATACGCTGATGCAAAAAATAGTGAATTAACTCCTTCCAAACAGAAAGCCTTCACTAGTAATAACCCAAGTACTCAAAAATTTACTAAGACTGACCTCGCAAAATTTGAGCATACATGGGAGCGACTCCCTCACATTGTTAGCCTTGGTGCTCAGAAGAATTTCTCTAGATTTACATTACTTCTTGCTGAAAATGGAAAGTTTGAGGCAGACGACACTTTCTTTACCAATCTGATCGCGAAGGCAATCTTGTTCAAAACTACAGAGAAACTTGTCGATCGTGAAAAGTTTGGTGGCTACCGCGCCAACATTGTCACTTACACACTTGCCTATCTCAGTTTTATAGATGAGAAGCATGTTGATTTGAATTTAATTTGGAGATATCAGAGCGTTTCACATGACTTACAGCAGACGATAGCGATCATCTCTAGAAAAGTCCACGCAGTCATTACTAACCCTCCTGATGGTCGTAATGTCACAGAATGGTGTAAAAAAGAAGCTTGCTGGCAAGCTATTCAGAGAATAGATGTTTGAGATGTACTAACCTTTAGAAACGAGGCTTGGAATTTGTTGTAGAATACAGGCACAACAAAAATCTGGCTCTAGGAGCTAAATTCAGAAATTTTGTATAAGATAATGTTGGCTTAAAAGAGTTCTTAACAACGAACGAAGGTGTAGCCGTTCCTATCCCACAGTTTTATCGAAAGGCTCAAGGTAGATTAGCTCGTCAACAACGAAAGTTAGTTAGAAAACAAAAAGGGTCGCATCACTATTTAAAGCAACAAAATAAAATTGCTAGAATCCATCAACAAATTGGGAGGCAAAGACAAGATTTTCATTACAATACTTCACACTATCTAGTTAAAAACTATGACTTAGTTGCCGTTGAAGATCTCAACATTAAGGGACTGGCTAAAAGTCGCTTGAGTAAATCAATTTTGGATGCAGCGTGGGGTGCTTTCATCAATATATTGGATGCAGTGGCGGTCAAACGCGGCGTTCATGTGCTGAAAGTCAATCCGCATGG
>Ga0335398_10005369_pt1 | contig 16991 bp, 7 predicted proteins | sample BON03_FD_205742 | JGI IMG/M metagenome (GOLD analysis project Ga0335398, IMG submission 205742) | Freshwater microbial communities from Lake Bonney liftoff mats and glacier meltwater in Antarctica - BON-03 (spades assembly) (version 2) | ecosystem: Environmental > Aquatic > Freshwater > Ice >... | reverse complement strand
TAATAAAAATATATATATATATATATATATATATATATATATATATATATATATATATATATATATATATACACACACACACACATAGAGTACGTGTCTGTGCCGCTGTTGTAAACAGATCTTTCGTCCAAAATAGAAGCGTGCAAATGCAGGATACTCCTGTATTTTTTTTTTATACTGTTCCTGTGAATAGTGAATAGTCTCATGAAACTGGAGAGAGGAGAGAGAGGAGGGAAGAGAGAAGGAAGAGAGGCGAGCTCCTTCTCTCTTCCCTCCTCTCTCCTCTCTCCAGTTTCATGAGACTATTCACTATTCACAGGAACAGTATAAAAAAATACACGAGTATCCTGCGTTTGCACGCGTCTATTTTGGACGTTGAGTAGGGAGGGAGACGAGTAGATAGTCGAGCAGAGAGAGAGAGAGAGAGGCGCGTAGAGAGGCTAGTAGAGAGGCGAGTTGAGAGGCGAGTAGCGAGTCGAGTAGAGAGTCGAGTAGAGAGGAGAGAGAGGTGAGTAGAGAGTCGAGTATAGAGGTGAGCAGAGAGTCGAGAGAAAGTCGAGTAGAGGTAGAGAGGCGAGTAGAGAGGCGAGTAGAGTAGAGAGGTGAGTAGAGAGGTTAAGGGTTTACCCGACACATTGCAGGATATTCGTGTATTTTTGTTTATATAAATCATTTCTGCGAACAGTTAGCTGGCTGGCGGTCATCACCCAAAATCCAAAATCAAAATCCCAAACTACAATAAATAACTACGAGCGAGCGAGCGAGAGTGCAAGAGTAGTAGAAGCGGGGTAAACAGGAACAGGAGAGCCAGAGCGCCAAAGCCACACAGCCACAGCCACAGCTTTTTATTTCAAAACAACAACAAACTGGAGAAACTCTCAGCTATCTATACTCGTAAAGTAGATGACACCATCCACACGCGGGTCCACCCTCTATTTTGACCTCCTTGACCTTGAGATTTTTACGTATACGTATCTTGTATACGTATACGTAATACGTATACAAGCGACAAGCGAACAGATTTTTTTTGTGTTTACGTGAAAATTGCTGCCGGCGCTCGCGGCGACATTTCAATGTTCCCGACATTTTCTCCGACACATCAGCCCTCCCCTGGAGCTGGAGTGTATTTTTGGTTATATCCCGTTTTCGAGGCGGTGGGATATGGTGAGATACACAGCGGGATACAGCTATAGATACAGTTAGATACAGCTAGATATGTACGGATACAGCTGGATACAGTGGGATACAGCCGTATACAGTGGATGTGCTGCAAAATGGCTACATACAGAGATACAGCGGGATACCAAGGATACGGTGAGATACAGGTACAGGCAGGATACAGGTGAAACACAGACGGAAGATCCCAAAAATACGCGCCAGGGGAGGGCTCACATCACGTAGCGCGCAGCACGTGTGTAAACTTTTGGCTAAGCCCGACCGGATGCCTGTTTCTAAAAAACAAACCCCCAGAAACCACCCCTCCTACTCCTTCTAGGAGTGTCCTGTATACCTACTTATACTTACCTACTTTTCCACTTCCACTTACTTATACTTGAAGCTCAACCTTAAAAGGGCCCCTTGCCCCTCGCTGTGCGCCTAAGTGATTCGACTGCTTGAGTTTCCTGTAATCAAAACGACGAAGTTCTTAGTCGAAACTTGCTCAGGTACCTGATGACTGATGAGCAAACCAACGTACCCATTGCGGTTCATCATTACTGAGTCGCTAGTAGCTGCAGCGCACCTTTAACCTTGAAGTAGAAACTACCTACACCTACTATTACTATTACGACTACTACTACTATAGTATATAGTACTATATAGTTACAGTGTGCTATAGTACCAGTACAGTTAGTTACTAACACCGCTACTATGCAATTGTTGTACATGTGTGCAGGTCTATTATAACTATGAAGCTCCCCCCTTAAGTGTATCTTTGAGATATCCCGTTTTTGATATGATGGGATATGTGGGATATGATGTATGATGAGATATATGAGATATAGTCGGATCTAGTCGGATCTAGTTGGATGCCGTTGGACATAGCGGGTGTATAACTAGTTGTCTATAGCTTTCTAATTGTGCTTCAAAGCAAAAATAAGGTAAACCTTTCTCGGCCTGCGGCCTGCAGCGCGCGCACTGCTTTGTGTGACATCATTAACAGTCTACGTGGGCTACGTACCCACCTCGGGTAAACCCAGAGTCGAGTAGAGAGATGAGTAGAGAGGTGAGTAGAGAGGCGAGTAGAGAGATGAGTAGAGGTGAGTAGAGAGGCGAGTAGAGAGGCGAGTACAGAGTCGAGTAGAGAAGCGAGTGGAGAGTCGAGTAGAGAGTCGAGTAGAGAGGCGGGTAGAGAGGTGAGTAGAGAGGCGCGTGGAGAGGCGAGTAGAGAGTCGAGTAGAGAAGCGAGTAGAGAGGCGAGTAGAGAGTGGACGAATAGAGTCGAGTCTAGAGGCGAGTAGAGAGGCGAGTAATAGAGAGGCGAGTATAAAGGCGAGTAGAGAGGCGAGTAGAGAGTCGAGTAGAGAGGCAAATAGAGATGCGAGTAGAGAGTCGAGTAGAACGGCGAATAGAGAGAGGCGAGTAAAGAGGCACGTAGAGAGGCGAGTAGAGAGGCGAGTAGAGAGGCGAGTAAGAGAGGCGAGTAGAGAGGCGAGTAGAGAATCGAGTAGAGAGGCGAGTAGAGCGGCGAGTAGAGAGGCGGGTAGAGAGTCAAGCAGAGAGTCAAGTAGAGAGGCGAGTAGAGAGGCGAGTAAGAGAGGCGAGTAGAGAGGCGAGTAGAGAGTCGAGTAGAGAGCCGAGTAGAGAAGCGATTAGAGAGGAGAGTAGAGAGTCAAGTGTGGAGAGAGGCGAGTAGAGGGTCGAGTAGAGACGCGAGTAGAGAGGCGAGTAAGAGTAGATAGAGAGGTGGGTAGAGAGGCGAGAAGAGAGTCAAGTAGAGAGGTGAGTAGAGAGGCGAGTAAAGAGAGGCGAGTATAAAGGCGAGTAGAGAGGCGAGTAGAGAGTCGAGTAGAGAGGCGAGTAGAGATGCGAGTAGAGAGTCGAGTAGAAAGGCGAATAGGGAGAGGCGAGTAAAGAGGCACGTAGAGAGGCGAGTAGAGAGGGAAGTAAGAGAGGAGAGAAGAGAGGCGAGTAGAGAGGCGAGTACGGAGGCGAGTAGAGAGGCGAGTAGAGAGGCGAGTAGAGAGGCGAGTAGAGAGTCGAGTAGAGAGGCGAGCAGAGATGCGAGTAGAGAGGCGAGTCGAAAGGCGAGTAGAGAGTCGAGTAGAGAGTCGAGTAGAGAGTAGAGAGGCGAGCAGAGAGTCGCGTAGAGAGGCGAGTAGAGAGGCGAGTAGAGAGGCGAGTAGGGAGGCGAGTAAAGAGTCAAGTATAGAGTCGAGTAGAGAGGCGAGTGGCGAGCAGAGAGTCGAGTAGAGCGGCGGGGGTAGGTAGTCGAGTAGAGAGGCACGTAGAGAGTCAGTAGAGGAGAGGCGAGCAGAGAGGCGAGTAGAGAGGCGAGTAGAGAGTTGAGTAGAGAGGAGAGTAGGGAGGCGAGTAGAGAGTCGAGTAGAGAGGCGAGCAGAGAGTCGAGTAGAGAGATGAGTAGAGAGGTGAATAGAGAGTCGAGTAGAGAGTCGAGTCAAGAGGCGAGCAGATAGTCGAATAGAGAGTCGAGTGTTAGAGAGGCGAGTTGAGAGGCGAGCAGAGAAACGAGTAGAGAGGCGAGTAGAGAGTCGAGTAGAGAGTCGAGTATACCGATGCAAGCAGAGAGTTGGGTAGAGAAAGTCGAGTAGAGGTAGAGAGGCGGGTAGAGAGAGAGGCGAGTAGAGAGGTGAGTAGAGAGGCGAGTAGAGAGTCGATCGAGTCGAGAGGCGAGCAGAGGATTAACCCGAGCACTTAGAGTCCGAGACAGTGCGGCAGCCGCAGCTACATGGTTAGATATAGGTAGATACAGCGCGATACAGAGGCGGGATGTTTTAAAGATACACTCCAGCTCCAGGGGGGGCTCTATGCTCTATAAGGTTACAGGTCTAAGACGGCTAAGACGGCTAAGGCGCTAAGGCTTAGCTAAGGTCTGAGGTTTAAGGTCTAAGGTTAGTAATTGTTACTGCTACTATATTATATACAGTAATAGTATAAGTATATATAAGAGTAAGAGTAAGAAAGCTACTCTTGTAATATAAATATAAGTCCAAGTATATAGTGAATAGTGTATTATAGTGTAAAGTAAAAGTTAATAGATAACGTGGCATGATGATTGATGAGTTTCAATAATAAATAACAGCGAGCACGCTAGCAGTACACAGTATGTACAGCAGAGCAGCAGTACAAGTATAAACAACCCACCACCACCACGCCACACGATTCGTACACGATTATATTACAACAGCTCTACGCCAAATCGCCAAATCCCCCCCCCTCCCTCGTTAAAAAAATGTTTAAAATTTTATATATATTTATATTTTAGTGCGTATAGTCGTGTGAAGTGTGGCTCATGGCTCGGAACTGCGAAGATTAAAAAAGTAGTAGAGTAGTACTACTAGTAGTATAGAGTGTGAATATTTAATGCCTCGTAATACCTCGAAACCCCCTCTCGGACGTGACCTGCTGTGACCTACCTATCTACCATCACCATCATCTCAATCTCAGGCGGCTTGATCAGGTCGAGCTTAGTAAAAATTGTACACACGTACGCGTACGCGGACACAGAGTCAGAGTGCAGAGAGGCAGAGGCAGTTTCTGTGCAACAGCCGCGCGACGCCGCCTGCGGCAATTACAATTATGGTATGGGTTAGGGTTAGTTAGGGGTAGGGTTGCCATAGACCATATATAGACTCGCAGCCGCCGCGCTTGTGAGTCGGCGCGGTGCTGGTAGCTTCGAGGCACTGCATGCAAATAAGAAGTAAGAAGTAAGAAGAGGAATAATCGATCCTATGTGATTACGACTTACGACAGAAAACCATGATTATAAGAGCTTAGAGTAATCAAATCATGTATCTACTACAACGCCCTCTTGTTCTTGTTATAACTTGTTGTATATATATAGTATATATGTGATCAATTATTATTATTATCGTTTTATAGTTTCTCTCTTGGCTCTTGGTATTAAAGAGTCGAGCCACGAGGCCGTTTTTAGATGCTATAGCTAATAGGCTATAGATATAGGAATATAGGCGAAGCGAAGGCGAAAAAAAACTTATAATTATTAGTTAGCGTCATCACCGTCAGCCGACAGCCCTCCCGTACCCACCCACCCACACGACCGCCAGCAGTCGGAGCGAACCCCACAAATCAGTAGTATTAGCAAACGAAACAAAAACAGCACAAATCAATCACGGCTGCTCGGCAAGGCCCCTATATCAGTCGCAGCAGGTGCAGAGCGCTCCCGGGGCCCCAAGAGACAAGAACAACAAACAACACACAAGAAAGAAACAACCCACCCCTGCACATAAAACCTACCTGTCCACACGAGACGCGCGGGTCGTGGCGGAACAGCCTCGGCGGCGGGTCCGTCCACTGCCCAGCCTATGTGTCGCTGTGCGAGGTCATCTCCCGCCCGCGCGCAGGTGCTCTCGCGACCTCCAACCCAGCACATGTGAGCCCCATGCGCATGCATCGCCTGGTCCCTGCTAGAGGGCCTCTCCTGGCCCGTTCTGTGCACATGCACCACCGCGCGCCTGCGTGACCACTCCAAGTGGCCAGCTGCGACACCAGTGTGCGCTGCCTAGGGCATACCAATCCACCCTACAAGACTACAAGTCGACCTGGACCGTCCAGGTGGGTGTGAGCAGTCCGGCGCCCTGCTTGAGCACCTTTGGGTTGTTGAGCTTGCGCTTGGCCTGCACCGCGCCGCCCACCTCCTTGGCCGCCTCCTTGGGCGGTTCGGCCACGGCCACGGCCGGGACATCGTCGGGCGAGCCCTCGGCCACGACCTCGGCCAGGACCGGGCTCTCTTTGCTCGATGCGGATCGCTCCAGCTCGGGCGCCTTGTTCGAGTCGATCGCGCCCAGCTTGCGCCGCACGTTGGCCAGGTTTGCGCGAAGCTCGTCCACGCCATGCCGCTCGTGCATGCCCTTGTAGTCCCTCGACGCCGCGTCGGCGCTCATGGGGCGGGCACCAACCTTGGGCGACGGCGGCGGCGGCCGCGCGGCCAGCGGCGCGGGCGGCGGCGGCGGCTCCGCCCGTGCCTTGGTTGTCTTTCGCGAGAGCCGGTCGAGCAGCGGCTCGACGTCGCGCGCCGACGTGGGCGGCTCGGGTGGCGACTTGCCTCCCTCCGAGTCTGCCCAGGGCGCGACCGAGGTGCGGCGGCCGCGCCGCGTGGCGGCGGACTCCGTCTCGCCCATGTTTGCAAACATGCCCGAGGTGGCCGCCACGGGCACGGTCCGCGCGGCGCGGCGCGAGGCGCGGCCTCCGCCCGGCAGCGTCTCCTTGGCCTCTTCCGTCTCGACCCAGTCCACGTCCGAGCCACCCTCCTCCTCCACCTCGGACTCGTCCGTCTCGTCCTCCGTCGTCATCTCGTCCTCCGTGCTCTCCTCCTCCCTCGCGACCGCCCGCGACACCGGCCGCGCCTTCTCCTGCAGCCTTCGCTCGAGCCGCGCAAAATCGTCGTCAACCGGCGCGGCCGGCTTGGGCTTGGGCGACGACGACTCGCGCGCGGCGGCCGTCTCGGTGCGCAGCGCCGCCAGCGCCGCCGCCAACGCAGCAAGCTCCTCGGCGTCGCGCTTCTCGCGCGCCTGCGCCTTGGCGCGCTCCGAGTAGAGCTGCAGCCGGACAGTATTGGTCAGGTCCGACGCGTCGCGCATGGCGCGGTCCTTTTCGGCGAGCTGGGCGGAGCGCACGCTCAGCGCGAGTTGCGCCGCAACCGTCGTGTCGAAGGCACAGCGCAGCAGCGCCTTGGACATGGAGATGGACGAGATGGTCTCGATCTTGGTGTGCGCGCCGTCCTCGCGCTGCGAGAGCCGCTGGTTGAGGACCGAGATGTCACGCGAGTGCGACGCCACGCGCGCCTTGACCTAGGTATGAGATGGAAATGAGCATGGCTGAGGAGACCACTCAGGATGAAAGGGATCTACCAGGTGGTGCAGTGCTTAGTGGTGTCCGCCCGGCTCAAGTACACATGCACCTCCTCCCTTGTGCTGGGGCAGGCCCACCTCTGTTCATCGTTTTCCGCACGGTAAGTGAAATGATTCCTGGATCACCAACGACACTCGTCAGTGGGACCTTCAAGGGGGGAGGTCGCACGTGTGTGTGGTGTGCGAGTGCTTTGTGAGATTGAATCCCTACATCTACCTAGCAGTAGGAGCGGCGCCACAGAGAGGGCGAGGCTATTCGTTCCTCTCGAGGATTAGGGGTCTCGCCATTAGGGGCGTAGCGGAGACTGAGGGCAGGGCAGCAGCGAGGCGATATAGCGCAGCGGCGCGACGGTAGTGCGGCCATAGCAGTCAATAGTGCGGCCTACCTCCTCCACCCCGCGCGCCGCGCCCGCCGCGCCAGCCTCATCCTCGGCCGCCGCCGCCGCCTCCTTGCCCGCGAGCAACACCGTGGCCTGGCGCCGCTTCTCAATGAGCACCTCCTTCTCCTCTCTCGCCCGCTGCAGCGAGACGGCCGACTCCACCTCGCCCACGAACCACTCCTTTGGCCTTGCGCCCAAGATGGTCGCGCACTCGTGGATCGCGTGCTTGGAGTCGGCCAGCCGCGCCTGCTGCGCCGCCGTCACCTTGTTCATCACGTTGGGCAGCGCATGGTCGGGACGCGTCAGGGTGCCGCGCGCCGACTGCGGCCGCGCCGGGCCCATGCCGCCGCGCGCAGAGGGCGGCCCGCCCACGCCGCGCCGCTGCAGCGCCGCGATCTCCTCGTGCTTGCGCTTGAGCACCGCCGCCTGTTTGGCGTGGTCCTGCTGCAGCCGGTCGAGCTGCGCCGCCGTCTTCTCCTCCTTGCGGCGCACCGCCTTGAGCTCGCGCTCGCGCGCCTGGTGCTGCGCGCGGTGCGAGTCGGCGTCCTCGCGCATCCGGCGAGAGAGCGCCACCTTCTGCGCCTTGATGGTGCCGATCTCCTCGCCCAGCTCCTTGACGCGCCGCTCCGCCGCGACGCGCGCGTTGAGCAGCGCCTTCTGCTGCGACTGCTGGTTGCGCAGCGAGCGCAGCTGCGCCTCCGCCGCCTCGAGCTTGCGCGCGAACGACTCGCGCAGCGCCTGCGCCTTGGCGTCGCTCTTCTCCTGCAGCTCGGCGATCTTCTTGCTCAGCTCGTCGCGCTCGCGCCCCGTCTCCTTGACCGACGCCTCCAGCTCCAGCAGCGCGCGCTGCATCTCCTCCACCTCGGACGCCATCTCGTCCTCCTCTTGCGCCTTGAGCAGCTCCTGCTTGAGCGCGAGCGACTCGTCCAGCGTCGCCAGCGCCTCGGACATCTCGCCCTGCTTGGTCAGGAACTCGAGCTCCTCCTCCAGCTGCTCCTGCTTGAGCGCGGCCTCCTCGGGGCGCTGCTCCTCCGCCTCCTCGCCGCTACCCGACGGGGCGCCCTCCACAAACGCCTCGCGCGGCGCCGCCGGCGGCGCTCCGTCCTCGGGCGCGATGGCCGGGGCGGCGGCAGCCTCCAAGCTCGCCGGTGTGGCCTCTAAGCCCGCCGGCGTGGGGCCCGCGGCCACCTGCGCGCCAGCCTCGGGCGGCGCCGCCGACGTCTTGGCCGCCTGCGCGGCACGCACCGCCTCGAGCTTGTGCTGCAGCTGCTGGCAGCGCTGCAACGTCAGGTCCGTATTGTTGACCCGGGGCGCCGCCGCCGCCGCGCCGCCGCTCGACGAAGCCGCGGCGCCACCGCCACCGCCCGCCAGCGTGGCGACGAGGTCGCTGGCCGCCGCGCCGGACGGCAGCGGGCCGAGCGGCCCGCCGCCCGCCTCGTAGTGCTGGAGCCGTGCGGTGAGCATCGCCACCTGCTCCATGAGCTCGGCGATACGCGCCTGCACCGGGTCCTGCGCGATGAGCAGCTTGTTCTGGATCTGGCGCGCGCGGTTGGCGTACTTGAGCGTGTTGAGGCTCTCCTCCAGGTCGGCGTCCGAGGGCGAGACGCACGCAATCATGAGCGTGTGCGCATTGCCGCCGAGCGAGTCCTGCAGCAGCCGCGTCAGCTTCGAGTCGCGGTAGGGCACGTGCGACTGCCTCTCGCACAGCGCCGAGATGACGTTGCCCAGCGCGAGAAGGCCCTTGTTGATCTGCACGCCCTCGGCGAAGCGGTCGCCCGACGCGCCCGTCCGCTTCGCGCGCTCCGAGCCCGCGAGGTCGACAAAGTTGAAGCGCGGCGTGAGGATCTTGCCGCCCTTTAGCGTGAGCTCGAGCGAGACCGTGAAGATTGCGTGTGAGCGTGACGACGTCGCGTTCATCTGGGTCGAGCCCGTCGCGCGGTTGCGCGAGCCCTCGGCCAGCGCCGCCATCGCCTCGTCGGGGCTACCGACGGAGCGCGCTTGCATCCCGGGCAGCGAGATGCCGCCCTCCTTCGTCTCGCGGATGTCGAGCGTCGCGAGCTTGACCGTCGCGCCGGCGTTGCCCTCGCTGCTCGTCTCCGCCGGCCGCTGCAAGAGGTCGTGGATGTCCTCCTTGTACACCTCGATGAAGGACACCTTGGCGGTGAGCGTCGCGCCCTCGAGGTCCGTGCCCACCACGCCGACGCGGCCGAAGAGCTCGCGCACCGTGCGCGGGATGATACCGAGGCCAGACTCGGGGCTGTCTCCAGCGTAAGCCTCGCCGTCGCCAGAGCCCATCGTGTGGGTCTTGCCCGAGCCGGTCTGACCATACGCGAGCACCGTCGAGTTGTAGCCCTTGAGCACACGCGCCACCTGTGGGACGCACGGAGGCGGTGTGTGGGTGCGGGGCAGCAGGTCTGAGCGGCCACGTTGCCCGGCGAAGGTACTCCCCGTGCGATTGTCGTTAGACACTGACTCCGCCATCTCCGATACCGGACCCCACTCACCAGCGACTGAACACACTCGTCGTACACCTCGTGCTGCTCGCTGCTCGCCTCGAGGACGTGGTCGTACGTGAATGCACGGTCCACGCCGAGCACCAACTGACGGGGGCGCAGGGAGGATAGCATGAGCAAGTGCCGGTGGCATTCGCGCCGCACCACGCCTCGCGCTCACCTGCGGCTCGCCGGCAACCTTGCGCAGGATCTCCTGCGCGCCGTCGGCCCGGTCCGTCAGCGGCCGGATGCGGACCGCAACGCGGACCGCCTCGCTCTCGGCCATGAGCCAAATTCAAAATGCGCGAAAATCAGTTTTGTTTTTAGCGCGTGGCACCGCCGGTATCTCTACGGCTCCCCTCCGGTAGCCTTCACACCCCACCGATCGGGACGCGCTAGACTGCGCCAGAGCTAGACCCTCGTCCCTGTGCACATGTGTGTGTGTGTTGCTAGACGCAACTGTCACTGCCTGCGACGGCCAGAGGGGAGGGGGGCACTGCACTGCACGCTACCCCCCTTAGCAGTCCCTGTGCACTACTACTGTGAACAGATGAGAGTCGGTTACAAGGGCTACCTGTCGCATCAAAAGATCAACAGGTCACACGCACACTCACACGGACACAGAGCGAGCAACGGCGCAACGACGCTTGAGGTTCACGTCAAGCAGCAGCACGACGCCGGTGCGCCATGGTGATCGCCAACGAAGAGCTGCGCTCGGCAAACGTGCGCATGCTCAAGGAGATTCAGAAGCTCGAGAAGGGGAACGCCGTGCTGCAGGCACGTGTGGCGGAGCTCGCGGCAGCCGTGCCAACTAGCGCAAGCGGCCAGGTGGAATCGCTGCGGGAGGACAAAGCCGAGCTGGTCGCCGCGCAAGCTGCCATGCTGCGCGAGCGCGAGGAGGAGCGCGAGAGGGCCGCGGCTGCTCACCAGTCGCGGGCGCGCGAGCTGTCGGCGGCGCTCGAGGAGGCCGCGCAGGTGAGGAAGGATGCCGTGGCGAGCCTGGACGACGCGCACACCGTCTTTGAGCGCAGCCTCGAGGAGCGTGACGCGGAGATTGCGGTACTGCGCCAGCGAGTGGCGGAGCTCGCGTTGGCACTCGAGTCGGCCTCGCAGCGCGAAGCGAGCGCGACGCTGCGCGCCGATGCTGCGGAGGCGGAGCGGGTCACCTCGCTCGGCCCACCTCCTGTGCTGGCCGACGCGAGCCCGCCGCCCGACCAGCCGCTGGGGCTGAGTCCCGCGCAAATCGCAGCCCTGGAGGCCGCGGCGGGCGAAGCCGAGGGCTTGCGGGCGGAGCTGTGCCGGCTGGAGGCCACGGGGCGCGAGCTCGAGGCGCAGGCGGAGCTCCGTGCGGCGGAGCGAGAGAGGGTCTGCCTCGAGCGAGAGAGCGCGGCGGCCAAGCAGGCGCACGAGGCGGCGGCGGCGCTCGAGCGAGAGAGCGCGGTGGCCAAGCAGGCGCAGGAGGCGGCGGCGGCGGCGCTGGCAGAGGCGGACAGGCGGGCGTGGGGGCTGGAGGCGGAGGTGGCGGCTCTGCGGTCCGAGGCGGAGAGCTTGCTTGCCGAGACTGCATCGCTGCGCCGCCAGCTTGCAGAGACCCTCGCGGCCAAGGGGCCGCAGGGCACGGGCTTCCAGCAGTTCGTCGCCCTCAAGCGCGAGATCGGCGCGCTCCGGACCACCCTCGCCGCGCTCACGCGGCAGGACGGGCGCGCGGGCAGCTCGGCCATGGGGACGTCGGCGATGGCGGGCTCGCTCACGGGCGGAGGGCTTCCGGCGGCGGCGGGCTCCTCCGGAGCGCTGACGACGCCGCCGCGTCCGGGGCCCAGGGCCGTGGACAGGCCAGCCAGTCTGGCGCCCACTGGCTCTGCGCCGAGTCCCGCTTCCGCACGAGCCGCCGCATCGCCCGCTACTGCAGCTCCGGGCAGCCCCGCGCCCACCGCCGCCGAGGGGTCGGCCTCAGCGGCAGCTGCCTCCGCCTCGCCCGCTGGCGACGTTGGCGCGCGTGCGGCGCTGGTCCGCGGGCGGAGCAGCGGCGGGCTGCTTGACGCTGGGAGGGGCCAGGGCGTGGCACTGGGGCTTGGCAGCGTGGCGCCCGTGCAGACGGTGGTTGGGATGCCATCTGGACCGGGTGGAGCGGCTCGGCGGGGAGCGGCGGGGAGGGGGGTCGGCGGTGGACTGCTGTTGCAAGGCAGGAGACAGATGTAGTAGAGGGGGAGGGGGCGATTGTTTTCTGGCTGCTAGCTGCTAGAGGAGCTCTGTGGGTAGTTATACAGTATGAACATGAACATGAACATGGTACACTAGACACTACATCACCACACGTAGCTCGTAGCGCTCTAGCGCTGTGTACTTGTACTAAATTTTATAATGATAAACTAACGTCGTACCTAGTACGTAGCCTACCGCCTAAGGTTAAGGTAGCCTAAGGCCTAAGTTAGCCGCCTGCTGCTAAGGGTATGGTCGACGGCTGGCTACAACGCTACAACGTAAACGTAGACGTAGGCCAAGAGTCCTGGGTTAACCCTCTGCTATACATTAATTATAATTGTGGTGCTGTTCTTGTCGTGTGTTTGTGTATGTGACCTGTTTCTCTTAGGCCCGAACGTAGCAGTGTGTAGCACGATGCTATGCTTACCCCCAGCACCTCGTACTGTAGTCTATACGAGGTCTAAATGCTAAATGCTATATAAAGCGAAACCATCTGTCTGTGAATGTGAATGATCTGCCCACCGCTTCGCACGCGGCGCGGCTTTACGTGGTCGCGATCAACGACAAACAGGTCACACACACAACCACCAAGAACAACACGTGGATCAGATGGAGTCGGCGCGTCGGCATGTGGACCAACTCGTGGCGCTCTACAACTTCAGCCTGCCAATCGCGAATGGGATGGTGAAGGAGTTCTTCGTGGAGAATCATTGGACCAACGCTGTGCCGGAGAGCTGGCGCGAGCCGCTCGAGGAGCTTCCCTTGGACGAACTCGCTGAGCTGCTCACGAGCGGCGTGCCGGTGAATACGAGAACGGTCTGGCCGCTCTCGCTGCTTGCGTTCGTCGCGTCGTGCCATGCGCTGCGCCTTCCTGGTCAGTTCGACGCACGCGGTGAGGCGGGCGAGGGTGACGTCGCTCGGCCTGCGCACGCCGACATCAATGGCCGATGCTCCGAGGAGGCGGCGGTCGACACGGAGTTGCGCCGGTCTGTCAAGCCCAAGAAGATGCACGAGATCGTGCGTCTGAGCGCGGTGGCGGACCAGTTGCGCCGCGCCGTCGGATGCGACGCCGCCGTTGATGTTGGCTCCGGCCTGGGCTACTTCTCGAGGACGCTCGCGTTCGAGTGTGGCTGGGATACGATGGGCATTGAGGCAGTCGAGTCGAATGTAGTTGCGGCTCGCCAACTGGACACATACATGGTGCCGCGGCTCCGCGCCAAGCGAGGCACGGACTGGGCGCCGGGCTCGCTGCGTCATGTCACCGCCTGGGTCCCGCCCACGATGACCTCGGCGCAGTTTCTCGCTCTCGTGGTAAACCCGCCGCCGGACGACGCGGCGCGGGAAAACGCGTCATCTGCGACAGACGAAGGGGCGGCGGCGCCTTTTGACGGGGGGACTGACGCCGCGCCTCGCAACACGGCGCTCCTGGGCCTGCACACGTGCGGCGACCTCGCCTGCACGCTGCTTCGGATATATAACAAAGCAGGCCCCGCCATCGGCTGCATCATAAACGTGGGGTGCTGCTACATGCACATGAGCGAGCCGGGGCACCCGGCGCGTTCGGCTCCGCGGCAGGTGAATGCGCAGGACTGGGCGGCGGCTGGATACGCAGAGGTCCGGCGCGCAGAGGAGGCTGCCGCCTCGGTCGACCCGCGCCTGCTCGTCTGCCAGGAGACGCAAGACAGCCCACACCTGCCGGGGTTTCCGCTGAGCGGCCACGTTGGGTCGCGCGGGGTGCGGCTGGGCTACCACGTCCGCGAGATGGCCTGCCACTCCACCGCAGCCTACGCGGAGCGACTCCGCGAGTCGGCGCGCAAGGGCGAGGCCGGCGAGCCGACGCTGCAGCTGCACGGCCGGCGGGCGGTGCTAGAGATTTTTCTGCAGCGGCGGCCCGGCTACACCGAGCTCAAGCGAGCAAAGTGCGGCTCCATCCGGAACGCCGCGCACATGTCCTTTGCGGAGTACTGCGAGCAGTGCTTCGAGCGCGTGGGGTTGGCGCCGCTGACGGAGGAGGAGCGTCTCGAGATCGAGACGGATTTGGCACCGCTCTTCAGCCAGTGGCGGCGCGTCGTTGTTTTCTTCGCGCTGCGGCAGCTGCTCGCCCCGCTCTGGGAGGCGCTGCTGCTGCTCGACCGGCTACTCTTCCTGGCCGAAGAGGGACACCACGCCGCGCTCTTCCCCGTCTTCGACCCGACGCTCTCGCCACGCAACTACGCGCTGGTGGGCGTCCGGCCCAGCGCGGAGGTGACGGCGGAGACTGTCGCCGCAGCGCTCCCGCCGCACGCCATTGCGATTCTGCAAGCGGACGCGGCGCGGGCACCCGCCATAGTGGCTAGCACTGAGACGGAGCACAGCTAGCACCTGGGGCAGCTCTTCTGTGAGGAGATCGGAAGGCATGTCGGTCGTCGGTCGAGGGCGGTTTGTGCGAGGGCCCGCGCGGGGGGTTTTCTTGGGGGATATTTCTTTATATTGTCTCGTGTGTATAACTGTATAGTTGCAGTTGTGCGCCCCGTGCGCCCCCCGTGCCGCGCATGTGCGCGGGCAAAGTAAATAAAATGTGTAAAATATAAGCATTGCGCATTGCGCTGTGCGCTGTGCGCTGTGGGACGTCGTGCGCGCCCCACGCGCGCCCGGCGCCACGCACGCACGTGTGTGAGGCATATTTGTTTAATCGTAGTCTTAGTCTTATTGTTATAGCATATTGTATAGGTATAGTTATAGTTATAATAATAGTAGTCTATGTCTGTAGTTTCACTCAAGTAAGTCTGTGTCAGGGTTGCACTATACAATATACAGGTATACAAATATAAATATACATATAATTATACGTATTATACATTATACACGAGGTCCAGAAGTGTATATTTTGTATAATTTGAGTGCCGCCCTACCGCCTGCCCAGGGTGCGTATTGGTATTGCGTCAGCACCCAGCCCCAGGGGGTAGGGGACAAAAAAGAAAAGAAAATCCCTTGGCGCGGGAACGACCCTGGGTCAGCGAGGTGGTGTGTGGTGGTGTGTGGGGGGGGGTGGGGCAGGGTGGGGAGTGGGGCAGGGCGGGGGGTCTATAAATAGTACATGTGCGAGCCGCTATATATATTCAGCCCACCGACCCCACATACATAATGTGCCACATTATATACAATATACAAAATTATACTTATATATACATATACGTATTATACATTATACAAGCCGTCCCCCCGTTAAGGGGATGTCTTTGGAGCGTGTAGCTAATGCAACCCTGGTCTGTTGTGTCTGTGTGTGTCTGTGTCTGTGTGAGAATTCTCCCTTGAATAATATTATAACTCGATGATTATGATCCCCCTGCCCTGCCCCTGAGGGGAATTTCCTTCACCTGTGCAAAATACCGGTGTGGGGGGATTCAGTGCGCGCAGCCACTTCACCACTGCCAGGTGGCCATGCTCGACGGCGGCCTCGCAGACGCGCGCGTCCCAGAGAAAGGGTACCCCGCGCGCGCGCAGCAGTTTCAGGAGGGGGAGGTTTCCGTACGCGGCGGCTCTGACGTTGGCGCGGGGTGAGTCATAGAAGTCGCCGACCGATTTCCACACCGGGGCGGGGGCGCTCTGGCCATCGACATCGAGCGCCGCCAGCGCGTAAAGGTAACGGCCGTCCAGCGCCTTTTCGAGGTCGCCACGGGTGATGGAGAGCTCCCTGAACATCTCGCGAGTGGCCTCGCCGCGCCAAGCGGCCCAACCCGCCTTGGCGAGCCCGACCGCACCAATCGCCCCGACCGACAGCGTCACCTGCTCCAGGAGTTCGACCGGGAGGGTTGCCAGTAGCCCTTGTACTGGTGGCGCAGGCAGGGGCGGGGCGATCCAGGTCCGAGATGCTGCAGCTGGCATTGGAAGGCTTACCTGGAGCGGATACATTTAATGGGCGCCTGCGCGCGAAGGGCCACGCCAAAGGTCGGTCGCAGCGGCACTCCCCATTGAGGCAGGCGCAAGCGGCACTCCCCATTGAGGCAGGCGCATGTGCACGTGGCGTAAATCGCCCTTCCGTTGCCGTGGCCGCCTGCAGATGGCGGTGCACATTCGCCCCGGGCGCCAACCGCCGGTGCACACAAAGTGGCTGTGAGGGCACGCAAGCGGAGTAATATAATCACTCGTATATAGAAGCAATACGCCATGCAATCAGGCCACCTAATACTGCCAGCGCGCTCGGTGGCGGTCGGACTGCCATATGGCTTGCTCGCCTTCATCCTCCCCTGCTGGTACATGTCCCAGACAATGCGACCAGAGGTGGGCACCGTTGCCCCGCCCTCGCCCTCTCCCCCCGTCTCCGCCGGCGCCCAATGCCACTTGGCTGCTTGGCACCACGCCGACCCGCAACCAGTCGCTCGCGACGCGCATGGCGGTAGGATTAACCCGAGCCGATCGAGGTGGCGCCCGACCGCACGACGCGACTCGCCAACCTGCGCTTCGAGGCAATCCGCTCTGTGCCCCACGCCCATGGCGACTGGCACACCGTCCTGCTAGAGGTGGCTCCTTCCGACCTCATCCGCACTGAGCCACTCCTCGACCAGGCGACGCAGGACGCCGCCGAGACCGGGGCGCCGCCCATGGATATCACCAGCTACGTGTACGAGCTTCGGCTGATCTTGGTGGTGGACTACACACTAGAGGTGGAGCCCGGCCAGACGCTTGCGCAGACGGCGGCGGCGTCGGAGGCGATTGTCGCGGCCAAGATATCGGAAGCCGCCGCTGAACTCGGCCTTGGTGACTTCTCCATTACGGCCAAGACCGTCTTTCCACCATACCCGCCGCCCTCGTCGCCGCCGCCCTCACCGCCGCCGCCGTCGCCACCCCCGTCGCCGCCGCCACCCACACCGCCCCCGCCCTCACCGCCA
>Ga0335398_10005367_pt1 | contig 17000 bp, 14 predicted proteins | sample BON03_FD_205742 | JGI IMG/M metagenome (GOLD analysis project Ga0335398, IMG submission 205742) | Freshwater microbial communities from Lake Bonney liftoff mats and glacier meltwater in Antarctica - BON-03 (spades assembly) (version 2) | ecosystem: Environmental > Aquatic > Freshwater > Ice >... | reverse complement strand
TTGGCGAAGGTGGTGGTTGATCTTACTCTCGAACGGTCCTCAAAGACCAAGCGTCTTACGATCCAACCACCACCACAGATCAGCATTCTAGAATGCTGATCTGTGGCTCTTGTTTCGCACAAAAGCTTGGATCTTCATAAGACAAGCACCAGACGTATTCAATTGAACGGCAGCAAAGTCCCGCACTGCGGACCTCTGGGTAGTCAGATTGCTGCACAAACGACGAATGACCGCTTTGGGGACGCCGCACCGCAGCTTTCAGACTCAGCGTGAAAGTCCGCTATGGGCCGTTTGCGATCAAGATCGGACGGGGTAGGGTGAAGGTCTACATCAACGCCACATCAACAGTCGAATGTGGTTTAAACACTGGTTTTGTGGCCCAATACGGGCGAATGTCGCCGAATGCGGGGTCGGTAACTTTGCGAAATCAAAGGCTTGCGGGCTAAGTGATTGATTTTCATAACTTATCAGAATCGTTGGGATATAGGCTCATAACCTGAAGGTCGTAGGTTCAAATCCTACTCCCGCAACCAAAAAACTAAAACAAAACAAACACTTGCCCTGTGGTATTATTTTACCACAGGGTGTTTTGCGTTTTACATCAGCGCCACATCAACACGGGCACCGAAAAACAGCATTCGCACGCATTCGCGTGGATTCGCCGACATTGGGCGACATTCGCGGGCATCAAGCGCTGGTGTTTTGGGCATGGCGTGCTGCGATCCACTGGCTTAGCAACTTTATCTCAGGTGCGCTGAAGCCCGTGGCGATGGCGTCCGAGACCCGTTCCATCATCGCCCAGTCGTCAGGGCCCGTCGATTTCGCAGGCCAGGACGATCTGAACTGGCCGCAGGCAGAACTGAAGCCTGTCGCCCAGTCGCGCAAGGCCATCTTGCTTCGCTTCGACATGGCGGCAGCAAACTGCGCCGGGTCGTTGGCCTGATCGACACAGGTGTTCGCGCGCATCATGATGAGGTCGGCGAAGCGTTGGATCGTACCCGGTTCAAGGGTTGCCATCGCGCTGCCCAAGATTTCTGGCAACCATCGGTTCGGCGCTATCAGCTTCGGTGTAAGGGTGATTGACATCAGGAAGCCGTCTATCCAGTCAACTGTCACGGCGGAGCCTTTGACGAAACGGGCCAATTCCCCCTTGCGTTCGTGCTCGGGTTCTTCTGCCTGATCTACGAACTCTTCGAGCGTGGCGTTCTGATTAACGTCCGGGTCGTCGAAAATCCAGGCTTCAATGGTCTGGTCGTGGACATCGGCCATGACCGGTATCTTCTTCAGATCCCGACCTTCCAGCAGCGCCATGGCCGTGGCGGTAAAGCTTGGCGCATCCGAGTGGCCGGCGGCCGCAAGAACATCCGCCCCCCGCCCAATCAGACGTGCCCAGAAGTCGCGCCGCGTCTCCAGCCACTTCCAGAGTGCCGTTTCAAGCGTACGCGGGCTGCGCTTGCCCTCGAGCACCTCATGCGCATGGTCGCTCTCCTCGAACCAGCTTTGCACGATTGCGTGGCGATCCCACCAGCCTTCGCTGGCGTTGATCAGTTTGCCGCGCGCCTGCGCGGAAAGGCCGCCGATGCGTTCTGCGGCAGGCAAGGCAGCGATCAGAGCTTCTGTTGTCACGGCTTCCGGCCGCAGTTGTGAGAACCCGCACAGTTCTACCACTTCGATGAGGCCCGGGACGGGCGGCAGATCGGCGGCAAGACCATCAGCCAGCGCGTTTGACAAGGTGCGTTCAAGCCAGGGGACCGAGACTTTCACCACGCCGGTCTCATCCGTGATGCGCTGAATCAGAGCCTTTTGCTCACGCGCCGAGCTGCACGGGATCGCATAGGCGTCCTTGATGCCGTAACCCTGCTTTAACAGGAGCATTGCCGTTTTGCGGCTACCGCCGGATTGCAGCGCGATCATTATGCTCTGCGCGCCGCCGCCGTCGGGCAGCGTGGCGATCACGTTGTGGATGGTCCACGGCTTGACCGGTGTGCCGGTGGCAGTTCCCGATCGCATGGCGGCCTTCAGAGCCTGATCTACCGCAGCACGTGCGTCGTCATCGGGCATCCAACTGCGCAACATCACCATCTTGCCAGTCACGTTGGACGATAGCCCACCCGCAGAAGCCCGATCTGCGAGGGCGCGGGCGGCTGCGATGCGGATCGGTGCTGCGGGGTCCAGCAGCCAGAAACACGCCAGCTTGGTGTGGACAGGTTCGGGTCGTTCTACTGACCATGCGATGACATGCGTGCGCATCTCGGCTGGCATCGCGGGAAACGTCTCTGTCAGCGCAGCGTGCAGCACGAGCGCATCACCGTCGGACTGCTCGATCAGATTACGGAACAGGCTGTCCAACATCACATCTGCTTCGGTGCGGTCCTCCAGCGCTATGGCGCTGTTCGCGGCATCGATGTCATCTGCGGTGAGTTCCAAAGCCGCTGGCGCTTTCAGCCCGTTCTGTGCCCAAGCGCGCGCGAGCACCAGCCGATGGAAGGACCTCAGCCGCCCTTGACCGGCGGCCAGCTCGACAGCATCCGTGATGGCCGCCAGAAACGCCTCGCCCCGCTTCTTGCGGTTCTCCTGCGCCATGCGCGCCGCATCCAGAACCGACCCAAGCAATTCGGCAAGCGGTTCCAACTCTGGGGCATTCTCCGGTGCTGCGCATATGCGAGCGATCAGCTGCCCGCCCAGCGCTGGCCTATGAAGCATTGAAAAGCTTGCGCGGTAGCAAATCTCTCTGCGCCCATCGAAGTCATCGTCCAGTTGGGCAAGTTCTGCCAGCGTCGTCTCAAGCATGTCCTGTGCCATTATTTAGTTTGCCTACTCATTCTTGAACCAGCCATCGGATAGCTGGTGTATATTTCTCACTATGAGGCAAGACATTGGCCCGTTTGTGGTTGCTTCCCTTTGCGCCTTCCCAAAACAGGTTTTTACCTCGTTTTTATGGACGGTTAGCCAGTAGTACAGTGACGCCTTCGATACCATCAAGCCAGCTTGCTGTTCCAGATCGCCGCCATGCGATGATGCGCCTGATACGTTCATAGTCTAGATTAAGGTTTCGTGGAAAGATCGGCTCGTGGTGGGCTATCCGGTTCCGGAATTTTCGAACTTCATCGATGTCATTAAAAAGAGAGACGCGCGCCTGCGCCACTGTGAGGCATCTATTATATCCTGGAAACGCGGCGGGAAGCTGGGCGTCCCAGATCCGGGCTTGCTGACCTTTAACAAATAAGTGTTTCCAAAAGGCGAATTTGAGTTCAGCGACAACTTTACCGGCTGTTGGCAGCTTAGCCGCGCACGAAGTCAGGTCGTCTCGTGGTCGGTAGCCCCCTTTGGGAACAGCCAGCGTGTAAGCGAAGCCGCGATTCAGGTGCCAGTTGGCACCGAATACGCTTTCTACAGCTTCGACAGCACCGTTTCTGATCGAGAGTTCGCAATACTGTAGCATAATGAAGAACGCTGCAGAAACGTTCGTGTTCCAGCAATACAGCTCCATAGCTTTATGCCTATCGCCAGCCGTCGTACGGAGGTATGTGCCGAAGCGTGGAGGCGAAAGCACCGCCTCAAGGTCCGTGATCTGTTGGGGCGTGAAGCTGTGCGGCATGAAGCGTCGTGATACCTTTACGTTGACGTGGGCAGCATAGAACCTTATGTGGACATTACCAGACTTTGGGGTTCGCGGGTGAATAGCCTTCCCCCATCGTCGTTAGATTAAGAAGAAGCCCGCTGCATTAGCCTCGGGCTTCTTTGCTTTTCAGCTGTTAGATCCGCCGCTTTTAAGATCAATTCAGCCATTCATTGAGCTTCGACCAGCGCCGCCGCCCGGAGATGTTTTTCACAGCAATCGCCAGGGCCTTCTTCTGGCCAACCAGTATCACGAGCTTCTTACCGCGGGTCACGCCCGTATAGATCAGGTTCCGCTGCAGCATGGCGTAGTGCTGCGTCATGACCGGGATCACTACCGCCGGGTATTCCGAGCCCTGGCTCTTGTGGATGGTGGCGGCATAGGCGGGCACCAGCGTGTCGAGTTCGCCAAAGACGAAGGTGACGGTTCGACCGTCAAAATTAACTGCGACCTCGCCCTCACTCAGGTCGACTTCTTCGATCATGCCAATGTCGCCGTTATAGACATCCTTGTCATAATCGTTCTCGATCTGCATGACTTTGTCGCCGGGGGCGAAGGTCCAGCCGAACCGCTCCACCTTTTTCTCGCCAGCAGGGTTCAGCACTGCCTGCAACTCTATGTTGAGCGATCGCGCACCTACGCCTCCGCGGTTCATTGGGCAGAGCACTTGGATGTCCTTGATCGGATCGAAGCCAAAGCGGCGCGGGATGCGCTTGGACACCAACTCGACGATCCGGGACACGGCTTCCTCCGGGTCGGTGGCTGAGACGAAGTAGAAATCTGTTTTTTCGTCTGAATACCTTAAATCTGGTATTTGACCCGCATTAATGGCGTGGGCTGTTGTGATGATTTTACTCTGGGCTGCCTGGCGGAAAACCTCAGTCAGTCTGGCCACGGCCACGGTGCCAGAGCTAATAATGTCGGCAAGCACTTGGCCGGGCCCCACCGAAGGCAGCTGATCGATGTCGCCCACGATGAGCAAAGCGGCTGCGCTCGGCACAGCCTTCATCAGCGACTGCATCAAAAGCACATCAACCATCGAGCTCTCGTCAATGACCAGCATCTCACAATCAAGGGGGTTCTCTTCGTCGCGCTTGAAGCCGAATGCCTTCGGGTCAAACTCCAGCAGCCTGTGGATGGTCTTTGCCTCCATGCCGGTTGCTTCCGTCATGCGTTTTGCCGCCCGGCCAGTCGGCGCACAGAGCAGGAGCTTTACGCCTTTGGCTGCTAAGATGCGCAGGATAGAGTTTACAATCGTGGTCTTGCCCACACCGGGGCCGCCCGTGATCACCATAACTTTCGACTTGAGTGCGGCGCGGATGGCCTCAGCCTGACTGGTGGCAAGCGTCAGTTCTGTCTTTTTCTCAATCCAGGGAAGCGCTTTGTCCGCATCAATAAGCTGCCAAGGCAGGGGCGCGTTTCGGATGCGTCGGATCTGTTCGGCGATCCCGCGCTCCGCCATATAGAGGCCCGTCAGGAAAATGCACTCAACCCCGCCCACCAGGTCTGCCGTGACCGTTGTTTCGGCCAACTCTTCCAAAACAGCGTTCTCGATCAGCGGCGAAGGCACTTCGAGTAGTTTGCCCGCCAGTCCGATCAATTCGGCTCGGGGCAGGCCACAGTGGCCATTCCCCATTGCTTCGCTCAGCGCAAAGGAAGTTCCCGCGCGCACCCGGATCATGGCGGTTTTCTCTATTCCGAGCTTTTCAGCAATTAGGTCAGCCGTGCGAAACCCGATGCCGCGGATGTCCTTGGCGAGCCGGTAGGGGTTCTCGCTCATGATTTGGACGGAATCGGTGCCGTAGGTTTTGAAAATCCGCACGGCGCGCGCCGTGCCAACGCCGTGTTGGTGCAGGAACACCATGATCTCGCGGATGACCTTCTGATCCGCCCATCCGGCGGTGATCTTGGCAGCCCGCTATGGACCGATACCTCCCACCTCGCGCAGACGCTCGGGCGCAGCCTCGATAATGTCGAAGACGTCCTTGCCGAAACTCTTGACCAAGCGTTCGGCATATACTGGGCCGATGCCGCGGATCATGCCTGAGCCGAGATACTTTTCGATGCCTTCCAGGGTAGAAGGGGCAGATGTCTTCAGGAAATGCGCCTTGAACTGCAGGCCGTGGTTGCGATCGTTGAGCCAGGCCCCTGATGCCGTAATCCACTCCCCTGCGGAGATCATGGCTGCATGACCCACAGTGGTCACCAGGTCCCGATGACCCCGAGCTTTAACTCTCAGCACGCAGAAACCGCTCTCCTCACTGTGAAAAGTGACGCGCTCGACCAGCCCGGCCAATACTTCTGTGACGCTGTCAGTCTGATGCTTCATGTTCGGAAAAACTGAAGAAGCCAGTCAGACGAGACGAAACGCCCTGATATGCAACGCATCTGTGCAATCGGATTTTTTCCATCAAAATCTGCAGAAGTTGGCATTTTCAAACGTTATCCATCAATTTGGGGTTGCTCCCGAGGCTAGTCTATTTTCTTTCACCCAACGTAGCGCGATCAGGTGATGTGCCGTCATGTGGCACGCTCCCAAAACGCTTTTTGTTCTTGTGTCGCCATTGCAACAGCGGCGGTAAATTTGGCCGGTCGAGGGCTGATATTCTGTCAAGGTAGGATAGTGGAACATTCAGAATTAAAACAATAAAGGCTTAACGCTATGACCTACCATAGCCGCAATGGGCAAGAATTTGTGGGCCTTCGGTTAAAGTATCGTGGATGCTATCAGGTTGTTTACGATGCGCAACTCGGGCAGCGCATCGTGTTCGAGATCCACGACCCCAAAGCCAATCTTCACGCCATTGATGAAGCGCTGCGAGAGGGTGTTATGTCACGAAACGTTCTGATTGGCGTACTGAACGCGCTGAAGAGCCGTAATATTGGTTTTGAATACCCCGCCTGATCTTGCGTGCTTCGAAGATCCCCTCATTTATGGCATATAAGATTTGAGCTCGCATCAGAATCGGGCCGATAGAGGCAGAATGCAGGTATTGATCCACAAGACGAGCCTTCACCGGCTTCAAGTGAAACTGAGCAAAATGACGACTGTGTTGGGTGATGCGGTTCAGCTTGTGCCGGAGAGCAATGATGATGTGGCGGTCTATTTTATAGTGCCGCCGCGCCTGCCATTTGGCCTCGGTAAGCCTCGGTTGGTGCGTGCCGGTTATCTGGGCAATCAAGCAAAGGCTTTGCTCATGCCTGCCTTGAAAAAAAATGCTCCGCTTCGTGTGCGCATCGTTGATCTGGAAGCGGCACATCTGAGCGCTGGTGGGAACGATCGCGTTTCGATTTCGGTCTGGGGTAATTCTTCAGATATCCTATGATCAGACGATTGCGCGGGTTTTTGTCCAAGAGTCGGATACATCACGTTGCCTTCCAACAGGTTGCTAAGCCATGTGCTGACGACCCTCGGTCAAAGCGGCCTGGATATAATTCAACGTGACGTAACAAGCTTAAGAAAGTAATGTTCAGTATGAATTTTGCCTTTTACGATCTCGAAACCACCGGCCTTTCACCTGCCTTCGATCAGCCCCTGCAATTCGCCGCCATTCTGACGGACGACAAATTCAGGGAGATCGAGCGGGTCAATCTGCGTTGCCGGATCGCCCCGCATATAATCCCTTCGCCTTGGGCGTTGGCGGTAACTGGCGTCCGCCCAGCACAGTTGCTGGACCCGGCCCTGCCGACGCTCTTCCAGTTCACGCAAGACATCAGCGCGCTGATTGATCGCTGGTCACCAGCGATCTGGACCGGGTTCAACAGCATCCGCTTTGACGAGGAGATGCTGCGCCAAGCGTTTTATCAAAACTTGCAGCCCGACATCTTCGCGACCCAGTTCAACGGCAATACGCGTTTCGATGTGCTGACAGCGCTTTATGCCGCGTGGCATAGCCATCCGGACCTCTTCGAGTGGCCCGTCGATGCAACCGGTCGTGTGCGCTTTAAGCTCGATCTTATCGCGCCCTTGAACGGATTTGATGGGCACAATGCCCATGACGCATTGGGAGACGTCGAGGCGACGATCCACGTTGCGCGTCAGATCGCCAAGCGCGCCCCTGCGCTTTGGGCGACGCTGCTTGACAATTGTGACAAGGGAAATGTGAAGGGCAACCTCGAGGCGTTTCAGCCCATGGCGTTGGTTGAGCGATTTGGTGGTGGGCCACCGCGTGCAACAATCGGCTGCTTCTGCGGGTACTCGACCAGCAATCCAAACCAGGCAGCATTTTTTGACTTGGAAGCGGCTGATCCGACCGAGCTCTTGAACGCAGACGACGCAGCTCTCTTCGCCGCTGTTGATGCATCACCCCAGATCATCCGCTCCTTCGCTGTCAATAAGTCGCCAGCACTTTTGGTGGTTACCACGCCCAGCGCCGCGCAGTTGCGCCGTGCCGAGATCATCGCCAACGCACCAGAGTTTCGGGCGCGCGTCGCACAAGCTTTGGCCGCCCGGTTTCCAGAGGATCCTAAGGCCCCGACGCCGCCCGTGGAAAAGCAGATCTTCGGAGGTTTTTACAGCCATGCGGACAAAGCCCTGCTTGCGGAATTCCAGCGCGCAGACTGGCGGCAACGGCAAGAAATCGTAGCGGCGCTGACTGATACTCGCTTACGCCAGCTCGGCCGCCGCCTGGTTGCGTTTCATGCGCCGCAGCTGCTTTCCCTCGAAGAACGAGCGCAATTCGAGGATTGGCGAAGCGAGCGCTGGTCCGCGCCAGATGCGCCGGAGTCCGAGTGGATGACGGTCGAGAAGTTTAGGCGCACGCTTGATGAAATCCGGACAGCTGGTGGGCTCGACCAGGCAATGATCGGCGAGATCGAAGCCTACTTGCAGGCTTTCGAAGGCTGATTGGTGGGTGTTGATGGTTTGTTTTTAGGGTGGTCCGATACTGGAGCTACACTATCAGACTGAGATACCTTTCTCATTGTCAGATGTTCGGCGAATGCAGAGTTTAAGCGAACTAGGCTTGATTGCAATGCCATCGCTGAGTACCGTGAAGTTATACTCGGAGGGCGTTATGGCAAGTATCACGATCAGAAAACTGGACGATGAAATCAAGCGTCGCCTGCGCATCCGCGCGGCGGAACATGGTCGTTCGATGGAAGAAGAGGCGCGCGATATTCTGCGTCAGGTCGTTGGGGAGGGGAAGCCCGCCCACAATCTGGCCGCCTCAATCCGCGCGCGTGTCGCACCATTAGGCGGTGCTGATCTGGATCTGCCCCCACGTGAACCGATGCGAGAGCCACCCGCTTTCGACCAGTCCTGAGCATGATCATTATCGATACGAATGTCATTTCTGAACTCTTGCGCCCAAACCCCGAACCCGCGGTCGAGGCATGGCTTTGCGCACAGGATGGGCTCAGCATCTATCTGACCACCATTTCCGAGGCGGAGCTCCGCTACGGCGTGGCCATCATGACCAATGGCAAGCGCCGTAATGCCCTCGCGGCAGCCGTGGACAGCATCATACGCGAAGACATGACAGGACGTATTCTGCCCTTCGACAGTGCTGCCGCCCACGCCTTTGCGACCATTGCGGCGACCCGCCGCACTGCGGGCAGGCCAATCGCTCAGGCGGATTGCCAGATCGCGGCAATCGCCCTTGCCCATGGTGCGCCCGTCGCCACGCGCAATACGCCTGACTTTGAGGGCTGTGGCATCGACCTGATCAATCCCTGGAATGCCGCATGAACGCCGTTGAGATTGAACAAGCCATTTCCGAACTCGCGGAACAAACCTTTGACGCGGCCGAGTTCCCATATGCTTTCCTCAGGGCCTTCGGCAACAAGGAAACCACCATCAAACGCTTGCGTACCGGGGCCTCCAACAAATCCGACATCGGCGGCGTCCTTCAGACCAACAATATTCACCTTGCGACCTGCGCACCTGGCGCCGTGGCCACGACCCTGAACGTCCTCAAATCCAGCCCTGCCACCACCCGCGCCAAGGCAAAATTCATCCTCGCCACCGATGGCATTGATCTTGAGGCCGAGGATATCAGCACTGGCGAAACCATCGCTTGTCGCTATATCGATTTTCCCGATCACTTCGGCTTCTTCCTTCCGCTCGCGGGCATTTCTACCGTAAAACAGATCCGCGAAAGCGCCTTTGATATTCGCGCGACCAGCCGCCTCAACCGACTCTACGTTGAGCTGATCAAGGACAACCCCGATTGGGGCAGCGCCGACAAACGCCATGATATGAACCACTTCATGGCGCGGCTGATCTTTTGCTTCTTCGCCGAAGACACCGACATCTTCGTCAGCAACAATCTGTTCACCGCCACGATCGACCATATGTCGAACCGCGACGGGTCCAACACGCATGAGGTCGTCGGAGAGATTTTCCGCGCGATGAACACAGCCATCGCGAAACGGACCGACGCAAAACTGCCCCGTTGGGCCGATGCCTTTCCCTATGTGAACGGCGGGCTGTTTTCCGGCAGCACCGACGTTCCGCGCTTTTCCAAGATCGCGCAGCGTTATCTTTCCCATATCGGCAGCCTCGACTGGACGCAGATCAACCCCGACATTTTCGGCTCGATGATCCAGGCCGTAGCGGATGAAGAAGAACGCTCCGTCCTCGGCATGCATTACACATCCGTGCCGAACATCCTCAAGGTGCTGAATCCCCTCTTTCTCGATGACTTGGCCGCTGAACTGGAAGCGGCGGGCGACAACCCGCGCAAGCTGGCCAATCTGCGCGCCCGCATGGCCAAGATCCGCGTGTTTGATCCCGCTTGCGGATCGGGCAACTTCCTTGTGATCGCCTACAAGGAAATGCGCGGGCTGGAGTTCGAGGTGAACAAACGCCGGGGCGAACCCCTCCGTCGCACCGATATTCCCCTGACCAACTATCGCGGGATCGAGCTGCGCGATTTCTCGGCTGAGATTGCACGGCTGGCGCTGATCATCGCCGAATACCAGTGCGACGTCACCTATCGCGGCCAGAAAGAGGCGCTGGCCGAGTTCCTGCCGCTGGATGCCCAGAACTGGATCACCTGTGGCAACGCCCTGCGGCTGGACTGGCTGTCCGTTTGCCCGCCCACGGGGACGGGAGTGAAGTTTCAATCGGATGATCTGTTCATGTCGCCGCTGGATCAGGCGCAGATCGACTTCGCGAATGAAGGGGGCGAGACGTATATTTGCGGGAACCCTCCGTATCTGGGGTCCACATGGCAAAGCACGGAACAGAAAGAAGACTTGCAGCGCATTTTCGATGGTCGCACGAAAAGCTGGAAATCGCTCGACTATGTCGCGGGCTGGTTCATGAAGGCGGCTGACTATGGGTTGCACACTCCCACGGTTTCGGCCTTTGTATCCACCAATTCGATCTGTCAGGGGCAACAGGTGCCGATCCTCTGGCCCCTGATCTTCAAGACGGGGCACGAGATTGCCTTTGCCCATACCAGTTTCAAATGGGCCAACCTTGCCAGCCACAACGCGGGCGTGACGGTAGTGATTGTGGGCATTTCGAACCATGCAGCACAGGCGCGAAAACTCTATGGGCTGAACGGCGAGGGTGAGACAGTTCTGAAAGAGGCAGACAACATCAATGCCTATCTGGTTGCAGCGCCAAACATCAATCTGACAAAGTCTACTGATCCAATTAATGGCGTTACACCAATGGATCGAGGTGACAGCGCCATTGACGGTGGCGGCTTACTCCTCTCAGCAGATGAAGCACAATCGATCAAAGCAGATGATCCAGAAGCCTATGCAGAGTTTGTTCGATCCTACTTGGGGTCCGAGGAACTCATTAATGGGAAACTTCGTTACGCCCTTTGGATTGAGAACAAAAAGTATGAACAGGCACGAGCCAACCCAACAATTTCAACGAGACTGAACGCGGTTGCTGAAATGCGCCAAAATAGTAGCAAAGCCATAACGAAAGCGGCGGCGGCTTGGCCCCATCGCTTTGGTGAAATTCGTCATCAGGATTCAGTCTATACAATCGTTGTGCCGCGCGTCAGTTCAGAAAACCGTGAGTTTCTGCCCGTCTCGACGGTTCAAGGTGGCACAATCATCGGCGACCGCAATTTTGCCCTCTACGACGCTCCACTCTGGAACATGGCGCTGATCGCCTCGCGGCTGCATTGGGTCTGGATCGGCACGGTTTGCGTGCGGATGCGGACTGATTTCAGCTATTCCAACACCCTCGGCTGGAACACCTTCCCCCTCCCGAAACTGACCGAAAAGAACCGCGCCGACCTGACCGCCGCGGCCGAAGGTATCCTTCTGGCCCGCGAGGCGCATTTCCCTGCCACCATCGCCGACCTCTATGACCCCGAAAAAATGCCCGCTAACCTCCGCGCCGCCCATGATCACAACGACGAAGTGCTGGAACGCATCTACATCGGCCGCCGCTTCCGCAACGACACCGAACGGCTGGAAAAACTGTTCGAAATGTACACGAAGATGACGACGAAGGTGGTGGTATGATGTTCAACCGCGTTGCCTATTCCAACCTCAACTCGCGCCAGAAGGAAAACTACAACTTCCAGAAGGTGGCCGCGCGTCTGGCCGATTATGGATTCAATAGCATTCGCCTGACGGATGATTGGCAGGGCGCGGATTTCATCGCCGTGCATATCGACGGCGAAACCTTCCTGAAGGTTCAGCTCAAGGGGCGGCTCGTCATCGACCGAAAATACCAGGGCAAGGGAATCCACGTCGCCTTTCTTCATGGCGATGATCTGTATCTTTACGATCACGATGCATTGGTCGGGTTCATGGAGGCGACCGACAAGATCGGTGCGGACAGTGTCACATGGCACCAAAAAAGGTTTCGCAGTTGGCCCAGCCCGCCCGTTTGGGCCATAACATATTTGAATGAGTTCAGGATTTCGCAATGACCAAAGGTGTCCCCTCCGTCTCCGTCACCTACGCCCAGAACGGAAATTCAACTAAATCGAATGAACTGGGCATGCGCCAGATGCAGGAGCGCGCCTATGAAAAACGGGGCGAGCAATACCTGTTGATCAAGTCGCCCCCCGCCTCGGGCAAGTCCCGCGCGCTGATGTTCATCGCACTGGACAAGTTGCACAATCAGGGCCTCAAGCAGGCGATCGTGGTGGTGCCGGAAAAGTCCATCGGCTCGAGCTTCAATGACGAGCCGCTCAGCCAGTTCGGTTTCTGGGCGGACTGGACCGTCAAGCCGCAGTGGAATCTGTGCAACGCGCCCGGCGGTGACGATGGCAAGGTTGGCGCAGTGGGAAAATTTCTGGCCAGTGACGATCAGGTTCTGGTTTGCACCCATGCAAGTTTTCGTTTTGCCGTGGACAAGTTCGGGATTGAGGCCTTCGATGACCGCCTGATCGCCGTGGACGAGTTCCATCATGTCAGCGCCAACCCCGACAACAAGCTGGGCGCGCATTTGGGCGCGCTGGTCGCCCGCGACAAGGTGCATCTGGTCGCCATGACCGGATCGTATTTCCGTGGCGATGCCGAGGCAGTGCTGTCGCCCGAGGACGAGGCGAAGTTCGATACCGTCACCTACACCTATTACGAGCAGCTGAACGGCTACAAATACCTGAAGACCCTCGATATCGGGTATTTCTTCTATTCGGGGTCCTATGCCGATGACATCCTCAAGGTGCTGGACCCGAACGAGAAGACGATCCTGCACATCCCGAACGTGAACTCGCGCGAGAGCACCAAGGACAAGCACCGCGAGGTCGAGCATATCATCGACGCTCTGGGCGACTGGCAAGGGTCAGACCCTGTGACGGGCTTCCAGCTTGTCAAAACGCCCGAGGGGCGGGTGTTGCGGATCGCCGATCTGGTCGATGATGAAGCCGTGAAGCGCGATAAGGTTTCTGCAGCGTTGAAAGACCCCGCGCAGAAGAACAACCGCGACCATGTGGACATCATCATCGCCCTCGGTATGGCGAAGGAGGGTTTTGACTGGATCTGGTGCGAACATGCCCTGACGGTTGGCTACCGCGCCAGCCTGACCGAAATCGTGCAGATCATTGGTCGCGCGACCCGCGACGCGATCGGCAAGACCCGCGCGCGTTTCACCAATCTGATCGCCGAGCCGGATGCTGCAACCGAGGCTGTCACCGAGGCGGTAAATGATACGCTGAAGGCGATTGCCGCAAGCCTGCTCATGGAGCAGGTACTGGCCCCGCGTTTCAATTTCACACCCAAAAGCCCGAAAAGCGGGCCGGTTGAGGGGTTTGACTATGGGATCGGTGGGTATGACCCCGCTAAAACGAATGTCGGCTTCAATGAGACTAGCGGCCAGTTCCAAATCGAGATCAAGGGGCTGGTGGAGCCCATAAGCAAAGAGGCCAGGCGTATTTGCCAAGAGGATTTGAACGAGGTGATCACTGCCTTTGTCCAGGACAAGAACACGATCGAACGTGGTCTGTTCGATGAAGAGCTGGTGCCCGAAGAACTGACCCAGGTTCGCATGGGAAAGATCGTGGGGGCAAAATTCCCCGAACTGGACGCTCAGGATCAAGAGGCAGTGCGTCAACATGCGGTCGCCGCCTTGAACCTGACGCAAAAGGCCAAGGAAATCGCACTGACCGGGGAGGAGGGTGTCGACGCGAATGGCAACACCGCCCTGATCGACGGGGTGCGTAAATTCGCCATGGACGTGCGTGAGCTCGATATTGACCTGATCGACAGGATCAACCCGTTCGGAGAGGCCTATGCGATCTTGGCTAAGACTATGAGCGAGGAAAGCCTCAAACAGGTGGCGGCGGTGATTTCTGCAAAAAAAGTGCAGCTTTCACCTGAAGATGCGCGTGCGCTCGCCAAGCGCGCGGCGGCGTTCAAGCTCGAACGAGGACGTTTGCCCTCAATCACATCGCCCGATCCTTGGGAGAAGAAGATGGCTGAGGGGGTGGCATACCTCGTGCGCATGAAGCAGGAGGCTGCCAATGGCTAATGGGTTCACGGAAGAGGACGACGCGCTGCTGGCCGAGCTTGGTGTTGATGTCGAGGCCAAGAAGCACGTTACTCTGACACCGCGCGAAGAGCGCATCATAGCCGGTTTTGAAGAAATACAGCGATTTGTCAAAGAGCATGGCTGCAGCCCGCAACATGGCGAGGACCGGGATATTTTTGAGCGCCTTTATGCTGTTCGGCTGGATCGGATCAGTGAGCTGCAGGAGTGCCGAGACCTTGTCGCGCCGATGGACCATCAGGGACTTCTGAGTGGCCAACCAAACGCGTTGATGACTGACGCGGCGGAAATTGATGACGACGCGCTCCTTGCAGAACTCGGTATCGAGGTCGAAGCCAGTGCGATTACGGAACTGAAGCATGTCCGATCTACAGCGGAGAAAAAAGCGGCGGTAGATATAGCGAACCGCGACCGCTGCGAGGACTTTGCGACGTTTCGGCCCTTGTTCGAGCAAGTGCAAAAAGAGCTGAAGAGCGGGTTACGCGAGACACGGCCATTCGAGATGAAAGCGGAGATCGAGAAGGGTCGGTTTTTCATTGTTGGAGGGCAGAAAGCATACGTTGCCGAAAAGGGAGAGGTCACGATTAATGATCAAGGGCGCACAGATGCCCGCCTGCGTGTGATTTTTGACAACGGCACCGAAAGCAACATGCTGATGCGCTCGCTTCAGCGCGCCATGAACAAGGATGATGCGGGGAGGCGGATCACTGACCCAAGTGCTGGCCCCTTGTTTTCCGATCAGACGATGGATGGTGATGAAGCAAGCGGGACAATCTATGTTCTGCGCAGCAAGTCGGAGCACCCGCTTGTCGTGGCAAACCGGGATCTGGTGCACAAGATCGGTGTGACGAATATGAGCGTAGAAAAACGTATCGCTGGGGCGCCGCTGCAAACCACATATCTGATGGCAGGCGTCGAGATCGTCGCAACCTATGAGTTGTACAACATCAATCGAACCAAGCTGGAAAACTTGATCCATCGCATTTTTGAGCCAGCGCGGCTTGAGATCGAGATTATGGATCGCTTCGGGCGGCCTGTGACACCGAAAGAATGGTTCCTGGTACCGATTTTCGCCATCAACGACGCGGTCGAGAAAATCAAGGACGGCACCATCGCCGATTTCTTCTACGACCCGGCACAAGCGAAATTCATAAGACGATCGGTGGGTGATATTTAATGGCCTTCCGCTTCTGGCGCCGCATCCGTCTGGCCCCTGGGGTCACGCTGAACCTGTCGAAATCGATGGCATCGCTGTCGCTGGGCCCGCGCGGCGCGAAATACACCATCAGCCCGCACGGCAACCGCATGACTGCGGGGCTGACCGGGACCGGGCTTTTCTACACCGTCCATGATAGTAAGCGTGTTGAACGAGGCGGGGCGGCACCTGCGCCAGCTGTGCCGCAGCGCGACCGGTTGAAACTTGGCTTCTTTCAACGTCTGATGACGCCAGTAGTGGAGCGGCGCTTCATTGATGGCATCCGCGCGCTCAATGATGGTGATCAGGACGCGGCAGTGACCGCTCTGGAAGAAGCTGGTGATCTGCCAGATGCCGCATGGATGGCAGGGATGATCCGTCTGCGCCGTGAGGAGTTCGACCGAGCAGAGGCGCATTTCCAGCACGCGCTGGGGATGCTCGATGATTTGGGCACGTTATTCGCCAAATACGAGATCGCCGCGCAGGCCAGCTTGCCAATTACGAAGGACATCTTCGCGCATGTATTCCCGCGCGAGCGCGGCACGCGATTGGCACTTGTGAAGATCGCGCAACTGGCGGGCCGGTCCCGTGATGCAATGGCCCATCTGGAACGGCTGATGGAACTGGACCCGACAGACCCCGTGGTGTTGGTGTCTTTTGCAGAACTGGCACTCGACACCCCTGATGACCGCGCATTGATGGACAGGGTGGTGCGCGCCACGGTGAATGTCGAAAACGAAACCCCGGTCGACACCGCTATCCTGCTTTACCGCGCCCGAGCGCTGGCTGCGCTTGGCATGCCGGATGCGGCGATTGATGTGTTCACGCTGGCAAATCGCCGCCGCAAGGATCGGCCAGACGGGCTTTTGCATCAGATCCGCTATGATCGCGCGGTGCTCTATGAACAGGTAGGCCGCAAAGCACAGGCAAGGCGCGAGTTCGAACGTCTATATGCAGAGGATCCTAAATTTGAGGATGTGGCAGAGCGGCTGGAGCTTGTCGGCTAAATGCCTGCTTAAAAAAACCTGCGGAAACTTAATATAAAATCAGGAGCACAGCTTTGCGTTTGCGACGACCCCCACAAGCCACAATCGATCAAGTGCATATTTCGCGTGACGGTGAATACGCGATCATCGAACATGCGGATACCGCCTACGGCATAACACGTTTGCTCTTGGGGCCCATGTTGCAAAACATGAGCGACGCTGAGGTTCTTGAGGTATTCAATGACATAATAGCGGCGCAAGACGCAAGTGTTGCGGACCCAGCCA
>Ga0335398_10005363_pt1 | contig 17005 bp, 12 predicted proteins | sample BON03_FD_205742 | JGI IMG/M metagenome (GOLD analysis project Ga0335398, IMG submission 205742) | Freshwater microbial communities from Lake Bonney liftoff mats and glacier meltwater in Antarctica - BON-03 (spades assembly) (version 2) | ecosystem: Environmental > Aquatic > Freshwater > Ice >... | reverse complement strand
TGCCACAGACCGTTGCACACCTACTTTAGGTATACCTTTTTGGCATTTTCGTGTCAGCCTTCACTCCGCACGTCCGAATACATACTTCCACCTTACACTCCTCTGAGCTGTGCCGCCATCCGCCGCCACAGACGCTCTTGGTTCGAACCAGCTGCAGAACACGCAGGGAGGTGGTAGAGGGGGGCAGCACACGACAATGAGGCCTGTTATATAAACGTGCATGTGGTAAACTCGTCCACAGCAAGGTTGTTGAATGTTGGGCTGGGTGTAGAGATAGTGTGATGTGATTGATGTGATTGGCCGCTGTGGAGCAACATGCAGCGCCTTGAGCTAGCCGAAATGCCAAACACTTGCTGGCCACGACAGCAACTCCTGTGCTAATCGTGTGCCTTTCTTCTTACTCGGCTGGCCAGGCGTCCACCGCGAACCAGATTCGCAGGTCGCTTATGAGAACGTTCGGAGCTCGAGTTCGCGCACCATTGTCACAACAAACATGTTTGTCACGGTTGTGAGACCGTAAGACTGTTTTTTCTATGAGCGGGTACACCATCATAAGGAGCTGTGAAATACCATCATAAGTAGCTGAGAAATGGTCCGGGGCTGTCTCTTGGATCCTCAGTGACTAAGTGACAATTATGTCGGGTTTCAAAATCCAAAGAAACTTGAAGGACAGAGCCCTAGTTTACCGAACTTGGCGCGATTGAAAGTCTGAGAAAGGGAAAAGGGGGTTGCTATGACATAGTTCGGTAGGATCAAAAATTCGTCGCTGCGCTCTAGAGCGCTGCGCGCATCATGAGCGTAACCCGCTTAAAAATTAGATTCAGGGACCGATACGATGTGTTGATTGGAAAACACAACTTCGATTCCTTTCTCTAAAAAACAATGTATTTACTGTATTAACAAGCAAGTGGGCGTCTGGATGGAAGAGTGCAAGCAATTTGACGACACTCTTGCAAGTCTATGCACATTTCTCTGCACCTGTCCTCCGCGAAGGGGACAGAGCGCGCAGAAAGTCCTGTTGATCTGTTGGTCTCTTCGAACAGCCCACTCCGTCAAGACCAAGCGAGCCCTTGGAAGCACTCATGAATAATGTAGATGATGGACACGGTCGGCAAGAGGCGCCTCAAATGCGGCGGCGCTTGACAGGCTTGGAAGCAGCAGGCTTACTAGAGGCCTCTGCCGCAGCACCCGCAAGTGCCTTCTTGAAAAGATCTTGGCTGCTAGGGTCCTCCACCTGCACCTCGGCACACGCTGTCAGTCTCTGTGTCTACTTGACTTGCACACGTAGCTATGCAGCAACCTAGATATGCAACATCGAGCTGTGCGATGAATGTGAAATTTCTGCAAGCAGACGAATCATGCACAATCGTGCACCCACTCGCATACACATGCACATACCACTGCGCTCTGTCGAGCCTTGGCAACGACAGCACTGGGGCGGGCTTTCGCCACGATTGGGGACTTCTTGGACGCGTCGCGCATTGGAGTGTCCTTCTTGGACATGGGAAGTGAACCCATGCCATCAGCCTCGGCATCATCAAAGTCGTCGAAGGCATCCGACGGCGTCTGCCAGTCACATGCGCAAGTCAATGCGAGTCGAGAGCTCTCAGACTACAGAAAAGCCAATCGCCTGAGAGTCTTGAGCATGCTGACTGGCACCAAATACAGTACACTAATGCGATTATCATGCCCTCATTTTGAATGCACTACCCTACCTAGATTATGCTCTACCTTTACCCAAACATGCATGGAACATTAGTTAGCTTCGAGTGGGCGCGCGGCGGCGTTGAGCTAATGCCCTCCGCCGCCGCCCAGTGTGGGTCTTCGAGGATGCAGGAGCAAAGAAATGTACCGTTTCGACGGATTCCTTTCGCTTGGTTGCGGGAGTGGACTTGCGGCTTGTGCTAACCGCTTCGCTCGGCCGCCCCTGCATTCCAACAAGACAACATACCGGCTATGAAGTCAACACGCCTCAGCACACCTCGTAAAGATAACCAGCACACAATATGCGAGGTGCATAATCTTGGAGCGCTCCTCTGGACACTCAAGTTGACATGAGCACACCCTCCGAAACGAAAGTGACACACAGAAGAAGTCACGCATCAGTGCTGGAGGAGTTCGGCTGCTTGGGCAGAAATGCACGAGAGAACATTGCGGCGAAAGTTACCAAGGGAATGATGCGAGGGCTGGCGGCCTTCGGCATAGATTTTGGTTTGGGTGATGGTGGTTTGGGTGCTGGCGATGGATTGGCAGCCTTTGTAGCTGGCGATGCTTTCGGCACACGTGCTGCTGCAGGTGCTTTCTTTGAGGGAGGGGCGCTCTGGGGTGTGGCAGCGACTGATGACTTTCTTCCTTGCGACGTGCTGCTGGACGGCACTTGCAGCGGCCACCTCCACTCCTTGCCCTCGTCAGCAAACTGCGCATCACGACATTGTATCAACACATCACGTTCGGACTGACCTATGTGCAAATTTCGTGCGAGTATCACCTGCCACCTTTGCCTGCGCGCGTGCCGGTCAAACCAGGAAGGGAGCATGCAGGCATGTATAAAAGAGGAAGAGGTGCGCGGTTACCGAGTAGTTCTCCTCATTCCAAGTGCTCTTGTCATCCTCCTTGTTTTTAATTACAACCTTGAAGCTTTTCTTTTTGACATCAACCTTCAGCACAGTGCCAGCGAGCCACTCCACACCACCTGGCGCATCTGGCTCGTCCATCTCAAACTCAAGCACGTCGCCTTTGCTTGGCAGGCGTTCTGTGTCATCTTTGGAGTGATGCACTGTCTCTCCTCCATCAGAACTTGCCTGCACAATCAATACAGAAGTCATGAAAAAATTCGAACGCACGTTACCTCAAGCAACCAAAAACTCTTCCACAGCGTGTTGCCTTGAGCAGCAGTGCAGGGACGTGCATCTCATACAATAGCACGCCTCAAGAATTTACCCAGCTATGTGACAACTGACCTTTTTGCCCCTTGCGGGAGCTTGGCCGACAGAATCTAGCCTCCTCCCACGTTGCTGCTCGTGCTCTGAGGCCCCACTCTTCCTCTTGGGCTCCTCATCATCGAAGTCAAACGCAGCAGCGCCATCGTCATCCTGGCGCATTTTGTCATCGTCATCCACTGGCATATCGTCCGCCTCCTCGCTGGCAGTTTTGCTCTGTCTTCTCTTTGCGGGAGACTTTGCGGGGGACTTTGCGGGGGACTTTGCGGGGGACTTTGCAAGAGACTTTGCAGGAGACTTTGCCGGAGACTTGATTTCGGCTGTCAATGAGGCCTTACTAGGCCTTACTGTCTTTTTGCTTGCTGCCTTCTTGGCAGTGGTACTTGCTTTGATCGGGCTCAACTCGAAATCTGTATCCATTTCCGTCGGGTGCTCCTCTTTACCCTTTCCCTTTTCGCACAAGATGGAAACGTCAACAATTTTGATAGCTTCAGATGCGGAGGCAAAGCCCTTGGTATTCCAGCCCTTTTTGATCAAAATGCGCTCGGCCACCTCTGCGGCAAGTCCAATATTTCGGGCCACAATCTTTGGTGATGCATCCCCTGCTGCGCTTGCTGGTACCGCACACTTGCGGATGTGCAGCAAAAGCTGCTGGACGGCAGCCGAATTCTGTCCATCGGTTGGCACATTGTTGAAAAAGACTTCAAAGTTCTTTTTGAAGGCCTGGCTTACTTGTGTAGCATCTTCCTCTGGATCCACGTACTCCTTATTGACAACCAGCAAGTAGACGAGCCACGGTAAAATGTGCTCGGGCATGATGGAGACGACTTCGCTTCCTGTTGACTGTTTGAGTTTTGACATGACCAACAGAGTGTTGCGCATGAGAGTTTTGCCGCGGTCTACTATGTGTGATTCTGTATCATGCACCACCATAGCAAAGAGGCTGGCAAAGCGAAAAGGCAGCTTGCCATGCTCAACTGCCGTGCCCTTGTACACCTTTTGCAGCATCAGGTCTTTGACGGATTTGTCCTCGTCCTCGAAGAGACGCGACAGCGTGGCGAAGATGGCAGGAGACACACGAGACTGCGCGCCCCCGTCTTTGGCCACTCGCAGTATGCAGGAACCCGCCGTCTTCCTTAATACCAACTTGTCGGTTTTTGAAGTGCCCTCTCCAGCCTGTATTTCGCCTGCTTTCATGATGATCTCAGCACACAGCTCTAGAATGTCTTCGCTGCCATCGTCTTCTTGGTGCAAAGAGAGGACCGTAAGGAGCTTGAGGCCTTGAACCTTGGAGTCGATGACAACTTGGCGGTCTTTTTTGCCCGCCAACGCCGGCCACGACCCCTGCAAAAGCTTTTTACGGACAAACTTCGACACCGTGTCCCTCTCCTTTTCGACCGCCTCGGGACAAGCCTTGGCCAATTCAGAAAGGACTCGCAGTGCCGAGGGTAACTTGATGGAGAAGTTCACGTTGCCGGCGGCTTGCTGTGCTAGCTTACTAAACGAGTTCCTGTCGTCACACCCTAAGGCCACAAGGGAACGGACCGAGTACTTGGCAACCACCCAAGAATCATGCGTGCAAAGATCCTTGATAGTCGCGATCCCAGATTTGCTCTTACGCAGGACTGACATCTGTTCGCCCGCCACGGCGATGGTCTTGAGGACGCTTTCGCAAACGTCCGCGTCGTTGCATCGCGAAGTGAGTAAGGCATCAAGCAAATCTTCTTCGCTCAGCAACAGATTCTTGTTGCGGGCAGCAAGCTCGGGGATCAGGGCAAGACACTTTTTGGCAGCATCAGAGCAGTCGGATTCATCTTCGAGCACCGCGTTCAAGACCAGACGAACAAAATCGGCACCGAAAAATTTGTCGCTCAACTTGCCCACCAGAATCTTGGTAAACTTCAGCTCAGGGTGCTTGGGGCCTAATCGCTTCAACACTTCCTCTTGCACCTTCAAGGTGCCCACCTGGTCAGCAGGCTCTTGGACAAGAGTTTTCAGAAGCAGCCAAACCTTGGGGCCAGTCGGGGCCTTGAGCGCGTGGAGCTTCAGGAAGTGCGCGTTCGCCATGCCAGGATCGGGGAAAAATTGGCTCAGCTTCTGGATGAAAACATGTTCATTCTTGCTTCCATCATCTACTTCCATGTCTGCTGACTCCTGCTCGCGCAGCTCGCAAAACTTGACAAAGATTTCACAGAATCGACTGCGCAGCTTGAGCAGAGCGGCCAGGTTCTCTCTGGCACCGAGGTCAAGGCTGCTGTAAAAGTGGAGCGCAACCTCAGCGCCCGTGCGCGCGTCGTTTAGCGGACTCAGGCAGATGTCTTCCACACATGACATGACAAGCTGGCGAGTGGCGTTATCATGGCCATGCAGTCTTAAAACCCTTGAAGGGATCGAACCGAACCTGTCGGCTATGCTCTGTGGCAGTCTTGCTGCGTCGCTGGGCGCGCAGTACTTCTGCCACAGCCTCGAAAGACCCTCCATGGTCTGCTTTCGAACAGCTGGCTTTTTGTCCATGACACGCTCTGCAACACACTCGAGAATAGAATGCGGCACCGATTCAGCATTGTTGAGGCAGGCCGACAGAACAGCAGCAACAGCTTCTTTCCTCACGCCCTCGTCGATATCGATGACGAGCTTGAGCAGCGGCGCTTCACGTGATCCTCCCATGTAGTTCCACTCATCTTCCATAAGGATCTTTCCCATCTCACCCCGCTTATCCACGAGAGCCTGCATGACGTTGATGAGGGCTTTGCGCACATCAGGATCCTTATCGACGCTGCGCCGCTTGAATTCAGAAAACGCCTGCGAAAATTCGGTATGATAGTTGCCCACTGCAAAGACAGCACCAAGCAGCTTTACTGCTTTGATGCGCAGTTGGTCGTCCTCGATTGTCAGATCTTCCGCGTAAGCCCCAAGCACCTTGAACACGTGACCAAATTTCAGCAAAACAAGCACAAGTGTTTTCTTCTCACGAAAAAGTCTCTTGTGCGTCCGGGCGCGCAGCGGCGAGGGACTTGAGGTGCGTGGCAGCAAAGCTGCCTGGGAATTTTTTCCCCCTCAGTGGCGCGCGGCGGCGCAGCGCTCTGAGAGAACAGCTGCGCGCCCTCTGGATCTGACCATCCACCTGACAAAACCCTTGCGAGGAAAATTCCGCCGCGGTTTTGTACCAAAATTCACATTTGCATTTTTGGGCTTCGACTTTCGGCGCCAGAATCCGGTTTTGTTTTCTATCTGATTGTATGTTTTTTCGATTTGCGGTGCCCCCATTTTTTATTTTTGGTGGATTGCGGCGCCGCAAATCGGCGCAAAGTCGAATTGCGACGAGTTTTAGGGCGACAACCATGTTGTCGCAATTCGGACGTGGTGGATTGCGGCGCCACAATCCGGGGGAAATTCGAAAAAATGGGGACAAATCTCAAGGGTTTCGTCGTAATCCTGTGGCGCGCGGCAGTTCGCACATTCCACCACGCGCCACAGGAATGCGAGAACAAAGCCCAGGGATGCTCGCAGATCGATTTTTCCGCTTTGGAAAACGGGCATAAAACACGAAAAAGTCGATCTGGGATGACAGCAAGCTCCCGACCACCGCCTAGCGCACACGCATGCATAATGCACAGATCATGCACAGATATTTTAGGTAAATTGCCAGCACAGGTAGCAGGATGAAGGGGTAAGACGACAGACCCCGGTGAGACACTTGGGCGCAGCGCCGCTCAGCTCAAAAACGGCCTCGGCAAGCCTGTCTTTATTGGTCAAGTCGCTATCCAGCTGGACACCTGTCTTCACCTGGTAATCGCTTTAGTCAGCTGCCTGTACTCCTGCGCAGCAGCTCAAAGTTCGAAAAAGAGGAGAAGGAAGCCTGTCAAATTGGACGGACACCCTTCCGCCCACTTGCACCCGGCCTCTCTCAATTTGGCTTTCGTCTCCACTAGTTTCTCCAAATCAAATCTTCTTTTCATTTTGTCACCATTCCCTGGCACTGCTGCAGTCGGCAATTGACCTATTGAAAAAATCTCTGCGATATTGTATGTCGGCTCAGTTTAAAAAAAATCCGCCTGACGCAATGGTTACCCGAGTTGCACGCGGCGGCTCCGAGTCTAAAGCTAATCCGCTTGCCGCGCACCCAGTCCTGTCGACTTTCAAATTCGGATTTTGTCACGCCCACCAGCCCGGCGCTGTTTTCCGGATGTTTTTCAGCTGTTTTTCGATTTTTGGCTCTGAGATTCTGGAAAAAAGCCTCGATCTGCTCGATCGGGCGCGCGGCGGGGCTTGGGCGCGCGGCAGCTGCGGGGCTAAAGTTGCCATCAGGGTAGGGCCCAATCAGGCATTTATCTACACTTTTTGGAGGTTTTATCTGCCCTTTTTAGAGGTTTAAATATGCCACATTTCAGGGGTTTATCTACTCCACTTTTTAGGGGTTTATCGTCCCAATTTGGGAGTTCATCTATGCCACATTTTATAGGTTTATTTATGGATAATATCTATGGATAATATCTATGGATAATATCTATGGATAAACCCATAAATCTGTCGAATACATAAACTTCTACATTAACAAATAAATCCCTAAATTAGTAGAGAACCCCCTAAAAGGGTAGATACACCCCTAAAAAAAGGGTAGATAAACCCCTGAAAAGGGTAGATAAACCCCTAGAAAGTGGAACACCCCGAAAAAAAAAATCCCTGCCTCGTTGGGATGGCGCGCGGCGGCAGAGAGGCTTTAGCAAGCCTTTGCGCCGCCGCGCACCATTTTGGCCGGCTGTTTTCGCGGAGTTTGTTTTCATCTCGAAATGAAAACGGCCAGGAAAAATACCCAAAAACTTGCCCGAGACAAGATTTGCGCGTTGATGCCCGGCGTCAACTCACATGTTGAAACAAGAAAGAAATTTTCCCGGCCATTTTTGGTGTTTTGTGGAGGGATGGAAACACCCTGCCGGGATTTCGCGCGACTCAAAATCTGGGCAAAAGGGGTATCAGAGGGACAGAATTTTCGGAACTTCAGTGGCGCGCGACGGCGTCGGTGCTTGCGCGCGCGGCGACGAGGAAGCCCTCCCCGCCGTTCGCCCAAGCCCTCCGCAGCAGCGCGCCCAGACGGGGTTCTTCCTCCAGTCGTCGGGTGGCAGGAGCAAGCAGGCTGGTTAAAAGAAAAGAGTGACAGGAGAAAAGCGATAGTGAAGACACCGCGCAGAAAAATTGCAACTGGTAGTGAGGAACCAGGACAGAAGAGAAACCTGGTGTAGCTGTCGTTCGAGGAAGGGCTGAAAGTTATTGTGGCACGAGGCAATGACTTTGCGCATCATGGTGTAGCCGCCGTGGTTTTTCTTTTTCTCATCCTGGCACAGCGCACAGACCATAAGGTCCAGCAAGTCGACTTGGAGCCCGCCACCCAGCAGCGCCATGTCTTCAATGACGCTGCAAATGATGCTAGTAAGGTGGTCTGTGACTTTCGAGGTGGCCTGGTGCGCCGTGATGTCACCCGCGATATCGTAAGCAGCTTGCACCAGCATTTTCAAAAGCTCGTCCCTGAAGTTTTCGAGGTCTGGAATAATGCTGAAGATCGAGATGTTGCTGAGCCGTTCTAGCAGATAAAAGTGGATGCTGTGCGTCCGCCAATCACAGTCAGACAGCCCAAGAGCACCACTGCAGGCAGGGGAAAAGCGATCCGGCGCGGACGGGAGCATGAGAAGGAAGGAGCACACGCAGCACAGACAGGATCACCTGTAGGACGGATGCTGGGGCGTCATCTCAGGGCTCTGAAAGCCTCTCAGGATCTTGATAAAGAGCTTAATAATATCGGCATTGCACTCCTCCGTGTACGGCGGTTCGGGGGCATAAATGCGCAAAATGTCCGCCAGTGCACAGGCGACAAGAAGCCGCACGTCCTTGTTCTTGTGCTCCAGCAGCCAGTCTTCGCCTAGGCTCGAAGAAAGGTGCGCAGTTTCTGAGTGTGTGTGTGCAGCTCGTCAGGGCAGAAGTTTTAAGCACAAAGACGCGCGAACCAGCCTGGCCACAGCGCTGCGCTACCGATGACAAACCTCACCTTTCTTGGCCTCATCGACCGCGTCGTCGTCATCATCATATTTTTCTAGTGTCTCGGTCGCAACCTGTGGGCGGGGAGGCAGCACGTCAGCAAAGGGCGCGGCGGCGGGCACAGCACGATAGGTGGGGAGACTACCTTGAGGCGCTTGATGAGGTCAGCGTTGGTGAGCTGATTATGCAGGAATCCCTCCTCAAGCGCAGCCTGCCTCGTGTAGCCGCCGCGCGAGACAGACCTCTGCATTGGCGCAGCGCACCCTCGCGCCCTTACTCTGCAGTTCGAGCAGACTCCACGTCTGGAGGACGCAAATGGCGACAGGCAGCCCGGTGCGGGTCTCGTCGAGACAGGCAAACAAGACACACTGGTGCCGCTGGTGATCCACGTCAGCAGGTTTGCCAGTCGTGCGCGGGCGCAAGGGGTGGCGGGCTGCGACACAAGCCACCTACTCTCCGAATGTGAAGGGCTGAAACGTTGGTTTTCGCGGGTGATGAACGACTGATGCACCGCACATTATTCCTGAACTATGTTGTCCAATATTCGTTTTAGATTAATAACTAAAATGAACAAGAATCATTCTAACAAATTGGACTATGTTGTTAACCCGCACAGCTTCACGCGTATTTGAGCTGATAAATGACTAAAAATAAAATATGAGCAATTATGTTCGTAGGCATCTCCGACTATTTGTTTCAAAGTTGTTCCTTTGCGTGTTCGACGACGAGACAGTGATACGAAAGAGGAGTACGCTGCGATTGCAGCAAGCACGGATAGCGGAAGAGAAGCTTACACTGCGCCATGGCAGGCTGGTTTGAGAACTCGGTGTGAGCCCTCTTTCACCCGAGTGCTCCCAAGGGCCAAGACTTGTTTTTAGAAGAGGGCTTTCAAAGGTTGCAAAGTGAGAACCCTCGTCGCACCACAGCAGCCGTGCGCGGGGCACGCAATTTCGCATGTCTTTCCCAGGCGAATCGTGGCCGCTGAGCGCAGTCACAGCACAGCCTTCTTCTGCTCTGCCTGTTCACTGCTAGCAAAGAACAGGCAGATCAATGACGTCATTTTGGAATGGCTGGAAGAGCCATGAAAGTCACCGAAGTTCCCATCTGCAGAAGGATGTGGTCGTCTCAAAAGTGCGCTGCCTCCTGTCTACTGCCTACTTCGATATACATACTGCCTACTGCATACTGCCTGCTGCGATGATACACCACCTGACTGATGTCTAGGCGTGCGGCAGAGAGGCACCGCGCCGAAGCTGCCGGCATCAGGGTCCCCAATGAACTTCCTCTGGGAGTTTTTTATCCGCGGTAGCGCGCCGATCTGCCGATTTTTCAAAAATCAGCCCCGAAAAAACGTTTTTTCGGGGTTATCGGCGTTTTCCGCGCTTGCAAGCGCTTGCAAGCGCAAATCTGCGCGCTGGTTGCCGAGCGCTTGCAAGCGCTTGCAAGCGCTCGGCAGCCAGCTCAGATTTGTTGCAACTTAAGTATATCGGGACCCTGAAACAGAGGAAAGCTGGTGTCCGAGAACTTCGGAACTTGGGTGGCGCGCGGCAGCGTCGGGGCTGAACACCGTGCGCCCCCCTGATGACGCGCGGCGGCCTAGCCGCCGCGCGACCCACACACACCGTCACTCGCCGCCGTGCGCCCAGGAGGTTTCCCTAATTGTGACAAGTCAACACAAATCAACAGCCTCTCTGGGATCAACTGGCGCTAAAAGAGGGCAAGGTGGAGCGGCAGGGGTGGCTGACGTATTACGACACTGCCAAGCCACGCGGCGAGCGCCGCTTTTTCATCATGCGCGGTGTCAATCTGACATGCTTTGAATCAGAGGTGATGGAAGATTCCGGTGTGCGCGTGGCGTGTCTGAACAAGTCACAGATCAGCTACACTGAGCCGCGCGCCATCTGTCTGGCTGGTGATTGGTATTCCATCCGTGCTGGTTTTGTCTGGGACAGCGAGAGCAGGAGTCTCAGCTTTGAGTGCGAGGACGTGGCCGATGCGCGCGCGTGGGTGGCGCTGGCAATTACCAAAGAGGGTGCGACGGCGGGACAAGCTCCCATTGACGCACAAGAACACACTGGTACGACGCCGCAGCAGCCGCACCAAAACGGAGGCACCTCACTCCGTGCTCGACCCCCTGTGCCTGCGTATCCGCACGAGAGCGAGTATGGCGGTGGCAAGGACTACGTCTCGGCACCCTACAACGGCGGTAAAAGCATCTTGGAGCCTGAGGTCTGTGAATCTGCCCTCGCACTCCCCTCCTCTGTCTTGCCCGTCTGTCAAATACTAATACCCCTACGGCCACGCCATCGCCACCGCGTGCATCGCCACCGTGCTGCCGATGCACTCACACACGCACCTCGGTTTGCATTGCAACAGTACCAGAAAGCACGGTGGGCTGGTGTGAGACATGTTGACGTGGATGGTCGGGGGTTTGAACCGTGTTGCAGATTGTGTTTGGAGCCAAGGAGGAAGACGAGTGGCGATGCTGGCCGTCTGGCCCGCTGCCTCCAAACTCGAAAATTCTGGGCACAGACCAGAACATCATGTCATATGCAGCAGATGAGGGGGTCGAAGTGATGGCAACCGAGGGCAACGGCAAGTTCGGTATTGGCATAGGTCTCAAACAGGCACACAGAGGTATTGAGATCTCTGATGGAAGGTTCGGCGTGCAAATCTCCGAGATGGCGCCGGGAGGAGCTGCGGAATTGGCGCGCAATGCTGGCCAGCAGATACGGGTGGGCGACTATCTTTTGGCTATCGATGGCTGGTCGTGCTCGCAACGACATTCGTCAGAGGTGGCCGAGAAAATGGTGGGAGAAGAGGGGTCTGAAATCACAATCTCTGTGGCACGGCCCATTGGGCCCTCGCGTGTCTTTGCGCAGCCATGGTGGTGGATTCAAGCTGGCGTGACGCGCTTTGACACCACGCTTAAACGTTCGCGCATCAGCTCTGAGCGGTATTTTGCTCGCACTGCGCGTGAGGGCGCGCGGCAGCGGAGCGCTTGGGCGCGCGGCCGCGAGGCTGTTAGATACTAACCGACCCTAATCAAGCCCTAACCGTGCCTAACCGACCCTCATCTTTTTAGATTAGGTGCGGTTAGGGCCGACACTCCCGCGCTCCACCTGTAAGCAGCCGCGGTCCATATTCTACTCTCCGTTTCCACGAGATCGCACGTCTCATACGTGACATATCGCAAGATGTGATCTCGGAAAGAAGTTGAAACAAGACAAGAAAAGGGAGATGAGGATCCGCAGAACGGCAGTGCGACCATTTTGAGTGTCTGAATACTCAGACAGAAGCTTTTCCACATGCTGTTTCCAGTACTTCCTGTCCGCTCTGGCAAAAACTCTTCTCCGCGTTTTGCCAGGCGTTTTTGCCATGTGTTGGCCTCGTGTATGTGCAACCCTGTCACATATTACTGTGTACTGACTGCCCAAAACAAAATAAACAGAACCGTCCTGGAGAAAATCTATGCAGCGAGCACTGGTTGGATTCCTGGTGCCAAGGGTTTGTAAGAATGTGCGTCAACAAAGTCGTTTCGTCACGATGCACCTTTTCTTGCCTGCACATTTGCCTCGGCTATTTACCCAACGAAATAGTAAAACACTCGTATCCAGACATTTGTGAGTTCTATGTTCAAACTTGCTGATATGGTCACTGCACCGCCCTGGGGGGGGGTGCGCGTGACAGAACCCAGATTCCCCTGGCGCCCTGTTGCGGCTTTGCACCAAAGAAGCCATTTGCCCTTGCGTCGCCGCGGAGGGGGTGCCGACGCGCCGAGGCAAGGCCTGAGGCCACCCAGTACACCATACATATCGAACGAACTTGGCGAAAATCTGCCACTCTGCGAAAAGAAGGAGAACGGTGTCGATGCACGCCACGCCTTGCGCTCGCCTTACATTAATTTGTAGTGAGTAGCACCGAAAATCTGGAGATCGTGTTTTTCTGGAGGACTGAAGATGTCTAGTATTGCCCAGAAAATTATTGACTCGTTTGCGAAAAATGATCTCCTAACTATCCTTCCGTCGCCAGTCTGCATCATCAGCTTGAAAAGAGAGCTCCTTTATTTGAGATTGTGTCATCACGTGAACGCGTGCGCAAGTATGCGAGTATTTCAATCTCTGTCTGTCTGCACACGCACGAGAGCAGGCATTTCATACGTCACAGGCAAGCTCTTGCGAGGAGTGCCGAGCAGTGCAAAGCGAGTCTCAGGCATGAGAGTACGAGCTCAATGTGTATGTGTATGTGTTTTTGTGTGTGTGTGTATGTGTCTGCCTCTGTCTGCTGCTCTCAGGCATCAGGAGCATGAGCAGTGTGGTGGCGGGCAACTTGAGAGAGCCAGTCCGCATCTTGCAACGTCTGCACACAATCAATGTGCAGGGCAAGGCCGTTGACAAACTTGAGCACCTCATCAAACTCCATCTCCTCCTCGAGAATCTTGCACTTGTGCTGGCGCAGGATGGCGAGCGCCACAAACAGGGCAAGGTGCGAGTCGTTGCTGGCCCACAGTGTCTCCCACAGCCGCATCGTCGCATCGGGAGAAAACTCGCGCTTGAAAATAATGAGCAACCAGCGGAAGCAAAAATAAAAGTTGCTGCAGTCTTTGGTCTCGAGGTAGGCCAGCAACTCCGGCTCCAACTGCCCACACAGCGTGTGCAACATCTCGAGTTGCGTGTGCATGCCGTTCTGGTCCTTATGAAAATTGGGCTCCATTTGTTCCATGAGTTTCTGGAAACACCAAAAGGCCTCGACTTCGTCGTCCATCACGACCAACAAGGGCGCGGCCAAGTCGGACATGCCCTGGCAATACGCCAGATCGAAGTTGTAGAAGGAGTAGGTGAGTAGAATCGCGTGGAGGCGCTCGAGGCCAACACCATTCTCATCCGCAAACATGTCAACACCTCTGTCCGTCCGCACCACGTCCTTCTCGATCCGATGCCGTCGATCGCGGAACTGCCAGCAACCCCGCGCGCACTACCATCGTCAACACCCTCGCACAGAGCAAGCACGGCAGCTGAGATACAAACTTTTTGTACCCCGAAACCCCCCAAAAAAAAATATGAATTGAAAAGTGGAGCGCATGCCGCGCATAGTGAATGCCATTCACGAGGCGGCATTTATTTGATTTGGAACAGCTGGGAGGAAAGGAGTGAAACAAACCTTAGAGAAGCGGGCTTCCTGTTCAGGTGTTATACTCTGCCATTGCTGTTTGTACGCCAGGTACTCTTGCTTTTTGGCCAAGAGCAGAGCTGCACGGTCTTTTTTCGTGCTTTTGGCGGGATAGCAGCCTAGAAGCCATTTCCAGCCTTCTCTTCGCACCGAGGCCGCCAGGCCCCCATAATAGATTCTGCTCCGCAGCGTGTCCGGGTCTCTAAGAATCCCAGTCGCATCAAACCAAGAGCGCCACTCTGTCTCGTCCACAGCTGCGCTCTTGATCCAGGGCATGGGCTCACGCTCGACCCACACGCAGTCGTCCTCATCCAGCACACCAGCAGCTGCCTTGCTGCGCCAAACCTTCTTTGTGTGTGCACCTTGCGCTGCCGCGCCTGCGCCTTTGCGCACCGCGTGCAGCTGAGGGTTGAGAGCATCCTCACCGTGCTCCAGCATCTCAACCGCGCTGCTGGCAGCATCAGCAGCCATAGCAGAGGCGCGGCTCCAGCCCGTACGTAACCCCTTGATGACACACACGCCACCCTGCAGATACTTCCACTGCCACTCGTTGCCCAGTTGGTGTCCCCATTCCTTCTCCTCCTCCACATCGTGCCCCTGTGTGTGTACGACAGCGCATTTATCCTCTGTGTTTCTTACTTTTCTTGAGCTACGGGTGATCAGCTCACTCTGCGGCGAATTGGGCAGCGTTGGCGCACGCGAGCGCACGGCGCGCGGCACTGAGGCATCCTGCACGAGATCCAGTCCGTGGAGAGAGCGCTGCAGAATATTCGACTTGTCGTTGACAAGCATAGTAGCAGGATTGGAGTCGCACCGAGTCAGCGTGGCAAACTGTCAGCACCAACACACCAGTTAGGATTCTGGCACAACCCTTGCGACAAGAGCCTCCTTGTCAGCCTCCCTTCGCCCAAAAGGGATAGGCGTCCATAGTAATACCCTCCCATACCTCCCCTCCACAATCTCACGTCTGAGTATGGCAATTCGCGAGTGCATGTGTTGGTGTATGCATATATGCATGCATGTGTGCATGTGTGTACGCACGTTTAAATGTTTGTTTGTCAGTGGAATGTTTGTCTGTTTGTATGTATGTATGCATATGTATGTATGCATGTACGTATGTATGCATGTATGTATGTACGTATGTATGTATGTATGTATTTTAAATGTATGTATGCATGTACATTTGTATGTACATGTGTACGTATGTATGTTTGTATGCAATTGCATGTTTGTATGCATGTATGCAAGCATGAATGATTGTCTGTATGTATGCATGTGTGCACAAGCAGCAGGGCCCAAGCAGCCTGCGTCAACACAAAAATCAGAGTGTGTTCGTGATGTCTGTCTCCTCAACGCTACGCTATGCTACGCCCCTGCGATTGAAAATATGGCGCAGCAGGGATTAGATACCTCCTGCAGTATATTCTGGAACTGAAGAACTCTACCAGAGTGGAAGTAGAGCGGGAGATGCGTGCAGCCCGATCGCAGGTTGATGATCACTTCTGGAGTTCCCAAGCTTGGACGCACTAGGTGGATAGAATACACCTGTGCCAGTGGTGTGCTAAAGGCATACCTGCTCCAGGCCTGCGCATGGCACAAGCACCCTCGCGAGGGGTAAGTGTCCGCCTCGCTTGCACACACTCAGACTCAGAACAAGCTCGCACATACAGCGAGGGGCTGATTTAGTATTCCAAAGACCATGCAGAGAGTACAAGCAATCTTTGAACCGAACTTCTCTACTGTTTGTCCAGCAGGTTTTGGGCCAGCAAGGTGAGAACCGTTTGAAGACTAGGAGAACAGATCAAAAAAAGTTAACCTGAGTTGGGTCGTCAGTTGGCTGCCAGACTATGAAGCAAGTGTCGTCCTCTGCGCGAAGTGATAGGGCCCCAAAAATGGGACTGCCTTGTTTGGCTTGAATGTAGACGGCCTTGTTTTGCCACTTGATCGCCTCCTTCCCTGGACATCTGCGCGTCCCTTCTCCGTCACTGCTGTCGCCGCCATCACTGTCAAACACCTCGTTCCACTGCTCCTCTGCAGTGCTGCTGCCGTCTGTCATCCTGCCACCTATGAATCAACCCATCAGTCCTCCTTCCCAGCTCCAGTCTCTTCATCAAAGCGAGTGTTGAAAGTCGCTTTCCACAGTTCCAGTTTTCTCCACTCACAACCAAAAAGCCCTATTTTCGCCGGGTTTTCGTGGATAGAATCTGGTCGCAAGACGTCTTGCACAAAGGGTAAGTATCGGATGGAAATCTGTTGCAAAGTATGTTTTGTGGACCAATGGGCCCTTGTGTTGGCTGGAAGCACCACATGTAGCAAAGGACAACCACAAGAATGCACTGGGCACTCACTCTGTGGTAGTAGCACGTGCTCTGCCACCCAACACCCCACTCGGCGGCAATGGTGTTTGGGAAAATGAACCCAACTGACACCCCCCCTCACGCAAACAAATGTAAATGGAACAGGAAAAATGGCAGACAGCGGGTAGACATTAAAGGAATGCCTGGAACAACAAGCTCACCGTCACTCAACCGCTCAGTAGGCTTTCGCCCCAGTCCACGCTGTTTTTCCTGTTGCCTTTGCCTGTCAATGCCTTCTGGGCCTTCAGCTGTAGGTCGACTTTTTTTAGCTCCCGCGAAAATTGCGAATCTGCCTCTGACTGGCTGTCAGAGCAGGATGAACACTCGAAACACAGATGAAAGAGGAGGAACATGTAAGTGTATACTGACATATATGCGGTAAACACATGCATATTTGTAACTGGCAATCATGTGCACCGCACCTGCAGAGTGCTTATGTGTACAATCGTAATTGTGTGTGTGTGTGCGTACGTGTATGTGTGTGTGCGTATGTGTGTGTGTGTGTGGGGG
>Ga0335398_10005355_pt1 | contig 17012 bp, 3 predicted proteins | sample BON03_FD_205742 | JGI IMG/M metagenome (GOLD analysis project Ga0335398, IMG submission 205742) | Freshwater microbial communities from Lake Bonney liftoff mats and glacier meltwater in Antarctica - BON-03 (spades assembly) (version 2) | ecosystem: Environmental > Aquatic > Freshwater > Ice >... | reverse complement strand
TATGTATATATATATATATATATATATATAACCTCTGGCCTTTTGGCCACTCGCCGGCGCCCCGGCGCCGGCCCCGTTCCGCTCTGCGCTCAGCTTGTGTGGTGTGAGTTAGCGCGGCGGCGAGAAAGGATGATCCTTCACGCCTTAGCGATACAGATCAGGTTTGAGCGATGTGGACGGAAAATGCCGAAGATAATGTGGTGGAAAGTGTGAGTAGAAGTCTGTGAACATCATCACAAAAGTAAACTATAGCTAGCTAGAGGCGACAGTCGAGAGCCGGCCGCGTTTAGGCTAAGTCGAACGCGAAGTTCAGCTCTGATCTGTATCGCTAAGGCGTGAAGGATCATCCTTCTCGCCGCCGCGCTAAGGGAAAGCAATCAAAATACCTGCGTCGCGGCCGCCGAGCCTGCACACGCAGCCTCCAGCGACGGCAAGTCGACGTGCGGATCGCGTTCGCCGCTTTCTAATGGATGCCATTGTAAGGCTATGCAAGCCGGATGCCACCGGATGCTGCATTTAGCGTGTGTCGTCACAGGTTTCTTGTTACCTGGACCCACAGTTTTTGGGAGCCTGGGAAAGTCCCCAGGTGAAAGACGTTTTTTTTTAATACCTGCGTCGCGGCCGCCGAGTCTGCGCACGCAGACTCCAGCGAGGGCAAGTCGACGTGCGGGTCGCGGTCGCCGCTGACGAAGAGGATGGGCGGGTCCGCCGCCGTCAGGCCGTGGACGGGGCCATCACGCACCTCCTTTGTGCCAACGCGCAGAAGCGGGTAGCCGAGGGCCACCTGCCGGAGGGGCGCGGCGACTTAGCCTTTACACGATATTGCTATGCACAATATTGTATGGTGTATGGCATCGGGTTCACCCAAAGGCCTAAACGTGAAAGAATATCTGGTGAAGGCCAAGCGGCGACGGTAACAAGAAACACCCGCACCTACGGCCAACTCTGGATGCAGACCCCTCCCCCCCCCCCCCCTCGCTTCACACCCCCCCCCCCCCCCCCCCTTCGCTCTCTCGTGGGGGTAGACTATGCAGTAGATAAAGCCACCTGACAAACGATCGAGGCGCGCAGCTCGGGGTCCAGCGTCGGCACCGGCGCGCCGTCGGCCCCCGGCAGGCCGGTGAGCATGTGCAGCGCGACCCGCGCGCCCATCGAGCAGCCAACAAGGATGATACGCCGGTGCCCCGCATCGTAGGCCGCGCGGATCGCCGCGCAGTGCGCCTCCACCAGCTTGGCCATGCGGTTGAACGGCCGCGGGAAGTCAAACATGCGCACTTCGTCGCAGTGCGACATCATACGCTCGCTCCACGCGCGCATCGAGGCGTGGGAGGACGAGCCACCGGCGCCGTGCGCGAGCACAATGGCTGTGCCGACCGGCTGCCCCGTCTCCCGGAGCCCGACCTCGGCCCGCTCAAACACCGAGTTCGACGTCGCCTGGCTCCGCTTGGCAACGTCGCGCTTCTTGACCCGCTCCTTCTGCTTCTCGACGCGCGCCACCTTCTTGACCTTCTTCTTCGTCTTCTTGATGCCGCCTGTCCGGTTCTTGTTGCCGCCTCTTCGGTCGCGCGCCGCCATATTCAGTCCAGATGCGACGTCGCACGTCGAGAAATTGGCCTTTTTCACAGCGACGTTTTCACAGACGGTTCATACTATACTGACACATTTTTAAAAGAAAACTCATTTTTAATTAAAGAAATCCTATTTCGGGCGTTTTCATTTTCAGAGAAAACGTCGAAGCGGTAATTCGATGAAATTGCTTTCGATTCTTCTGTGCGCATGCGCGGCGCCTGCGGCGGCGTTGGCGCTGCGACCAGCGCCGCGGCTGGTCGCTGTGCGTAGCGCCTCCCGCACGGCGTCTTCGCCCGTGCGAATGAGCCAGGGCCCGGGACCTGCGGCGGCCCTTGCAGTCGCCGCGGCACTCGGCACTGTGCAGGCTGCAAGCGCCGCGCGTAGCGGCGGCCGCGTCGGCGGTCGCGTGAGTGGTGGAATGCGCGGCGGCGGCGGCGGCGGCGGCTTTGGCGGCGGCGGCGGCGGCTACCGTGGCGGTGGCACCACGAACGTGTACATGGGTGGCGGCATGTCGCCGTTTGGCTTCTCGCCGTTTGGCTTTTCGCCCTTTGGCTACGGCTTCGGCTTCGGAGTTCCGGCGCCGCTACTGCTCTTCGCGGTCGGCGGCCTCGCTCTCACGAGCTTCCGCTCGTCCCGCGGCATCGATCAGTCAGAGACGCCTGGCGCGGCGCTATGCCTGCAGGTCGCCTGCTACTGCAACGATCGCCAGGACTCGCTCTACGGCCGCTTGCAGTCCGTCGCGCGCACCGCGGAGACGCAGAGTTACGAGGGCCTGCAGCGGCTCGTCTCGGACACCTGCCTTGCGATGCTACGCTCGTCGAAGGACTGGCTGGCCGGGCGGACCGACTCCACCACGGCGGGCGTCTTTTCGAACGAAGTGGACACGAGCTACAACCGGCTGGTGGTCAAGGAGCGCTCTAAGTGGGAGGTGGAGCAGGGCGCGCTCACCCGCTCGGGGCCCGGCCAGCCCACATACATGGTCGCCACCCTGGTCGTCCTGCTTCGCGAGGGCAAGGAGCTCCCACAGATCAACGGCATCAACGACCTGCGCGAGGTGAGATTCTTTGTATTCTGATTAGATGATAGATTCTGATTTTGATTATTTAGTCCCCTTCCTCGGGTGAACCCGACGGTTCGATTCTCGGAAACTCGAAGTCAAACCACTTCGGTGCACAGAGCACCTTTCACCTTGGCCTTTACTAGATATTCTTCTACCAATATTGTATGGTGTATGGCATACAAACGGGAGGTCGGAGGGTTGTATACTGCCCAATAGTCGTGCAATAGAACTGCACCAGGGTGGGCAATGCAGGTGGGCGGGGAAATGAAAGGATGGTTGATTTGTGCACAAAACCCTCCAAGTACAAGAATGTCTTCCAAAGGCCAAGTTTCATCCGAGCTTTGCATTTTGTTGTACAGGCGATCGCCCAGCTCGCAGTCGAACCACTTCGGTGCACAGGGCACCTTTTTTACCCGAGCTTTGTATTTTGTTGTTCTCACGCTGACTTCGGCGCGGTCACCCACCCGGGCGTGGGAGGTGGCAGGCACCGTCGTCGCGCCACCTTAGAGCGGTGTTAAGTGCTTGTGGGAGGTGTTCGTTTGGGGTGTTGTTCTCGTCGTGGGCGTGTGTGTGTGTCGTTGTCGGGGGTGGTGTTCTCTGTCGGTGTGTGTGTGTGACCTGTTGATCTTTTTAACAGGCGATCGCCCAGCTCGCGGCTGACGTGAGCGTCGAGGACAATTTGCTCGCGGCCGAGCTCCTCTGGACGCCCGAGGACTCCAACGACGTCATGGAGCGGGACGACATGTTCCTCAACTTCCCAGAGCTCGTCAACGTCTGATGACGCCGGCATCGGGACTCGCCACACAGGACGCGTGGAAGTAGTACTATACCGCAGGGGCCGTCCCGTCGCTAAGCCGGAGCTCGAGTAGGAAGATCGGGCCCTAACCTGGAACCTGGGACGGTGCGTGTTTACGTAACTAACGGTCCGCAAAACGGCTTGAACATTGGTAGGAAGGTCGGTCCCTGTCCTGGAAGCCGGAGACGGTGGGTGTTAGGTAGTGTTCGTGCCTTTTCTCAAGCCGTGCATGCCGCGAACGCATACCGTCCCAGGTTTCAGGTTAGGACCCGAGCTTCCTAGATGAAGCAGAGCTACGCGACGTACCTGCTCGTGGACGAGACGCAGAGTAGTAGTAGTATAATAGTAGTAGTATAAGCAGTCTTACACTTACATATACTATGAGTACTACTAAGGACCTCGCCACCGCGACGTGTCCAGGGACGTGTCCCCCATACCGGAGGACCTCCCCCCCCCCGGAGCGCGTCCCCAATACCGGAGGGGAAGGGCTCGGTGCAGGCGCTGCTCGTCTTGCACGGTTTGACGAATGACGACACGGTACGCGTGGTCATGGTGGCGGCTCGTTCGTGCGTGTTCTGATCGTGGATGGAAGACGGGTTCCATTATGGACGGAAGACAGGTTCCTCAACTTCGCGGAGCGCAAAGGGCGCCGAGCCCACCCACGCCTACAGCCTGCAAAACTACTCGGACTCGGCTAGGGATAGGCTAGAGTAAGGGGATGTCGTTGGAGGCTACAGGCTAGATGTTGGCTGGTTTGTATGTTACTGGTAGCATGCCTACTAGCCCACGTCTAGTGACTAGCCTTCTGACTAGCCTTGTAGTGTTGCAGCTGTATCTACCTCGCTTGTCCTCACTCCCCGCGCTGCTGTCCTCGCTCCCCGCGCGCCGGAGATTGGCCGTGCGGCGTCTGCCAGAGTGAACCGCGCGGCGGGCCGAGTGAACTGCGTGAAGGATGTGCATGTGTCGTGTGCGGACCGATGTAATTAGACGCATAGAATGGCATAGAGCATAGGCATAGATAGACAACATAGAGCTCGGAGATCATCTCCCTCCCTCTCTCTGTGCGCGTGTGTGCTCGTTTTCCGTGTGCCTAAATCTAAATCTGTCAAAACCCGGCGGTGGTAATGGGACAGATCGGGAGTCGAACCCACGTCCTCTGGGGTGCATGACTGGGGACAGTACCACTCAACTGAAAAGGTCAGTTGTGATGAATGGTAATGGAATCCATCCCCTAATATATCGGGATACATGTGCGGCAGCTACTGCTCACAACAGAATCTAAAAAAAAAGTCTTCTGGCCACTCGCCGGTCGCCGGCGCCTGGGGCGCGCCGGTGAGATTCTTATTCCGCTTTGCGCTCTGCGCTCAGCTTTTGTGTGGTTTATGGTGTGAGTTTATGTATAAAGTATAAAAGATTCCAAAATAAAAGAAAAGGCTGCTGTGCGTGTACACGGTACACGGTACACGGCACGGCATGTGTGCTCGTGTGTGCTCTTTGTGTAAACCGTCTGTGAACGTACATGCTTTTGCCAAGTTAGCATTCACAATGCTTGCCGAAGCCACTCTCGGGGCAGTTCACGGTTCTCTCTGTCTCTCTGTGTGTGCTCTTCTATATATTGTCACTACTTATAATACGTTACTAACACACACCAATTATTATAATTACAAAAAAGAAAACTTATAATATAATATAAATATGTATTTATAATAACTTCTAATATAAAGTTCTATATTATATATGGATATGTGTTTTTTGAAAGTTTTCGTCGAGACCGGAGGTGGTTCAGATACGTACACGTGAGGCACATATATGTACGTGGAACGTATCCGAAACGTTGCTTTGTGCTGCTGATTCGTGATTCGTGCATTCGTGCTGTGATACGTGATATAAAATGCTTATATTCTGAGAACATATATGTGCAACATAAATAAACGTATATTATTATCACAAGGTATACATATTCATATTACATATAGTCCAAATATGTTATGTATAAAATAGCCGAAGTGACGTACCCAGCCCGCACGCGGTTCCGCGCGCACACAAGCCCGCGCCACCACTCCGAACGGCACTCGCAGATAGCTCATAGCAGCTCGCTCACACACTTGCAAGACACAGCTCGCTCACATACCGACAACATGTTCGTATGCACCACAAATGCACACACAGGATGCACAGAAAATCAACGAAACCAGCAGTGCCCTCCACCATGCCACCAAATCACAAGTACGCATGCCTCCAACATGGCAATGGACATGCGCTACACACGACCAGTCCCCATGCCAATGCATACTACTCCCCTACCCCTACCTATCCTAGCCCTACCCTCAAGCACCCCCGCACATCATCGCACAACAGGACGCGCACCAGATCTGTCCACAAAATACATGCATCATCCGCAATAAACCAACCAGGGCGCGCGAAACCCTAAATATTATCCCACAATACACCGACCCCGGGCCGCGAACCCCGGGAAGAAAAACCGTACTAAACCCCCCAAACTCAAGCCAGCAGCCGGAGCAACTCGTCCGCCTCCGCCTCCGGGTCCGTCTGCGCCGCCGGCAAGTTGAGCGGCAGGACGGCCAGCCCGTCGAGGGTAGGCGCCGACGGCGTGTTGGGTGCGGCGGCGCCGCGCGAGGCGGCGACGAGGCGCATGGCTGGCGGCGGCAACGGGAGCAGGGCACGCAGCGCTGAGAGCATGGCCTCGGTCTGTTTGGCGTCCCAAAACGACACGAGGCACTTGAGCGGCGGCAGCGTGGCCCAGGCTGCGTGGCGCAGCATCTCCTTGAGGTCGGACGAGCGGCCGCCGTTGAGGGCGAAGAAGACGACGCCGTCCGTCTCGTAGTGCGCAGCCTTGTGGCCCAGCGTGACAACCACCACCTGGTCGCCGCCCGCGCCCCCGTCGAGCAGCGCGCGCTGCAGCAGCACCGTCTCACGCTCCGTCGTGGCGAGGAGCAGCACGGTCACCGGCTGGGCCTTGGGGCTAGCCCGTACGCGCGGCGCGCGGCCCGGCAGGGCGAGCTCGGTGCTGCTGGTAGAGGCCGCGTGCACGGGCCCGTCGTCCTGCGTGGCGACGAACTCGCGCATGTGACCGACGGAGTTGTCGGCCAGGCGCTGGTCGACCAAAAAGGTGAAGTGGCCGCCGGGCACCGACATCTCGCGCATCTGCGGGCACCACTCCTTGGCCTTGGCCCCGAAGGGCGTCAGGCTCGAGAAAGACTTGACGAGCCAAGCCGCCGCGTCGGCCACGTACCTACGCGTGGTGGACGTCGACTTGAACTCGAAGAGTGACTGGTCGAGCGGGTCCTCGGTCCGCAGCACGAGCATCGGCGAGCTCAGCATCTCCTTGCGCGTCTGCTTGACGTGCGAGTAGCGGACAAGCGCCTTCATCAGTGCCGGCAGCGCGTAGGAGATCTCGGCCGTGTTGGCGCGCGCCGACTGGAGCGGCATGTTGGCCATCGTGAAGCCAGACTTGCCCTCCTCGTCGGGCTTGACCGCGTCCCAGAACGGACCCCAGACCCTCGGCAGCCAGGAGGGGCACTGCACGTAGACCGGGTCGAGCAGCGTGAGCGACGCCACGGGGCGGCCGTAGCGCTGCAGGTGCCACGCAACCTCGTACGCGACGACTGCGCCGAGCGAGAAGCCAGCCAGCCGAATCTCGCCCTCCGGCTGCAGTGCCACAATCTTCTCAGCGAGGCCGTGCGCCAGCAGCGGCACCTCGCAGCCGTCGCCCAGCGCCGCCGCCATGCGCGCGTAGGGCAGGCCGTAGAGCATGTAGCCCGACATGTGGTCGCAGAGCCGCGCAAACTCGAGCAGGCAGATGCCGGGCGTGCCCGGGACGTACCACACGGGCGGCGCGCCCGGCCTGCTGGGGCCGCGGATCGGGCCGGCGCCCTGGATGGCCACCGGGTCGAAGGCCGGCGCCGAGGGCACGAGCAGCTGCGGCGGCGCCTCGACCGCGGCCGCCGCGGCGCCGGCCACCGGCGCGCGCGCGCCGAGGCTGGCCATCGAGGAGATGGAGGGCACCGTCGCGGCAGCCGGGGGCGTGGCGGGCTGCATCGTCTCAAAGTAGCCGGCGAGCGCGCGCGCGGTCGGGTAGTCGAGGACAAGCGTGGTGGGCAGTTCCTGGCCCAGCTGGGTCTGGAGCTGCGAGCCGAGCTCGACGGCGCCGAGCGAGTCGAGGCCCGCCTCCATGAGCGGCGCGTCGGCGTCGACGGAGGAGCCGGTCGTCTGCTGCAGCAGCTCCTGGATGTATTCGAGGTCCACCTTGCGCGACGTGTCAAGCTTGAGCGCCTGCCGCTTGTGCGCGCGGTGCTTCCACGGCTGGACGAAGCCGGCCACCTCGTCCACCGCGCCCAGCATCGCCAGCCAGTCGGCCGCGACGAAGGCGACCAGCCCGGAGCCGCCGGCCAGCACCTGCTGCAGCGCCTTGAAAGCGGCGTCGCGCGCGATGGGCGCGAGGCCGCCCTCGAGGCGCGCCGACTTGGTGCGGCGCGCATCGGCGAGCGCGCCGCCCATCTGCATGAGGTAGGCGCGCGAGCCGCTGCCCTTGCGATACTCGGTGAAGGAGCTGAGCCACGCGCCCGCCGCGGCCGCTGGCGCCTGGTTGGCCGCGCCGAGGCTCGACGCCGCCGAGGAGAAGGTGTGGAAGAACTGGAGCGGCACCTGCGCGGCGGCAGCGTGGAGGCCGCGCGCGCCGTGCACGAGCGCCGAGTAGGCGCGGACGAGCGCCGTGTCGGCCAGGCCGCGCAGCGAGCCGGCGGCGGCGGCGGACGCGTCCATGTGAAAGACGCCGCGGATGGGCGAGTCGGGCCGCTGCGCCGCCTGCAGGAGTGCGAGCGCGGCGTCAGCGTCGGACGCGTCGAACGCGAGCCGCTGGAGAACAACCTTCTTGGGCAGCCACGACCAGTCGGCCGGCCGAACTCGGCTGGCCGATGCAAGCACGAGCCGGCCCGCGCCCGACTGCACCAGGGCGCGCGCCGTGAGCTGGCCGAGCGGCGTCTCGGCGCCCGAGATGAGGTGCGCGCCGTCGGCGGGCGCGCGCTCCGATGGGACGGAGTCGCGGCGTGAGACGGCGGCGATCATGACGGCCTGCGCCGCAAGCGGGCCCTCGCCTTGCATGCAGTAGCTGCGCTCGAAGCCGGCGGCCGAGAAGAGCGTGCGCCACGACTCCCACGACATGAGCGGCTCTGTCTGGTTGCGCCGCTCGGGGTCCGAGGCGAAGAACCACCAGCCGTCGGTGAGGCCGAAGGTGATCTGCGCAAAGGCGTTGGTCCGCAGCACCTCGTTGACCACCATGAGGCCGCCGTGGCGCAGCAGGCGGTGGCAGTTCTTCATGGTGTTGGCCATGAAGGGCGTGGCGTGCAGCACGTTGGTCGCAATGGCGATGTCGTACGAGTTGGACGCGAAGCCCTGCAGCCGCGGGTCGACGTCGATGTTGAGCAGCTCGTACTTCATAAAGTCGGCCGAGTCGGCGAACCGCTGCTGCGCCTGCATCAAAAATATCTCCGAGACGTCGGTGAACATGTACTCTGCGCAAACTTCGTGCACCACCGGGATGACGGTCGAGGCGGTGCCGCCGGTGCCCGCGCCAACCTCGACGATGTGCAGCTTGCGGCCGGCGGGCAGCTGATCGCAGACCGCCTTGATCGCGGCGACGACGCAGGCGTTGTAGAAGGTGCCCGCGATGGACGACTCGTAGACGGGCAGCACCATGTCCATCGAGCCGCCCGGGAAGAGCAGTTCCTGGTAGGCCGTCTTGGCCGTCAGCACCTCATGGAGGCTCGGGCCGCAGCGCTCGGCGAGGCGCGCCTCGGGGCCGCGACCGTGCTCGCGCACCACGTCGGCGAACGAGACGCGCTCCGTCACGGCCGGCTGCTCGACGCACCACGAGTAGAGCAGCTTGTGGTGCCACTTGACCACGTCCGGGCCCTTGGTCTTTGCCTTCATCTCGGCGATGTACTGCTGGCAGAGCGCCTCCATCGCCATGGCCTCCTGCATGAGCCTCTTGTCGTCGATGGTCGCGTTCTTCTCGAGGGTGTAGGCGTCGCAGCGGGCGACGAGCGTGTCGAAATCCACCTGGAGTGTCGGCATGAGGTTGCCGCAGACTAGGCGAGGCACGACGACGCTGTCGCGGTGCAGCGACATCTCCTGCTCGTGCGATACGGCGGTGCGCAGCCCGTGCACCGACCCCTGCGGCAGCGTGAGCGCGCCGGTGAAGATGAGGTTCGCGAGCAGTCTGGCGCCGCCCAAGCCGAGGTCGTCCACGTCGATGCAGGCGAGCGGCATGCGCGGCATCTCGGCCTGCGCCGAGCGGACCAGTCCCCACAGGCTAGCGTGCGAGTAGTTGATGCGCGCGCGGCCGGGCGCCGGCTGCGTCTCCTGCGTGCAGAACCAGACGGGCGGCGTCTTGCCGCCCAGGCTCGCGAGCTGCTTGAGCATGTTGAGCGCCTGGCCGAGCACGGCGTCCTCGTGCAGCGACGAGTGCGAGGTCATCGCCGAAAAGACAATGGCGTGTAGGTAGCCAACCTCGGAGAGGCTGCCGACGTCGCCCGTTGAGGGCTTGATGCGGAAGGCGCGGAGCGACTCGGGCGCGGCTCCATCCTGCTCGCCCACCAGCAGGACGCTCAGGCCCGACTGCTCCTGCTCCCACGCGACCTCGCTCACACTGACCGGCGCCCACGCGGTCGAGTAGACGGCGGGCTTGGCGAGCTCGGCCGAGCCAACCTCCTCCGCCGATGGCGCCGCCTGCTGCGCGACGAGCGAGATGCTGGCCTTGGACCAGGTGAAGGTTTGGCGCTTGTACTTGAGCCCAGCGGGGCTGACGATCCTGGCGGGCTCACCGGGGGCCGAGCGGAGCACCGCGTTGACGATGGTCCCGCTGTAGCCGAAAGAGCTGACCGAGCCAATGAGCGTGTCGCCGTCGGCTGCCGCCGGCAGCGGCGCGAGCTGCGTCGGCATGGCGCACGGCGTGCCCTTGAGCGACGACATGACGTGGTCGTTGACGATGTTGAGCATTGCGTTGGGCGGTGCCTCGGCGTGGATGAGCCCCAGCGCTAGGCGCAGCAGGCCCGAGATGCCCGCGGCCGGCTCGGCGTGGCCGACGTTGGCCTTGGCAGAGTTGAGCGCGAGCACCTCGTTCTTGCCGCGGCCGGCGAGCATCGCGCCCGCCATCGAGCTCGCCTCGATCGGGTCGCCCAGTGGCGTGCCCGTGCCGTGCGCCTCGACTGTGTGCACGTCCCTGCCGTTTATGGCCGCGTCAGCGAGTGCGGCACGGAGGAGGCCCTGCTGAGCCTGGCCGTTCGGCGCGGTAAGCGACGCCGACTTGCCATCCTGGCGCACGCAGCTGCCGGCGACGGCGAAGCGCGCCGGCACCTTGGACTCGGTGGCCCGCAGCGCCATGGCGCACATGGCCTCGCCGCGCGCGTAGCCGTCGGCGCGCTTGTCGAAGGTGTGGCAGTGGCCCTTGGTCGAGAGCATGCCCGCGGTCGCGAAGGTGATGCCAACCGAAGGCAGCAGCATCAGGGTGACGCCGAGCACCAGGCCAGTGGTGCACTCGTTGAGCTGGAGAGCACGGAGCGCGCCGTGGTTGGCCGCGAGCGCGGCGGAGCAGGCGGTGTCGTACGAGCAGCACGGGCCCTGCAGGCCAAGCAGGAACGAGAGGCGGCCAGCCGCGATCGAGAGGGAGGCACCGGTCGCCGCGTAGACGCTGCGCGCCATCGGTGACGCCTTTACGATGTCCTGCCAGTCGTTGGAGGCAATTCCGAGGAAGATGCCCGAGAGCGTGTTGGAGAGGCTGCTGCGGTCGAAGCCAGCGCTGTGGAATGCTTCGTAGCCGTACTCCATGAGCAGACGCTGCTGCGGGTCCATCGCAACGGCCTCGGCGGGCGAGACTCCGAAGTAGGAGTTGTCAAAGAGCTCGCAGTCGCGAACGAAGCCGCCGTGGCGAACACGCTTGCCGATGGCCTCACCAAGCTGCTCGGCGCCCTCGAGGGACCAGCGCTCCGGCGGCACCTCGGTGATGACGTCGCCACCAGCAGCCGACATGTGGCGAACGGCAGAGAGTGACGCCATGCCGTTAGGCAGCATCATGCTCATGCCGTAGGCGCTGACAAGTGTGTCCAGGTTGACCGCCGACTTGGTGGCAACGCCTACCTCCGGACCGGCTCCAGACCCAGTGCCGTTGGCAGCGTCAGCCTTCTCCTTGAAGTAGCCGGAGAGCTGGCGCGCGGTCGGGTAGTCGAAAATGAGAGTCGACGGCAAGGTCATGCCCGACTGTGTCTGCAGCTGGTTGCCCAGCTCAACAGCGCCGAGCGAGTCAAGGCCGGACTCCATGAGCGGAGTATCGGGGTCGACGTCTGAGCCGGTGGTCGACTTGAGCGTCTCGAGGATCTGCTCCATCGTAATCTCCTTGACCTCGCCAGCCGGCGCACCGGCAACAGCAGAGCCCTTGCGGTTGGCGTAGCCAGCAAGCAGCGGCGGCACCTCGGGCAGCACACCGAGGAACTTGGACCACGTGATCACGACTAGAGACATGACGCCCGTCACCTGCGGCTGCAGCGTCGCCTGGAAAGCAAGGATGCCCTGCTCGAGGCTGATGAGGCCGAAGCCGCCCGCCTGGATGCGCGCGTTGACTGACTGGTCGGCCGCCATGCCGACATCGGCCCACGGGCCCCACTCAACCGACGAAGCGTTTAGGCCGCGCACGCGACGGCACGCGCCGAGCGCATCGAGGCAGCCGTTGGCCGCGCCATAGTTCGACTGGCCGCCGCCGCCAAGCAGCGCAGCGATCGACGAGAAGAGAACCATCGTGTCGAGCGGCGACGAGGCGGCCGCCTGCTGCAGCCCCCACGCGCCGTGCACCTTCGGCGCGTACACGCGCTTGATCGTGCCCGCGGTCTGCGCGCGCATCAGGCCGTCGTTGAGCACGCCCGCCGCGTGCCACACGCCCGCAAGACGAGTGCTGCTGGTCGCGAAGAGGGAACCAACCATGGCGCGCGTGTCGACGAGCTCCGCGGCGTCGCACTTGACGACGCGGAAGTCGCACGACACGATCTTCTGGAGCTTCTCGCCATCCACTGCCGCCACCTTGCCGCCACGAGCAGCGAGCACGACTGACGCCGCGCCGTTCGAGCCGAGCCAGCGGCCGGTGAGCAGGCCGAGGCCGCCGGTACCGCCCGAGAGCAGGTGGGTACTGCGCGGCGCAGTCGGCGAGGTGATAGGGATGCGAACGACGACCTTGCCAGTGTTGGTGCCGCCCTGCAGCGTACGGAACGCGGCGAGGACGTTCTTCTCAAGGTCGAAGATCTGAAGCGGCAGGCCGTGCAGCATGAAGTTCTTGGCGCGGCGCGACAGCAGCACGAGCGTGCCGCGCATCCACCACGGAGTCTGGTCGATGGTAGAGTCGAGCGCAATGGCGACGTACTTGGCCGTCGAGGCCGCCGCGAGGCGCTCGTACGAGTAGACGGCGCGCTTGCCGATCTCGCACAGGCAGCCGTCCTCGCGCAGCAGCGCAAACGAGCCAGCAATGAAATCGGCAGACAGGCTGTTGAGCGTGAAGCGGAAGCGCGACGAGCCGAGCAGGCGGGCCGCGCCCATCGCGAAGGCGCTGCCGTCGCGCGAGCTGAGTGTCTCGCCCTGCAGGCCCATGCGGCTCAGGTAGAAGTGCTTGTACGGGCGGCCGACGGTGCCGCTCGCCCGGGTGCCGAGCCAGTGCGAGTACTCCATGGCCGCAAGGCCGACACCACCCGCACCCGCCTGCATCAGGCTGTGGTGGCCAGCCTTGGGTGCCGCCGCGAGGAGCGACATGTGAACCGTGCACCACGTGGTCGGCAGAGTGCACGCCTGTTCCATCGAGAGCGCCTTGTCAATCGTCGCCATGAGGCGCGCGTCGGACTTGGAGAGCGACGCGAGCGCCGCGAGACCGTGGCCGAGCGCGGCATCGCCTACATGGAGGTGCGAGATGCCAGAGCCCATCGCCGAGATGTGGACAGCGCAGTCACCGCCCGGCGGGCCTGGGTCGCCGGGGTACACGCCGAGCACGTTCAGCACGTCGCGGAAGTTGAGGCCGACCGCGCGCACCTGCAGCTTCACCTCGCCGTGGACCGGCTCCGAGTCCTCCTCTTCCTGCGGCACGATGCGCAGGTTGCTCACGGCGCCGCGAGCGTCGAAGTACAGCTTGATCGGGCCCGCGAGCGAGCCCGCCGCCTCGGCGAGACGAGGCACACGCTGGCGCGAACCATCAAAAGCGATCTCCGGCTCCGAGCCATCGTAGCCGAGGCCGATGGCGCCGGCAAGCTTGCCGACCGCCGCGGCCACCGTCATACCAGGCCGGAGCACGTCGAGGTCGATGAGCGGCAGGCACGACTGCGGAGCCTCGGAGCGAGCTTGGCGCGTGAGGCCCATCATGCCCGCGTGGCACGAGACGCCCGTCGCCGTCGAGCGCGCGCCGAGCGCACCCGCGGTAAGCATCCACGCCGGCGGCGTCGAGCGAGTGATCGTGTGCGTGCGCACCATATCGAAGGCCGCCGCCATGCCCGAGAGCGAGTCGAACGACTGCACGCCCGTGCTGAGGCCGACGGCGAAGACGACGGCGCCGACCTGCGCCGAAGCAGGCGAGTCGGCGGCGCCAGCCACACGCGCGGCGCCAGACGCACTGAGCACGAGCGCGGACGCCTTGGGCTCGTCAGCGGCAGCGGCGCCCTCGCGCGCCTGCCACATCGTGACGTACATGTGCGTGTTCTTCTTGGCAACTGCCGCCTTGGGGGCCGTCTTGAGGACGCGGGTCTCGAAGTTGGTGAGGCGCGCGCCCGGCGAGTCCTTGACGGCCTTGCCGTCCTTGGCGCCGATCCACACGCCCGTCATGTTGGCACCTTGGCGCTCGGCCACCGGCCACGGGCGGCCCGAGACGTCACTGAGCGCCGCCTCACCGACGGAGAATGGCAGGCGGATCTCGCCAGCCGCCGTCGCCTCCGCGAGCAGAGCGGTGAGGTGGAGCGAGCCGTCGAGGTCGGCGGAGTGGACGCAGGTGCCCTCCTTGTGCGAGCGGCGGCGCAGCTGGCCGACCGCGACGCCAGCGTCGCGCGAGACGCGCGCTGAGGTCAGGGTGCGGTACTGCGGGCCGTACTCGAGGCCGACCGAGCGGAAGCCAGAGTAGATGACCGCGACGTCGACCGGCTGCGCGCACGAGGTGCGGAGCGCCGCGAGCGAGAAGCTGGGCAGCGCCTCCGTGTACGTCGCCTGCGAGCCAGCGCAGTGCGATGTCTTGGTCACCGTCTCGACGTCCTCCGAGTTGACGTCGAAGCGCGAGTCCGCAGTGATGTCAACGGTGATGAAGAGATCACTCAGGTCACCATCCAGCATGAGCGGCTGGAGGAAGAAGACGCGCTTGAGCATGGCACCCTTGGCTCCCTCGGTCAGCGCGACGCACGCGGCGCGAGCCATCTCCATGTAGCCGGCACCCGGGAAGATGATGTGTCCCTGCACAATGTGGTCGGCGACAACCGAGAGGAGGGCGCCCTTGGCGCAGGAGCGGAACGAGTTCTTCTCCACGCCTTCAGCATCAATGACGCGGGCCTGGATGAACGGGTGCGGAGTCTCACGCCACGGAAACACCTTCCGCACATAGCCGACTGCCTTCGGCTGGATCCTGTCGGCGGCAACTGGGCCGGCGGACTCCAGGATAGTGTGCACGATGGTGCCACTGTAGCCGAACGAGCTGACGCCGCCGATATAGCCGGCCGCGCGTTCCGGCGCCTTTGAGAGGCGAGCGAGCTGCGTGGGTAGAGCAGACGAGGTGTTCTGCAGAGCAGAGTTGACGTGCTCGTTGATGATCCGGAGCTGGGCGTTTGGCGGCGCCTCGGCCGCAGCGAGGCTTACAGCGAGGCGCATCATACCGGAGGCACCCGCAGCAGGCTCGGCGTGGCCACTGCTGGCCTTGATGCTGCCCACGAGGAGCGGCTTCTCGGCGTTGCCACGGGCGGACAAGATGGCGGCGGCAAGCGAGCCGGCCTCAATAGGGTCGCCGAGGCCAGTGCCAGTGCCGTGCGCCTCAATACAAGCCATCTCCTTCGCCGTAACTGACGCGTCAGCAAGTGCGGCGCGAAGCAGGCCCTGCTGCGCAACGCCGCTGGGCGCGGTGAGCGACGCAGACTTGCCATCCTGGCGCACGGAGCTGCCAAGGAGCGAGTAGTGCGCCGGGACATCAGTGTCCGCGACACGAAGTGCGACGCCGCAAATAGCCTCGCCACGGGCGTAGCCATCGGCGCGCTTGTCAAAGGTGTGGCAGTGGCCCTTGGCGGAGGTCATTCCGGCGGTGGCGAAGGTGATGCCAACAGACGGCAAAAGCATGAGGCCAACGCCAATCAGGAGACCACTCGCACATTCGTTCAGCTGGAGGGCACGGAGAGCAGCGTGGTTGGCAGTCAGCGTAGCTGAGCACGCGGTATCGTACGACACGCACGGGCCCTGCAGACCGAGCACGAACGAGAGGCGGCCAGCTGCGATAGACAGCGACGCGCCAGTAGCAGCATAAACACTGCGCGACATAGCCGAGCTCGTCACAATGCTCTGCCAGTCGTTCGCGGCAACACCGACGAACACACCCGTGACCGTGCCGTTGAGCGCGGCCTTGTCGAGTCCAGCGCCATGGAACGCTTCGTAACCGAACTCCATCAGCATGCGCTGCTGTGGGTCCATCGCAGCAGCCTCGGCCGGTGACACATTGAAGCGAGCATTGTCGAACAGCTCGGCATCACGGATGAAACCACCGTGGCGCACACGAAGGCCGATCAGCTCACCGAGCTGCTCAGAGCCAACAATCGACCAGCGCGACGGCGGAACCTCGCTAATGACGTCGCCATTGCAGGCCGTCATCGCAAGAATCGCCTTCGGCGTGTTCATGCCGAGCGGGAGGTTGGCGGACAGACCGTACGCCTTGACCTTCGCTTCCAGGTTGACAGCGGCCTTGGGCGCAAGCTCCGCCGCCGGAGCGGCGCCCGTACCGTTGGCAGCATCCGCCTTCTCCTTAAAGTAGGAGGAGAGCTGGCGCGCGGTCGGGTAGTCGAAAATGAGAGTCGACGGCAAGGTCATGCCCGACTGCGTCTGCAGCTGGTTGCCCAGCTCAACAGCGCCGAGCGAGTCAAGGCCGGACTCCATGAGCGGAGCATCGGGGTCGACGTCTGAGCCGGTGGTCGACTTGAGCGTCTCGAGGATCTGCTCCATCGTAATCTCCTTGACCTCGCCAGCCGGCGCACCGGCAACGGCAGAGCCCTTGCGGTTGGCGTAGCCAGCAAGCAGCGGCGGCACCTCGGGCAGCACACCGAGGAACTTGGACCACGTGATCACGACGAGAGACATGACGCCCGTCACCTGCGGCTGCAGCGTCGCCTGGAAAGCAAGGATGCCCTGCTCGAGGCTGATGAGGCCGAAGCCGCCCGCCTGGATGCGCGCGTTGACTGACTGGTCGGCCGCCATGCCGACATCGGCCCACGGGCCCCACTCAACCGACGAAGCGTTTAGGCCGCGCACGCGACGGCACGCGCCGAGCGCATCGAGGCAGCCGTTGGCCGCGCCATAGTTCGACTGGCC
>Ga0335398_10005341_pt1 | contig 17030 bp, 7 predicted proteins | sample BON03_FD_205742 | JGI IMG/M metagenome (GOLD analysis project Ga0335398, IMG submission 205742) | Freshwater microbial communities from Lake Bonney liftoff mats and glacier meltwater in Antarctica - BON-03 (spades assembly) (version 2) | ecosystem: Environmental > Aquatic > Freshwater > Ice >... | reverse complement strand
GCAAGAAAAAGAGGTGGGGGGGGGGGGGGGGGGGGGGGGGGGGGGGGGGGGGGGATCGGCCGGGGGCCCAAGCAAAGAGAGGCGCGAACCAACGCGCGCGCCTTTTTTTCGGCGGCGGCGGCGGCGGCCTGGCGCTCGACGGGCGGTTTTTTGCGCCGTCGCGCGTCGGCGGGAAACGCTAGCTACAGAAAAGGTCACGAGACAAGAAAATACAGCCGCGTCATTGGGGGCGTCATCCGTTCTTTGCGATTTCTGTTTTTTCTTCTCTCCTGTCGTGACGAGGGTCTCGGCGCCGTCGTCGTCGTCGTCGTGAGGCCGCCGGTTTTGGTGGGATGAAATTTCGGGGGGCGGGAGTGTCGGACAGTTGTTGTCCCTAGAAAGCGGATGATCTTGGATCGCGCTGTTCGGTGGCGAGGGTCGGGGCAGCGGTCGAGGAAAGTTTTGTGGGGGGAGGGGCAATGCAGAGGGACCAACATCCGAGATCAAAAAAAACAGAGTCGGGAGAATGAAAAAAGAACGACGACGGACGCAAAAAAAGCCGTTTCCAAAAGAATGCGAGGCTCTCTCCTTCACGCCGACTTGCCGCCGCCTACGAGCAGGCCGCGCATGCCCGCGGCCACCTGCGCCGCGTCGGCCAGGCCCAGGCCGGCCACCAAGGGGTTGGCCCGGCCGACGGCGCGGGGGCCAAATACGCGGTAGGCGGCCTTGAGTGGGGCGGCGCCAAAGGTCTCGTAAGCCCACTGCAGCAGGTCGCGGCGCCCGAGGAACTCGGCGAGGGGGTCGAGCATGTTGTTGCTGTGCACGGACGCGAGCACGCCGTTGACGGACACGTGCCCGCCGCCGGTTGTCAGCGGGGCGAACAGGCCGTCCGAGCGGGCCACGGCAGAGACCGACAGCACGGTGCCGGCGCGCGGCGCGCTGCCGACGGGGCCCGCGACCAGCAGCACGCGGGCGCCGGCGCGCACGTCCTGCGCGCGGGTGTAGACGGCCGAGGCCAGCGACAGCGGGGTCGGCGCGCCGTCGGGCAGGACCGGCACCAGGTGCTTGTGCGTCAGCTCCAGATCGATGAGGGGGCCGTGCTTGTCGTCGGCGGCGGAGACCTCGAGGCGCACAAACTCGGCGGCCGCAGACTCGAGCCGGTGGCCGAACCAGTAGACGGTCTCGTAGGCGGCGGCGGCAGCCTCACCGCCGGCGCCGGCCTTGGCCGTGAGCACGCGGTCGCCCACGCGCACGTCGCGCAGGGGCGTGGGGCCGCGGCCCTCGACGACCACGGTGGCCGAGCCCGGGAAGCACCCGCCGCCGCCGCCGCCGCCGCCGCCGCCGCCGTTAGGGGTGGGGTTGCGGCACGCGTTCTTGCCCAGCGCCGTGCCCACGGGCGCGAGGCGGACCGTGCAGCACTTGTAGCACGTGCGGACGACGCCGTTGCGAGGCGACGAGTCGGGGACGGACACCCCCTCGTTGCACAGGGTCGTGCCCGAGCTGGCGCCGCCAGCGGGGTCGAGGCCGACGCACTGGCCCCTGGACGTGCCGCACTTCTTGGCGGTCGCGACCTGGTTCATCGTGGGGCTGTTGCCCGCGCGGCGGGGCGTGCACTTTGTGACGCAGGCGCGCGAGGTGGGCGGCGCGTCCTGCGCCGTGCAGACCGCGCCGTTGCCCCACAGGGGCGCGTCGGCCGCGGCGACCGACTCGGACGCGGACGCCGCGGCCAGGCGGCCCTGGGCGCCCTGGTCGCAGGCGGGCAGGGCGGCGATGGCGACGGGGTCGCACAGGGAGGCGACGGCCTCCTGCGCGCGGTCGAGCAGGCTGCGGTAGGGCGCGACCGAGGCGGCGCACCCGCACTCGGCGCCGAACGACGCCGAAAACACGTCGGCGGCGGCGGCGCAGCAGGCGGGCTTGACCGAGGCTGGGACCTTCCCGTCGCGCACGGCCGCGAGCTCGGGGCCGCAGGCGATGTTGGCGGCGATGAGCGGAGTGAAGCAGCCGGCGGCGGCGGCGGCGGACGCGGGGCGGGCGCCGGCGGCGGCGGCGAGGGCCAGCGCCACGACCGCGAGCGCGAGCATAGAGGGGGGCGCCATTCTTGTTTTGGTTTCGTTGCCTGTTCTTTGGGGGCTTGGGGGGGGAAAGCTGCCTGCGTGTTGTTGCGTCGTCGTTAATTCGTAGATGCCATCGGGCTGGGTGCGGAATGAGGTGAGGGTTTGGGGGCGGGTTTGTGTGAAAAGGGGGGGCGGGCGGGGCGCAAACGTAACGGCACGCGAAAGGAGCCCAACGGCCCAAAGGGGAGTTTTCTTTTGGGTGATGACCACTACCGTTTGGCGGCGCGCGCGCCCGCCCGCCCGCTCCCCCCCGGCCCCAGTCCTCGCGCTCCGGCGCGGGCCATCTCTGCGACGAAGATTGCCGGAACCCTGTGTCGGGCGAGATCGGGGCGCAGAGAAGAGAGGGAGGGGGGGGGCGCCCTGGGGCGGGAGAAACGCGGTGGTTTCCCAGGACGCGGGATCGAAGGGGCCAGAGCGCGCCCCGAATCGCGAGGAACTGATGGACTCACAAGTATCAAGTTTATATGGCGGGGGGCTGCGTCTGCTGCTGTCAAATCATTTTCCAAGGCCTTTGCGAATTATCGGCGACCAACGCCGGCGGCGCTGCAAACCGCTGACACGACTCGCTGGCGCCCACTTCTGCGGCAACGCCCTCTTTGCGGCCTCGCCCCACCTGCCCAAAGGCCCGGCAAGGACGGGCGGGCGTCGCGCGACACGAGCGGAGGAAGCGCGCCCGCAAAGGGCGCGCGCGAAAACACAACGACGACGGTTGCGAGGGCGAGGGCGAGGGCGGGCGCCCCCCCCCCCCCCCCCCCCCCCCCCCCCCCCCCCCCCTTTTCACGACCGCCAGCCCAAAACCGCGCGCGCCAGCTGCGCCGCGTCGGCCGCCGCCAGGCCCGCGATCAGGGGCGACGCCGCGCCCATGGCCTTCGGGCCGGCCAGGCGGTAGAGGGCCTTGAGCGGGGCGCCGTAGAGTGCCTCGTACGCGCCGTGGAGCGACGAGACGGCGCCGAACGTCTCGAACAGCGGGTCGAGGACCCAGTCGCTGTGCACGGACGCCACGACGCCGGCGGAGGGGGAGGCGGAGGCGCCGGTACCGCCCGGGGCCCAGACGACGACGTGCCCGCCGCCCGTGGTCAGGGGGGCGTACAGGCCGTCGGCGCGGGCGACCAAGGAGGACGACGTGACCGTGGCCGGGCGGGGGGGGCCTTGCGGGCCGCCGTTGCCGCCGCTGACGACGAGCACGCGAGCGCCGACGGGCACGTCCTGCGCGCGCACGTACTCGAGGAGGGCGCCGCCGCCGCTCCCGAGGAGCACGGGCACCAGGTGCTTGCGCGTGAGCTCGAGGGCGAGCGGCCCCTCATTCCCGCAGTCCACCTCGATGCGCACGAGCTCAGCCGGGGTGCCTCCGGCGGGGATGGCGTGCGCGAAGAAGTAGACGGTCTCGAAAGAGGCGGGGGCGGTCGCCGAGGCGCCGCCGCCGCTCCCGGGCGACGCCGAGAGCACGCGGTCGCCCACGCGCACCCGGCTCAGCGGCAGGTGGCCCTTGCCCTCGACAAACACGCGGGCCGACCCCGGGAAGCAGCCGCCGCCGCCGCCGCCGCCGCCGCCGCCGCCGCCGCCGCCCCCGCTCCTTGCGCCCGCGCCCGCCGCGACGGCCCCGCGCCCGACGCCGTGCCCCTTGCCCCCGCCGCCGCGCGCCTTGCCGCCGCTGCCCGGCGCCCGGCACGCGTTGACGTAGGGGCGCCCCCTCCGCTTGGGCTTCCACACCGTGCAGCAGCGGAAGCACGTGCGCCCCCCGCCGCCGTCGCCCTCGTCGTCGCCGCCGCCACCGCTTCCGTCGTCGTCGCCGCCGCCGCCGCTGCCGTCGTCGTCGTCGGCGGCGGGCAGCAGCGGGTCGGGCGCCCGCCGGCCCTCGCCGCACACGCTCACGCCCCTCGTCCCCACCTCTGTGCCGTCCGGGTCCAACCCGCGGCACCAGCCCCTGTGGTCCGAGTCGCAGCGCCTGGCCGCGGCCACCTCGGCGGCCGTGGGCGCGTCCGTGGGGGTGCAGCGCTCGTAGCACGAGCCCCACACGGTCGAGGTGCCGCCGCAGACGCTGCCGGCGCCGAAGCCGGGCACGGAGGGCGCGGGGGCGACGCCATAATCGTAGTCGTCGGCCGTCGTCGCGCTGCTGTCGTCGTCGTCGGCGGCGGCGGCGTTGCCGGCCCCTGCCGCCGCGCCCGTCCCGGCCGCCTCCTCCTCGCCGTCCATCGCGGCCTGCGCCCGGGCCTCGGCGGCCGCGGCCGCGTCGTCGGCCCGCTCCTGCTCTTCGAGCGGGCAGGAGGCCGGGGGCGGCACAAAGGCGCCAAGGCCGCCGCTGCCGCCAAGGCCGCCGCCGCTAAGGCCGCCGCCGCACTGGGAGGCCGCGAGCGCGGCCGCCCGGCGCAGGTCGCCCGTGACGGTGAGCCCGGCCCTCCCCGCGGCCACGCGCGCCGTCCACCCGGTTCCCTCCGCTCCCGCCGACTTCTCGCACCAGCCGCACGCCGAGGCAAACTCGCGCGAGAACAGGCGCGCGGCGGCGCCGCAGCACGCGCGCGAGACGGGCGCGCCTGGCAGGTCGAGGTTTAGGGTGGTGGTGGGGGCGATGGGGGTTGTGGTTGCTGACGTGTCCTGCTCCTGCTGCTGCTGCTTGAGCGCGGCGAGCTCGGGGGCGCACGCGCTCGCGGCGCCGCGCATGGCGCTGGCGCAAAAGCCGGGGGGCCCGGTCGACAGCGCCTCGGCGGCGCGCGTGAGGAGGAGGGCGAGGAGGACGGCGCAGGCGGCGGCAGCGGCGAGGGGCAGCGGCGGCCGCCGCCGCCGCTGCCGCCGCCGTTGCCGTTGCCGCCGTTGCCCCTGCTGCTGCTGCTGCGCCTGTGGGGCGCCCATCCCCAGCTGCTGCTGCTGTTGCTGCCAAATGTGTTGGACCGCGCGCGCAAAGCCAGGGCCCGCGTCCTTCTTCGCACAAAAGGAGGGCGGGAGAAACGCAAGGCCTGCTCTTCTTGTTGTTGGTTCGGTCTGGCCGAAGAAGGGTGTTCGCGCGCGCGAGCGCTCTGCTGTGCGACAAGGGGTGGTGTGTGTGCAATATCAGCAGGGTCACAGAGAGTCGGGGGTTCAGTTTGTGCCGGGGCGCATCAGAGGGAGGTTTGTGGGCTTGTGGCCCGGTCGCGTTTCGCCGCTTCGAAAGGCTGGAGGCAGGAAGCCAAAAGACCTCTGCCATTTTTTCTTGCTGGCTCCTTCCCAAGCTCCACCTTTGTGAACCGGCGCGCCACGCCAGAAACAGGCGACAATCGCACGTTCCGAACCTAGCAAGCTCGCGCGTCTGATCAATCAAAGGCCCCTACACGACCGAAAGAAAACCAAAACACGATGCGGCGCGCTCTGCGCCCGGGCGCGCTCATCGGTGAGAGAGTGGCGGTGTCGAGACCGGGCGCGTGCGATCGATCCGTCGAACCGCGTGTCCGTCGTGCGCCACCTGGGGGCGTGCAAACTCGCGGGACGGCGGTTCAAAGGAATCCGATGACAGCTCAACAACACACCCGCAAACGCCAATCGCCCCCTCATCATCCCTCCTTTGCGTCCTCTCACGCACGACCCCGAACAAACAGCTCACTGGCGTGCGCGCGTCGCGGCCGAGTCGGCCAAGGGCGGCTCGTCGTGCGCTCGCGCCGACGTCGCGCCGACGCCGGCGCCGACGCCGACGCCGCTCGCCGACGCCCGCTCGCTCTTCGCCCCAAGCGTTCGCGGGCGGCGGTCCTTCGCCTCGTCCGGCCCCGCGCGCCCGCCCGCGCCCCCCACCAGCGCGCCAGAGCAGCCGCCTCCGCAACAGCCGCGCCGCCGCCGCACCTCGACCATGCTCGCCGCCGCGCCCGCGCAAAAGATCCCCGCCGCCGCCGCTGCTGCCCGCGGCGCCGAAACCGAAACCCGCGCGGCGCTCCGCGGCCGCACGACGGAGAGCCGGGCGGCGGTCGAGGACGCGGGCGTGATGGGTCGCGCGCAGCTGCTGCGCCGCAACAAGCCGTGGCTGCAGGAGCAGTGCTGGTCGCGCGGCCTGCCCTTCGACGGCGGAAAGGCCGAGCTGGTCGAGCGCATCGCGGCCTGGCAGCAGACGCCAGAGGGGAAGGGGGCGGCGCAGGTGGCGCGGCGGCAGGCGGCGGCGTCGCTGCAGGAAGCCATGCTCGCGGCGAGGCAGGCGGCGCGGGCGGCGGCGGAGCGGGCGGCGTCGGTGGGTCCGGCGCTGGTGGGGCGGCCGGCGGAGGAGCCGGGCCCGGGGGCAGCGCCGGCAGCGGCAGCAGTAGCAGCAGCGGCGGCAGCAGCAGCGCCCAGGCCGCCGCCCGAGGCGGCGACGGCGGCGGCGCTGGCGTCGGAGGAGGCGCGCAGGCTCGGCGCAGCCGCGGCGGCGGCGGCGGTCTTGGCGATGCGGAGCGCGCCTGCAGTGGGGGCGCCGCTGGTGGTTCCGGCGGCGGCAGCAGCAGCAGCTGAAGCGGCAGCAGCAGCAGCGGTCCCAGGAACGCCGCCTCGGCCTCCGCTGCCGCCGCCCCCCGCCGCCGCCTCCTCTGCCCGCCCGGCGGCTCCGCTGCCCGAGCAGCACCATGCCCGCCTCTCGCCCAACGAGCAGCTCCGCTTCCTCCTCGAGCGCCTGCGCGAGCGCGGCCCGGCCGACGCCGCCGCGCTCGGCGCCGCGCGCGCCGCCCTCGAGGCCCGCTGCGCCGCCGCCGCCGCCGCCGTCCCCGCCGCCGTTGCCGCCTTCTCCCCCTCCTCCTCCTCCCCCTCCTCTCCCTTCCGCCCCCCGCCCCTGCCGACCTACCGGCAAGCGCAGGTGCAAGCAACCGCCGCCGCCCCCGCCGCCGCCTTCGGCGCCGCCCCCACGGCCACGTCCGCCGCGCCCGCGCCCGCGCCGCTGTCCGTCGCCGCCCTCGCATCGCTCGCCGCCGCCTGCCTCTGCCCGGCGTCGCTGGCGGCGCTGGCCAAGGCGGCCCTGGCGCGCGAGGCGTGCGCCCCCTCCGTGGCGTCCGCGGCGGCCCTGGCCGTGGCCGAGCGCGCGGCCGACATGGACGCGCGCGACGTGCTCGGCGTGCTGCGGATGGTGGCGGCGCAGCAGGAGGCGTGGGGGGAGGGGGCGCGGGGGGCGGAGGGGGCGCGGGGGGAGGCGGGGCGGCGGCCGGCGGACGAGGACGGGGAGGAGGAGCCGCCGACAGCGCCGGCGCTGCGCGCGCTCGGCGACGCGCTCGTGCGCGGCGGCGGCTCGGCCCTGCGCGCCGACGAGCTGGCCGAGGCCGTCGAGCTGCTGTGCGCCGCGCGCTACAGCGAGGCGTACGGCCTCTACTGCCTGGCAAAAACGCTGGGCGCCAGGCTGTCCCCGCCCGGCGGCGGCATTGGCGGCGGGGTTGGTGGGGGCGGCGGCATTGGCGGCGGCGTCGGCGTCGGTTTCGGCGGCGTCGGCGTTTTCGGCGCTGGCGGCGGCGGCGGCCAAGGGCCTCCGGGGGGCCAGGAGGAGGCCGCCTCGGCCGCGATCCAGGACGGCGGGCAGCTGGCGTCGCTCCTGTCGGCCGTCGCGCGTATGGGCTGCTACGACGCCGACCTGGCCGCCGCGGGCGCCGCCGCGCTGCGCCGGCTCAAAAAGGGCCCTCCGGCGCCCACCTTTCCAATCGCGCCCGCCGCGACCGCCGCCGCAATCGCCGCCGACGGCAGCGGCAGCGCCGCCGCGCCGCCGCCGCGCGGCCCGTCGTCGTCCCGGCCGCGGCCCCGGCTGCCCTGGCGCGCGCCCACGGCCGGGGAGGAGGCCACCGCGCGCGCGGCCCTCGCGCGCATGGGGTGGGGAGAGGCCGAGGAGAGGCGCGCGGCGGCGGCGGCGGAGGAGGCGGGGGCGGCGGAGCGGGCGGCGGCGCAGGCGGCGGCGGACAGCGGCGGCGGCAGCTGCAGCAGCGGCAGCTGGTGGGCCGCGAGCGCGCCGTCGTGGTGGTAGTGAGCTTTTTAGGCTCGGCGGAGAGAGTGAAAACAGACGAAACGAAACAGGAAACAATCGAAGAGCCGCGCTCTCTCCTGCTCTCGCCCGCCGTCTTTTTTGTTCTCCGCCGTCTTTTTTGTTGTCCGCCGTCTTTTTTGTTCTCCGCCGTCTTTTTTGTTCTCCGTCGTCTTTTTTCTCCGCCGGCATTTTTTCTCCGTCTTGCCTCCCTCACTTCGACACGATTGACCGCCGCTCCGGATCGAAATTACACCCTGGGATTCCCAGGTAAAAATAAGAGAGAGCAAAGCGAAACAGCGAAAACGCGCCTTTGCTTCTCCTCCCGTCGTCCTTTTTTGTTTCTCCCGCTCACTCGCCGTCGTCGCCGCCGCCGCCCGCCGTCTCTGCCTCCGCCGCCGCCGCCGCCTCGACGCGGTCCTTGACCCAGAGGGTGACGAGCGCCAGGGCGGCGAGGATCACCGCGGCCGCGAAGGCGGCCTCGGTGCAGTACTCCTTGTAAGACGACTCGACGTACAGGGTGAGCGTCTGCGTGCGGCCGATGATGTTGCCTGCAGAGATTTGTTTTTTGTATTTCGTTTTTGGGCGGCGTGTTGAGTTTTGTCGTCGGGTTTTTTTGTTGTGGTTTTTTTGTTGTGGTTTTGTTTCGAGAGGGATTTTATGGGTTGTTGAGTCAGAGACGGGGGATCGTGGTGGGTGTCGTCGTTGTTGTTTTGTGGGGGTGGATGAGAGTGCTGGACGCGGCCGACGGCGGAGAGCAGACCAAAACAGGCCCCCAGGCCTGACGCCCCCTAGAGAGAAGGGCGACAAAAAAAAGACCAAACCCAAAATCGAAAGAACGAAAGAAAAAGAAAAACGCACCGCTGATGACGCTCACGGCGCCAAACTCCCCCATGGCCCGCGCGTTGGTCAGGATCAGGCCGTACAGCAGGCCCCACCGGATGTTGGGGAGGGTCACGTGCCAAAACACCTGCAAGGGGCCCGCGCCGAGCGACCGCGCCGCCTCCTCCTCGGCGGGGTCGGCCGCCTCGAGGATCGGCATGACCTCGCGCACCACGAACGGCAGCGTCACAAACACGGTGGCCAGGGCCATGCCGGGAAAGGCAAACACTACCGAGGGGCCGCCCAGGCCGCCGAACCACCCCGCGCGCCCGTAAAGGAGGGTTAGCATCAGACCCGTCACCACTGGCGAAATCGAAAAGGGGAGATCCAAGAGGGCGAGCAACAGGACTTTTCCGGGAAAGTCGCTACGCGTGAGCAGGACGGCCGCGACCGTCCCGAACGCGACGTTTAGGGGCACGGCCACGGCCGCGAGCAGCAGGGTCATCTTGGCCGCGTGCAGAAAGTCGGGGTCGAGCGCGTGCGAGAGGAAGGGGCCGACGCCCGTGGCAAAGGCCTGGTAGAAAACGTTCGCAAAGGGGAGCGCGACGAATAGGGCGACGTAGGCGACCGCGCCCGCGCACAGGAGGCGGCGGGGCCACGTGTCTAGAGGAACGCGCCCGCCCGCCGAGCCTGGGGCGGCGGCGGCGCTGCGCGGGGGGCAGGGGAGCGGGCGGCGGGGGCGGCGTAACTGGTGGCATGCCGGCCGGGGCGGCGCGGGCGCGGGCGCGGCGGCCGGTCGCCGGCGCGTCGCTGGCCGGGGGGTGGCGGCGGCGGCGGCGGCGGCGGCTGGTGCCGATGCTGCTGACAACGACGATGCCGATGCTGCCGATGCTGCTGCTGCTGCTGATGCTCTTGCGGTGGTCGTCCTGCTGCTGAATGGGAGCGCCGTCGCCTGCTGTTGCCGCTGCTGAGTCTGATGCCGCCTCGTCGGGCAGAGGAGGAGGGGAGAGGCGCGCGGGCAAGGGGAGAGCGAGGAGGAGGAGGTCGGCACCGCGCCCCCTCCGCGCTGCTGGAGCGCCGTCATGCTGTGTGTGGACTCTGTCGCCCCAGCAGCAGCGCACGGTGCTCCGACGAGCCGCAAAGGATCGGCGCAAAAGGGCGCGCGCGCGCGCGCGAGGCGGCGTTCTCAGAGGGGAGATTAGGTCTCGGGGGAAGGGGCGGTGGGCTGATTGGACCGCCTGTCGCGCGATGGGATCGATTTGCGTGGCAATCACGGGGGCCCGCTTGAGGATGTAAGCGTTGTGCGTTGGTGAGTTTAATGGAGGTTGTGGCGTTTCCTCCGAGGGAGCCGCTAATTACACACAAGGGCGCGGCGCCTCGCCGGAGACGTCGCGCGCCGCCGCCGCCGCCGCCGCCGCCGACGACGACGACCACCCTCCTGTCACTCCAAAAGCAGCCGCGAGCCTGTGTGTTTTTTTACCGGGGATCAAGTTGGAATGAGGGCACAAGAGGCGATGAGCGTTGTTTTTTTCTGTCGAGCAAAGCGATTCCGCCGCCGCTACAACGGGTAAAAGAAAAGGCGCGGCGGCGGCAGTAGGCCGCCCTCTTCCCCCCTCTCTCTGTTCCGTTTGGAAAAAAAAGAGGGGGGGAGTCGATGTTCCGGGGTGTAATTCTTGCGGATCACGGCCATGGGTGTTGAAATGGGCCGGCCGTCGGACTTGATACCGGGTTTTTGGTGGGAAGGGGCAGTCGCGTTGTTCAGGCGGGCGGGGGGCGTCGGCGGCCGGCCAGCGGTGGCAGCGGCCGACAGCGGACGAGAACGCGGCGAAGCAGCGGCGGCCGGCGGTGGCGCTTGCGGCGGCCGTTGCGGTTCATGAGCCCGCAACGCATGAGATTGCTGCTCACGACGCGCTCTGCTCCGATCAAGCGGCGCAGAAGGGCGCGCACCAGCGAATAGAGGAAACCTCTGCTCTGATCGTCCCAAACGGTGGCAGCGCGTCATTCGCCCGCATACCCACGTTGAGGTGAATCGAGACATAACTCACATGTCGACAGTGCTTGCTCTTGGATGACCCTGCTCCTGGAGCGTGGGCCCCTGTTTCGGGGGCGATCACAACACGGCTACCTCGCAGCGGCCGACAACGCTCCTACGCCTTGCCGGCGCCCCGCTCGGCCAAAACTGCAGCACGCAGCTCTCCAAGATGCGAGACACACGCACCCCGCCCCCACGACAAGCGCCGAGACATACGCGACCCCCATTGCGAGCGTGCATTTGCGGCGACAAGGGAGCGAGCAGGACCAGGGAAGAAGCCGCGTCTCCAACAGAAATAGAGGGGAGAGGTGCGACATCGACCCGCCCGCTCCGTGACAGAGCGTGGATCGGACGCAGGGTACGTCCGGGCAAGACCCTTCAGGCGTAGAAGTGCCTGGTGAGGTGCTGCGCTGGGCGCTTTGGGTCATAATTCGAGCGGAGACAAGCGCACAAACCACAGGAGAGGCCACACGAGTCGGAAGGAGCGAAAGCCGAAGGTCCTCTCTCTTCCTGCGATTGTGCGGCGCCACTCTCTCTCTCTCCCTGTCTGGAAGGCATCGGACAACGGCGAGCGCCACTTGTGCGCGCGCTGGGATCGTTACAGTGTTCGCGCTCATTGTGGTCGGCGGCGCGGCTCCGACGATCAGCAAAGTGAGACGCACGGCGAATTCTGGTTGAGGGAGCTTCCCGCCTTCTAAAAAAAAACCTCTCCGCGCCCCACGAACAACAACAAACCATTCCTCCCCGACAGACTATCAAAGCCAGCGCCATGACGGCGTCACGCCGCCGGCGCGCGTCAGCCTCCGGCGGCCCGCGCGGGCTGCGGCGCCTGCTCTCCGCCGCCGCCGCGCTCGGCCTCGTCGCCGCCGCCGCCGCGCCGTCGCTGCTCGCCGCCGCCGCCGCCGGCCCGGGCGGCGGCGGCTGGCGCTCCGTCTACGAGCGCGCGCCGGCGGGGCGCCACCCGCCGCGCCGCGGGGGGGACCACCCGGCTGCGGCTTCGCACGAGCACCACGAGCACGCGGGCGTCGAGCGGTACGCGTACCCGGAGGCGCCGAGGGGGCCGGGCGGCGAGCGGGAGCAGCCCGCCGACGTGGCGGCGGCGGCGGCGGGCCTCGGCCCCGCGGAGGACTCTCTCTTCGCCGGCGCCGCCAGCAGCAGCAGCAGTCGCAGCGGCGGCGGCGGCGGCGGCAGCGGCGGGAGCGACGAGGCGACGACGGGCGGCAGCGGGGCGCGCAGGGCGCTGATGGCGGCGGCGGCGATGGCGTCAAAAGGGCCGTCGTCGGCAGCAACGGCCGGCGCAAAAAAGGGAGGGGCCGGCGCCGCCGCCGCCCCTGCCGCCGCCGCACCAGCCGCCGCCGCCCCCGCCGCCCCAACCAACGCCGCCACCAACGCCGCCATCTTCTCCGCGGCCGCCACGGGCGAGGAGCTCTCCAAGGCCGAGCTCGCCCCCAAAGCCACGGAGCGCCTGCCGTACATGTGGCCGACGGTGCCGAAAATGGTGCCTGTGACGGTTTTGGCCCCGGCGGCGCCGGCGGCGGCGGCCCCCAAGCCGCCGGCGGCAAAAACGGCAAAGACGGCGGCGGCGTCGGCGAAAGCGTCGGCCAAGCCCGCCAAGCCCGCCCCCAAGGCCTCGCCGCCCCCCCCGCCGCGCCGCGTGGTCGTCATGCGCGAGGTCGGGTACCGCGTGACGACCGAGCAGCTGGGCGAGCCTCCGAGGACGGGCCACGTCCCGCGGGGGGACGCCGCCAGGGAGAGCGTCTCTTTGGGCGGCGGCGGCGGCGGCGATTTCGGCGGCGGCGAGTTTGGCGGCGTCGGCGGCGGCGCCAACAGCGGCGGCGGCAGAAACGGCGGCGGCGTCGGCGGCCTCCTGCTGGGCGGCGGCCTGCTCGGCGGCAGCGGCAGCGCGGGCTCGCAGGCCGCGGCCTTCGACCGCGCCGCCGCGCGCCAGGCCCTGCTGCTGGCGGGCGGCGGGGAGCAGCCGTGGCAGCAGCAGCAGCAGCAGCAGGAGCCCGAGGCCGGCGGGGCGCCGCCGACGCCTACGCCGACGGAGGGGCCGCCGCCGCCCGTTGTGGCGGCGGCGATGGTGGCCCCCGCCGAGGAGGAGGAGGCGAAAGCAGGAGCGGGCGGCGGCGAGACGGCAGCGGCGGCGGCGAGCGCGGCGGACGATGCCGCCGCCGCCGCCGCCGCCGAGGACCTCCTCCGCAAGGAGAGCGAGCTGGACTTGCTTTGGGAGCCGCTGCCCGCCGCTTCGCTCTCGCTCCCGCAAGGAGAGCAAAAGGCGGCGGCGGCGGCGCCGGCGGCGGCGCCGGCGGCGGCGACGGCGGCCTCGCCCCCCTCCTTCCGGCCGGCGGCGGCGTCGGCGCCGCGCCCCGTCGTGCGGCGCCTGCAGGACCGCCGCGCCGCTGCCGCCGGGCGCGAGTCGGGCTCGCGCCCCCTCCCGCCGCTTGTGGCGGCGGAGGACCTGGCGCCGCCGGTCGGCGGCGCCCGCGCGGCGGCGCCGGCGACCGCGACCGCGCCCTCGCCCGCGGCCCCGGCCGCGGCGGCGGCCCTCGAGCGGCTCGGCGCCGACGCGGCGGGGGCCGCCGAGGAGGAGGACGAGGACGCGGGCGGCGGCGGCGGCGAGGCCGACTGGGGCCGGCGCAACATGGCGCGCTACGACGGGCGGGACGGCCCCGACCCGTGGGCGGAGGAGCGCGACGAGGAGCGCGCGCGCAAGCAGCAGAAGGACAGGGAGAGGCGGCGGCTGGAGGCGGCTTCGGCGGCGGCGGCGGCGGGCGGCGGCGGGTCCGGCGGCGCCGGCACTGGCGGCGGCGCCGGCGACGGCGACGACGGCAAAAAGACCCTCGAGGGCGTCGACGAGCACGGCGACTTCCGCGGCTTCGTGGAGGACGAGCCGCCCGTCACCTGGCCCGTCGGCAAGGGCGACGCGGCCGGCAAGCCCCTCATGGCCGCCGCCTCGGCCGCGAAAGCCGCCGCCAACGCGGCGGCCGCGGCCTCGGCGACGCTGCCCGCGCCGCCGCCGACCGCGAGAAAAACGCCGGGCGGCTTTGGCCGCAAGCCGACAGTCCCGCCGCCAAAGCTGGAAAAGGCGGAGACCCAGCAGCGGCACGAGATGGGGCAGCGCCTGCCGCAGCCGCAGCAGCCGGTCGCGGGGAAGGCGGATGCGCCGGTGGTCGCGCCGATGGTCGCGCCCGAGGGCAGCGCGCGGGCGGCGCGCGAGGAGGAGGAGGACGAGAGGCACGAGCCGCTGCCGGCGGCGGCGGCGACCGCGGCGGGCAAGGCGGGCGTCGCCGGCGGCGAGGCGTCTCCCGGCGGAGAGCGCGGCCCCGCGCGCGCCTTGCAGGCCTTTGCCGCCGCCGCTGCCGGCCCCGACCCCGACGCCGACCTGCCGCAGCCCCTCCCGCCCCGCGCGTGGGCCTACGACGCCGCCCTGGCCGCGGCCGCCAGCCAGGGCGCGGCGGCCGCGCCGATCGCTATTGCCGCCGCCGCCGCCGCCGAGGAGGCCGCCGCCGCCGCCGCGCCCGGCCGCCGCGCGTCGCGCCGCCTGATCGAGCAAGGGCTGCTGTCGTCCGCCGCCGCCTCCTCGCGGCCGCCGTCGGTCGCGGCCGCGCCCGGCAACGTTCTCTTGCCGTCCTCGCCGGGCTGGCTGTCCGCCTCGGTCGCCCACCTCGCCTCGCTGTCGCCCGCGCAGATGATGCGCGCGGCCGCGGGGCAGATCGGCGGCGGCGGCGGCGGCGGGTGGGCGGCGCAAGGGCCGCCGCCGCCGCCGCCCTTGAGCGGCGTCACGTGGGCCTGGCGGCGGGCGTGCGCCGGCGCCGGCGAAAGCGGCGACGGCGACGGGGACGGGGACGACGATCCCGCCGCCGCCGCCGCCGCCGCCTGTGCCTGCCCGACGGACGACGAGGTCGCGTCCGACCTGCTCGCGGCCTCAGCCTACGCCACGCACGTGCGCACCTTCGCCGTCGAGTGCCCGCGGGCCATGCGGGCGCTGCTGCGGCTGGCGACGCCGCCCGCCGGCGCCGCTGGCCGCTTTGCCGCGAGCGCCGACAATGCCGACGACGCCGACAACGCCGCCGCCGACGACGCCGACGCCGCCGCCAACACCAACGTCCCCTCGCTGCTCCTGGGCGTGTGGGTCGGGCCCGGCGCGCGCGAGTCCGTCCCGCGCCAGCTGCGCGAGCTCAGGCGCCTGCTGGCGGAGCACCCGCGCGCCAACGTCCTGGCCGTGGCGGTGGGCTCGGGCGCCCTGACGCGCGAGCAAGAGCGGGAGGACGAGGGGGCGACGGCCGACAAGAGCGGAAACGGCGGCGGCGGCGCGATCGGCGCGGCCGAGCTCGCGACCTACGTCCGTGCGGCGCGGGCGGCGCTCGCCGGCGCGCGCGGCGGCGGCGGCGGCGGCGGCGGCGGCGGCGGCGGGCGGGCGGGAGGGCCTCTGCTTCTGCCCGACGTCCCGATCACGACCGTCGACGCGCCGTGGGCCCTGACCCCCTCGCTGGTGGCGGAGCTGGACGTGCTCGCGCCCGCGCTGCACCCCTACTTTGCGGCGGCGTACGGCGGGAGCAGGACGTCCTCCTCCTCCTCCGCCTCGTCCTCCTCCTCCGGCGGCGGCGGCGGCGGCGGCGGCGGCGGCGGCCCGGCGGTCGAGGCGCCGGCGACGGCGGCGGCCGCGCGGGCGCTGGCGCGCACGGCTGTGGCCTCGGCCCTGTGGCACGTGGACGCGCTGTCGACGCGCTACCCGGGCGTGCCGCTGGTGGTCGCCGAGGTCGGGTGGCCCTCCGCGCCCGGGGGAGGAGAGAAGCGGGCGGGGGGGGCGGCTTTGACGGCGGCGGCGAAAAAGGCCGATGCCGCGGTCGGCGCGGTTTCTTCGCCCGAGCGATCGGCGGCGGCCGCCCTCGCCACGCCCGACATGGCCGGCGCCTTTGCGCGCGAGTGGTCCCGCCGCGCCGCCCAGCGCGGCCTGCGGTACTACTACCACGAGCTGTTCGACGCGGGCTGGAGGGGCCAGCTGAGGGAGGCGGCAGGGGCAGCAGCAGAGACGGCGGCAGAGGCGGGGGAGGGGGCGGCGGCGAGCGGCGCTCGGGCGGCGGCGGCGGCGGCGGCGGCGGCGGCGGCCCCTCGCCCCCCTTCGCTGGAGATGGTGCTCCTTCCCGCGGAGGAGGAGCACTTTGGGCTGATCTCGGCCGACCGCCTCGCGGACAAGGCGCTGCTAGGACGGACCTACTGGGCGCCGCCGATTTGAAGAGAATGAAAGAAAGAAGGAAAAACAAAAGAGACACTCAGGCTGCTGCTTTTCTGGCACCCCTTTCTTGACCCCCCATAAAAACACCATCTCTACTTAAACTTGACCTTTCCTTTTACACACGCGCGCAAACATTGCTTTAAAAAAACACAAAACACATCACAGGTTCTTGCGTTGTTGTTCGGCGGCGGCGGCGGCGGCGGCCGCGCGGTCTTTGTTTTCCGGTCGCTCGCTTTCTCACCCGCGAAAAAAACAAACCGTCAGACAACCGAAAAACAGCCCTCGCTCTGACCTGCGCCGGAACTCTCAACCCCTCAGTCCTTGTACGTCGGGTCGTAGATCGGCCGCACCCGGTCCCCCAGCACGTTGCGCACCTCGAGGCTGGCCACCTCTGCGCCGCCGCCCACAGCGTTGTCCGGCCGGCCGTCGCCCGCATAGGCGTTGCGCCACACCCACGAGTCGGGCGGGGTCGGGTCGGCCTTGGCTTGCTCCACCGCGCTGTCGACCGTGCGCTTGGCCTCGCGCTCGATCTTTTTCACGTCCGAGGGGTCGACGGCCGCGGGACCCAACAGTAATTTTTTGACGCGCTCCACGGGGTCGCGCTCGGTGCGCACGCTGCTGATCTCGTCGCGCGTGCGGTAGGTGCTGCCCGGGTCGGACATGGAGTGGCCGTGGTAGCTGCATTGGTAGTTTGTTTTGTTTTTTTGTTGGAGTGTTGTTTGTTTGTTTGTTTGTTGTTGTTGTTGTTGGTCGTTTTGTGAAGCGGGTTTTGGGATTGTCGCCGTCGTCCGTCGTCGTCGTCGTCGTTGTGGGTCGGACGGGGGGGGGAGGAGTTGTTTTGTTGCGCGGGTTGGGTTGGGGTTTGTTCGTGAACGCGCTCGCGGGAGGTTGTCACGGGCAAGCGGGGGGGGGGGGGGGGGGGGG
>Ga0335398_10005339_pt1 | contig 17034 bp, 5 predicted proteins | sample BON03_FD_205742 | JGI IMG/M metagenome (GOLD analysis project Ga0335398, IMG submission 205742) | Freshwater microbial communities from Lake Bonney liftoff mats and glacier meltwater in Antarctica - BON-03 (spades assembly) (version 2) | ecosystem: Environmental > Aquatic > Freshwater > Ice >... | reverse complement strand
CGGGGGCGGAGGAGATTTTCTTCCCCCAGTCGCGGCGCGCTCGGAACCGAGACGCGCGCGGCTGCGGCTGCGGCTGCGGCTGCACGGCGGGGGCGGGCGCGCGCGCGTTTCCTGGTGTTGAGTTGTGTGTGTGTGCGTGCCCGACCGACCGCCCGCGTTCCCCCCCCCGCCAGGGCCCCTGGTTGTCAAAAAACAAACCAACTCTCGTTTGTTCGGTCGGTCTCAGCGCGGCGCGGCGCCGCCGTCCCCTCCGCCCGTGCCGGGCCACGCGCCCGCGCCGCCGCCGCCCGACGAGGCGCCCGCGTGCGCGCCGGACGCGTCCCCGTTGAGGAGCGCCGCGAGCTCGCCGGCGATGCCGCCGGCCGCGCCGCCGGCCGCGCCGCTGAGGCCGCCGCCGAAGGCGCCGCCGCCGACGCCTGCGGGCGGGGCGCCCATCGGGTCGCCGCCGCCGCCGCCGCCGCCGAGGTTGCTGGGCGCGCCCCAGAAGCTGAGGCTCGGGTGGGGGTCGCCGTGCGGCGGGTGCTGCAGCTGGCCGGCGAAGAACTGGCCGGGCGGCGGCGGCGGCAGGTGGTGCGCGTAGAGCGGCGGCGGCGCGTGCGCGTGCGCGCCGCCAAACGCGCCCTGCCCCTGGCTGTGCTGGTGGTGGTGGTGGTGGACCGCCGCCGCCGCCGCGTGCGCGATCCCGCTGGCCCTCCCAAACTCGGACGGCGACGGCGGCGGCGGCAACTCAAACTGGTACTGCTGCTGCTGCTGGAGGAGGTGGTAGTGCTGCTGCAGCTGCTGCTGCTCCTGCTGCTCGTACGGCAACGGCCCCTGCTGCTGCCGCTGCTGCTGCCGCGGGTGGGGGTAGGGCGACGGCGGCGGCAGGTGCTGCTGCTGCTGGTGCTGGTGCTGCTGCGCGTAGTAGGCCTCGGAGGGCGACCCCTGCGGCTCGTGCTTGAGCGGCGGCGGCCTCTGGTGCCAGATGGACCCGGGCGGCGGCCAGTGCGGCTGCGGCTGCGGCGTCGCGCCGCCGCTGTCGGCAGACTCGGCCGGCCCCGGCGCGCTGGCCGAGGCGGCGGCGGCGGCGGCGGCGGGCGGCAGCGACGGCAGCGGCGGCTGCTGCAGGGCCATGTCGAGCTGCTGCCGCACGTACTCGGCGGCCGTCTCGCGCTGCTGCCGGCGGCGCAGCTCGGCGGCCGCGGCCGCCGCCGAGGCGGCCGCCGCGGCCACGGCCGCCGCCGAGGCGGCCGCCGCGGCCACGGCCGCCGCCGTCATCGACGCCGAGCTGGCCGATGCCGCTGTTCCGCCGCCGCCGCCGCCCATGCCGCCGCCGCCGCCGCTGTACGAGGGCGAGGCGAGCTGCTGCTGCTGCTGCTGGATGATGGGCGGCGGCTGCGGCTGCTGCTGCTGCTGCAGCGCGGCGTAGATCTCGGCCAGGCTCGACGACTGCAGGCGCGACGGCTGCGGCTGCCGCTGCTGCTGCTGCTGCGCCTGCTGCTGCTGCTGCAGCTGCGCCCGCTGCTGCTGCTGCTGCTGCTGCCTGCGCAGGTGGTGCTCCTGCTGCTGCTGCTGGCGCGCGGCCAGGACCATGGGCAGCAGGTCGGCGGGGAGCCAGCCGGCCGACGCGCCGCCGGGCGTGCCGCCGATCGGCGGGCTGGAGCCGCTGACGCCCCCCGAGCCGCCGCCGCCGCCGCCGCCGCCGCCGCCGCCGCTGGCTGTGCCATAATCGCCGTCGGCGCCGCAGTCGCCGCTGCCGCCGGCGACGCCGCTCAGGCCCCCGCCGTCAACCGACATGGGCCGCTGCTGCTGCAGGAAGAGCGAGGCCGGCAGGCGCGCGAGCGCGGTGGCCGCCGCGCCGCTGCCCGGGGGCGAGCCGCCGGCCGGCAGGCCGCCGCGCCGCATCGCCGTCGCCGCCGACTCTCCGCCGCCGCCCGGCCCGCCGTAGTGGCCGCGGCCGTCGCCGTTGCCGACGCCGTACGGCAGGGGCGGCGGCCCGCCGGCGCCACGGCCGCCCACCATCGCCCCGGGCGACGACCCCGCCGCCGCCCCGCGCGACGCGGCCTGCGCGTGCGCCGTCGCCGCCGCCTGCGCGTGCGCGTGCGCGGCCGACGCCGCCGCCTCGGCCACCGCCGCGCGCGCCGCCTGCAGCGCCGACGAGCGCTCGGCAAGCTCTCTCGCGCGCTCGTCGGCCGGCCGGTGGCTGAGCGGCGGCGGCAGCGGGTGCGCGAGGCGCTCGTGCTCGGGGACGTCCTGGAGCAGCTGCTCGAGGGTCAGGCCCGCGGCGAGGAACATGTTGGACACGCGGTTGCGCTCGCGCTTGAGGCGGCAGTGCCAGATGGTCTTTTTGGTGTTTATTTTGGGGAGGGTTGTTTTCGTGTTTTTGTTTTGTGGAGCGTTCGAGCGGTGGAGGCGGCGGTGAGCGACCCGGCAGAGGTTTTTAGTGCGTGGGTGTGGAGTCGCGGGTCCAGCACGACGCGGAGAAACCGTCGTCAAGGGTGCAGAGGCGCGCACGGGCGCCAAGCGCACGCGTTGTTTGGCGCCGGACCATGCGGCCCCGCCCCCCCCCCCCCCCCCCCCCCCCCCCCCCCCCCCCCCCCCCCGCGGCGGCCCCCGCGGCCCCCCCCCCCCCCCCCCCCCCTCTCTCTTTCCGCGCCCGTCGCCGCCGCCGCCACCGGCCGCCGCCGCTCCCTCTCCTCTCCTCACCTTGCACGCCGCGTTACTCCTGCCCGGCGTGCACAGCCGCGCGATCGCCTGCCAGTCGTTCCCGAACCGCTCCTGCGCCCGCACGATCACCGCCGCCTCCCAAGCCGTGAACGGGCTCGACGCCGCGTGCTTGACGTCCGGCCGCAGGTAGGCCCGCCATCGGTGGCTGCACGCCTTGCTGGTGCGGCCCGGCAGGCCGTCGGCCACCAGGCGCCAGCGGCGCTCGCCGTGGCGCGTGACGAGCTGGATCAGCAGGAGGTCCTCCTGTTTGCTCGTTCGTTCGTTTGTTTGTTTGTTTTTGTGTGGGGGGCGAGAGAGAGAGAGGAGAGTCATGAGAGGGAGGCGTAGGTGGGGGTTTTCGGTGGGTTTTCGGTGTTTCGAGAAACTTTCCAAAAAGTTGCGGGGACCTTGCCCCCGAGCGGAAGCGAGCACGCCTCGACCGATCGGCGCGCCCGACCGACCGCGCGCGCGCCTGGCTTCCGGCGCAAGGTTGGCGAGCAGGGCGAAGAGGGGGCGGCGGCGACTCGTCTTCGATGGCGCCGTCGAACGTTGGAGGGCGGGCGCGGGCGAGGGAGGGCGCCGCGCCCAGGAAACCAAACAACAACAAACGCCCCGCTGACAAACGCCAGCTCCCCCCCCCCGCCCGCTCTGCCCCTCTCTCGCTCTCTCTCACCTCGTGCGTCCACGGCCGGCGCGCGGTCGCGCCCTCGTCATCGTCGTCCGAGCGCACGACGCGCGCAGCTGCTGCAGGGGGCGCGGCCGCCGCGGTGGCCGAGGGGGAGACGCGCGGGCCGCCGCCGCCGCCGCCGCCGCCGACCTCCTCGTCGTTGTCGAGGAAAAACTCGTCCATCTTATGTTGCTTTCGGTTGTCTATGATCCGGCGGCCATTGATGTACTGTACAGAAAATAGATGTCTTGCCGTGCTCGGGTGATGGCGGGGAGGGAAGGAACGCGGCCGCCGCGCTCAAGCTCTAGAGAAGAAGAGGAAATCCTCGAAAGGGGCCCCTTGGCTTGGTCTTCCTCTCAAAGAGGCACGCCAAACGGCTGTTCCGAGCGGGCGGCCGACCGAGCGCCCCGCCCAATCACTTCCCGGTCCCGCCGGGGCGGCCGCCGATCGCGCGCGCTTGGTGAACACCCTCTGGCCTGCGCCTACCGGTAAGCGGTTGTGGGTGTCTATTCAGGAGGTGTTTTATTGGTTGTTTGTTTCCCCCACCGCGGCCAAGGGAACCGGGGCGAGCAGGGAAGGGTCGGGCTTGTCGGTCAGGCGCGTTAAGAGGAGGGGTGACTATGGCGAGAGCAAGATGCAGTGGAGCGATGAATGAGGCGCTGGGATTACGCACGAATATCCCTTTTTTAAAATTGCGTCGGTGGCGCCGGGGCCGAGCGTATTTCTCGCCGCGAGACTCTCGCCGTCGTCGTCGTATATATTTTTAGCAGTCGGTTTTCGAAACGTGTGTGATTCGAGGTGGACGTCGAGGCGGTGCCACGACGATTGGGCAGCGCGCTGAGGTGGGTGTTGACGCGTTGCGGCGGGGAGCTTGTGCGTAGTAGGTCTGTCCTCCGATCGCCGCCGCCCGCCGCCGCGCCCCCCCGCGCCGCTATAAAACGTCGACGCCGACGCCGCGCCTTCTGAAAAAGGAGGCCGCCGCACGCCCTCAACATACGAGGCGCGCAGGACGAGGGCTAGGCGATCGAGGTGGAAGAGGTTCCCTGACATGGGCTTGGACATGAGGAGAACCAGGCGTGGTTTCGCAAGGCAGGAGGGGAGAGCGAGCGGGGGGCGCCGGCGACGAAACGCCGCGGCGGCCGCGCGTCGTCGCCGCCGCCAAGGCTATTTTGGAACTTTCGTCGACGAAAATGCCAGGCCACGCGACCACGCCACAAAGCCCTGTTTCGCAAGCCCGAACGGCGACACACCGCCCTCTCTATCACCCGACCACAAACCGTCAATTTACCCACGCCCGCGCGCGCAACTTAAACGAAGAGGGAGGCAACGGAAAGAGCGGGGGCCACTGTCTTCCTCCGTCTGTCTCTCTCTGTCTGGTTTCCGCGACGGCGACCACAGGGGCCGGCGCGCGCCGCACAATTCGAGTCGAATCGTGGGACGTTGCGTCGGCGCCCGAGCGTTAAGGCGTCAAGCAGAACCAGCGCCCATGGCGGCGAACGAAGGAGCCGCGGCGGCGGCGGCGGCGACGACGCGCCAGAGGCCGCCGGGGCGGCGGCAGCCGCAGGCCGCCGGCGACCGCAAAGGACGGCCGCCGCCGCCGCGGAAGCTGCGCGAGGCGGCGGCGGGCGTGGCGCTCGCGGTGGCCGTGGCCGCCGCGCTGTGCTTCCCGGCGCCGCGGCCGGTGGGCGCGGCCGAGATCAAGCTCGGGAGCGTCAAGGTCGAGCTCGCGGACGAGTTCAACAAGTCGAGCAGCGGTGAGTGAAGAAAGACAAGGGGCGCTGGGGGCCCGGGGGGACGGGCGGGCGTCGGCGCCGAGCGAGCGAGCGCAAACGAGCAAACGAGCGAAACGGCGCGAACAAACCCTCCACTTGCCCCCCCCCCAAAATAAATGAACAAACAGAGAGCGTCTTCACGCTCACGGGCTGCAGCGAGGCCCACAGCTACGCCACGCGCGGCGGCAGCTCCTACGCCCACGCCTCCCTCAACGGCACCCTCTCGCGCTCGGCCGCCTCCCAGTGCGCGTGGGCCGTGCGCCGAGCGCTCAACAGCACTTGCGGCGGCGGCGGCGGAGGGAGCGGCGGCGGGAGCGGCGGCGCCCCCGCCGCCTCTGCCGGGGGCGCTGACAGTGGCGGCGGCGGCAACAACGCCCTCGCGTCCCTGAGCGCCGCCGCCGAGGCGTGCGCCCAGTCGGTCGCGCGCGTCTACGTCGCCTCCCTCAGCGGCGCCAGCGCCTCGGACAACGCCCGCGCGTGCGCGAGCGGCTGCGCGCTGGCCGACGCCACCTCGCGCTCGGTCGCCAGCGCCATGGCCTCGGCCGTCGGCCGGACGCTCGGCCGCTGCGGCGAGGTCAACGCCTACGCCCGCTCCGCCGCGCTGACCACGGCCCTGACGCAGGCGACCAACAGCGCGGTCACGCGGGCGTGCGTGGTCGGGCGCGGGCGCGTGGCCACGCAGGCGACGATGGTCACGGCGCTGCTGTCGCGCGCCTACGGCCGCGCGCTGACGACGGCGGCCGCGAAGGCGTGCGCCTGCGGCCCCGCGGGAGGGTGCGACTGCCCGCCGCTGCCCGAGGGCATGGCGTACGGGGACCAGGCCTTCTCGGACAGCGTCTCCGCCGCGGCCGCGGGCAAGTCCGCCCTCACCAAGGCGTGGGCCGACGCCGCGGGCCTGCTGTGCGACGGCGGGACGGCGCGCGCGTCGGCGCGCGTCGTGCTCGACGCGGCCGTCGAGGCCTTTGTGGACACCTCTACAAATTTCACGGCGACGGCGTTCGCCGAGGGCCCGGGCGTCCTGGACGCGTGCGCCACGGCCGCGGGCAACTCGTCCGCCCGCGCGTCGGCCGAGGCCACGGTGCAGTCGCTGGGCGCCGCGTTCGCGTCCAACTTTCAGTCGACCTGCGGGCAGGCCGTCAATGCGCTGACGCAGGCCCTGGCCTCTGGCAACGCGGTGGGAGAGGTGGTCTTGGCCTACGGGGAGACCTGCGCGGGCGCGGGGGACTTTAATCTAAAGGGGGCCATCCGCACGCGCTTCTCGGACAAGAGCCGCGACGAGACGCCGCTGAGCAAGGCGCTGGGCGACGCGCTGAGCACGGTCAAGAACGAGTGCGCGGCGTGCGGCGCGCGGCCCTGGTGCGGCGAGGGCGCCGGCGGCGGCGGCGGCAAGGACGGCGGCGGCGGCAAGGGGGCGGCGGGCTCGTGCGCGGCGGGGACGGCCGCGGGGGTGGCGGCGGGCGCGCGGGCGGCGGCGGCGCTGAGCGCGCCGGCGGCTTCGAGGGGCAAGCTGGCCCAGAGCCTGGCGGACGCGGTGGCGGACAAGGCCGCGCAGGGCAACGAGACGATGTTTCCAACGGCGGCGGCCGGCGCTCGGAACGGCACGGCGGCACAGGGCGGGGCGGCGGCGGCGGCAGCGGCGGCGCCCGTCCCGAAAAACGCGACCAAGGCATAGAGACATGGAGATGCATAGACATCAGGAGTCTGTCACGAACACATGTTGGTTTTTCTGCGAGACCAAGGACAACAAAAACGCCGCCCCGCCCCGACAAAGGGGAAGAATATGAAAGCCGCGCGCAAAGTCGTTCCTACGCGGCCGCCGCCTTCTTGCCGCCGCCCGCCGCCTTGCCGCCCTTCTTCTTCTTGTCCTCGTCCTCCTCCACCTTGGCCACCCCCTCGCACTTGCACTTGTTCCTCACGTCCGAGAACGCGTCGTGCACCGCGTCCGCCAGCGGCGTGTCCAGCACGTTCTGCAGCACCTGCGACAGCGACACGGTCGCCGTGCGCGGCGGCGCCGGCGCGCGCGCGATCGAAGGGTCTCCCGCGCCGCCGAGCGCGCGCGCCGCCTCGCCGACCTCGCCGCCTGCTGCCAGCATCGCCTGCCGCCGCAGCCGCTCGAGCCGGTCGTCCCCCAGCTGTGTCGCCGTCTTGCCGCTGCCCCCGCCGCCGCCATTCTTCCCGCTCCCGCCCCCAGAAGCAGCATTTCCCCCCCAGTAGGAGTCGCCGCCCACCCCGCCGCGCGCCGCGGGCACCGCGCAGCTCGCGCCCAGCGCCAGGCTCACCATCGACGCCACGCTCGTGTCCGTCAGGCGCGCCCTCAGGCCCGCCGCCGCGCTCCCGCACGCGCCCCCCAATCCCGTGGCAAAGGCCCCGGCCAAGGCGTCGCCCGCCGCGTCGGCCACGGCCCGCAGCTTGGACGAGGAAAGCGCGGCGCCGCAGGCAAAGGCCGTGCGGCCGCTGGCGTCGGCGTTGTGTGCTAAATCGGCGTTGGCGTCGACGACGGCGGCCATCCACTGCTCGAGCACGGCGCGCGAGGCGGCCTGCAGGCTCTTCTGCTCGGCGGGGCCATGCATGCCGCTGGCGTCACCGCTGTTGTCGGTCGGGCTCCTGCCGCCCGCCGCCGCTGCCGCTGCTGCTGCCGCTGCTGCGCTCGTCCCGCCGCTCGACGGCAGCAGTGGAAAGCGCGGTGCCGCTCCCGCGAGAAGCGGGGCGGGCGGCGGGTGGCACACGGCCGACGCCGCGCTGGCGACGGCGCTCACGAGCGCGTACTTGCCGCTCGTCAGGTTGCTGGCCGTGTCGGTGAAGGAGGCGTCCGCGGCCGCGTCGTACGCCGGGCAGCCGCACGAGGCGCAAGAGCAGGCGCGCGACATGGCCTGCGCCAGCACACGCGCGTAGGACGAGGCGACGCCGGAGAGGTCGAGCCCCCCGTCGGCCGCCCCGCTCCCCGGCTCGCCGCCCGTGCACGCGCTCGCGAGCGCGCCGGCGGTCAAGTCGAGCACCGCCTGCGAGAACTGCTTGGAGCTCACGTACTTGCCGACGGCAGAGCAGGTCGGGCCCGCCGCGCGCGTCGCCGCGGACGCGACCGCGCCGGCCACGGCCGCCGCCGCCGCCGTGCTGGCGCCGCAGGCGTTGGCGCAGGCGCGCGCGCCGCTCGTGGCGTTGGCGCGGGCCGTGGCGCCGAGGACCATGCGCGCGGTGGCCTCGGCGCACACCTCGGCGGCGACCGTGATGCGCGCGAGGGCGTTGCCCGGGGCCGTCGAGGCGGGCGAGGAGCCGCCGCTGTGCTCCCCGAAGGCCCCTCCTCCTCCCGCGGGCCCGCCGCGGCACGTGTCGCCAAACGCCTCGCCGACGGCGCCCGCGCACGTGCGCGCGGCGTCGCGCGCGGCGGCGGCCGAGCCCGAGGCCGAGGCGGTGGCGGTCGCGCCGTAGGCGCCGGCCGCGCGCAGGTCGACCGAGGCGCACGAAAAGGTGGTGCGCTCGCCGCGGCTGTCCTCGACCGTGCCCATGCCCGTGCGGCCGTCCTTGGGCCTGCCGCCGCCGCCGCCGCTGCCGCCGCCGCTGCCACCGCTGCCGCTGTCGTCGGCGCCTGCTCCGCCTCCTCCTCCTCCCCCGCCAAACAGCCGCCCCCCGCCCGCCAGCGTCTCGAGGGCAAACTCGGGCACCGACGGCAGCTCGAGTCCCGCGAGCAGGCTCTCGGCTGCCCCCGCCGACGCGGGAGCAAAGGGGTCCTCGAGCGACGCCGCGCGGCCGTTGTCGTCGGCGCGCTGCCCGGCGCTCCGGCCGACGCCCAGCAGGCTCGCCAGCGCGCCCGCGCCAGCGGCGCCGACGCCCGCCAGAGACACGGGACCGGAGCCGCCGTCGCCTCCTGCTGCTCCCTCTGCCCCCGACCCCGCCGCCCCCTTCGTGGCCCCCGCGAGCGCCGAGTCCGCCACCGCCCCCAGCGCCCGCGCCTGCGCGCCTGTGAGCAGGCCGGACGCCGCGCCCGGGTCGTCCGCCTGCCCCGCGACACCCCCGCGCGCCGCCGTCGCCAGGATGGTCCCCAGGGCCGCCAGCTGGCGCACGTCCAGCGCCTGCTCCCCCGCGCTGCCCGCCGTCGAGTTGCCGCCGCCGCCGCCGCCCGCGGTCGAGTTGCCGCCGCCGCCGCTGGCCGCGGCGGGCGCCCGCCGGTACTGCTGCTGCCCCTGCCGGCGCGCCGCCGCGAGCGCGCCGACCACCATGCGGAGCATCGCGGCGTCGCTCGAGGGGTCCAGGCCGCCGGCCTCGCCGCCGCCGGCGGCCGCGTCCGTGCCGTTCGTGGCCGAGGAAGGAGGAGAAGGGAGAGAAGACGCCGTCCCGTTGCCGCCGCCGCCGCCGCCGCCGCCGCCGCCCGAGAACGAGGAGGAGGAGGAGGAGGAGTTGGACGAGGAGGACGGGCCCGCGCTGAGCGCCGAGATCAGCCGCCCGAACTGCGCGAGGTCGACGCTCCCGGGCGCCGCGCCATCCGCGCCGGCGGCCTCGAGCGAGGACGCCAGCGCGGCCGACAGGCGCGCGGCGGCGGTCTGATTGCCGGCGAGGAGGCCGAGGGCGGCGCGCTCGAGCAGGCCGAACGGCACTGCGGCCGACGGGCCGGCCGCCTGCTCGCCCCCGGGCTGCTGCTGCTGCTGCTGCTCCTCCTGCTGCTGCGAGACCAGGGCGGGCGGCAGGGGCAGGGGGTCGTAATCGGCAGCGCCGCCGCCGCCGCCGCCCGCTCGCACGCCGCCGCCGCCGCCGCCGCCAGTCGACGCCGCGCGCGCGCCGAGCGCCGAGGCCAGGCGCGCCAGCCTCTCCGTGTCGGGCCCGTTGGTCCCCGGCTTGCGCACGTACGACGCCACGCGCGCCGCCGAGGCCGCCAGGCGCGTCATCTCGTCCACGGGCCCGGCGGGCACCTTGCCGGTGGCCTTGAGCAGGCCCCCGAGCACGGCCGCCGCGCCGGCCACCTCGCCCGGCGCCAGGCCGCCGAGCGCGGCGGCGGCGCCGCCTGTCTGCGCGCGCCGGGCGAGCGCGGCGAGCTGCGCCGCGCCGGCCGCGAGCTGGGCGGGGTCGAGGCCGCCCGGCATGCCCGCGCCCGCGCCGTCGCCGCCGCCGTTGCCACCCTCGAGCAGACCGCCGAGCATGGCGGCCGCCCCGGCGAGCTTTTGCGGCGAGAGGCCCGACAGGGGGCCGTCGGCGCCTTCGTTGGCGCCGGCGCCGCCCGTCCCGCCGCCGCCGCCGCCGCCGAGCACCCCGCCCAGCTTGCCCGCGAGGCCGACGAGCTTGCCCACGTCCAGGCCGGGCTCGCCGTCGCCGCTCTTGGCGGCGGAGGAGGCCTTGAGCAGGCCGCCCAGCACCGCCGCCGCGCCCGCCATCTGCGCGGGGGTGAGGCGCCGCTTGCCCCCCCCACCGCCGTCGTCGCCGGCCGCGCCGCCGCCATCGCCCGCCGCCTCGCCGGCTCCTCTTCCCCCTCCCCCTCCGAGCAGCGCGCCGAGCTTGCCGGCCGCGCCGACCAGCTTGCCCAGGTCCGAGCCGCCGCCGCCCCCCTCGCCGCCGCCCTTCATGAGGCCGCCCAGCATGGCCGCCGCCCCGGCGAGCTTTTGCGGCGAGAGGCCGCCGCCGGCCGCGGCGGCGCCGCCCTCGCCGCCGCCGCCCATGAGCGCGCCGAGTTTTGTTGCCGCGCCCGCCAAGTCGCCGCCGCCGCCGCCGGCCCCTCCTCCCTGGAGCATGCCGCCCAGCTTGGCCGCGGCGCCGGCGAGCTTGAGGACGTCCACGCCGCCAGACGCGCCGCCGCCGCCGCCCTTGCCGGCGGAGGAGGCCTTGAGGAGGCCGCCCAGCATCGCCGCCGCGCCCGCGAGCTGCTGTGGGCTGACGCCGCCGCCGCCGCCGCCGCCCTCGCCGCCGCCGCCGGGACCGCCCTTGCCGCCGCCGGCCAGGGCGCCGAGCTTGGAGGCGGCGCCCGCCAGCTTGAGCAGGTCGAGCCCGCCGGCGCCGCCCTCGCCGCCGTCGCTCCCTCCGCCCGCGAGCTTCGCGGCCGCGCCGGCGAGCTTGAGAAAGTCGAGGCCGCCGGCGCCGCCGCCGGCGCCGGCGCCTTCGCCCGCGTCGCCTCCGCTGCTGCTGCTGCCGCCGCCCTCGCCGCCGCCGCCGCCGCCCGCGAGCTTGGATGCCATGCCCGCCAGCCTGAGCAGGTCGAGGCCGCCGGCGCCCTCTCCCGCTTCACCTCCGCCTGCGCCCGCGAGCTTGGACGCCATGCCGGCCAGCTTGAGAAAGTCGAGGCCGCCGCCGCCGCCGTCGTTGTCGCCGCTGTCGCCGCTCGCCGGAGCCGCCGCAGCGTCGTCGCCGGAAGGGGCGGGCCGAGCCGAGGCGCCGTCCGCGGCCGGCGCCGCCGCCTCCTCGCCCGGGAGAGCGTGTGTCTCCTGCTGCGACTGCGCGGCGCGCGCCTTCAGGATCCCGCCGAAGAGCTTGGCCGCGCCCGCGAGCTGCTGCGGGCCGATGCCGCCGGCGGGCGCGCCGTCGGCGGCGGCGGCGGGGACGGCAGAGGCGTCGTCCTCCCCACCCCCGCCTGCAGCGGGCGCCGTCTCCTCTTGCTGCTGCTGCCGCTGCGGCTGTTCCGGCTGGGCCCCTGCTCCGCTGACATCGACCGCGCTCTGTTCCAACGCACCCGCCTCAGGGCCGGCCGCCGCGCCCTCGGCGACCGCCCCATCGCCCTCCTTGCCGGGGAGCGGGGCAGCCTCCTCCGTCGTCGTTGCCGCCGCCGTCGCCGGCGCTGCCTGGGCCGCCGCCGCCTCGCCGCCGCCGCCGGCGTCTGGGCGGGCGCGCCCAAACCGACTGAGCAGCGCGGTGATCTGCGAGGCCACGGCGGCCGACTTGGCGCGGCGCGCCTCGGCCTCCTCCGCGCTGACCTCGGGGGGCGCGCCGCCGGCTTGCTGCTGCTCTTGGGGAGCGGCGGCGGCGGGGGCGGCGGCGGCGGCGGGAGCAGCCGGGTCCGCGGCCTCGGCCTCGCCCGTCGCCTGCTGCTGCCGCTGTCGCTGCGCGACGCTCGGCGCCGGCGAGTCGGCCTTGTCCGCAGCGGCGGCAGCGGCAGCAGCAGCCGGCGCGTCCTGCGCGCCGGTCGATGATCCGTCTGCGCCCCGCTGTCCTTCTTGCTCCTTGGCGGCCTCGCCCAGGCGCTTGAGGAGGGCGATCACGCCCCCGCCTTGCTCCGCGGGCGCCGCTGCCGCCGCCGCCGCCGCCTCGTCGCTGGCCGGCGCCGCCTCTTTGGCGACGGCGGGCGGCTGCTCCTCAGGCGCGGGCCCGGGCGCTTGGGCGGCCTCGACCGCCTCGGCCTGTGGTGATGGCGCGGCCCTTGTCACCTGTCCTTCCTGCTGCGGCGGCGACTGCGCGGGAGAGGCGGCCGGCGGCGGCGACGGGGCCGGCGCCGCCGCCTCTGGCGCCGCCTCTGGCGCGGCGGCGGCGGGCGTCGCCGGCGCGGCGGCCAGAGCAGCAACGGGGAGGGGAAGGACGACAGACCCCGCCGACTGCGCCGCCTTTGGCTCCGACGCGAACGCAGGGCCCGCGGCCGGGAGCTCGACCCACGGCACGCCCGGCGGGCCCGCCACCACGGCCGCCAGAGGAGGGGCCGGCGCCTTGGCGGCGCGGCGCGGCGGCGGCGCGGCCGTCGGCGCCGCCAGCGTCGCTGTCGCCGCAGCTTCCGCCGCCGGCGCTGGCCGCTGCTGGCCCCCCGTCGTTTTCGCGGCCAGCGGCGCCCCGCCCGCCGGGACCGCACCGCCCAGCTGCTGCGCCAGCACCAGCCGCGGCCCCTGCACCCCGCCGAGCATCAGCAGGCACGCGAGCAGACCCGCGACCCTGCCGTCCCTCGCGCCCCCCCTCCTCCTCCTCGTTGCGTTTCCGTGCGCGTCGGCCACCGGCCTCCCTCCTGCTCCTGCCGCTCGCCGCCCGGGCGCGCGCCGCCTGTCCCCGGCCATGGTGCGCGGCAGCGCACCCTCAATGGTGAGGGCGAGCGTGTGTGTGTGTTCCCGTCTCTTTTTCTTCCCCGCCCCACGGACGGACGGGAGGGAGAGGGGGGGCAGTACTCGAAGGGCCTGCGAGAGCAAGAGAGACCGTGGTTTGGTTTTTCGCGTTCGTGAAGGAAAGAAAGGTCCGCGTCCTAGTCGGTCGTTCGTGAGGGTCAGTGCTGATGCGTTCTTGGCCTTCGGCCGCGCGCGCCTTGTTGGTTTTGAACGAGGAGAAAGAGGTGGAGGGGCGCTCATCCACTAGGAAGCAGCAGGAGGAGCGAATTTTTCCTTTTTTGGTTCGGACGGGAAACTTTTTTACGAACAACGGACCCCCCCGTAAGCAAGCAAACAATAGAGGCGACAATAGACGCAGCAGCCCAACGAATGCAACACGCAGTACCGCGCCAAGTACCGCGCAGCGCGCGCGCGTGTGAGAGATAGATTGTCTACCGGAGAGGTCTACCCCCCGCCCACTCGGCACCCCCCCTCCTCTTTCCTTTTTTAGGCCGAGAGGGGCAAAAACGAAAAAAAGTTCTTCTGGCAGCCCCCCCAATGGCGTTCGCCTCCCAGCCGTCGCTGGACGTGGCGGCGGAGACCAAGGCCGGGGGCGTGACGCGTCAGCCCTGGGGCAGCGAGGTGAGTCGGCTGGAGGCGGCAACAGGAGGGGGGGAGGGGGGCGCACGAGGCCTCTTTTTGGCCTCGGCGCGGCGGCGGCGACGGCGGCGGCGGCGGCCGCGCGGGCGGCGCCAGGAGCGGCGGCGGCGGCGGCGGCAAGCGCGAGAGAGGAGCGCGGGGTTTAGGCCCACGCCTCGCGAGTGGCCCGCCACCCCCCGGGACGCCGCGGCTTGGTCACCGAAAAGCCCTGAATGGTCGACACGGACACTACGGCGCGGGCTCGCCCGAAGCCCGCGCAGAGAGCCGCGAGCTGAACAGCGCAAACGGGCGCAGAGCTCCCGCCGCGCTCGCGTTTTTATTTTGGCCGCGCGCCGTGTTTTGGCCGCTCGCCGACGGCCGCCGTCTGCCGCGCGATGACACCCCCCTCGCTCACGCGCCCGTCGCCGCCGAAACAAACCCCCCAAACAACAAACAACAGGAGGACGCCCTGCTCGACGCCCGCGTCGCCTCCATCGGCACCAAGCGCTGGGCCGCCGTCGCGGTCCTGATGCCGGGCCGGACCGCCAAGGCGTGCGCGCACCGCTACCTCAGCTTCCTGCGGCCGGGCGTCCGGCACCCCTCGGTCGAGCCGTTTTCTGAGTGGGAGGCGGCGGTGATCGTGCGGGTGCGTCATCTTTTTGTTTCTTTCTTGTTTCTCCTATCCTTTTTTCCCCCACCTTTCTCCTGTTTCTTTTTTCCTTTCGTTCCTTCTTTGTGTCGTGGCGCGCTCTCTCTCTGCTGCGGCCCCCGCGGTCGCTTTTCATTGTTCTTTGTCCTGCTTGACGGCGCGCCTCGGCCGCTCGCCCCCCCCCCTCGCTCGCGCCCGTCGCCGTCGCCGCGCGAGAAAACGGGCGCAACCCCCAAAATGAAAAACAACCAACATCGACCCCCCGCCCCCCAACACCCCCCCACGACAACCCAGGCCAAGCGCGTCTACGGCAACCAGTGGCAGACCATCGCCCGCCTCCTCCCGGGGCGCAGCAACGCCGCCATAAAAAACCTCGTGCACACGGCCGCCAAGCGCGCCGCCGCGGGGCACCCGCCGCCCTGGGAGGGGAACACGCTGCTTGCGCAGGGGCTGTCGCTCCGCGAGCTGATGCACCACGGGGCGGCGCCGGGCGGCGGGGGCATGATCGCGCTGCCGGCCGTGCCGGCGCAGGTGCGGCAGCAGGGCGGGGACGGGGACGCGGACGGCAGGGGGGACGAGGGCGGCGGCGGCGGGAGGCGGGCGGCCGACGCGGGCGCGGCGGGCGGGGGACCGGCGGTGGCGGCGGCGGCGGCGGCGCGGCAAGCAGCAGCAGCAGCGGCAGCGGCAGCAGCCAGCAGCGTCCAGGGCAAGGCGCCGGAGAAGAAGCGGCCCGCGCAGCAGCAGCAGCGGCAGCATTCGCAGCAGCAGCAGCAGCCGCAGCCGCCGCTCAGGCCGAAGCAGCTGCCGATGAAGAAAAAGGCCGGCGCCGGCGGCGGCGCCAAGCGCAACGCCGCCGGCATCCCGCAAAAGAGGCGGCGGCCGACGCTGGCGGCCGCCGCCGCCGCCCCGGCGGCCGCGTCGCTCGAGCTCGAGCGCGCCTCGCCGCCCGGCGCGCCGCCGCCGCCGCTGCCCGCGGCTCCCCCGCCCGGCGTGCTCGCCCGGATGATGGAGGCCGACGGACCCTTCTTCCACGCCGCCGCGCCCGCGTGCAGCGGCGCCGGCTCGCCCGGCCCTGCCGCCTCGTCCGCGCCGGCGCCGGCGCCGCCGCCGCCGCCGCTGGCGCCGGCGCCGCCGCCGCAGTTCTCGGCGCAGCAGCAGCACCACCACCCCTATCACCCCCACCCCCCACCCCCGCACTACGCGGGGCCGCCGGCGCCCCCGCAGTACCACTCGCACCACGCGCCCCCGCACCCGCACGCGCCGCCGCCGGGGATGGTCCCCGCGTGCGCGGCTTCGGGCCCGTGGGGCGGCGGCGGCGGCGGCGGCGCGCTCTTCGGCGGCGGCAGCGCGCCCTTTGGCGGCAGCGGCGGCGGCGGCCCGCTGGCGCCCGCCTCGTCGGCGCCGCTGCCCGGCGGCTACCCCCACCACGCGCTGCTGCCGTCGCTCCCGCAGCACCCGCCGGCCGCCGGCGGCTACCCGGCGTACCCGCCGTACCCCCACCACCAGCAGCAGCTGTACGCGTACGGCGGCCCCCAGCAGCAGCAGCAGCACCAGCACCAGCAGCACCAGCACCAGCACCAGCAGCAGCCGCCGCAGGCGCTCCCGCCCGTCTCGGCAGCGGCTGCGGCGGCGGCAGCGGCAGCGCCCGCAGCACCCCATCCGTGCATTCTTGGCGGCTGCGCTTCGGCGCCCACCGCCCTCGCTGGGGCTTACGATCACGACGCCGGCGGCTGCTGGTTCGGGACCGACAGCGACGAGGGGGAGGAGGGCGCGTCGGTCGCGGGCGGCGCTTGCGCGGGCGGCGCTTGCGCGGGCGGCGCTTGCGCGGGCCCGCCGCCGCCGCCGCCCGCGCCCATGCAGCAGCAGCAGCAGCAGCAGCAGCAGCAGCAGCAGCAGCAGCAGGGCTACGCGGATGGCGCGTCGTCCGGCGGGTCCCCGAGCCCGTGCAGCGTCCCGCACAACTACCCCCACCCCCACCACCAGCAGCAGCAGCAGCAGCAGCATTTTTGGCAGCAGCAGCAGCAGCAGCAGCAGCATTCGCAGCACCAGCCCCAGCACGCCTCGCGGCGCCCACCGCTGCTGGCCGCCGCCCTCCGCAACTCGCACCACCACCGGCAGCAGCAGCAGCGGCAGCAGGAGCAGGAGCGCCAGCGCCAGCACTGGCAGCACGCGGCGGCCGCGGCGGCCGCGGCGCCCTCGCACCCGCTGATGCTGATGCTGCCGCCGCCGTTTGGTGGGGCCGGCGGCGGCGGCGGCGGCGGCGGCGGCGGCGGCGGCGGCGGCGGCGGCGGCGGCGGCGGCGGCGGCGGCGGCGCGGACGCGGACGCGGACGCGGCCGCCGCCGCCTTTCTCGCCGGCTGCCGCCCGGGGCTGGGAGCGGGGGCGGGCTGCGGCGACGAGCCGGCGCTGGAGGCCGGCCCCGAGCTTCTGCTGCTGATGGTCCAGGGAGAGGGCAGCGGGGCGGCGGCGTCGTCGCTCGTCGGCGCCGGCGTTGTGTGAGCGCGCAGAAAGGCAAAGGGCGGGCCGCGCGTGCGGGCGGGCCGCCGTCTTTGGGTCACCGGGGCCCCCCTCTTTTTTCACGCCCGAAAAATCCTGCTCGCAGAGGGGGTGGAACAACGCGACAGCTCCAGCCCCCCACCCCTTCCCGGA
>Ga0335398_10005338_pt1 | contig 17034 bp, 13 predicted proteins | sample BON03_FD_205742 | JGI IMG/M metagenome (GOLD analysis project Ga0335398, IMG submission 205742) | Freshwater microbial communities from Lake Bonney liftoff mats and glacier meltwater in Antarctica - BON-03 (spades assembly) (version 2) | ecosystem: Environmental > Aquatic > Freshwater > Ice >... | reverse complement strand
CCGCATACCATAGACTTTCAAGATTCCCCTTGATTCCCCTTTGATCTCCGGAGACTGACTACCCCCCGCATACTATAGACTTTCAAGATTCCCCTTCCACAAAAGGGAGTCACAAAAGGGAGTCACTAACCTGACTCCCCCTTGTGCTTACAGTGGCATGCGCATGCAGGGGGGGAAATACACCGTCATCCCTTTTTTGACTCCCTTTTTTGACTCCCCCTTCTGACTCCCCCTTGTGACTACCCCCCTCATCCCATAGACTCTCAAGATTCCCCTTTGATCTCCGGAGACTGACACCCCCCCCGCATCCCTTAGACTTTCGAGATTCCCCTTTTTGATTCCCCTTTGATCTCCGGAGACTGACACCCCACCGCATCCCATAGACTTTCAAGATTCCCCTTTTTGATTCCCCTTTGATCTCCGGAGACTGACTACCCCCCGCATACCATAGACTTTCAAGATTCCCCTTGATTCCCCTTTGATCTCCGGAGACTGACTACCCCCCGCATACTATAGACTTTCAAGATTCCCCTTCCACAAAAGGGAGTCACTAACCTGACTCCCCCTTGTGCTTACAGTGGCATGCGCATGCAGGGGGGGAAATACACCGTCATCCCTTTTTTGACTCCCTTTTTTGACTCCCCCTTGTGACTCCCCTTTGGGTTCGTCATTCCCCTCTCATCTCCGGCGCTCGCTGAAATGCTCGAAACACACTCTCCTGGTTCCGCTCCGGGTTCCGCTGCCTGAAAATGCTGGAAACGGTGAAAATTCCGGAAACGGTGAAAATGCCTGAAAATGCTTGAAACGGTGAAAATGCGCAAACTGAAAATGCCTGAAACTGCGCCGACGGAAAATGCCTGAAACTGCGCCGACGGAAAATGCCTGAAACTGCGCCAACGGAAAATTCCTGAAACTGCGGAAATTTCAGCAAAAGCTGTAAACTGCGGAAAGCTGGTGAACGCTGGAAACCGACAGATCCCTTTCAAATGTCGGGTGGTTTTGGTACTCGCGTGGTGCTGGCGCCGGAGCGCGATCGCGTTGGGGCGGTGCTCCGGCGTGATATGGTGGCGGGGACAATCGCTGAGCGATCTGGTCCGGGTGGGAAGAAGGTTAAGTACATCGAGCATCAGGTGGCGTGCAATCTTGCGAATAAGCATTTTGGGTACTGCGGTTGGTCGAGTGTGGTGGTCGGTTCCGAGTTCGTTTTCGTGGGAGAGAATGCCCATGGCAAGTGGGATGTTTTTTGTAAAGTGCACAGCTACGTCGAGCTTGAAAATGGTGCTCGGCATGCAGACTTTGGTTGGGGTGAGGCTTCAAACATGCCACATCGTGGTGGCGCTATGGAAAAGGCGCTCAAGACTGCGACGAGCGATGCGCGTAAGCGTTGCTTGCGTATTTTTGGCGCGGCGCTGGGGGGTTCGCTCTACGACAAGTCGTTTTTATCTGGTAAAAAGCGTGTATTGACTGAAGACGAGGAGGACGAGGAGGCTGCGCGCGCTGCTGAGGCGTGCCACTATTAACTTTACATAATCTAATTTAATCTAATCTAATCTAATTTAAAAGCGCGGTAGAGATGCAAGAGGTGGTGCTTGATCGAATTGAATTCTCTATACTGGGGCGCGTGGAGATAGCGCGAGGCGTTTCGTCTATCAAAATCGACAACCCCATGCACACTGTTGTTTTCGCAAAGAACCGTTCTTTACACGATACGCGACTGGGTGCATTTAAAAATGTCCCTTGTGGTACTTGCGGTGGAAATGCGGTTCAGTGTGGTGGGCATTTTGGGCACATTGAGTTGATCTGGCCCGTGGTGAATCCGTCGTTCGCGGGCAGCACGCTTCGGCGTATCTTGTGTGGTTTTTGCGCCGTGTGCTTGCGCATGACGGAACGTTGCACGTGCAACGAGGCTAGGGAACATGGTTGCAAGAAGCGGCGCAAGAAGATCCATCCAACGCATATCAAAATCGACGCTAACACAGCGTACACGCCGCTGAATGCGGGCAACAAGTTGAGTTACAGTTTGCGGGGCGTCCCTGTGAGCACGCGAGAGTTGTATTTGTTGGTGCAGTCGGTGCCGCGCGCGGAGTACCTTACTGCTTTCCCTGAGTACGGCGATTACCAAGATTTGACGGATCTTTGCTTTACGCACAACTTGCCTGTGTTACCGCTCGCGCTGCGGCCGCCAAACTTTGTGGGCGGCGCGTGGAAGCCCGAAAACGTTACGCGTCTGTATATTGAGGTGCTTAAACGTAACCAACACCTGAGGCTCAAGATCGGCATAGTGATCACTCCTTTGCTAGAAGAATACCACCATGAGCTGCAGAGTGCTGTGAATGTGCTTTTCGATGTAAAAAACACGCGCAAGCGCCTGCAGGCTAAGGTTCTTCAGAATGGCGGTTTGCGCCAGCGTATCGACGGCAAGCAGGGGCGCATCCGCAAGAACCTTATGGGTAAACGCACCGACTTCTCTGCGCGGTCGGTGCTCTCTGGTGACCCGCGGTTGGGCATCAACGAGGTGGGGCTGCCGCCCTCTGTGGCGGCGAACTTGACGGTGCCCGTAATGGTGACGCGGCACAACATAGGGTCCCTCGGGCAGTTTTCCATACGGTACGTGTTTAAGGCCAACGGGGACCGCTTCGATACGCGAATCAACACGCGTTTCCTGGACCTTATCGAGATAGGCGACAAGGTGGAGCGTTCCTTGGTGGACGGCGACGTAGTGATCGTTAATAGGCAGCCTACGCTGCATCGCGGGTCGATGATCGGGTGTTACGTGCGCATCGTGAACTCGTCCACGTTCCGACTGAACTACAGCACCATGGTCACTTTGAACGCTGACACTGACGGGGACGAGGTCAACGTCCACGTCCCCCAAGACCTGGCGTCGCGCGCGGAGGTGGAGGAGCTCATGATGGCATCTACAAACATCGTGTGTTCGCAGGACTCTGTCCCACTGGTGGGGTGCACGCAGGACTCGCTCTTGGGGTGCTACCAGCTGTCAAAGAACGACCGGCTCTCGACCGCGGACTACATGGCGCTGCTGTTCGAGCTCGGACTGGATGACCCGCGGTTTACGGGGGACCGTGCGCCGGTTTATCGCGGCGTGGAAATTATGGATCGAGTTCTCGAGGGCCTGGGTATGGAGTTCGACCGCATAGAGATACCCAAGAGCAACTTTTTAATGGTGGACTCTAAGGTTTTGCGAGGGGTGTTCGACAAGCGCGTCATGGGGGCCTCGGACAACTCCGTTATACACCACATCTATCTCTCCTACGGGCACTTACTCGCGGCCAAGTTCATACACCAGATGCAGACTGCCGCCACCGCGTACCTTGACATGGACGGGTTCTCGGTCGGCATCGCTGACTGCGTGGTCAGCGGTCACGAGCCCATACACGACGGTGCCCTGGACGGGCACATACAGACCCAGTTCGACAAGCACGGCGTATTGCCTGACGAGGGCAAGCTGCTCCAAGCGACCGGCCTGCTAACGCGCCTCGAGGGCCCCCCGGGAGTTACACCGGAGAACAACGCGCTGCTGGCCATGATTGTTTCGGGGAGTAAGGGGTCAATGCTTAATTTCAACCAGATAACGAGGCTCGTGGGGCAACAAGTGGTCGGATCTGGTCGAGTCCCCAAGGACTTTGCTAGCGGGCACCGCACGCTCCCTCATTTTAATCACGACGAACTCTCACTGAGGGCGGGGGGTTATGTAAACAAATCGTTCACCGCGGGCCTCTCACCCGACCAGTTCTTCTATCACGCAATGGCCGGAAGAATAGGGCTCATCGACACCTCAATAAAGACAGCCGACACGGGTGCGCAGTACCGGCGGCTCGTCAAGATGCTGGAACGCGTCGTTGTCACAGAAAACCATCTAGGGGAGCGTATGGTGACAAATTCGACAACTGGTATGGTAATTCAGTTTAATTTTGGCGAAGATGACCTCGACGGGACCTACATGAAACGCATACAAGAAGACGTGAAGTAAAAAAATTAGCTATTTCGTATCGCTGCTAGGACGATTTCGCGGTCGTTCTTTAGTGCATCCGCCGAAATTCGTCACAGCGGTGAGTACGATTTCGCATCCGAACTCGAGTGCCTGGCCGAATTCCCGAACTGCCTGCAATACGATCTCTCTGTCGCGGGTCATGTTTGTTTAGTTTTTATAGATGTAACATATATAAGACATTGCCATCAATTGTAGTATAGGTTAGGTTAGCCTAACCTCCAATGGCTGGTGATAAGCGCAAACAGAAGCTTGCCAGGAACAAGAAAAAGGATAGGATCTTGAGCGTAGAAGAGATCACAAGAAAAGACAAGGTGGTGGTCGAGAAGGAGAAGGAGAAAGAGAATGTGAAAGATAATTCGTATTGTTTGGTTCAGTGAATAACCAATAAATTACGTTTTCGTGTAGAAACGTTTCCTTGTTTTCATACCCGGTCCCGTGGTGAGAATCATGGCTGCTACGTCTATCTCCCACAGTATCGCCTCGCGGCGCGCCTCCGCGTCGCATGTGGACCGCTGTGGCCTTTCCGTTGCATTGTTTTCGGTGTCACTCTCCCATTCCTCCTCCCACTCCGACTCTGAATCGCTGTATGAGAGCGCCTCGGTGTTTGCGCGGTCTTGCTGTAACGCAAGTGCTCGCGCCAAAACGAACGATGCGCTTGGCACAGATATCCGCGTCGCCGAGATGGACCTGTACCAGTACGTGCAGACACTTTTGATCTTTACAATCAGAAACACTATGTGCGCAGCCGTCCGCTCAAACGTGTAGCACTCTGACATGGGGGCGTGTGTGAGTACTTCCGCTGAGCTCAATTCCATGTCGTCATGGCGTTGCTCTAGGCATATCCCCAGGTCGCATAGCTCCATGAGAAGAGTATCGACCCTCAGCTCAATGGCCACCTGCGCCGCGGTAAGCGCGGGCGTCATGACATTGAATGCCATGGAATAGAACTCGTTGAGCTCTTGTCCTAGGACGTTGGAAGCATCGCATAGGGCGTCGCATTTGAGACCCGACGTAACGGTGTCCGTGAAAAACACATTGGTGATGGACGGTTGCAGTGGAGTATGAGCTTGCATGGGAGTCGGAGAAGGAGTACGTGTTGGAGATGATGACATGATGTTTTAATGTATGTTTTCTTAAATGTTCGTTAACTTGTTATGAGTTAAGGTTCTGTTTGGTTTGGGTTTCGTTGAGTTTAGATCTTCGTAAACGCTGGTTTCGCAAACGCTGGGTAGATATTCGCAAACGCTGGATATGTGTTCTCTGTATAACCTGGCGTTCACTGTGTTTGTGGGTGCGTGTACGGGCGCGTGTCGGGCAGTCCCGAATTAATGCGTCCCTCGTGCGTAATCGGTAAGTTCACAACGCGCGTGCGGCGGCGTTTTCGGCTTAAATACAACCGAACTGACCGGCGGGGTGTAATTTCGCCGTTCAAGGGATACCGTTCTATCGTCCGCGCGGATGTTCCTTCTGTGGAGATCCAGAACATCCTGTTTGAGCGGTTGAGCAAGGTTCCAAGTGCGTCTATCGAATGGAAGTTGATTGCTGCATCGGGTAACCCGTTTATGACTTCTCGCTGCACTGTGTGCTGTGAGGATCTGCTTATCTCGTCGTTTCAGAAGAAGCGCAATGCGCTCTCGCGTTCGTGCAAGAGTTGCGATAGGGATGCGTGCAAGTCGCGTAGTGTGTGCGAATACTCGACTGTGTCGCAGAGCGCTCTCCTCTTGAGGTTTGGGCGGCTTTTGAAAGCTCGGCTCCCGGTCGATTTCGATTGCGCTCGGATGTTTAAAAAGATTAAAAGTGCCGTTGTTGGTGGGGCCAGTAAGTGTATCGAGTACATTTTGGCGCAAGGCGTTGCACACCGTATCATGTGCAGTGCATGCGGAGAACGGCAGTACATGTACATGTACCGGACGGACTGGAAATACGTGCACGGTGTGCGAACCAAGTGTAATGCTTGCACGACGCTGAACACCGATGTGGTGTCGGCCAAGGCGTTTGGGATGCGCGTCCGCGGCGGGGGGGAGTCGGGCTGTATGACACGTGTATTTCAGGGCGCGATCGACCGGCAGCAGGGGCTGGACTACTACTCCCTCGTGCCGTTCACAAGCGAGCACGGGTCATACCTTACGCCATCGCCTGAGCGCCTCGACCGCGCGCTTAAGGTTTACACGGACGAAAACACAGTGGCCTGCCTGTGCATCCTCAATGTCGGGGGGTCGCTTAACTGGTCTAGGAGGCTCGTGCTGCAGACGCTCTTCGCCGAAGAGCTGTCCCTTTTGCATGGCCCGCATGACCTGTTGGAAAAGGGTTCCGTCAACCGCTTCCTCAGCTCTAGCCTTTCGAGGTGCAAGACGCGCTGCAAAGCCCGCGCTGATCGCTTTGACGATGCGGGGGAGTTAGATATAACGGTGCCGTTCCTGAAAAAGCTGCTGGTCCGTCAGGGGTTCCGCTGCGCCGTCTCAGGTATACCTCTGGCGCTGAAGAGCAACCACCCCTGGTTGGCCTCCCTGGACCGCGTAGACCCGAAGAAGGGCTACGTGGAGGACAACGTGAGGTTTGTCGTCAACCGCTTCAACGGATTCATTACTTGGACACCCGAGACGTTCAGTTTTTTTTACGCACAAATGGACCTCAAACGGACCGCCCTTGTGCACACATACGTTGAGTTCCCTGTCAAGTTCACGGCCAAGGGCAAGCTAACGGCAAAGTCCAAGGCCCACTTAAGTGAACGTATATAAGTACAAAACATAGAATTATAAAACAGTGTAGGAATGAATATCTATTTGCCCGCCGATCACTTGAGCGCCTCGTATGCGAGGGGTTTGCTCAAACGTACCCCCTTGCGCCGCACGCACGCAAATTCGCGCCCTACGAACGAATCTGACTATTTCGATTCGATCATTAAGGAGGATGACTCTGACTCTGACTCTGATTCTGATATTAAACGCAGCATGGAATTCGAGGCTATGGTTCGCGAGGCAAACGGATTTGACGATGACTACTCTGTAAAAGTGGCTGGAACCAAGGGCAACGCGCGGGCGGTTGCGCCAAGCGATCGGATGACTCGGTCAAGCGGGCGCCCCCGTATTCCGCCCCGTATTCCGCCCCCCGCTCGGAGACCCGCTCGGAGAGAATCGCTTGGTGGACATGCGTCCGAAGATTATCTGAATCGCATCGCACGCGAGTCGGAAACGCATGAACTTGAACCAAGTTGGATGAAGTACCTGAAACCGTCAAAACCTGAAGCGGTAAAGGATCAATTCACCGAGCAGCTCGATCTCATGCAGGCTGATTTAGCTGAGAGCGATCTTGGTGCTGGCAAGTCGTTTTCGCTCACAAATACGGACAAAGCTATGGATCATCTAGTGAATGTATTTGAGGGGCGTGGTAAAGTAGAAGACGATTTGGACATGGTGCTTGATCAGGACGACGAGGACGAAGAAATAAACGCACTGATGGAGAGTTTCGAGGAAGACGAGAAAACTGTGGAGAATGTGGGTGGCGAGAAAACTGTGGAGAATGAGGGTGACGTTGGTACTTATAATGAGCTTGGCTTGCTCGCATACCCCGGGGGCGGTGCCAAACAATTTGCTGGCATGGAAATCAGTAGCCGCGGTGTAGAAACAAAGTAAATTATATTAACCAAATGAGTTTCGCGAAATTGCAGACACTCGCGATAACATAACATTCCTTTCATCATGTTAAAAAGTGCTCATTTGATTTGATAGCTGTAATTGGATATTTGATTTGATTTGATTTGATTTGTCATTGGATTTGGTTTAGTTTCCGTTGGCGAATACAACCAAGATACTAAACAGGACAACTTGGACCCCACTAACCAGGTTTTTTTGATTGCTCGCATTGGATTTGGTGGTAAACTAACCAACTCCAAAAAAATGAGGTTTTTTAATGTGCGCATTCGTCTCGTAGAAAAAAATCAAATTATAAATTTACGTAGTAAAATTCTCCATCGCTGCCCGACCAAATGAGTTTCGCTATGCCACGAGCTTTGATAGTTTGCAGACACTCGAGGCAGGGGCGCGAGTTCTTAAATCCGCCCAACTTTCTTATTTTAATAACTAGAATTGTGGTACCATTGCTGTATGTCAGCTCGCTTAGCGCGTCGACTTCTGCGTGTATGGATTTGTTTTTGATGTTGGGTGAGGATCTGTTTATACCAACGGCTGCAATTGCGCGACCAAATATGATTGCGCAATGTTTACTTTTACGCACAGTGCTCGTATAGCCCATCGCGTAAGCTAGATGTATGTAGTTGCGAACTGCCCGGGTCGGTTCGTATGTGCGGCAATCCAGTGTGTACGAATGCACGTTTTTCCAAGTTGGTGGATGCATTGGGTGTTTGTTTAGGTAAATAGAAAGCATGTATGTTGAGGGAAAGTCATTTTTTAAAACGAAACATATAATCTGCTTTTCTGTTGTTTGTTTTGTTTCGTTCGATGGAGCGTGTTACCAAGCGCGATGGGTCTATTGAGGCGGTTGATTTCAACAAGGTTGTTGCTCGCATCGAATCGCTTTGCTTTGGTCTGGACATGGGGCATGTAAACGTGTCTCGTATCGCCAAGGCGGCTATCGCGGGCATCTACGACTTGGTGCCGACTGTGGAGCTGGATGCGCTCACCATTCGCACGGCCGCCAAGCTCAACCTCGAGCATCCTGACTACGGTTTGCTTGCTGGAAGGCTCTCCGTTTCTAACCTGCACAAGGGCTCTCCGGCGACATTCTCCGAGGCGATGGAAACGCTCTACCGTTACCGGCACCCGCACGCCAAGTTCACCTCGGCCGCGGACCCTCTGCCGTTGCTCAAGGATGAGTTTTACGACTTTGTCATCAAGCATCGCACGGCTCTAGATGGCATGATCGACACGAGCCTTGACATGACGTACGGTATTTTTGCTGTGGAGACGATGAAGAAGGGGTACCTGCTCCGCGCGGGGGACGACTGTATCGTGGAGACGCCGCAGTACATGCACATGCGTGTGGCCGTGGGGATTTGCATGCGGTACGGTTTGGCGGCCGTGGAAGAGACGTACCGTGCCTTCGCACACAAGCTGTACACGCACTCATCTCCGACGCTGTTTAACGCTGGCGCCATCCGCGACCAGCTGGCGTCGTGCTTTTTGCTTGGCATCAAGGAAGATTCGATCGAAGGCATCTTCGATACGCTCAAGGAGTGTGCCGTCATCTCCAAGTACGCCGGGGGTATCGGGCTGGCCGTGAGTAATGTCCGCTCCGAGAACTCCCGTATCGCGGGTAACAACGGGACCGCGGACGGCATTATACCGGCTTTGCGCGTGTTCGACGCGACCGCAGTGTACGTCAACCAGGGGTCGCGTCGCAAGGGGGCGTTTTCTATCTACCTGGAGACGCACCATGCCGACATCTTGGGGCATCTGGACATGCGCAAGGGACACGGTGCGCTTGAGACGCGCTGCCCGGACCTGTTCAGCGGGCTTTGGTACTCGGACCTGTTTATGGAACGCGTTGAGGCGGGCGCGATGTGGTCGCTCTTCGACCCGAACACTTCGCAGGGGTTGACTACCGTATTCGGTAAAGAATACGAAGACTTGTACCACCGGTACGAGCGCGAGGGCCGCGCCGTCCGCGTGATCCGCGCCCAGGAACTATTCAATGCAATCCTCTCCGCGACAACTGAGACGGGCACGCCGTACCTGTGCAGCAAGGACCAGTCTAACCGGCTCAGTAACCAGAAAAACCTAGGCACGATCCAGTGCAGTAATTTGTGCGCGGAGATCATCCAGTACAGCTCCCCGGAGGAGACGGCCACGTGCAACCTGGCGTCAGTCAACCTCTCCCGCTTCGTTGTACGGAATGTGAATGGAACACACAGTGAAACCCACAGTGAAACCCACAGTGAAACCCACAGTGAAACCCCTACGTACGACTACGACGCGCTAGCCGACATCGCCTCGCTGGCTACGCGCAACCTCAACCACGTCGTGGACGTTGGGTATTACCCACTCCCGTCTGCTGAACTGTCCAACATGCGCCACCGGCCTCTGGGGCTAGGCGTGAGCGGGCTGCAAGACACATTCTTCATGATGCGCGTCCCCTTCGACTCACCTGAGGCGCGGCAGCTGAACCGCAACATCTTCGAGGCCCTCTACTATGGTGCGGTGCGTGAGTCGGTGCGCTTGGCTGCGCTTGAAGGGACATACGAGTCCTATCCAGGGTCCCCTATCTCGGAGGGGCTCCTCAACTTTGACCTCTGGCGTTCGTCTGAGATCAATAGCCGCGTGGACCCGGCCCTTCTCGCGACCCTGGACGCGTCTACGCTTGGGTGGGATGACCGCTGGACGGACCTCCGCCGCGAACTCGCGGTACACGGCATTCGCAACTCACTGCTCATCGCCTTGATGCCCACCGCCACGTCCGCCTCGATCATGGGCGTCACCGAGTGCTTCGAGCCGATCACCTCCAACCTCTACAACAGGGTGGTGTTGGCGGGAGAGTTTACGGTCGCCAACGAATACCTTGTCAGGGACCTCGTAGAACTCGGGGTTTGGACGCCCAAAGTGCGCGACCAGGTCATCGCCAACGACGGGTCCGTGCAGGGCATCAAGGAGATCCCGGCGCACTTGCAGCGCATGTACAAGACATGCTGGGAGCTGCCCATAAAAACGCTCATAGACATGAGCTTCGAGCGCGCCCCCTTTGTAGACCAATCCCAGTCCTTGAACTTGTTCGTCAAGAACCCGAACAACCGCCAGCTGACCTCGATGATCTTTTACGCGCACCGCAGGGGGCTCAAAACGCTCATGTACTACCTGCGCTCACGCGCCGCTTCGGAGGCAGTCAAGTTCACTATCGACTGTACTTCTTGCCAGGCTTGAATTTGAATTTGAATTTGATTTTTGATTTTTGAATTATGCGCAAAGGCAGTCCACTGTGGATGCGCAGCGCAAGCCGTAATCTGGGTACTCGCATGCACAGTAAGCCTCGTTGGGAACTTTTGTCCCTCCGTTGCAATTTACAACCGTCTCGCAGTTGATGCCCCAGTAATCCGTGTCCGTGCAGAAACAGACCCCCGTGTCGGCATTGCAAGTCCCGCGGCCATTGCAGTCGCGGCCGCTGCAGAAGTCGATATCCGACGTAGAAACGTCCACGGGATCCAGTCCGAGCTCGGAGACCAATGCGGCGGTGATCACGGCCAGTTCGTCGCGGACTGCTTGCAGGGCGGCCAGGTTGGCTTCCGACAAGGGGTCATCCCCGGCTGCCTCCTCCGTAACAACGTACTCGATGACAAGCTTGCCGCTCACGGCGCTGAGCGAGATCTCGCTGGAATTCACGCCCAGCAAGGCCGCGAGAGCCTCTTCGAAGGCGGATCCGTCAGAGAAGGACGTGCCGTTCACGGCCAGGGACTCGAACAGCTCGCTGTTGATCGTGTACGTTATCTCCACGGAGATGGACCCCTCGTCCAACACCCGCCGCCGTGCCTCGTCGGGGATTTCGATGGCACACAGCTCGATCACCTCTGGGGGGCATACGATGCTCCTGATGTGCGCTAGCAGCGCGGGGGTGTTGGCGTAATCTGTAAACAAAGTCATGGGCAGCGTGGCATATTCTGTGCCTGCCACGAAGGCGTCGATCTCCTGCGTGATCGCGGTGGTACTCTTGAGGTCCGTGTAAAGGCGCTTCACCATGGCGCGCGCAACCGTCACGTTACTCTTGGTAAAGTAGGTTTTTCGATGACCGTGGTCTCGTAGGCGAACGCTGCCGAGAATAGCGAGAGAAACAAGCACAGCGTAACCCGCATTGTCAGCACATGTATATAGATAGATAGATAGATAGATAGATATATATATATAGATATTTTTCATCGGCCATGCAAGGCGAGTGATGGAGAAAGATCTGGCGAAAGTTGTACACGCGGGGCTTGCTGAAACGCTCCAAATCCTGCAAAGTACATCTGCGATGTGCGCAGTTGAAGACACCACACAATCCATGAAAAACCTAGACCTTACCGCCGATGTCCCCGACGGGAGGATAAGGTAATAACTATGCTGATAGAAAACCAAGTTACCAAACATATCTTTATTAAATCTAACGTTACCTTATCCTATTCGCAAACGGTCAGTCTCCGGAGATCAGAGGGGAACCCAAACGGGAACCTAATCTAACCTAACCTAAAGGGGAATCAAAAAGGGGAATCTTTAAAGTCTAGGGGATGCGGGGGGGGTGTGTTCAAAAGTCAGTCTCCGGAGATCAAAGGGGAACCCAAAGGGGAACCCAAAGGGGAACCCAAAGGGGAACCCAAAGGGGAACCCAAAGGGGAACCCAAAGGGGAACCCAAAGGGGAACCCAAAGGGGAACCCAAAGGGGAACCCAAAGGGGAATTTAACCGCTTTCTTATGGGATCGAATTCCTGCAGTATAAGTCAAGTGTGAGTGAGTGGAGTTGGAGGTAAGAACAGCATGTCTCGCGCGGACCGGGCCGCCAGGCGGATGCGTAGGCAAGACATAGTCGATTTGGTGATTGCCTCGAGAAATGGGGATGTTAAGACAGTAACCACTTTGCTCGCGCGCGGGGTTCCCCCAAACAACAAGCACTCGGTTACAGGAGAGCGTCCTAACCTGTCCCCGCTGTTCCTCGCTGCACTATACGGCCACTCCAGTGTGGTCACACTCCTACTCGCCGCGCCGAGCATCGACGTGAACGCGTCATGCATATACAAACACAATGCTTCCACAACCGCCCTGATCGTAGCTGCGGCGGGGCGGCACACGAGCGTGGTCACACTCCTACTCGCAGCGCCGGGTATTTCCGTGAACGCGAGTGATGGGGCAGGTATGACTGCGCTCTGCAGCGCTTGCTGCCTAAGGGATGCCGACGATATGGTATCACAGCTGCTCGCGCATCCTGACATCGACGTCAACCTCGGCGCGCAGTATCCTTTGTATCACGCGACGCTGAGAGGGATAATCAGCGTAGTATCACTCTTGCTCGCGGACAATCGCTTCCTCGTGGACGCGCTAAATGTTGCGACGGACGCCGCGGTTGGGTACAATCATCTTCCCGTGTTATTGCTGCTGCTCGCAGACCAGCGTGTACAACTTGGGTCCGACATCCTGTTAGTTGCCGCAGAATCCGCGGACCTCGTGATTGTCGAGTTGCTGCTAGCTCGCCCCGACGTGAATGTCAACCATAGGGACACCTACGGACAGACACCGTTGTCCTCCGCCTGCTATCGCGGTGAGATACCCATAACCGAGCTCATCTTTTGCTCCCCAGCCTTAAACCGCGAGTACTTTTTTAGATGGATGCTTTTGCCGGGGCCGTACAATCTAAAGGTGCGCACCGCAGTATTCAACGGTTGTTTGGGGCGTGCTAACCTAGACCTGACTAGCCTGGCGATCACAGGACCAATGGCGACACGCCTTGGAATCGCGCTGAAAGAATGCACTGGGGTAACGACTGTGGATTTACGCGATAACCTTAGTGTAAACAGCGCTATGGTCAGCATTGTCGCCCAATCTAACCCGCGAATGTTGTCGATCAGGTTCACTGACAGTGATGGGCTCGAGATTCGTAACGCAGAGCTGTACAAACGCCAGCGCGAATTCGTTCAGGAAGCTCACGACCTAGCCAGGTACCTGTACCAAATCACCCGCCGTACCAACATGGACCTGCACCACGTCGCGCACATCGGCGCGATGGCGTTTCCGGAAAAATTTGTCCAGCATGGACCTGACTTTTACGAGCGCGCAAAGTGCCTGCTGCTAAAGCTGCTGCTGATCGTCCAGCACGAACCACCCCCGCCGCACATGCTTAAGCGATTGATGAATCGAAAGTTCGTTCAGAGGGCCGCGATAGGGTTAGGACTAGGTTTAGGTTACGGTTTAGGCTACAACCTTGCCTTCAAAGGGGAATCTTGAAAGTCTATGGGATGCGGGGGGGGTCGCCCCGTCGCCCCCGTCCCCCCATCGTACCATATATATCTAATCTCGAAACGTATTTTAATACATATACATCTCATGGTTTTTAGGTCCATTGTGTTAGCACTATTGTTATCCGCGGTATACGGACAAACTCACATTCAGAGAATAATAGGTGTAGATGCGATTAATTATGCTCTTTATGGGATAGGAATGGATGCAGACGGTGATTGGATGTGTGCGAGTGATTACAAGAACCACTTACATTTCATGAAATGGACAGGGGCAAGCTATGACGACGCGGGGAGGCAGGCGTTTCTCACGACGGGGGCGTACCACGGTAGCAATATACGACTCAGGGGAAATTGGGCGATTGTCGGTGGGTCTACCGACAAAACTGAGTGGTACCTGAAGACGGGGGACACGTGGGCGTTAGATCACACCATTACGTGGGGCACGCGTACAAAGTATTATCCCGACATTTACATGCATGGTTTTAATCAAATCGCCATGAGTATTGATGGCACCCGTGCTGCCGTTTACGACAATACGGGGGCGTCGGGTGTTGGTTCCATTCGGTTCTATTCCTTGTCGGGGGGGGCGTGGGGGCTGCACGGCACGGGCGACGTCGAGGTGGACGGCGACATAGGGGGCGACGCCACTGATATGAAAATGTCGGGCGACGGTAACAAGATAGTTATCTGTAGCTCCGTGGGGGAGAAGTGCATTATCAAAAAGTTCGACGCCGGTACGTGGGATAACACCGTTCAAATAATTGTCAAGGCCGACAGTGTGGAGCCGTACAAGTCTGCCACCAGTCCCTTCGGAGTAGCCACGGAATTCAATACCGACGGATCCCTCCTCATGGTCACCCAGAATAAATTTAACAACGTCGCCGGGTATGTTATCGTATTCGAGGAATCGTCTACCGACACGTACACGTACATGCAAACGATAATTGACGACGCAAATATACACGGCTCCACGATGCCCGACGCGCTTGGGTCGGACATCAGGTACTACGACGGACTGTGGTACCTAAGTGACGGCATGCATAGTGAATCGGAATACACCAAACCGAGGAGGGGGGCATGTTTTGTGTATTCACTAGACCCCAACGGAATTATGCAAGTCGTGTACGATCTCAAAACGAATGACCTCCCATCCGAGGTGGGGTATGGGAATGACGCTGGGTTTGGGCACCGTGTCGTCCCCACGGGCGACCGGGTTTTGGTATACGTCATGTTTGCCGACATCGCGTCACTCACCAACACGGGCGATGGTAGTATTGAGGTATTCATGAAACCAGAGGTGACTCCGTATCCCACCACGGCGCCCGTGGTTTCCCCCACGGCCGCCCCCACCCAACCACAATTCGCCCCCATTGGATCGGTTAAGATTGGGTATAATATGGTCGTGGGGGCCGCTAGAAAGACAGCCACGTCGCGGGCGATCGGCGACGTTCGAAAAAAACTCCCCCCCAGCACGGTTGTGGAGGTGACCGTGAAGAGTACCGAGACCAGTTCCGTCCCCTCGGGACTTATTGACCAGGTGGGGGAAGAGGCATTTAAGACCTCGTTCGCCAAGTCGCGCGGGTGCTTGGTTGATTGTGTAGTCACTTTGTCGAGGAATGATTTACGAGTGTTGGCGGATACGGCGGCTACGGCGTATAGGCAACTTGCGGGTAGCATCGTGGTGTCGTTGGACTTCACTCTATCCGAAGAAGCATATAATACCCTAATCACCACCGGTAACGACCTCGACGACCCAGCATTCCTGGATACACTAGCCGCGGAATTGGGAATTAACGCTACCGACATTGCCCTAACGGTTGTGGGGGGCGTCGTACAGATCGACATAACATTGTATACCGAGGTAGACGGCGAACCGACGGGCGAGGACACCATTGCCGAGCTACAGGAGATTCAGGCGTCACTGGACAATGCAACGGCAATATTGGTGGCCGAGTTGGGGGGGGAGGGGGACAGTGTGGCATTAGTTAAACTGGACCTGTGTGGGGGCCGCACCTGTTCGGGCGTGGGTATTTTCACGAAAGATGAAACCACGGCGGGGGGTTGCTCCACCAGTACTGGCATTTGTAGATGTCCCGTGGGGAAGTGGGGCATTGATTGTGAGACGACGTGCTCGTGCGACAATGGGGGGGAATGTGGCGACAAGTTTTGTCATTGTATTTATCCCTACTACGGTTTCCGGTGCGGTATCAGAAAAGATTGTTCATGTTAATACCCCTATATAAGTCCCCCACGTGGGCCACGCAGGGGGGCTACGCGGGCCCGTGGGAGTAGGTATGATATACGGGACCTTTGCGTTGATGGTCATATGTTGGGTCAAAGTAAGTACGGTGGGGGTCACATTCACCATGACAACGTGCAATAGATTAGATTTGACAGTACGCACTCTGTCGTCACTAAAAAAACATGGTTATAGCGTACAACATTTGTTGATGTTGGTGCGTGCAAAAGTCAGTCTCCAGAGATCAAAGGGGAATCCGAAAGGGGAAGCTTGAAAGTCTATGGGATGCGGGGGGGTGCGTTCAAAAGTCAGTCTCCGGAGATCAAAGGGGAACCCAAAGGGGGATTTAACCGACATTTATTTTTTAGCAAACGCCGAATCTCAACGATCGACCAACGACGCGGAGAACATACGCTCGGAAAGAACGGAAATATCGGAAAGAGGGAAACATACGCTCGGAAAGAACGTAAGGGCGGAAAGAGGGAAAGAAGGAAAAACGCTCCAAAAACGCGGAGACAATAATTTCCGCACGAGCATTTTCAAAAAAATAGTCTATGGTTCAAATTAACCATAGCAAATCTCTCACCGATTGAGATATTGGTTCAAAAATCTTGCGATTTCGAAGAAAAAATCCTGCGAAGAGTGCAAGCAGACCCTCTATTTTTGATTTTGGTTTGCTTTTGTTGATTGGTTGGGGGTGCGTGCAAAAGTCAGTCTCCGGAGATCAAAGGGGAACCCAAAGGGGAACCCAAAGGGGAACCCAAAGGGGAACCCAAAGGGGAACCCAAAGGGGAACCCAAAGGGGAACCCAAAGGGGAACCCAAAGGGGAACCCAAAGGGGAACCCAAAGGGGAA